>Ga0136846_1238853_pt1 | contig 10539 bp, 8 predicted proteins | sample HopSoiMetagenom2_FD_96841 | JGI IMG/M metagenome (GOLD analysis project Ga0136846, IMG submission 96841) | Grasslands soil microbial communities from Hopland, California, USA - 2 Assembly 2016 (version 4) | ecosystem: Environmental > Terrestrial > Soil > Grasslands | place: USA: Hopland... | reverse complement strand
CGTTGAACGCGTTGACGTCCACGCCGCGCTCGACGAGCAGTTTCACGCCCTGCAGCATGTCGCGTTCGGTGCCGATGTCCTTGGTGAACACGCCGGTCCCGCGACCGAGGCCGGCGGCAAACATTAGCGGCGTCGTCCGGTTCTTCTGTGCAAGCGCCGGGTCCGCGCCGTGGTCGAGGAGCAGCTGGATCGCGGCGTAGTCGCCGTTCTTCGCCGCCCGCATGAGGGGCGTCGTCATGGCACCAAGCAGCGGCTCCCCTGGTGTGTGAGCGCGCTGCAATGTGTTCGATCGGAGCTGCGCGTTGGGATCGGCGCCGTGCGCGAGCAGCACCTTCATCAGATCGAGCGCCGACACCTGGCTCGTGGACTTGCGCGCGGGCCGGCCGTACACCTCGCCCAGCGTGTTCATGTCGACAGCGGCATACAGGGCCGCCATCCCCGCAGTGTCCGCGATGTTCACGTCCGCGCCTTTATCGGCCAGCATCGCCGCGACATCGTAATGGCCGTTGATGATCGCGACGACCAGCGCAGTGGTCCCGTCGGGGTCGACGAGGTTGAGCGTGGCGTGCGCGTCGACCAGTGCCTTCGCGGCGCCGAGCGAGCCCTGGCGCGCGGCATACATCAGCGCCGTCCAGCGTCCGTGCGGCAGGATCGTCAGCACGCCCTCGAGGCCGAAGCGATCCTGCGTCCACGTGATGTCGCTCGAACGGGCATCCACCTCGGCGCCGTGCGCCACGAGATGCCGGACGGCGTCGGGATGATCCTCGGCGGCGGCCCACATCAGCGGCGTTTCGCCGAGCGTCTGCTCGCGCGCGTTCGCGTCGGCGCCGCGCTCGAGCAGCAGCCTGACGGCGTCGGCGTTGCCGGCCCGCGAGGCGGCCATGAGAACGGTCTCTCCCTGGCGGATGGTCGCCTTCGCGTCGCCGCCGGCGTCGAGCAACAGGCCCACCATCGGCCCGTTCGCGTTGGATGCCGCGATGGAGAGGGGCGTCAGGCCGTAGCGGTTCGCCGCATTTGGATTCGCGCCCGCGGCCACGAGAATCCGCGCGGTCTCGAGATCGTCGCCGCGGACAGCCCAGTGGAGCGCCGTCGTGCCATCCGCCTCGGCCACATTGACGGACGTCTTCCCGGCAGGCGTTTTGAGGAGCGCGGCGACGCCCGCACGGTTGCCGGCTTTCACCACGTCGATCAGCGTCAGCTCCGCGCCTCCGCCCGCCAGGGTCACGGCGGACAGGAGTGCCACGAGTGCGAGGAAGCGTTTCACGGTTTCAGGACTCAGAGGTTCGAGAGGTTCAAGGGGTCCAGAAGGTTCTACGTTTTACGTTCTACGTTTTGCATTCCCACCGAGCTCTAAGCGGTGAACAATTCGATCGGTTTACTGCCATCACCGAATTCGGTCATCTTGTCGCCGAATTTGTGCGCGACCGACAGCCACAAATCGCCGACCGGCGTTCGCTCCGGAAGCACGACCTGGCGATGTCCCTTTCCAAGGCCGCCGCCGAGACCGATCACAGGCAACGGATCCGTGAGATGGCCGTTGGGATTCCCCATGCCGCCCCCGTGGAAAATCACCGAATGATCCAGCAGCGTCCCGTCACCATCCTCGGTCGCTTGCAGCTTCGCGATGAACTTGGCGAACAACTGCATGTGGTAGGTGTTGATGCGGACATTCTTGGCGATCTTGTCGGGGTCGTTGCCGTGATGCGACACGGAATGATGCTGTTCGGTGACGCCGAGATTGGCGTACGTGCGCTGGCTCAGCTCGCGCGACAGCATGAACGAGAAGACGCGCGTCATGTCCGCCTGGAACGCCGCCGCGACGAGGTCGTACATCAGCCCGACGTGTTCCTCGAATGAATCCGGCACGCCGACGGGAGCGCCGACGCTCGTGACCTGCGTCGTGTTGTGCGCCTCCGTTTTCTGGATCCGCCGCTCGATTTCGCGGATGTTGTCGAGGTACTCGCTGACGCGGCCGCGATCTTTCGCGCCGAGCACCTTCTGAAGGCCCGCCGCTTCTTCCGAAATCGAGTCGAGCAAGCTGCGCTGCTGCCGCGAGCGCGTCGCGCGGCTCGCGACCGTGCCCGCCTGGCCGAACAGCCGTTCGAAGACGACGCGCGGGTTGATCTCCATCGGCAGCGGCGTCGTCGGCGAACTCCACGAGATCGTGTTCAGGTAGGCGCAGCTGAACCCCGGCGAACAGGCCCCGACGTATCCGGTGAAGTCCTCCGTCGCCACTTCGAGCGACGGCAGCGGCGTCTCCTGGCCGATCTGCTTCGCGACGACCTGGTCGATCGTGGTGTTCGCGAACACGTCCTCGGCTTCGGTCCGCTTCGGCCAGACGCCGGTGAGGTAGCCGCCGACGCTGACGGCGTGATCGCCGACCTGGCTGCCCGGATGCGATCGCGAGAGATTCTTCACCACGACCAGCGAATTCTTGAAAGGCTCGAGCGGTTTCAGGATCGGCGTGAACTCGAAACCCGAGCCGGCTTCCTTCGGGAAGAACTCATCGACGATGGCGCCGTTCGGAATGTAGATCGCGCCAAATCGCAGCCCGGGCGTGGTGCCCGCCGCTTTCAGCGTGGTCAGCGGCGTCAACGCCGGCACCATCGCGTCGAGAAAGGGCAAGGCGATCGCGGCACCGACGCCGCGAAGAAACGTTCGCCGTGGAAGCGACAGCCTGGAGATGTACATGAAAGCCTCTAATTGACGCTGGTCGGCTGCTGCGCGACACGCATCGTGAACGGCGTACTGCGGACGATGCCGAGCACGATCGACGAAAACCGATAGCCCTGGTCCGCCGACTCTCGGATGATCGCACGAATCGACGGCATGTCGTGCGCGTCGAGGCCGCGCCCGAGCGCGTAAATGGCCATTTTTTCGGTAATCGTCCGCACGAACACCTCGGGATGCGCCATCAGCGCCTTGCGCAGGGTGACAACGCCGTCTACCTTCGTCCCGTCGCCGAGTTCGCCGCTCGCGTCGATCTTGTTCCCGTCGTCGTCGGATCGCCAGGCGCCCACGACGTCGAAATTCTCCATGGACAGTCCGATGGGATCCATCACCTTGTGGCAGCTGGCGCAGATCGGCTGCGTCCGGTGCTCCGCCATCTGCTCGCGCATTGTCTTCGGCTTCTCGCCTTCGACTTTTTCCTTGAGCTGCGGGATGTCAGGCGGCGGGGGCGGCACGGGCGCGCCGAGAATGTTGTCGAGCACCCACTTTCCGCGCACGACAGGAGACGTCCGCTCGGCGTGGGATGTCACGGCGAGCACGCTGCCCTTGCCGAGCAGCCCGAAGCGCCGTTCATCCGTCAACGTGATGCGCCGGAAACGGGTGCCGTGGATGTCCGGGATGCCGTAGTGCCTGGCGAGCCGCTCGTTGACGAAGGTGTAGTTGGCCGTCATCAAATCGACGACGCTGCGATCTTCCTTGATGATGCTTTCGAAGAAGAGCTCGGTCTCCGTCTTGAACGCCTGCCGCAGGTTGTCGTCGAAGTCCGGAAAGAGGTCGGAGTTGGGCTGCACGTTCCGGACGTTACGCAGCTGAAGCCACTGCCCGGCGAAATTGTCGACGAGGGCGCGTGCCCGCTCGTCGGCCAGCATGCGGCGGACCTGCGCCTCGAGAACAGCGGGATCCTTGAGCTTCCCCGCCTCGGCCACCTTCAGGAGCTCCTCGTCCGGAATGCTGCTCCACAGGAAGAACGACAGTCGCGAGGCCAGCTCGACGTCGGAGATGCGATACGGCGTGCCCGGCGTGGCGTTCGGCAGATCACGTTCGACGCGAAAGACGAACTTCGGCGCCGCGAGAATGCGCTGCAGCGCCGTCTCGATGCCGGCTTCGAACGTGGCGTTGCGGCGCCCCTCGCGGTACAGCTTCATCACGCGCTGCATGTCGATCGGTTCGACCGGCGCGCGGTACGCGCGCCGCACGAGCGTCGAAAGGATCCGCTCCGCGCACGCCGGCTCCGCCTGGACCGTCTTTGGACGGCAGCTGAAGATCCGGCGGCGGCTCGGCGTATCCCCGGGGCCGGTGGCGTTGAAGGGCCCCGTGATCGTGAAGGTCTGCATGTGCGGCCGGCCCGCCCAGTCGAAGTTGTCGATCGAGCTGCGGAGAAACGGCTGGAGCCGCACCGGCTCGGCCACCGGCGCATCTTCGACGAACGCCACCGTCACGTCGTGGGGACCGGCGGTCACGGGGACGCGCACGCGCAGCCGTGCATCGACGGCGTCGCCCGTGTCGGTCGGCTTGTCGAACAAGGACTCGAGATCCTCGCGGCCGCCGATCGTTGCCAGGTAGACGCGTTTCCCGTCGATTGCGATCTCGACATCGTGCGGGTATTCGAGTCCCCGCACGATGTTGAGGTTCGTGCGGTATAGCTTCGCCTGGAACACGTAGTCGCCGTCCAGCGGAAATGTATAGCGCACCGCCGTCCCGCCGATCGTGCCGAGCGGAAGGCCGTCGATGTGCTGGTCCTGTGACAGATCCTGGCGGATGCGGAACGTGTCGCTGCCCGCCGTGATGTCGGGATTACCGACGGCGACGGCCGCGATCTTCATCGCGGCCGAGACGTATTTTTCCTGCAGCGACGGCGACACGCCGAGCACGTCCGAGATGTTGTCGAACCCGTACGCAGAGTCATCCGGCGGGAGGAGCGACGTGACGTCGACGTCGAGATCGAGCAGGTCGCGCACCGCGTTCGCGTACTCGCTGCGGTTCAGCCGGTGCAGAACGGGAGCCCCCGGATTGGGATGTGCGGCGCTTTCGGCGTCGAGCTCGCCTTCGAGCGCCGCCTGCAGCCGCCGGTACGTTACCTCGTCCGGCCGGCGCGCGCCCTGCGGCGGCATCGCGCGGGACTGCAGCTTTCGCACCACCTTCTCCCAGATCTCCGGTTGCGCCGCCGGATGGGCGGCATCCAATCCCTCGAGCGACAACTGCCCCGTCTTGAGGCGCTGGTTGTGGCAAGTGACGCAGTACTGATCGAGCACGGCCCGGGTCGACGGCGGAGCCGCCACCGCGGGAGCCGGCACCGGAGTCTGCGGTCCGGCGGCTTCCGACACCACGAGGCCGGACCACACCACGGCGAGTGCAGCCGCGAGTAGAAAGGATTTCCTCACAAGACCCTATTTTAGGTCAGCTCGCGGTGCCAACCCACCCCCCAAACGGACTACTCACCGTGCGCTCTTGGCCGGACCGTAGATCCCGATCGTTTCAGCCTGCTGCAGGATGTGGCCCGCCATTGCGCTCTGCAGGTCGGCCTTGCTCTTGATGGCCACGCCCGTGAGCTTCTTGTCGAGCGCAAACAGCTTAAAAAAATAGCGGTGGGCTTTATCAGGCGGGCAGGCGGGAAAGAACCCCTGACCTCCGCCGGCGTTGATTCCGCCCTTGCCTGCACCTTCCGCGAACCCCTTGCTGTCAGGAGCGATGTCCCACAGCACCCAGTGATCGAACACACCGCTCGGAATCTGCGCCCTGAACTGATCCGGAATATCGGGATCCTCGACGATGAGCGCGAGGCTCGCCGTCTTAGGGGGCACGTTGCTGAACGTCAGCGGCGGGCTGACGCCTTCGCCGTCGCACGAGTACTTCGCGGCCATCTGGCCTTTGTCGGCAAACGCCGGGCTGCTGATTTTCAGGTCCGCGGCGAGCAGCGCGGCGGCTGATACCGTGAGCGCAAGGACGGTTGCGACACCCACACGAGACAGCGTCCACATGGTCGACTCCTTCCGAATACCCCGTTTAGGGGAGCCTGCGCGGAAGCCTCGAAGGCCTCAAAGGGCTTATGCTATACGACCCCGGGCATGACGTTCCGCGAGCGCGCTCTTCGGCGACCCCAGACCCTGTGGATCCGAAAGGCCGTCTTCCAGATTCATCTCTGGACCGGTATCGGCGTCGGCCTCTACGTTGTCGTCGCCAGCTTGAGCGGAAGCGCCGTCGTGTTCCGCCGCGAGCTCATGCGAGCCTGGGCGAACCGGCCGCAGGTGAGCGCGCACGACGCAACGACGCGCCGGCTGAGCGAGGCGGAGCTGGCCGCGGCGGCGCGCCAGGCCTTTCCGGACTACACCGTGACGAAGGTGTGGGTCGGGCGCAACGGCGAGCGTCCGATCGACATCTGGATGAAGCGCGACGCCCGCGAGAAGAAACATCTGTTCGATCCGTACACCGGCAGTGATCTCGGCGAGACGATTACGCCGGGCGTCCGTACGCTGGACTGGTTCGTCAGCCTGCACGACGACCTGCTCGCAGGATTCACGGGACGCATCGTGAACGGTGCCGGCGCGATCGTTCTCGTGGCGCTGTGCATCACGGGCGCGATCATCTGGTGGCCGGGCGTGTCCTCGTGGCGCCGCAGCCTGGGCGTCCGGTGGCGCGCCGGCTGGAAGCGCATGAACTGGGACCTGCACAGCTCGATCGGATTCTGGTCGTTTCTGTTCGTGTTCATGTGGGCCGTCAGCGGGATCTACCTGGTGTTCCCGCACCCGTTCATGGCGGTGGTCGATTTCCTCGAGCCGCTGGATCCGGCGAGTCTGACGCCGCGCCGCGGCGATCTCGCGCTCGAGTGGCTGGCGAAGCTGCATTTCGGACGTTTCGCCGGCATCAAGACGAAGGCATTGTGGGCGTTCATGGGACTCGTCCCGCCCGCGCTGTTCGTGACGGGCGCGCTCATGTGGTGGAATCGAGTGTTGCGGCCCGCGAGGTCCGCTTTTACGCAACCGGCAGGCGTGCGGCGCCCGACCGACGCGGGTGAGATTGCGATCCAGGAGGGAACAGGCTGATGGAAAACCAGGTGATCGGGTTCGTAGGCGTAGGCCGCATGGGCGGACCGATGGCATCGCGTCTGCTCGACGCGGGCTACTCGCTGTGTGTGTTCGACACGAACCCGGAAGCCGTCAAACCGCTCGTCGCACGGGGCGCGAAGGCCGCGGCATCGCCGGCGGCGGTCGGGTCCGCGGCGCGCGTCGTGCTCATGAGCCTGCCGACACCGCCCATCGTGCAGGCCGTGGCCCTCGGCAGCGACGGGATCACGCACGGCTCGAGCGTGAAGGTCCTGATCGATCTGTCGACGTCGGGCCCCGGGATGGCGACGGTCGTCGCGCGCGGCGCGAACGAACGCGGCATCGTCTCGGTCGATGCACCCGTCAGCGGCGGCGTCAAGGGCGCCGAAGCCGGCACGCTCGCGGTCATGGTGTCGTGTCCGCAGCACGCCTACCCCGAGGTCGAGCCGATTCTGAAGACGTTCGGCAAGCTGTTTTACACAGGCGAAAAGCCGGGCCTCGCGCAAGTGGCGAAACTGGCGAACAACTTGCTGGCCGCGGCCGCGATGGTCGTCTCGTCCGAAGCGCTGGCGATGGGCGTCAAGGCCGGCCTCGATCCCAAGGTGCTCTGCGACATCATCAACGCGGGAAGCGGGCGCAACAGCGCGACGCAGGACAAGTTTCCGAGAACCATCCTGCCGGGCACGTTCGACTTCGGGTTCGCGACCGGCCTCTCGTACAAGGACGTCCGCCTCTGCGTGGACGAAGCCGAAACGATGGGCGTGCCGATGGTGGTGGGGGCCGCCGTTCGCCAGATGCTCGCCGTGACGCAGGCGAAGTACGGCGCCGCGTCCGATTTCACGTGCATCGCGAAGGTGGTCGAAGAATGGGCGGGGGTGCAGATACGGTCGAAAACAACATAGAACGAGCCAGCTTTTCTAGTTTGAACTTCCAGCGAGGATGCCATGGATAAAGCGACGTTTGAAAAGGGACTCGAAATCCGCAAGTCGGTGCTCGGCGCGGAATTCGTCGAGAAGTCGATCAACTCGGCCGATGATTTCAACCGGCCTTTCCAGGAACTGGTCACGGAGTACTGCTGGGGCGCCGTGTGGGGCCGCGAGGGCCTGCCGAAGAAGACGCGCAGCCTGCTCAACCTCGCCATGATCAGTGCCTTGAACCGGCCGCACGAGCTCAAGATGCACGTCGCCGGGGCGCTGCGCAACGGCGTCACGCGCGACGAAATCCGCGAAGTCTTCATGGCCGTGGCGATCTACTGCGGCGTTCCGGCAGGCGTGGACTCGTTCCGCGTGGCGCGGGAGGTGTTCGCCGAAATGGACAAGAAGTAAAATACACCGGTATGAAGTCCGCCATCCGCGTGCTGGCGTTCGCGTCATTGGCGGCGCTGGCGGTGGCGCCGATTGCAGGCCAGACGACGGGAGGGACGACAAACACTTACAAAGTCCCTCGCACGCCGTGGGGCGACCCCGACCTGCAGGGGATGTGGCCGAGCACGGACATGGTCGGCGTTCCGCTGCAGCGTGCGTCGGCTTTCGGCGAACGCAACCTGCTCACCGACGAAGAGTTCACCGCACGGCAGGCGGCGTTCGCCAGGCAGAACGACGAAGACAACGCGGACTTCAGCATCGACAAGGTGACACCCGAGCAGGAGGCGCGCGGCACGGTCGGCGGACCGGTATCGCCGCCGCCGCACTGGCTCGAGCGCGGGAGGCCGTCCTATCAGGCCTCGCTCATCGTGGACCCGCCCGATGGACGACTGCCCCCGCAGACGCCCGAAGGAACGCAGCGCCTGCTCGCCCAGCGCGACGCCGCCGCGGCGCGCGGACCCGCCGATTCGTACGAGTACCGCAGTCTCTACGATCAGTGCATCACCCGCGGCGTGCTGGGATCGCTCCTGCCCGTCATCTATAACAACGGCAACCAGATCGTCCAGGCGCCGGGGCTGGTGGTGCTCCGCAACGAGATGATCCACGAAACACGGTTCTTCTACCTCGACGGCCGGCCGCACATCAGCCCGAAGATCCGGAGTTACATGGGCGACTCGCGGGCGCACTGGGACGGCGGGACGCTGGTGGTCGAAACGACCAACATGTTCGATCGCAACGGCGTGGGCGGAAACGGGGGCGGCCAGCCGTTCAGCGATGCCCTGACGATCACCGAACGCTTCACCCGTAAGGACGCCGACACGATCCTGTACCGCGCGACGGTCGACGATCCGAAGACGTACACCCGCCCGTTCACGCTGGAGTTCCCCTGGCGGCGGGATCCGAACTACGGATTCTTCGAGTACGCCTGTCACGAAGGAAATCACGCCCTCCACAACATCCTCAGCGGCGCCCGCGCCGACGACATCGCCGCCGTACGAGAGAAGTAGTGCCGGCCTTCAGGCCGGCAGATCCACCGTCCGGCAGGGCTGAAAGCGCGGCACTACGGTCGCCCGTAAGTCCAAGACTCTAAAGCGCATCCATTTATTTGAATTCGCCGCATCCCGCTCGGCCGTTTTGCCCGAAACGGCGTTGACCACATCCGGTAAGCAGCGTATAAATTCGCGTGATTCGGTCTAGCCACATCGGACTAGCCCGCTGACGGTTTGTACGTACGACGAAGGGAGTCAGTTCATGCGCAGGTTGCGAGAGGGTTTAGCCGTATTGGCGCTGCTCGTGCTCGTCCCGGCCGCGGCGTTTGCCCAGGCCTCCATTACCGGCGTAGTCAAGGATGCCTCGGGAGCAGTCTTACCGGGTGTCACCGTGGAAGCCTCGAGCCCGGCACTCATCGAGAAAACGCGTTCCGCCGTGACAGACGGCTCCGGCCAGTACCGCATCGTCGATCTCCGCGCCGGCGTGTATAGCGTGACGTTCACGCTGACCGGCTTCAGCAGCGTGAAACGCGACGGTATCGAGCTGACCGGCTCGTTCACCGCGGCGATCAACGCCGACATGAAGGTGGGCGCGATCGAGGAAACGATCACGGTCAGCGGTGAAACCCCCATCGTCGACACCCAGAGCGTGCGCCGCCAGGTGACCGTCAGCAACGACGTGATCGCGTCGATGCCGGCCGCACGATCGTACGCAGGCGTCATGATGCTGATTCCCGCGACGACGACGCAGGCCGGAGCGAACCTCGACATCCAGGTGACGCCCGGCATGCTGGTGTTCGGCGGGGCGGGAGGACGAGTCAACGAGGCGCGGATCCAGGTAGACGGCCTGAACACGGGTGCCGCGTTCAACGGCGCGGGAGTGTCGAGCTACGTCGTGGACATCGGCAACGCGCAGGAAATCTCGATGACGACCTCGGGCGGGCTCGGCGAAGCCGAAGTCGGCGGGCCGTCGTTCAGCATCGTGCCCAAGACGGGCGGCAACTCGATCAAGGGCAGCATGTATGCCTCGAATGTCACGTCCGGCATGGTCGGCGACAACTATACGCAGGAGCTGAAGACCGCGGGGCTCTCAACGCCGGGCAAGCTGTACAAGCTGTGGGACTACAACCTCGGCGTCGGCGGTCCCATCAAGAAGGACAAGGTCTGATACTTCCTTCAGTTCCGCGACGAAGGCAGCCACCGCACGATTCCCGGTATGTTCGCCAACGCGAACATGGGCGATCCCACGAAGTGGACGTACGTGAAGGACACGAGCCGCCCGGCGGTGACGGCGGGCAGCTGGCGCAACGCGTCGATCCGCATGACGGTCCAGCCGACGGCCCGCAACAAGTTCAACCTGTTCTGGGACCAGCAGATTCCATGTCAGGGCGCGGGCGTGCTCGGGTCGGAGGAGGG
>Ga0136846_1222126_pt1 | contig 10539 bp, 9 predicted proteins | sample HopSoiMetagenom2_FD_96841 | JGI IMG/M metagenome (GOLD analysis project Ga0136846, IMG submission 96841) | Grasslands soil microbial communities from Hopland, California, USA - 2 Assembly 2016 (version 4) | ecosystem: Environmental > Terrestrial > Soil > Grasslands | place: USA: Hopland... | reverse complement strand
TGGCCCAAGGGCCACCCCGTAGCTAGTCCGCCGCAGAGTCCTCCCGAGTTGCAGTATGCTCGCTCAGCAGCCGCTCTAGGGGCGCGGATGGATCCATCACAGGCGTTTACTCGAGGCGTCTGCTAAGGTGTCGGCCATCTATTTGACGTGACCGCCCTGACGGTCTCAGCGCTAGGTGCTCTCCGCGCACGGCGAGGTTGGCCGGCCGTTGGACTCGCTGCTCATGGAGATGCTGCCTGCGACCACCGCCACGCCGCCGATGGTCGCTGTGCCCGCCGCCGGGTGGCCGCCAAGGCCGCCACCCGAACCATCCCCACTAGGTGCGGGACCTCGATCTTTCCCAGTTGACGAACAGAAACCCGCCCGGCGCGTCGAACTTCGGTTCCCCTGGCCCCGGCGTGATCTGCAGCTGGAGCTCGTCGATCGGGTTGCGGGAGCAGTCCCAGCACTCTAGCGCGTAGCTGCCGGCGGCACGGGTGTGCGAGAGCAACATGACATGCACGTATGCGCTGTCCGACACGAGCGCCCCGTTCCGGTAGAGGTGCGCGATGGACCAGAGCGCTACGGCGCTATTGATGGTCGGCACCAGCGGCGTGTGGACCCCGGTAGCGCCATGGTAGTAGAGCCCGCGGATCACCCCGCCGAACTTCGGATGGTGCGGCACGTCCTTCGTCTGCACCCGGTCGAGAACCACCTTCCATCGAGCCCCGTCCTGCGTCGTGAACTCCGCGGCGCCCCTGACCGAGTCTCGGACGGAGCCCTTGTCCCAGGCGCTGAAAGCGAACGTGCCCACGATCGGGACCACCTTGTTCGAGTAGGGCCCGTTCTTGATTTGTCCTTCGAGCGCTTCGTGCTCGGGCCCGAACGACTCGAGGATTGGTCCGGCGCTGTCGGGAAACGGGAACGGGCCCGGCAGGATCTGAATGACCGGGCCACCGCCGGTCACCATGATCGGCTTGACCGCGGCAGCCGTTGTGGGCGTCGGTCCCGTGGCGGCTGGAGCACTCGACCTCCTCAGGGCGGCCGCTTCGACCACCTCGAGGCGAGTATCCATGCCGAGCTTCTTGTGCGAGTCCTGGCCGACGGGACAGTAGATCTCGTACGTTCCCGGGGCGAGGGTGAGCGTGAGGGTCGCACTGGCACCGGGCTGGATCAGAGGTGTCGCCTGCTCGAGCCCGTGACCCTCCACTTCGAGCGCGTGTGGGATGCTCCCGCGGTTGGTGACGGTAAAGGCGACGGAGCCGGCTGGCAGGTTCCCCGTCGACAGCTCGATCTTCCATTCGGACAGGGTGGCGTTGACCGCGGCGGGGGCCGGGACCGGGGTATCGCGCCGGGCCGGTGCGGCGGCCACTAGGCCGGCGGCGAGCGCAGTACCGGCAAGCGCGAGGCTGGCCATACCGATGGCGCTGGGCTTCTGTCTCATGTACGCTGTTCCTCAGGCATGGGTGGTGTCGTACGGTTCGAGCAGGAGACCCCACGCCGGCCGCGGAAATTCCCAGGGAATAAATGGGTGTGCCCCGGAGTCTTCTCCTGAAGGCCCGCACCCTCACGGTCGAGGTCCGCGCGTGGAGCCGAGCGAGCTGGAGCGTTTCGAAGCCGTCGTGCTCCCCCACCTGAGTGCCGCATACGGGCTCGCGCGTCATCTCACCCGTGATGACGCCGACGCAGAGGACGTAGTACAGGAGTCCCTGCTCCGGGCGATGAAGTATTTCGGTGGGTTTCGCGGCACCGGAGCGACCGAGGGGCGGGCCTGGGTCCTGGCCATAGTTCGCAACATGAGCCACACCTGGCGGAGCCGGCATGGGTCGAAGCGCACGACGACCATACAGTTCGACGAGACGGTGCACAGCGAGGCGGCGGGCGGCGAGCACCCCGGTGCCATGCTCGAGAGGGAGGCTACCAGGACGGCACTCGAGCAGGCCATCGACGCGCTCTCCCCGGACCTGCGCGAGGTGATCGTGCTCCGGGAGGTCGAGGGGTTGTCCTACAAGGAGATCGGTGACGTGGTAGGGGTACCAGTCGGCACGGTCATGTCGCGACTGTCGCGCGCCCGCGGCCGTCTGCAGAGAGCGCTGACCGAAGCCGACCAGGGCCGACGACAATGAGTCACCCGCACGTGGAAATGCAGATCGATCTGAGTCTCGACGGGGAGCTGGCCGAAGACGAGACCGCGCTGCTCGAGGCGCACCTCGCCGAGTGCGCGGCCTGCCGGCGATTTCGGGAGGCGCGTCTCGCCCTGCGCTCGGCTATCGTGACTGCGATGCCGAGGCTCGAGGTTCCGGATCGCTTGCGGGCACGGGTGCGTGCCGACCTGCGCACGTCGGGGAGGCGGATGCCCGTGTGGCGCCAGGCCGCGTTGGCCGCGACCCTCGTCCTCGTGGCGAGCGCGTCCGCGCTAGGCGGCTGGCGGGTTGGCACCGCGCACATGGCGTCTACGGTGCTCGCCGATGAGGTGCTCGCGAGCCACGTGCGGTCCCTGATGCCGGGCCATCTGAGCGACGTCACCTCCACCGACCAGCACACCGTAAAGCCGTGGTTCGACGGCCGGCTCGACTTCTCGCCCCCGGTAACCGATTTCTCCGGCCGCGGGTATCCCCTGCTCGGCGGGCGACTCGACTATGTGGGCGGCCGCCCGGTGGCGGCGCTGGTGTACGGCCGGCGGAAGCATGTCATCAACGTATTCGTCTGGCCCGCAGAGAAGGCGAAGAGTCTGTCGGCACCCACCACGCGGCAGGGCTACCGCGTACTGCACTGGCAGACGCCGGAATACAGTTACTGGGTCGCCTCGGACCTTGGCCTTTCGGAGTTGACCGACTTCGTGAGGCTGCTCCAGCTCGGGGACTCGGCGGCCGCGGCACCGAACCCGTGAGGCACAGCCGGTGGATGCCTTGCCCACCATCCGACGCCGGCAGGCTGGAGAAGGAAGGTCCTAGCCCGAGTAGGTCCTGCGGGATACGTTCTCAGTCATGGAACGAGATCGCGATCCTTCAAAGATGCTGTCCTACAGCGAAGTGCGGGCCGCCCTGATCCGTCGCGCCGACTTCGAAAGCCACCAGGAAGGCGTCGGGAAGGTATCGTCTTACGTCCTCAACGTCCGGCCCCACAGCAAGACACACGAGCCTTTCACCCTGAGGGGACCCGGTGTCGCGGAGTTGCTGCGGGAAGCGCTGAGCCGCCTCGCCCCGACATCGCCGACCCGCACCTGAATTCCCAGCTCAGCCTGTAACTCCTCGGTCGAGAACGTGAACCGGGCACCAGCGGATCGAAGACGGCGCTGGTCGGATGCCCCCAGCTCGGCTCCGCGACAGCTAGTAATGCTCAACCACCTCGGCAGGTTCCCATCTGTATGTCTCTTTATCGTTTCAGCTTAGCTGACGCTAGGTAAAGTACTTTCTCCGGGATGGTCGCACCGCGAATTCCACCGTCGCCCGATCCCGTGGCTCTTGTGTCTGGTTCTCCCGAGACGAATCTTGGAGAATCTGCCGTGATCGGGACGCATGACGCTCGCCCTAGCCGGTCTCGCCAAGGTCGCGCTCGCCCTGCAAGCAGCGCAGGCCACCGTTGTGGGCACCGTGCTCGACGCCGAGACGGGTCGCCCCGTCGAGCATGCGCTGGTCGCACTGTCCGACGTCGACCGGCAAGCCTCCACCGACAGCCGCGGACGCTACACCCTTCCGGATGTCGCCCCCGGTCCCCACCACATCACGGTGCGCTTCATCGGCTATGCACCCCGGACGCTGCATGCGCTGGTGCCGCGCGAAGGATCGCTCGAGATCAACGTCGCGCTCCAACCCACGCCGACCCGGCTGGCTCCCATTGATGTACGGCCGGCGCTCAGCATCCGCGGCGTCGAGGCGTGGGACACCAGCGCCGCCGCCGACCGGAGCGTCTCGATGGCGGCGGTGTGGAACCATCCGCTCCTCTCCGAGCCTGACGGCTTCAAGGCCCTCGGCGGAGGTGACGTGGTGCTCGACCCCGAGTCGCCCAGCGGAGTGCACATCCGCGGCGGCGCCTCGGACCAGACCGGATACCTCCTCGACGGCATTCCCGTCTTCAACCCGTATCATGCGGCGGGGGTCTTCAGCGCCTGGAACCCGGACGCGCTCGCCGGGCTGCGCCTCTCCACCTCCAGTCCATCACCCGACCAGCCGGAGATGCTGGCCGGCACCATCGCCGGTGAGACTCGCGCGCCGGGCTCCGCAATCGGAGCTCAAGGAAGTCTCAGCACCACGCAGGGGCGCGTCACGCTGGACGGGCCGCTTGTGGCCGGCAGCAGCTTTCTTCTGAGCCTGCGCTCCGCCTCGCCCTACTTCCTGTCCAAGCACGAGGCGTCGTATCTCCGAAGCGAAGTGGGCGACTGGCTGGCGACCATAGAAGCGCCCGCCCTCGGCGGCCGCCTGCGGCTCCTGGGGTACGGGAACGAGAACCAGATCAGCGCCGCGGCGGGTGTGGAGGGGGAGATCGAGCCGGTCCCCGGGCGGAACCGATTCGAGTGGCGAGGCCGCTCCCTCGGAGCCGAATGGCGGCGATCGCTCCGGAACCTCTCCCTGCGCGTGCTCGCCTGGCAGGCCCTGGCCGACGCCGGCTCCGCCTGGGCCGATCCGAGCGGCGTAATGCGTCTCCAGGCCAATCGGCAGGATCGAGGCGTCACGGCGTCGGTCGAGCGGCAGTCCCGCCGCGGGGTGACGCTGATGGGAATCCGTCTTGAGCGGAGTCTCACAGGCTACGGGGTCGCCGGGGACTCGGTCCCATCGGGGTCATGGGCCCTGCGCGCGGCAACGCCCGTCGCCACCATCTTCGGGCAGCACGCGCGTGCGCTGGGGCCTACCACCGATCTTCGCGCGGCCGCGTCAGTCTCTTCGGTCCAAGGAAGGCAGTACCTGGCCCCTCGGGTCCAGCTGGGATGGAGACCTTCCAACCGGCTCAGCCTCGTCGCCAGCGCCGCGAGAACCCACCAGTTCACCCAGTCGCTCCGCAACACCGAATCGGTGGTCGGCAACGTCTTCCCGGCGGACCTCTACATCGGCGCGGGCGCACCGGGCGTACCGGTGGCCCGAAGCGACCAGGAGTCCGTCGGCGCCGAGTACCGGCCGACCCCAGGCGTGCGACTGGGGCTGCAGGCCTACCAGCGCGACTTCACCGGTGTCCTGCTGGTGGCACCTCGGACCACGGCGCCCTTCAGCACCGGGAGCTTCGCCGTGGGCTCGGGCTGGGCGCGCGGGGTGTCCCTCGACGCCGGGATGAGCACCGCGCGGTGGGGGATAATCGCCAGCTACGGCTATGAGCAGCTGCGCCTCGACCCAGGCTCCGCGGCGTACGTCCCGACCCAAGGCGCATCCCACCTCCTCGAGGCAGGCGTGAACCTCTTCCCCACCGCCACCACATCCATCCGCCTGGGTACCGCAGGGGCCCTCGGCCGCCGGTCCACCGCGGTGTCCGGAGGCTTCGAGTGGGAGGCCTGCAACCTGCTCGACCAAGGTTGTGAGTTCGGCGGCACTCCGGGGACGGCAGGGGCACCCGGCGGAGAGAATCTGCCCGCGTACTTCCGGGTAGACCTGGGAGTACGGAAACATTGGCACGTGACGCTGGGGCGCCGGGACGCGGTCGTCGCCCTGTTCGGAACGCTGACCAACGTGCTCAACCGCAGGAACGTGCTGAGCTACTCCCGCGCCCCGGACGGCGCGCTGATCCCGATCGAGATGCGGCCGCTGGCGCCGCTGGTGGTCGGACTCGACTGGCAGTACTGATCGCTCCCCGCCTCTGTCACGACGCGACCCCCTCCCCTGTTCCTTTCTCGGGAGGGCGGCATGGACACTTGGATGGCCCCGGCGGCCTCTTGGGCTCGCTGCCCGGAAAGCGCGGACGCTCTGGCCGAGCCGACACCGTCATTCGAAGAGAGCTTTGTGCGCCTGTTTCGGCTGCACCATGTGCGGCTCCTTCGCTACCTCCAGCGGGTGTCGGGCGAACCGGAGCTGGCCGCCGATCTGGTGCAGGACGCCTTCGTCCGGCTCTACCGACGTGGGTCGCTGCCCGACGCGCCCGAGGCCTGGCTCATCAGCGTCGCCATGAACCTCCTCCGGAACGCGAGCTCGACCGGAAGCCGGCGCCATCGTCTGCTGACGGCGGCTCGGGCGGAAGAGGTGCATTCCGACCCGCTGCCGCGACCGGATGAGTCCGCCACTGCCGGCGACGCCCGCCACCGAGTCCGGTCCGCCCTCGAGCGCCTCCCCGTGCGCGAGCGGCGCATGCTGCTCCTCCAGGCCGAGGGTTACAGCTATCGGGACATCGCGGCGGCGCTCGAGCTGAACGAGGCCAGCGTGGGCACCTTGCTGGCGCGGGCACGCCGGGCGTTTCTCACGGCGTACGGGAGCCGATCCGATGCACCTTGACGACGAGCGTCTGCAGCGGCTGCTGGATCGCGAGCTGGCAACGGAGGCGGAGGCCTCGATCAGAGGTCACCTCGCCGGGTGCGAGCCGTGCCGGGCCCAGGTGACCGGGGCCGAGCGCGAGTCGGCCGAAGTGGGCCGGCTGCTGCCGCTCCTGGATGATCCGCTCCCGCTGCTGGAGGCTGCGGACGTGATGCGTCCGCGCGGGCGCGGTCTAATCTGGGGCCGCCGAGCAGCGCTGGTGTTCCTCGCCCTGGGGCTCGCCGGAGTGGCCTATGCCGCGCCTGGGTCGCCGGTGAACGCATGGGTGCGGTCGATCGCGACTCTGCTGAGGCCGGCGCCCGCCCGCACTCCCGCGCCCCCCGCCCCCGCTGCGAGTGAGGACCCGGAGACCTCCGGCATCGCGGTGAGCCCGGGAGAGCGGCTGGCCATCGTCCTGCCCTCGCCGCCGGGGGGCGGGCTGGCCTATGTCTCGCTCGGCGACGGCGCAGACGCCGTTGTTCGGGTGGTCTCGGGCAAGGCGTCGTTCAGCTCGGGCATTGATCGCCTCGTGGTCGAGACGTCTGACTCTTCAGCCATTTTTCGGATCGTTCTGCCCCGTGGCGCCTCGCGGGTCGAGATACGAGTCGGGGGATCCCGTCTTTTCCTCAAAGAGGGCCCTCGAATCAGGGCTTCGGCCGGTCCGGGCACCGATGGCGTCTATGCCCTTCGGATCCCCCCTCGAGGACTCTAGTCCGAAGGCCGAATAGCTCAGGCGGTACCGGTGTCATCATCGACCGCACGCTCAGCCGAGCTATTCCCTCCGCAGTACCTCCATGGGTGAGACCCGGGTCGCGCGTTCAGCTGGCAGCCAGGTCGCGAGCGCCGCGACCAGTAGCAGCACCGCCGCCGCGCCCACGAGGCTGATGGGGTCGGTCGGGCTCACCTCGAAGAGCTCCGACCGGAGCAGCCGGGTGAGCGCAAGCGCGCCACCCAGACCGATGACGACCCCCGCCACACCCAGGCGGAGCCCATCGCGCAAGACGAGCCGCCGGACGGCCGCCGGCGTGCTGCCCAGGGCCAGACGGATCGCGATCTCGCCGGTGCGCTGCGCGACCAGGTAGGCGATGACCCCATAGATCCCGAGCGCCGCCAGCAGCAGCGCCGGCACGGTGAAGGCGCCGAGAAGTCCGGCGATCAGCCGCCGGTAGGCCAGGCCTTGGTCCAGGATCGCACCGACCGTCTCCACCCCGCCAGGCAGCGTCGTCCCGACGAGCGGAAGATCGGGCTCGAGCCGCGCGAGGGTGTGGGTGATCTGCCGAACCGCCTCTTCCGGGTTGCCTCTCACTCGCGCCAGCAGCGCCATCCGGGGCCACACCACGAGGGTGTATGGCAGGTACACCTCCGGGCCCGGCTCGACCTCAAGCCCGTAGTGGCGTACGTCGCCCACCACGCCGACCACGGTGGCCCGTACCGGCTCGCCGAAATCCGGCCGTCCCTGGACTGACTTCCGCACGGTGATCCGCCGGCCGATGGCGCTGCCGTCCGGCCACCAGCGCCGCGCCATCGCGCGGTTCACCAGCACCGCGTCGCCAGGGTGCGTCATGTCGTCCGCGGTGAATCCGCGGCCTTGCAGCAACGGGATTCCGGCCGTCGCGAAGTAGCTCTCGTCTACCTCACGGTAGAGCGCCTGCGGCGGGTCGCTGCCGGAAGCCATTCCGTCGCTCTCGACGGGGGTGGGAATGCCGGCGCCGGTGAGCGGCACGTGGCTCGTGAGCGCCACCGCCTCGACCCCAGGCTCGGCGGCCACCGCCTCGACCGCCTCGCGGTAGAGGGTGAGGGCCCGAACCGGATCGTCGTACTTGGGTGAGGGCGGCGCGATGGGAGCGGCCACCAGATGCGGGACGTCGAAGCCGGGATCCACCTGTTGAAGCCGAAGCAGGCTCCGCACCAGGAGCGCGGAGCCAGTCAGCAACACCAGCGCGGTGGCGAATTCGGCCACCACCAGAGCCGCCCGCATCCGGCGCCTGACCGGCGCGGTGCCGGCGCCGCGACCCTCCCGCAGCTCGGCGCCGAGATCCGCGGTGGCACGCCGAACGACGGGGAGTAATCCGAGCAGGACGACCAGGAGCACCGCCACCAGGGCGGCGCCGAGCACGAGCCGCCAGTCCAGCGCGATCTCCGCAGCTCGAGGGAGCACTTCCTGGCCGGCGGCGCGGGTCAGGGTGACGCACCAATACGCCCCCAGCAGCCCCAGTCCCGCGCCGGCCGCACCCAGCATCGCGCTTTCGGTGGCGAGGAGCCGGAGGAGCGCGCCCCGACCGGCCCCAAGCGCCGTTCGGACCGCCAGCTCCCGGCTCCGCGCCGACGCCCGGGCGAGCGAGAGGTTGGCGATGTTCACGCTCGCGATGAGGAGCACCAGCACCGCCGCGAAGGTGAGGAGCCGGAGCTGAGGGCCGATCCCACCGATCACCTCGTCCACCGCCGGGCTGAAGCCCAGCCGCCGGAACTCCGCGGTCTCGGCCGGATATGCCTCCGCGAGCCGCTCCGCAACCGGCCCCAGCTCGCGCACAGCGGTGGCGCTGTCCACGCCCAACCGGAGCCTCCCCACCACTCGGCTGTCCACGTGCAGTGTTCGCTCGGCCAGGGCCGGATCTGCGGCTATCGCCCCGATCGGCGCGAAGAGCTCGGCCCATGGCGGATAGATGTAGTCCGCGGGCATTACGCCGACCACCACCGGCGTGGCGTCTCCGAGCCGGAATGTCCGCCCCACGATTCCTGGATCACCCCCGAAGCGCCGAAGCCAGAGCCGGTGGGAGAGCACCACCACGCCCGTGCCGCCGGGGGTGAAGTCATCCGTCAGGAGGGTCCGGCCCACTGCAGCCGCCGCGGGGAGCGCCCGGAAGAAGTCGGGGGTGACGTAGGCGGCCGTGAGCCGCTCCGCGCCCGCGTCACCCCGGAGCACCACGCCCAACCCGCGGGCGAAGGCCAGAGCCTCGAAGCTCCTGGGCGCTGCGGCCCGAAGGTCCTGGAAGCTGGGATAGGAGATCGGCCGGATGTTGCCGAGCGAGTCGCTCTCGAAGAGGCTCATCGCGCGGTCGGCCGGGGCCGAGGGCAGCGGATGCAGCAGCACGGAGCGGAGTACGCTGGTGACCGCCGCCGCCCCGCCGATGCCGAGCGCGAGTGTCAGAACGACCGCGAGCGCGTAGCCCGGGCTTCGCGCCAGCGAGCGGCCGGCCTGCTGCAGGCTACCAGACATTCGCGTGTTCCTCCGAAGATTCCCGAACAACTCCCGCTGTCTTTCAAGCTGGCGGTGTCGCCCCGATGAATCCAGCGGCCGCCCGCCCTGGCGGCCTCGGCTCGGCTTGCCCTACCTTCCCACCGGTGCGCCACCTGCTCGCCTACCTCGCGTTCGTGGGAATTCCCCTGGCCGGACTGCTGGGTGTGTTGCGGCTGGGCCAGGGGATTCGCGCTCCCCAGGCGGTGCACGGGCGCTATGCCGTCACCCGCCTCGATTCCGCCGGCGCCTGCCAGGCGTTTCTTCTGAGCGGCGATTCGAGCTTGATTATGACCCAATCGGGGCAGCAGGTGACGGCAACGCTGGGTCGCACCGCCGCGGTCACCCTGCGGGGCAGCGTGAGCGGCTCGACACTCACCTTGGCTGGTGTAGTCCCTGCGGCGTTGCCGCGCGAGGCCGCCTGCCCGGTGGGCGACACCATGCGCCTCGTTGGCCAGGCGCGCCGCGCTCCCGACCACGGCCGCCTCGACGGCACCCTGGCATTCCTCCGCTGCGCCGAATGCTCCACGGCCACGTTCCAGGCCGTGCGGCTGCTCCAGCCGCCCGGGCGCGGCCTCTGATGCCCGACATTCTTCTCCTGCTCGCCCAGATCGCGGGCATCCTGGTCGCGGCACGGCTGGTCGGCCGGGGCATCGCGCTGATCGGCCAGCCGCGCGTCGTGGGCGAGATGCTGGCCGGCATCATGCTCGGACCATCCCTCCTCGGCTGGGTGGCGCCGGGATTGTCCCACTCCCTGTTTCCGCCGGGGAGCCTGGGCTTCCTCAGCGCGCTGAGTCAGATCGGGCTGGTCTTCTTCATGTTCCTGGTCGGGCTGGAGCTCGATCTCACGCTGCTCCGCGGCCAGGGCAAGGCGGCCGTCGTCACCAGCCACGCGAG
>Ga0136846_1235507_pt1 | contig 10540 bp, 6 predicted proteins | sample HopSoiMetagenom2_FD_96841 | JGI IMG/M metagenome (GOLD analysis project Ga0136846, IMG submission 96841) | Grasslands soil microbial communities from Hopland, California, USA - 2 Assembly 2016 (version 4) | ecosystem: Environmental > Terrestrial > Soil > Grasslands | place: USA: Hopland... | reverse complement strand
CGACAAAGACATCCACGCACGCGTGCCGGACGATTCCCACTCCTCCACCCCTCCCACCCACAAGAGCGCCCCCAAGGACGCCCCCAAAGACACCCCTCGCACAGACCCCCACCCGGAATCCGAGTCCTCCGGTGCCTGGGACGACGGCCTGATCGCCCGCCGCGTCTCCGAGACGGACCCTCCCCCCGCGCGCGAGACGGTCGTCGAGCCCCGGATCTCCAGCGCCGTCCCCCCGCCGGTGATGCCCCTGGCGTACGACGGGCAGCTGCGCTCCCGGCTCGACGCGCTCCGTGAGCTCGTGGGGCTGTCCCGTACCCGGCTCGACAGCAGAACGCTCGCCGAGGCCGGCCGGGTGCTCGACGAGGCGACCGCCCGGCGCAGGCTCTCCGGTGAGCACACCGTCGTCGCCATCGCGGGCGCCACCGGCAGCGGCAAGTCCCAGCTGTTCAACGCCCTCGCCGGAGTCGCCATTTCGGAGACCGGGGTACGCCGGCCGACCACCGCCGCGCCCATCGCGTGCAGTTGGAGCGACGGCGCCGCGACCCTCCTCGACCGCCTCGGCATCCCGGGACGGCTGCGCCGACGCCCGCTGCAGAGCGCGGAGGCGGAGGCGCAACTGCGCGGCCTGGTCCTGGTCGACCTGCCCGACCACGACTCGGCGGCCGTCCAGCACCGCGAACAGGTGGACCGCCTGCTGGCACTCGTCGACGCGGTCATCTGGGTCGTCGACCCGGAGAAGTACGCGGACGCCATCCTCCACGAGCGCTATCTGCGGCCCATGGCCGGGCACGCCGAGGTCATGTTCGTCGTCCTCAACCAGGTGGACCGCCTCCCCGGGGAGGCCGCCCACCAGGTCCTCGACGACCTGCGGCGACTGCTCGACGAGGACGGCATCGCCCTGGGCGAGTACGGCGAACCGGGCGCCACCGTACTGGCGCTGTCCGCGCTCACCGGGGACGGCATCGGTGAACTGCGCGAGGTGCTCGGGCAGTTCGTGGGCGAGCGCGGGGCGGCGGCACGCCGGATCTCGGCCGACCTCGACGCCGCCGCGTGGCAGCTGCGGCCCGTCTACGCCACCGGCCGCCGCGTCGGGCTCAGCGAACGGGCCCGGGACGAGTTCTCCGACCGGCTCGCTGACGCCGTGGGTGCCACCGCCGCCGGCCAGGCCGCCGAACGCGTCTGGCTGCGCAACGCCAACCGCGCCTGTGGCACCCCGTGGCTGCGGCTGCTGCGCTGGTGCCAGGCCCGGCGCGAACACTCCACCGGCCGCCTCGCCGTACGGGAGCAGCCGGACGAGGAGGCCACGGCCCGCCAGCGTGTCGAACAGGCGGTGCGTACGGTCGCGGAACGGGCGTCGGCCGGACTGCCGGCGCCCTGGGCACTGGCAGTGCGCGAGGCGGCCGTACGGGGGGCACAAGGCCTGCCGGAGGCGCTCGACGAACTGGCGGTACGCGCGGGGACGCCCTCGGGACGGCCGCCCCGGCCGGGCTGGTGGCCGGTCGCCGTGCTCGCGCAGGCGTCCATGACGCTCCTTCAGATTGTCGGCGGGCTGTGGTTGGTGGCCCAGATCGTCGGTGTCATGGCACCGAACCTGGGTGTGCCGGTGCTGCTGATGTCGGTGGGCATCGTCGGTGGTCCGGGCGTGGAGTGGAGCTGCAGACTGGCGGCTCGCGGGCCGGCCCGCCGCTACGGACAGGAGGCGGAGCGGCGGCTGCGGGAAGCGGCGGCCGGCTGCGGCCGGGCCCGGGTACTGGATCCGGTGGCGGCGGAACTGCTGCGGTACCGCGAGGTACGGGAGCAGTACGTGCGGGTCACGGGGGCTCGGGCGGTGGTGGGGTGAGCGCGGGTGAGGTGAGAGGGAGACGTGGGTCCCTCGGTCGGGTGACGGAGTTTTCCACAACCGGCCGGTAGTCCACAGGGCTCAGCGGGCTCGGCCCGACGGATGCATTCTGGCTTCGCGGCGATCACGACGGACGTGATCGACGCGAAGCGGTGACCGGGGAAGTTCACGGTCGCCGCGCCGGAAACAGCCGTACGGGACGGGCCCGTACGGGTATCCGCCCGGCGCGAGCGCGCCGGAGCCGGGAGGGGTGGTTCGCGTGAACGAGACGATGGTGTGCGCGGTGGGCAACGTGGCGACGCATCCGGTGTACCGCGATCTGGCGTCGGGGGCGTCGGCGAGGTTCCGGCTGGCGGTGACCTCGCGTTACTGGGACCGCGAGAAGAGCGCGTGGACGGACGGGCACACCAACTTCTTCACGGTGTGGGCGAACCGGGCCCTCGCGACAAATGTGGGGGCGTCCCTGGCGGTGGGCGAACAGGTTATCGTGCAGGGCCGGTTGAAGGTGCGCACGGAGATGCGCGACGGGCAGAGCTGGACATCGGCGGACATCGACGCCGTGGCGATCGGCCACGACCTGGCCCGGGGCACGTCTGCCTTCCGGCGCTCCACGGGCCAGCTCAAGGGTGAGGCCGGGGCCTCGGCCCGCCCCGAACCGTCGTGGGAGACACCGGTGGCCGACGAGGGCGACGCGGGAGCTCGACAACGGCGGGAGCCGGCGGCGGTGACATGACAGCGGGCGGGGCGTCAGTTCGCGGCGGACATCGGCGTCGCCCGAACTGAGGCTTATCGGTGAACTGACCGGCATACGGATGATCTTGGCGATAACAATTCCGAGTCGGATCAGTTATCCGATGACAGGACTGGGAAGTGTGGTGCGCCACATCCTTAGGATGCCCGAATAGCTCACGGGGCTTCTGATGCTGCTGGTGGGACCGCACCCCCACGTCAACGGGTCCTGCTCGAAGGGGAATTCTGTGTTTTCTTCGTTCTCCGCGCTGTCCGGGCGCGGGCGAGCGGCGGCGGCCCGGCTCGCCGCCGCGACGATGGTGTCCGGTCTCACCGTCGCTGGAGGCCTGGCCGCCGCCGGCCCGGCTGTCGCGGACGAGGCTGTGCAGCAGCAGGGCGGGGCGACCGCCACCATAGGCGGGCTGAAGACGTACGGCCCGGCCGTCGTGCACGGGGACGACGGGGACCAGCAGGTGTCCGCGGGCCTGTTCGAGATGTCCGTCGACAACGGCGGCACGCTGCAGACGTACGGCGTCGACCTGCGCAACCCGACACAGCCGGACGCCAAGTACCAGGAGACCGCCTGGAGCGGCACCTCTCTGGGCGGCAACAAGGACGCGGGCAGGATCCGCTGGATCCTGCTGAACTCCTATCCGCAGGTGAACAACCTCGCGGCGCTGGCCGGCCGGGCGGGTGCGGCCGGCCTCACCGAGCAGGACGCGGCGGCGGGCACCCAGGTGGCCATCTGGCGCTACTCGGACGGCGCGGACGTGGACGCGGTGGACCCGAGGGCCGAGAAGCTCGCGGACTACCTGGAGAAGAGCGCGCGAAGTCTCACGGAGCCCGAGGCCTCGCTCGTCCTCGACCCGCCCGCGGTCTCCGGCCACCCTGGGGAGCGGCTCGGACCGGTCACAGTGCACACCGGCGCGGACAGCGTCACGGTGATACCGCCCGCCGACGCCGCGACGAGCGGGGTACGGGTCGTCGACCAGGACGGCAAGGCCGTCACGTCCGTGGCCGACGGCGGCCAGGTGTACTTCGAGGTGCCCGCGAAGGCGCTGGATGGTTCGGCCGTCCTGAGTGTCCAGGCCTCGACCAGCGTGCCGGTCGGGCGGGCCTTCGCCTCCGACAGCAGAAGCCAGACCCAGATCCTCGCCGGCTCCAGCGAGTCCACGGTGTCCGCGACGGCGACGGCGAACTGGGCGGTCACAGGGCCCGTCCCCGCCCTGTCGGCACGGAGGAACTGCGCCGAGAACGGCGTGGACATCACGGCCGCCAACAAGGGCGACGAGGCGTTCACCTTCCAGCTGATGGGCTTCGAGCACACCATCCCGGCCGGGGGGTCGCGGACGGTGACCATCCCTCTCCAGGAAGATCAGCCGTACGACTTCACGATCCTGGGGCCGAACAGCTTCGGGCAGCGTTTCGCGGGCGTCCTCGACTGCGCGACCCAGGCCGGCATGGACAGCGCGGGCGGCGCCGCCGTCCAGACCCTCAGCGAGCCGAGCCCGGCCCTGGCGGGCGGCACCCCCGCCACCGGCGTCAACCTGGCCGAGACCGGCAGCTCCAGCGCGACGCCGATGATCGCGGGCATGGCGATCGTCCTGCTGGTGATCGGCGGCGGTGTGGTGCTCCTCGTCGGCAAGAAGGAGCAGGACGGGGCGGGCGCCCGGAAGTGAGTGTGAGTGACCTCGCACCACGACAGCTCACTTTGACAACTCAACAGCGCGTGACCGTGCGGTGACCCACCCAACGACGCGGCCCGGCCCGCCTCCCGCCCGCCCGGGGCCGCTGACGTACCCGGAGCTGGCAGCCCACATGATCGGCCGGTTCCTGGACGCAGGGCACCGCGTGGGCTCCGACCACGGGTCCGAGAACCCCGACCACGGGGCCGACCCACGACTGGTCAGCCGTGGCTGCTCCGGTTGGCCAGGTGAGCAGCGTACGCGCGGCGCATTGGGTGTCCTCGTCGAGATGCGCTTCTAGGAGCAAGTCGATGCCGATCATTTTGGCTGTGAGTCGCCTCCCGTGGAGGTGCGCGCTTCGCAGGGCCGGCTCGTCGGTGTCGGCGACATGTGCTGCCGCAGTTCATCGACTCATCGGCGCGGTCCTCACGGCGTGAGGACGACCTTCTCGCAGCGGTCCTTCTTGTTCTTGAACAGGTCGTAGCCGGTTGGTGCCTCGCTCAGGGGCAGCCGGTGGGTGATGACCCGGGTGGGGTCGATCTTGTCCTGCTCGATCAGGCCCAGCAGCGGTTTCATGTACTTCTGCACGTGGCACTGCCCGGTGCGCAGGGTCAGGGACCTGTTCATCCAGGCACCCGCCGGGAACTTGTCGATCAGCCCGCCGTAGACGCCGATGACCGAGACCACGCCGCCGCTGCGGCAGGAGAGGATGGCCTGGCGCAGAGCGTGTGGCCGGTCGGTCTCGGAGCGGACCGCCTGCTTGGCGCGGTCGTAGAGGTGGATGTGGGAGGCACCGTGTGTGGCCTCCAGGCCGACCGCGTCGATGCACTTGTCGGGGCCCCGGCCGCCGGTGAGTTCGAGCAGTGCCGACCGTACGTCGGTGTCCTCGAAGTTGATGGTGGTGTAGCCTTGGGCGGCGGCCATGTCGAGCCGGTAGCTCTCCTTGTCGATCGCGATGACCTTCTCCGCGCCCAGGACCCGGGCGCTGTCCATGGCGAACTGGCCGACCGGACCGGCGCCCCAGACGGCGACGGCGTCACCTTCCTGGATGTCGCACATTTCGGCGCCCATGTACCCGGTCGGCAGGATGTCGGACAGGAACAGCACCTGCTCGTCGGTGAGGTCCGACTCGATTTTGAGGGCGTTGGCGTCGGCGAGTACCACGCGGGCGTACTCGGCCTGACCGCCGGCGAAGCCGCCGGTGAGGTGGGAGTAGCCGTAGACGCCGGCGGTGGGGTGGCCGAAGAACTTCTCCGAGATGCCGGCGTTGGGGTTGGTGTTCTCGCAGCACGAGTACAGCTCCGCGCGGCACGACGCGCAGGCGCCGCAGGCAATGGGGAAGGGCACGACGACCCGGTCGCCGACGCGCAGTTTGTCGTCGCTGACGCCGGGGCCGACCTCGACGACCTCTCCCATGAACTCGTGGCCCATGATGTCGCCCTTTTCCATGGTGGGGACGTAGCCGTCGAGCAGATGGAGGTCGGAGCCGCAGATCGCCGTCGAGGTGATCTTCACGATGGCGTCGCGGCTGTTCAGGATCGACGGTTCGGGGACGTCCTGCACCTCGACCGAGTTGCGTCCCGTCCAGCAGTTCGCCTTCATGCCAGGGCCTCCTTCAGTTCGTCCACGGTCAGCGGTCGGGCCGGGTGCTGCGGGAACTCGCCGCGGGCCCGCTTGCCGCCGGGTGCGCCCTCGGAGCGGACGACCTCGCCGGTCTCCGCGATCTGCTTGAAGCGGCGCAGGTCGTCGTCCAACTGCTGGTGCGGTTCCTCGCCGAAGTAGTGCGCCGCGGCCTTGCCCAGCACCCCGCCGGGCAGGTCGTAGCGCAGGGTCACCCGGATCTCCGTGCCCCGGCCGCCGGGGGCGGGCACGAAGCGGGCCTCGCCGGAGTTCTCGATGTCGGCACCGTCCACCGACCGCCAGGCGATCAGCCGGCCGGGGACGTCCTGAGCGGTCTCGGCGTCCCATTCGCCCCCCTTGCCGAACGGCGCGCTGGCCCGCCAGTGACTGGTGCGCGGGCCGGTGACGCGCACCTCGTCCAGGTGCGCCATGAAGTCCGGCAGTCGCTCCAGGTCGCTCCAGAGGGCATAGACCTCGTCCGGGGACTGGCTGACGGTGGTGGCCGCGGTCAGTTCCATGGGGGTGCTCCTACGGGTGCGGGTCACGGCCGCGTAGACGTCCGTGGCCGTGATGGCGGTGACCGCGGCGGTCGCGGCAACGGTGCGGCCGAGCCCGCGACCGTTGTGGTTCCTCAGGGCTCGGGTCAGCATCGTCAGATCCATGAGGTCGCCGCCGACGCGGCCCCAGAGCCAGGCGGGATGCGGCCGCCCCAGCAGCCCGGTCGCCGCCGCCAGCTCGCGCACCCCGACGGCGGTCGTGGCCGAGCGGTGCCGGGAGGCGTCGTCCACGCCCAGGGCCCGGGCGAAACCCGCCGGAGTGACGACCTGGGGCACGGCCAGGAGCGCACTGGCCCAGCCGAGACCACGCACGAGCGGATCATGCCGTAGGCGGGAGGTGGAACGGGTGTCTGTCTTCATGAGTGCTCCCCACATGCGGTGAGGTGAACGGAAGGCGGGCCATTTGAGCGAGAAGGTGTAGATAGCGGACAACACCGGAGTTTCCACACGGCCCGCGTTCAATCCTCAACTCGCGTCACCGAACCGGCGGCGCAGTCGTCCGGGTCACGGCGTGGACGTGACGCGTGCCATGGGCTCGACAAACGTCATCACCGAAACTGGTGGCCCGCTTCAGGAGCGGGAGCAGATCCGGCCAGTCGAGTACGCGTCCGTCAAGCTGGGCGTCGGGGTCCGCCATCCGTCCCACCGGTCCGGAGGCGGTCGGTGGCCACGACTCGGAAGGGACGGGAGCGCAGCCGACGACGGCCCGTCCAGCCCCGCGCCGAAGCCGGTGTCGGACGCAGCTCGCCGGTCGGCCTGGTCCGGGGGAGCAGGCGGGCGGCGGCCCCGGGTTTTCTTCGCGGTCCCATGGGTACTGCGGTCCCATGGACCATTCGAAGGCACCGGTGCTCGAAGCGATCGAGGCTTACCATGCCGAGCGCCAGACCCCCTTCACCCCTCCGGGGCACAAGCAGGGGCGCGGCGTCGACCCCCGGGTACGTGCCGTGCTGGGTGACGCCGTCTTCCTCTCCGACGTCCTCGCGGTCAATGGCCTCGACGACCGGACGTCCTCGCACGGTGTCCTGGCCGAGGCCCAGGCTCTGATGGCGGACGCCGTCGATGCCGAGCACACCTTCTTCTCCACTTGCGGCAGTTCGCTCTCTGTCAAGGCCGCCATGCTGTCCGTCGCGGGCCCTCACGAGACCCTGCTCGTCGGGCGTGACGCACACAAGGCCGTGGTCGCCGGACTCATCCTTTCCGGGGTGTGCCCCGTATGGGTCGATCCGCAGTGGGATGCTGATCTGCACCTCGCGCACCCGCCGGCCAGCGAGTCCTTCGATGCCGCGTTCCGTGAACACCCGGAGGCAAAAGGGGCCTTGGTCACCAGCCCCACCCCGTACGGCACCTGCTCAGACCTGGCCGCCGTCTCCGCCATCTGTCACGAGCACGGCAAACCGTTGATCGCCGACGAGGCGTGGGGCGCGCACCTGCCGTTCCACCCCGATCTGCCCGCCTGGGGCATGGATGCCGGCGCGGACGTGTGTGTCACCTCCGCGCACAAGATGGGATCCGGGCTGGAGCAGAGCTCCGTGTTCCACCTGCAGGGCGACCTGGTCGATCCGCACGTGCTCAGCGCCCGTGAGGACCTGCTCGGCACGACGAGCCCCTCAAGCCTCATCTACGCCGCCCTGGACGGCTGGCGGCGGCAGATGGTGGAACATGGCCGCGCCCTGTACGACGACGCTCTGTCCCTGGTCTCCGATGTACGGTCGCGCATCGCCACGATCGACGGCATGCACGTGCACGACCGCGCGGATTTCTGCGGACCGGGACGGGCCTGGGACATGGATCCCCTCCAGGTCATCGTGGACATCACCGGCCTGAGCATCTCGGGATACAGCGCAGCCGACTGGATCCGCGAACACCACCGCGTCAACCTGCACCTCAGCGACCACCGCCGGATCAGCGCACAGTTCTCCCACAGCGACGACGAGCAGTCGGCGGACCGGCTGCTCGCCGCGTTCGAGGATCTGGCACGGCACGCCGAAGAGCTGCGGCCGGCCCCCGAGATCCATGTTCCCGATCCGGCTGGGCTGCGGCTGGAGCAGGTCATGCTCCCGCGCGACGCCTTCTTCGGCCGCACCGAGCAGGTGCCGTGGCGGCGGGCGGTGGGGCGCGTCAGCGCCGAGATGCTGACGCCCTACCCACCGGGGGTCCCCGCGGCGCTGCCTGGGGAGCGGCTCTCCAAAGAAGTCCTGGACTACCTGCGCAGCGGCATCGACGCCGGCATGGTCGTCCCGGACGCCGTGGACGGCGAAGTGCAGAGCGTGCGCGTCGCCGTGGAGGATTGACGCCGGTGTCCGCACCTCGAGAACCAGCGGCCCGCCCGGGTTCGCCGGCCCTCTCCGTCCTTCATGACCGCATCGCGCAGGAAGTGACGGCCCAGGCACCCCGGCTCTGGGACATCGCGATGGCCCTGCACCATGATCCCGAGCTCGCCTTCGAGGAATACGCTGCGGCCGAGTTGCTCACAGGAGAGCTGGAGCGTGCCGGATTCGCCGTGAACCGCGGAATCGCGGACATGCCCACGGCGTTCGTCGCCGAAGTGGGCGACGGTGACCGGCCCCGTGTGGCACTGCTGCTGGAATACGACGCGCTGCCCGGACTGGGGCACGCCTGCGGCCACAACCTGATCGCGGCCGCCGGTCTCGGTGCGGCACTCGCCCTGCACAGGGCGCTTGGTGAAGAACCGGTCCAGGGACTCCCCGGCACGGTCATGGCGGTGGGGACTCCGGCCGAGGAAGGCGGTGGAGGGAAGGTCGCACAGGTGGCAGCCGGCGTTTTCGACGAAGTCGATGCCGCCCTCATGTTCCATCCCGGCGTCAACGACTGGGCCTGGGCGCCTCTGACCGCCCAGGTCCAGATACGTACTGTCTTCCACGGGCGCGCCGCCCACCCCACCGGCAGACCGAGCGAGGGCATCGATGCCCTCGCCTCCCTCATCCAGCTGTTCGGCTCGCTCAACGTCCTGCAGCGACGGCTTCCGCCCGGCTCGCATGTTCAAGGCATCATCACAGACGGTGGCCGGGCCACGAACATAGTCCCCGAGCGTGCGGAGGGGCTTTTCGGCCTCCGTGCGGCCACCACCAGGGCTTTGGACGCGCTGGTGGCGGAGGTCACCCGGTGCGCGCAGGGAATCGCAGCTGCCACCGGCTCCAGGGTCGAGACCTCGCGCGCCGCTGCGGGGTACCACCATTTCCGCGACAACGCCGTGCTGTCCGACCGTTTCGCCCAGCACCTCAGCGAGGCGGGTATCGACCTCGAAGAGCCCACGCCGGGGGTGTATCCGGGGTCATCCGACATCGGTGATGTGAGCGTGGTCGTTCCGGCCATCCATCCCTTTGTGGCCATTCTGGGCCCCGAACACGCGGACCACACCCCTGAATTCGGCGCTGCAGCGGCGAGTGAAAGCGCACGCCGGGTCATGCTCGCCTCGGCGCGTGCGCTGGCGTGCACCGCCGCAGACATCCTCCGAGAGGCGGGGCTCGCCGACCGGGCGTGGAAGCGACATCTCGAAAAGGCAGCCGTAGAGGAACACGAGGTGGCCCGGTCCACGGCGGACGACCCCCTCAACGTTCTCTGAGACATCTGTCGACCTTCGGTAAGCAAAGTCGGTGCAGGTCGGATCCCGTCTCTCGGGCCGTCCATGGGCCGTCCGAGGACGGCCAACGACGGCCGGCAACGACCAACAACGACGGGTACCTAGCGCAGGGCCGCCCGCTGCGCCCCTGGTCACGGCCCCTCCGCCATACGCGTTTCCCCCCAGGGGTGGCGGTCAGGCAAGATGGGGTGTATCCCACCACTGCCAGATTTCAAGCTGCCGGACGGTTTCTCTTGGCTGAGTACATTTACACCATGCGCAAGACGCGCAAGGCGCACGGCGACAAGGTCATCCTTGACGACGTGACGCTGAGCTTCCTGCCCGGCGCGAAGATCGGTGTGGTCGGCCCGAACGGTGCCGGTAAGTCCACCGTTCTCAAGATCATGGCGGGTCTGGAGCAGCCGTCCAACGGTGACGCGTTCCTGTCGCCCGGCTTCAGCGTCGGCATCCTCATGCAGGAGCCGAAGCTCGACGAGTCCAAGACGGTCCTGGAGAACGTCCAGGACGG
>Ga0136846_1226996_pt1 | contig 10541 bp, 7 predicted proteins | sample HopSoiMetagenom2_FD_96841 | JGI IMG/M metagenome (GOLD analysis project Ga0136846, IMG submission 96841) | Grasslands soil microbial communities from Hopland, California, USA - 2 Assembly 2016 (version 4) | ecosystem: Environmental > Terrestrial > Soil > Grasslands | place: USA: Hopland... | reverse complement strand
TGTGGGTAATGGGATCTGGTGTTCTTAATTTAGTAGGTTCTGCAAAAACTTCGTTTACCCGCGCGGCCGGCAGTGTTGCATCAGGCACTACTGCTGTTTCATTGAACAGCACGCCAGCAGGCTGGCAGGCTGGTGACAGCATTACCATTGCGCCTACCCAGGCGCCCAGTGTTGGTGACGCTTATCTTACCGGATTTGAAGACCGTACCATCAATAGCATTTCAGGATCATCTATTACATTGAACGCGGCAACCATTCGTGTTCATCCGCAGATCAATAACATCTGGACGGCCGAAGTAATAAATCTTACCCGTAATGTACGTATTGAGGGAACAGCCAATGGCCGTGTACATATTTTCATTCGCTCTTCAGTTCCCCAAACTATCAGGTATGTGCAGATCCGCTATATGGGGCCCCGCAAAGCAAACGGCTCCGTAACCGAATTTGTATTGGGAAGATATGGTATACACTTTCACCACTGCGATGATGCCAGTATAGGATCAATGGTAGAAGGATGTGTGATCCGCGATACTGACAGCCATTCCTATGTACCGCACGTGTCGAATGGGATTACCATGAAGGGTAATGTAGCTTACAATGTTACTGAACATGCATTTTGGTGGGACGCGCAAGAGTTTACCCATGAATCTGTATGGGATGGCAACATAGTAGCTTTGACCAAGTTTATACCGGGATCGGCCAACTCATTAACTGTAACAGGTTTTTTACTGGGTATAGGCGATGACAATGTGTGTACCAATAATGTAGTAGTAGGTAACCCAGGTGATTATCGCTTAGGAGGCGCCTATTTGTGGGATGAAGGTGCAATAACAAGTACCTGGACCTTTAACCATAATATGGCCCATAACTGCGAAGGTGGTTTGGTGTCATGGCAAAATAACGAACAGCACCACGTTATTGAAGACTTTGTTGTATATAATTGCGATGCAGGTATCTTTGGTGGCGCTTACGTAAATTCATACTGCTATCGCAACGGGCAGCTTTACAATGCTCCCATAATAGTGATGGCCGCTTCTTTAAACAGCAACCGGGCAAGATATGAGAACCTTATCATTGATGCGGCTGGACTGGATTACGCCATGATAATGAATGAAGGACCTCTTGACGGGCCATTTCCGGTATTTATGAGAAATTGTACAATAACCGGTCATAAAAAAGCAGCTGTAATTAATCAATCACCCGACGGTGCAAAAAGGCTGGATGTTATCCAATGCACCATAGCTGGTACAGCTGGTGGTACATTGGCCGCCCCCACAAGTGCGACTGACTTGTATCTGAGCTCAGATGCAGGTCCTAAGGAGGTTTTCAGAGTGCAGCCGACAAGCGGCCAGTCTTATGAACTTACCCACTCAGGTAAAACAAATATTGCCCCTTTTGCTCCTACTATCTGGGGTAATGGAAATGGATTGAAAGGTGAATATTACAAGGATGCCAACCTTTCGAACCTCGTATTTACAAGAATCGATCCCTATATAGTTTTTCAGGAATGGATGTCTTTGGGCGTTCATCATAAAATTCCCGGTGTCACTTATTCAATGCGATGGACGGGTCAGATAATGGCTCAGTTTTCAGAAGCGTATACATTTGATCTATACGCGGGTGGCAATCATCGCCTTTGGATCGATGGCAAACTGGTAATCGATAAATGGGTGGAAGATTATCCGACCGATTATTTTACAACACCCATAAACCTGGTCGCCGGACAGAAATATGATATCAAGCTGGAATATGCTAACTCAGACAGTCGCAGTGGACTGGAACTGTCGTGGTCAAGTGCCAGTCTGCCACAGGAATATGTTCCCATGTGCCAGCTGTTTTCTTCCCCGATCAGCCAACCGCCATCCAATCAGGCGCCTGTTGCCTATGCAGGTTCCGATATAACTATTACCCTGCCAACAAACTTTGTTAAACTGGATGGATCAGCCTCTAAGGATGCTGATGGCTCCATTGTAACATGGGCATGGACAAAAATTGCTGGTCCATCACAGTTCAGCATCACCAATGCCGGATCAGCTACCACAACCGCAACAGGTCTGGGTGTAGGTGTATTTGTATTCAGATTAACTGTAACCGACGATAAAGGGGCTTCTGCTTCAGACGATGTAACTGTAACTGTGCTGGCCGCTAACCTGGCGCCAGTAGCCAATGCAGGTGCTGATATAAATGTTTCATTGCCTACCACCAGCGCACAGCTGAATGGTGGAGCATCAAAAGACCCCGATGGCACTATTATAAAATATGCATGGTCGATATTAAGCGGACCTGCAGGCTCTAATTTTAACGATGCGAGTTCTCCAGCAACGTTAGTGACTGGACTGGTTGTCGGTACTTATGTGTTCCGCTTAACAGTAACTGACGACAAGGGTGCTGCGGCTTATGATGATGTGAACGTATTTGTAAGTAATTCCCCTACACCAACCAACCAAGCGCCCATAGCCGATGCGGGTCCAGACCAGGTAATTATACTGCCAACAAAAAGTGTTAATTTGATTGGTTCTGCCTCGAAAGATCCTGATGGTTCTATTGTAAAATACGTATGGTCACAATCAAGTGGACCCAATACTGCCCTGATTACCAGTACCGGTTCTACCGCAGTGGCAAGTAACCTGGTAGTTGGTACCTATGTTTTCAGTTTAACTGTAACCGACAACAGCGGTGCTACAGCCAAAGATGATGTTACAATCGTTGTAAACGATACTGCATCTCCTGGTAACCAGGCGCCAATTGCCAGGGCAGGCGATGATATCACCGTTCAGCTACCCTCAGCAGGCATACCGCTTGATGGATCAGCTTCTACTGATGTTGATGGCAAGATCATTTCATACAAATGGGTGAAAATAAGTGGTCCTACAACCTTTAGTTTATTAACACCGCTGGCCTCAACTACAGTGCTCTCCAATATGCAACCAGGAACCTATGTATTCAGACTTACAGTTACTGATGATAATGGGGCTACAGGTACCGATACAGTTACTGTAACCGTGCTGGATGCGAAAGTGCCATCAACTGGAATATTAAAGGTAGTTGCTTCGCCCAACCCAACCACTACTTCATTCAAGCTGAAAATTTCCAGTTCCAATACTGATCCTGTTTACATTTACATTTACGATGTATCGGGTAAGTTTATGAAAATGTATGAGGTAGCCAGCAATACAACGTTCACTTTAGGCGGATACTGGCGTCCGGGACTTTATACCGCTTTTTGTGTTCAGGGTTCACAAAAAGCACTTATAAAACTGTTGAAGAATTAATCAGTATTTCGGATCTAAATAAAAAAGCTTCCCCCGGCTCAGCCGAGGGAAGCTTTTTTTATAGTGGGCAGCAGAGACAGTTTGATCTTCCCTGTTATTGTTTTTGCGAGGTAAGGCAAAAAAAGAGCAGGCCAGAGGCCTGCCCGGATATGGTTTTTCGGCGTTGAAACCGGAATCTTACATTTCGGTTTGCATCCGAGAAGAGGCTTTATCGGCAGCTTTTTTACCATTTTGCCACACTTCGCTTAATTTGTCAGACCATTTACCGGCTGAATCTTTAAGATTCTTTCTGATGTCGCTTCCTTTTTCCGGAGCTAATAACATTCCCACTGCAGCGCCTACAGCAGCAGCGCCTACCAGGCCCAGGATAACTTTAGTTGTTGTACTCATGATTATAAATTTTAAATAAGTAATAGATATGTTGTATGGTTATTAGACTTCAAATCCTATTCCGCAATTAATTCCTTGACCTATAAGATTGTATAGATAGGTTACTGTCCATAAAAATCCCCATTGAGGGAAGAACAGGTTACGATGTTTTACGGCTGCCGGCAGCCAGTACAATCACCCCACAGGCTGCAATCCCAATACCTGCATACAATGGCCAGGCCAGCGTATGTTGTTCTTTTTTCTTTATCTCAATAGGACCCAGATCGGCCACTTCTTTTTTAGTGGTGAAGTTTACTTCTTTCAGAATGATCATAAGAATGCCAATGACGATCAGTAAGATGCCTATCAGTTTCATGTTGATTGATTTGTATGAGCAAAAAAGGGCTATAGTTGTGTAACCTTAATACAATGTTTTACCAGCTTCAGTCTTTTGGTTCTTCTTCACTACAGTAGCGCCAATTACTGCCGCCAGGGCGCCTAATATGGCGTTAATGGCAATAGTGCTGGAGAGAATGATGAACAATACATCGCCCCGTCCACTTTGAGCTGGCTCGCTCCTGTCATTTAACCCGGTGAATATTGAATTAATGACCAGTACTACCACGCACATCAGAATAGCCAGTAATATGCCATAGATGGTGATCTTGATCCCCATCATGGTGGATGACCGTACACTGGCCGAGTCATGTACCCGGTGATAACCCCTGAACACACCTATCAATACAACAGCAGAAAACAGGAGATTACCTACATATAGCAACCAGGTATTTTGATATTGTCGATTGAGGAGGAAAACAACAATGCTTAGTGTATTAAGTATTGCCGCCCACACAGAATACTTCCAGTAAAAAGCTTTCAGCGTCATATACTCTTTTTACTATTCGCTAAAATTTCATGCCCAATAGGGAAGAAGGGTGTAGAGATTAATCTACAGCAGTGCAAATGAATAAGATAGGAGAGTTGTAAACAAAGGAGGGAACCATTGTTGATTCCCTCCCTGGGTTTAATGATTCTTTTACACTGCTTTATGGCCCATGGTAATGCATGGGTGGATAAGGTATTGAAGGATAAGGCAAGCAAACTGAGGAGCATTAGTGCCGGGAGTTGCCTCTTTTACCCTCCCGACCCAAGGGTTGCGTTATAGGACAAGGTAACCATTAGGACAAGGTACTTTTTCCGGATAAGGTTGTAACCAGGAGCGCAAGGAGCAAAAGAGTGTAAAGAGGTTTTATGGAAAGCGCTTGACAGCTCTTTTACTCGCTATTGGCTCTTGGTTTCAAGGACAAGGTTAAGGCTAAGTGCAGGTAAGCAAAGTAGTCCTTTACTTTTACGCTTAGCTGGTGGGACAAGGTTAATGGACTATTATGGTATAAAACTTTGTCGTGTACAAGCTAACAGGTTACATACTGCATAATGACTAAACACCTGTTCTTCCTGCCGAAAACCGGCCTGTAATAAAATTTCGTTGTATAGCTTATTCTCGGCCTCGGGTTCAGCGATGATCTTTTTGATCTCAGGGAATAAAAAGAAATATTCCATACAGGTTTGAAGGGCTTTGAGGTGCAGTGGGCGAACGGTGCTCCTGTTGGTGTTCATCAGGAGTCGAATAATATAATCGCCGTTGGCAGTTGGAAATGTATCATACAACTCGTCCTTGTCAGCAGCACAAATATCAATCTGGCAAAGAGCGAGCCGGTTATTCAATAGTACCATAAAAGAACGGGCAAAATCAGAACTGCCCGCATACAGGTAACTTGCTGCCACCGTATCAGCAGCACGGCTCAGCTTCCATGCCCACTTACAAATAGCCGGCATGTCGCGTGGAATGTTTAAAGGGCGTAACGATAACGTATACGAAGAAGGATGTTGAAAAAGTTTTGTATAAACTATTTCCTTCTTCGAGTGCAGGCCGGTAGAAGAAATTAACCCATCCTTCAGGCCTGTAATTCCTGGTGTAGTGCATGTTATCTGCATAACGTTAATGTAAGCTCCCGGTTTTTTATCCGGGAGCTCTTAGTGCCTAACCAGAGCCTTTGTATAATTTCAAGAATTTATAGCGCAGTATCGCCAAATTCTTCTCTGTTGCTACTTTTGACAGAATACCTCGTTTAAAACACCGGAATCCTGTTTCGTGACAATAAAAAATTTGTGAATCTTAAGTGAATACGCCCCATCATTTAGCTGGTGATACATAGAAGTACTTAGCGCGTATGCGCATGATAGGAATCCTGTTATAAACTACGATTTGAAGTATTATTTTATCGTAATATATAACGTTATATAACAACCGTTAGTATGTATTAACAGATTTATTGGTGGTTATTAAGTGCCAACCAATAAATCTGTATTTGTGACCGGGCCAATGATGATAAGGGCCGGATGAGTGATATGTTGTTCTGCTGCCAGTTGTGGCAGGTCTTTGATGGCGCCCTTGACAAGTTTGTGATACGGCAGCGATGCATAATGAATGATTGCTGCAGGCATATCGCCATAACCTTTGTCAAGATAGATGCTGGCGATTTCAGGCAATTTTTTCATACCCATATAAATAACTACAGTGGCTTTGCTTTGTATGGCCAGTTGCAGATCGGCAGATAATGAGCCATCTTTTTTAGTACCGGTAACCACCCATATACTTTCACTGATGTTACGAAAGGTTAAAGGAATGTCGTACAAACCACTTGCCTGCATACTGGTAATGCCGGGGATGTAAGTTGTTTTTATTCCATGTTGGCGGGCAAATAATATTTCTTCAAACCCTCTTCCAAAAATAAAAGGATCGCCACCCTTTAAACGTAATACCCTGCCTTTTGAAAAGGCCTTTTCTTTTATCAGTTCATGTATTTGTTCCTGTGGCGTGTAATCGCCATAAGGCAGCTTGCCTACATAAATGTTTTCACAACCCGGTTTGGTATAATCGAGCAATGACTTATTTACCAGGTTATCATACAACACCACCGGCACTTCCTGTAAAAGTTTATATGCTTTTAAAGTAATGAGTTCGGGATCGCCCGCCCCGGCGCCTGCTACTATTAATTCGGGTTCCACAGTTAATGCTGCCACTAAAAAAATATTTTAATAAAAGAGATCATTCAACAGTATGTGCAAGCAACTTCTCCGCATCTGCAATGCATATGCTCTTGCCTGATAAAGTTATGCTGCCTTCCTGTACCATTTCGTTCATAAGCCTGAATACGGTTTCATAGGTAGTGCCGGTATACGAGGCCAGGTCCTGGCGGCTGAGGGTGATATCAAGAAAACCTTCCGGCGTGGTGCCAAAGGTTGACTGAATAGATAACAAAGCCAGGGCAATTCTGCCAATAACCGGCATATGCGCCAGATTGCGCATCTTTTTCTCAGACTCCTTCAATTCACCGGCAAAGAACATCATCAGTTCATACAGGAACTGCGGGTTCACTTTCAGGGTCGACTGAAAAAAGCCAATGTCGATAAAACACACTTCACTTGGTTCCAGTGCGGTGGCTGATACGGGATAAAAAATATCATTACCCAAACCGCGATGACCCAGAATGGCGCCGCTTCGGGCCAGCCGAACGATCAGCTCTTTATCCTGAGTCCATTTTTTATGAACCTTAAAGGTGCCCTTATATATAAAGTAAATACCGGTAACCTCATTGCCTTCGGTAAAAAGCAACTCACCTTTATTTACATGAAAGCTTTGGCGATGGGCATCAACTGCCGGAAGCCATTCCTTTGAGCAGAGTCTGCATAAAAAGCAGCTTTTCAGATCACAACCATGTTTATTTCGTTTCACCCGGTAAAATTTATATGTAGTATTATTTAATATATCCTTTTTAGGCTAAATCAGTAGCAAAATCGCAATAGTTCATTGCCTGTCTAATGCTTTCTGGTTCCGACCTCAAAAATGAGAGAAAAATTTAAATAATTATACATTAGTAAAATAAATATATTATCTATATTTGAATTTTGAGTAAAAAGTACAACAAAAAGAACGTATTTTTATTACAGAGATCACAAAACAACGAATAAATTTTTAGCGAATTGCCATCTTGTTCTTACATGTGATTTTATATAATATAACGATTGCCTGCGCTTAACTGACACTTAAAACCGCAGATTATGAAAATAGTAGTTATCGGCAATGGAATGGTTGGATACAAGTTTTGTGAAAAGCTGACCGCCAAAGCCCAATCAGGGCAAATTGAATTAGTGGTTTTTGGAGAAGAAACCCGCCCGGCTTACGATCGTGTTCATTTGAGTGAATACTTTGCTGGTAAAACGGCTGAAGACCTCACAATGGCCGGCCTCGATTGGTATGCGGAAAGAAATATTAAATTGTATTTAGGAGATCCCATCTCTTATATAGATCGCGAACAAAAAACTGTTCGCTCTCACCACGGTATTACTGAATCTTACGATTACCTGATACTGGCCACCGGTTCTGCTGCCTTTGTTCCTCCCATCCCGGGTGTTGAAAAAGAAGGCGTATTTATTTACCGCACTATCGAGGACCTGGAATTGATGACGGCTTATGCTAAAAAAGCAAAGACCGGCGCTGTAATTGGTGGCGGTTTGCTGGGGTTGGAAGCGGCCAAAGCCATGATAGACCTTGGCGTTACCAATACCCACGTAATTGAATTTGCTCCCCGTCTTATGCCCCGGCAAATCGATGAGGCCGGTTCCAACATCTTAAAAGCAAAGCTCGAATCACTGGGGCTTTCCATTCATACAAGCAAGAACACCTCTGAGATCCTGGGCGATCAGTTCATAAATGGTATGCAGTTCTCAGACGATACCAAACTCGATGTGGATATGCTGGTGATCTCAGCCGGTATCAAGCCGCGCGATGAGTTGGCAAAACTGGCTGGTTTGGAAACAGGACACCGCGGTGGTATTGTCGTGAACGATAAATTAGCAACCGCCGATCCATTCATCTTTGCCATTGGCGAATGTGCTTTGCACGGTGGCATGATCTATGGTCTGGTGGCGCCCGGTTATGAAATGGCCGAAGTAGTAGCTGCCAACCTGCTGGGTGGCGACAAATCGTTCACCGGGTTCGACATGAGCACCAAGCTGAAACTGATAGGTGTTGATGTGGCCAGCTTTGGTGATCCGTTTGTGGCGCATACCGAAGGGCGAAGCATTGTGCTGGAAGACAGCATGAAGGGTGTTTACAAACGCATTAATATTTCAAACGACGGAAAATATTTATTAGGCGGTATCCTGGTAGGCGATGCAGATGCTTACAATATGTTGCTGCAAACCAGCAAGAATAAAGTGGTGTTGCCGCCTAATCCTGAAGATGTGATCCTGGGCGCACGTGGCGGATCTGGTGGCGAAGGTGGCGCCGGTATTACAAGCTTACCCGATGATGCGCTGATCTGCAGTTGCGAAAGCGTTTCAAAAGGCGATATCTGCAAAGCGGTAGGTGAGGGCAACGAAACCATGGACGCTGTTAAGAAATGTACCAAAGCTGGTACCGGTTGCGGCGGTTGCGTTCCCATGGTAAAGGACCTCATTAACCATACCCTTAAATCACAAGGAAAATATGTACGCAACGTAATCTGCGAACACTTTAACTACAGCCGTCAGGAACTGTACGACCTGGTGAAAGTGCATAAGCTGATGACGTTTGATGAAGTATTGAATAAACTGGGTACAGGCGATGGTTGCGAATTGTGTAAACCACCCGTAGCCTCAATTTTGGCCAGCTTGTGGAATGAGATGATCCTGGCTAAAGGAAACGATACGGCGCAGGACAGCAACGACCGCTTTTTGGCCAACATTCAAAAAGGCGGTACCTATTCAGTAGTGCCTCGTATTCCCGGTGGAGAAATTACACCTGAAAAATTGATCGTAATAGGAGAGGTAGCGAAAAAATATCATCTCTATACAAAAATTACCGGCGGTCAGCGTATCGATCTGTTTGGTGCGCATGTAAGTGATCTCCCCGCTATCTGGAGTGAACTGATCGCAGCAGGTTTTGAAAGCGGTCATGCTTATGGTAAAGCATTGCGCACGGTAAAAAGCTGCGTGGGCAGCACCTGGTGCCGGTTTGGTTTGCACGACAGCGTTAGCTTCGCTATTAGGATTGAAGAAAGATACCGCGGATTGCGCGCGCCTCATAAATTGAAATCAGCCGTATCGGGTTGTATTCGCGAGTGTGCCGAAGCGCAAAGCAAAGATTTTGGTATCATCGCTACCGAAAAAGGCTGGAACCTGTATGTGTGCGGAAACGGCGGTTCAAAACCACAACACGCCCTGTTACTGGCTACCGACCTTGATTCAGAAACCTGTATAAAATACATCGATCGGTTTTTGATGTTCTATATAAAAACCGCTGATCCTTTAACCCGTACTGCTACGTGGTTGAACAAAATGGAAGGTGGTATAGATTATCTGAAAAATGTAGTGGTAAATGACAGCTTAGGCATTGCCGAACAGCTGGAAGCAGAAATGCAATTGCTGGTAGATAATTATAAATGCGAATGGAAAGAAGCGATTGAGAATCCTGAGATCCGGAAACGTTTCTCGCATTTTGTAAATGCACCTGCAGAGAAAGATCCTTCTATACAATTTGAACCCATGCGGGAACAGAAAAAAGCGAAGGAGTGGAAGTAGCATAACAAAACAACGCGCATCATCTTTTGGCCGGGCCATGGGGCCACCATTCTTCTGATAATTTTCTTCTGATACACTAAAACACTCACACACACTTGCTATGTGGCTGACCGGCTTTTGTCCGGCGCTGGCCGCGTATACTAACGATTGTTTGCCTGCATTAAAAAAGATGCAACGGGTTTTTATTCCCCCATTTAAAGCCATAAGAAAAAATGATCAGTGAAAGCTGAACAGGAAATCTTTTTGTAAATATCAATGACATGTTATGATCCAAGA
>Ga0136846_1210592_pt1 | contig 10541 bp, 7 predicted proteins | sample HopSoiMetagenom2_FD_96841 | JGI IMG/M metagenome (GOLD analysis project Ga0136846, IMG submission 96841) | Grasslands soil microbial communities from Hopland, California, USA - 2 Assembly 2016 (version 4) | ecosystem: Environmental > Terrestrial > Soil > Grasslands | place: USA: Hopland... | reverse complement strand
GCGTTAACCGAGGAAGGCAAAATCATCTGCGAGCGGATGCACCGCATCGAACATACCCGCGGCTACGACGCACGCGGTTCCCTGTGGAGTCCCGGTTATTACCGCGTCGATCTTTCGCCGGGAAAAGACGCCGCGCTAGTGGTTTCGACGGAGAGCTGGGACACAATTAGCGCGCTGGTGCCGAACAATGCGCTGGTGGCGGAGCGGCAACGGCGCGAACGACTGCTGGCTCAGGCGCATCCAGCCGCACAGCACGGTTTGCCCGCGGAGCTGGTGCTTGCGGCCGACCAGTTTTTAATCAAGCCCGCGGGACGCGTCGAGGATGCGGCTCGCGCGGCTGCCGCGGGTGACGAAGCGCGGACGGTGATCGCCGGATACCACTGGTTCACCGATTGGGGGCGCGACACGATGATCAGCCTGGAGGGGCTGACGCTCTCGACGGGCCGATTTGCCGAGGCGGGCTACATCCTGCGGACATTCGCCACGCACATTCGCGACGGGCTAATACCCAACCTATTCCCTGAAGGTGAAAAGGAGGGTTTGTATCACACGGCCGACGCGACGCTGTGGTTCTTTCACGCGCTGGAGCGTTATGTCAATGCGACGCGCGATCAGACGACGCTCGATGAGCTGCTGCCGAAGATGATCGACGTGGCCCATCACCACGTGCAGGGCACGCGGTTTAACATCGGCGTCGATCCGGACGATGGACTGCTGCGGCAGGGAGCCGAGGGCTACCAACTCACATGGATGGACGCCAAGGTCGGGGACTGGGTCGTGACGCCGCGGCGGGGGAAGGCCGTAGAGATCAATGGCCTGTGGTACAACGCGCTCAAGTTGCTGGAGAAATGGCTACGGTCACGCCACCGCGACCAGGAAGCCGATCGCTGGCGCGAGCAAGCCGAGCGAGCCCGCGACTCGTTCAATCGGCGATTCTGGTATGAGCAGGGGGGCTATTTGTACGACGTGATCGACGGCGAACAGGCGCAGTACGACACGTCGCTGCGGCCAAATCAGCTTTTAGCTTTCTCGCTCGATTATCCGATTCTCGATCGCTCGCGGTGGCAAGCAGTGCTCGACACGGTTCGCACCAAGCTGCTGACGCCGTACGGTCTGCGATCGTTGGCGCCGGGCCATCCGGATTACAAAGCGAAATACTATGGCGATTTGCGGGCCCGCGACGCGGCATACCACCAGGGGACCGTGTGGGCCTGGCTCATTGGGCCGTATGTTGATGCGTGGCTCAAGCTGCAGCCGAACGACACGCGGGCTGCCCACGAGCTGCTGATGCAGTTCGACGATCACATCGATGAAGCCTGCGTTGGCTCGATCAGCGAAGTCTTTGACGCCGAGCCGCCCTATATTCCTCGCGGATGCATTGCCCAGGCCTGGAGCGTGGCAGAAGTGCTACGGTGTCTGATTCGGACGAGTCAAAACTCTCCGGTCGCGCCTGCCGCTGCTACTACGCCGGAACGCGAATTGGCGAGCGCGACGTAGGTTACAGCGATAAGAAGGGCACCGGCAGCAAGAACGCATGCTGCTCGAGGATGCTGGCGGGGCCTAAGAATGACGTGTATTGCGTGAAGAACAAAATGAAGACGTAAACCGCTACGACGGGAATTGCCGCGGCTCGGGCCAGCCAACGAACGAGAAAAAATCGCGAGCGCTGATGATGTATCGCGCGGCCCACGGCCCAGCCCGTTAACAGCCGGGCGGGATAGATAAACAGGATGAAGAAAAGAGTAATTGTCCACCGCAACTCCGGCGGAATTACAGGCTCGATTTTCAGCAGGTAGAGCGGAAGCGCGAACAGGAGTGTGATGGCGAGCGCGAACCAATAAGCGATCGGCGCTCGACGAAACTGGGTGCGCGATTCGGCCAGATCGAACATTGCGCGAAACCGATTCTGGCAAGCAAAGTGTGTTTGCAAAAACGGCAAATGCAATAGCACGTAGGCCATTGCAACCGCTCCGAGAAAGCCAATCACGATGGTCACCGGTCCGCGGCCGGAGGTCCCGGCCATGAGCATCAGGCTCGGCACCAGCAGCCAGACAAGAGCGCCGGCGAAGCCGCGAAGGCCGAGCCAGAAGTATTGCGGCGCGCGGAGCGAGACGACAAAGTCCCAAACGGCATCGCGAGCTTCTGCAATTATTCCACCGCGGCGCAGGCCAGCGAGCAAAATTGCCGGCGGAAACCATTTCGCAAGCGGTCGCTGAATATAAAGTTCCTCGGCCAGCAATGGAGAAACGGCCCGAATTGCCGGTCGCACCAAAGGACCAATGATGCGGCCGAAGAGCATCCGCGCTGCCAGCTGAAACGGCGCGAGCACCGGCCAAAAGAAATGCCGCAATCGACCGCCGCTGTACCACGCGAGCAGAATATGACCCAGCACAAGCAGCGTGATCGCCAGCTGTGCGACGCGCCATCCGCGGGCGGCGAAACCGTCGGGGTCGATCAGCCAGGCATCAGTCGCCAGCGAAGCGACCAATCGCGGCACAAGGAGGCACACCCAGGTGCCAGCCACCATGCTGCCGATGCGAGCGAATTTGGGAATGTCGATAAAGCCGTCGCGAAGCCGGCCGCTTTTGGCGACGCGCCCACTGGCTGCGAGCAGATAGCCCAGGCTCAGGAAGTTGACGATGGGTATGGCTGCCAGCACCGCCAAACATGCCAGAAGGCTTGCCAATCCGAACAGCCAATCCAGGACATAACACAAGCCGAGCCAAAGCTTGAGGGGCCAACTCTTTGGCCAGAGGGGCGACTGCTGACCGCTCGCTCGATTTCCGACCGTGGTATTTGTGGAGATTTCCACAGTCGCGGCAGGAAACGGCATGTCCAAAAACGTTGTCATCGATCAAGGTGGTTCGCCGCTGCGAAACCTATTGCCCCTGGCGAAGGTAAAATCGCATACTGACCCCTAGTCGTCTTCGACTATACCTAACGGTGACCGGCACGCGTTTCAACCAATTATCGTAGCCATGCTGGCGCGGAACTGCCTGTTTATCGTCGTTTGTCTGGCCGGGGCCGGCCTCGTCGCCAACACACTGCTGCGCCGCGAGCGAGTTCTGCCGCCGAGGTTAGTTACAGCCCCAAGCGATAGTCTCACGACTTCTCTAGACAAGCTCAACGCCGAATTCCATCGATCTTGGCACGAGAAAGGACTTGAATCGGCGCCGACGGCTGATGACCTGGCGATTGCTCGCCGCTTAAGCCTGGCGCTGATCGGCACGGTTCCATCGCTGGAAGAAATTCGCGCATTGGAAGCCGTGCCGCCGAAAGATCGCATCGCCTGGTGGACCAGCCACCTTTTGGAGGATCGACGTTTCGCCGATTACTGGGCCGAGCGATTGGCGCGGCTCTATGTCGGGAGCGAACAGGGCAACATCATCCTCTTTCGCCGCCGCCGATTTGCGCTATGGCTGAGCGATCAGCTTGCTAAGAACACGCCGTACGACGAGTTGATTCGTGAGCTCCTCGCCGAGGAGGGAATCTGGACTGGAAAGCCGGCGACGAACTTCGTTACGGCGACGGCAAATCCCGCTTCGGCGAATCAACCCGATCCGGTGCGGCTAGCCGGCCGCACAGCCCGCGCCTTTCTCGGCATGCGCATCGATTGCCTGCAGTGCCACGATGATAAGCTCGGCAACGTCGAAGTTGGATCAGAAGGCGACCTGCTTAACGGCACGCAGGCGAACTTTCACGAGCTGGCAGCGTTCTTCGGCTCGGCCGAGATCAAGCTTGTCGGCGTGACGGAAGGCAGCAAGCCCTACAAGGTGAAATATCTGTATGCCGACAACGAATCGATCGTGCCACCCAAGGTGCCGTTCGGTCAGGAGCTATTTGACGGCCACGGTGCGCGACGCTCGCAGCTTGCTCGCTGGGTGACGCATCCAAAGAACAAGCCGTTTGCGCGGGCAACGGTCAATCGGGTTTGGGCCCTCGTCTTTGGCAAGCCGCTCGTCGAGCCGATCGACGATATTCCGCTTGCCGGGCCGTATGCGGCGGGCTTGCAGCTGCTGGCCGACGATTTCGTCGAGCATGGATATGACTTGCAGCGATTGATTCGCCTAATCGCCGCGAGCGACGTTTTTCAGCGCGCCAGCCGCGCCGAATTTGAAATCACCGAAGCACATGAGAAGGCTCTGGCCGTGTTTCCGCTCTCCCGATTGCGCCCCGAACAGATTTCCGGCTCGCTGATTCAGGCGGCGTCGCTCAAAGCAATCGATGGTCAGGCGCATGTCCTGATGCGGATCGCCATGTATGGCCAGACAAACGATTTCGTTCGTCGTTATGGCGATCTGGGCGATGACGAGTTCACTAATCGCGGCAGCACGATTCCCCAGCGACTGCTGATGATGAACGGCAATCTCGTGAAAGAGCGGACACAACCGAATCCGCTTGTATCCGGCTCGACTCGAATCGCGACGCTGACCGGCCGACCGGACAAGCAAGTCGAAGTATCGTATCTAGCCATTCTCACGCGGCGGCCGACGGCCGAAGAATTACAGCATTTCGTGCAGCGGCTGAAGGATCGCGAGGATCGCAACCGCGCACAGGCGCTAGAAGATTTGTACTGGACGCTGGTGAATAGCACCGAATTCAGCTGGAATCACTAGCCGCTGCGCGGAATGACCAAGCCGCTGCGCGGAATGACCAAGAACCAATGACCAATGACCAATGACCAATGACCAAACAAATACGAATTCATTAGCCAGTTGTGGCTCGGCCGCGCATTTTCGGCGTCGATCGTTTGTCCAGGCAGCGATGGGCCTGTCCGGCATAGCTTGGTTGACGCCGCTGGCCGAGCGCCTCGCGCGGGCTGCAGAGGATGAACCCAGCGGCAAGCCGGCGAAATCGGTAATCATTCTGTGGATGAGCGGCGGCCCGAGCCAATTGGAGACTTTTGATCCGCATCCAGGAACCAAAATCTCGCACGAAGCGACTAAGGCGATCAAAACGGCGGCAAACGACATTCAGATTGCCGATAATCTGCCGCTGGTCGCCGAGCAGATGGATTCGATTTCGCTGGTCCGGTCGCTGACGAGCAAGGAAGGTGACCACGAGCGGGCCAGCTATAACGTGAAAACCGGTTTCCGGCCCGATCCGACGCTGGTGCATCCTTCGCTCGGCGCGATTGTCTGCCACCAGCTTCACGACGACGTGGAAATTCCACGGCACGTGTCGATACTGCCTGACCAGTACCCCGCTCGCGGCGGTTATTTGGGCGATCAATACGACGCCTTTAAAACGTTCGACCCCGTGGAGTCGATTCCTGACGTTCGACCTCGCGTCTCGCCCACGCGGGCCACGAGGCGGCTAAACGATTTGACCAATGTTGTCGAAACGAGCTTCGCCCGCGGCCGCATTAGCAATCTGGCGCAGCGGACAATGCACAATTCCAGCATCGAGGCGGCGAAGAAGATGATGTCGTCCGAGCAGCTCAAGGCGTTCGAGGTTCGCGAAGCGCCCGAGGCGTTGAAAAAGGATTTTGGCGATACACCTTTCGGCCGCGCCTGCCTGGCGGCGATTCAACTAATTGAAGTTGGCGTGCGCTGCGTTGAGGTCACCCTTGCCGGCTGGGATACGCACATCAATAACGAAGAACTGGTCCGTGGCCGCTGCCGCGAGCTTGATCCTGCTTTCGCCGCTCTGATCAAAGAGCTCAAAGCGCGAAACCTATTCGACTCAACGATCGTCCTGTGGACCGGGGAATTCGGGCGTACGCCAAAAATTAATGCTCCCGGCGGGCGCGATCATTGGCCCCACGGCTTCACCGCGGCAATCGCCGGCGGCGGCATTGGCGGCGGCCGCGTCATCGGCGAAACGTCCGCCGAGCCCGACGAAAAAGCCGCCGATAAAGTTCAATTCGTCAAAGATCCGCATCCCGTAGAAGACCTGCACGCCACGATTCTGCACGCCCTGGGAATCGACTTCACGCAGGAAATGCGGACCCCGATTGGGCGGCCGATGGCGCTGAGCCAGGGGAAAGTAATCTCAGAGCTTCTAAGCTGACGAACGATCGCCGTTCACCGAGCCGCTAACGACTCGCACGTCGTCCGATAGATCTCATTGTCCGGCTCAAGCTCCGCCGCTTTGGTCAGATGCTCACGGGCTTCGTCTGCGCGCCCGGTGCCGTCGAGGAGCAGGCCGAGGGCATGGTGCGCTTCGGCCCGGGTGGGCTCGGCTTTCAGAACGGCACGCAGGTGCGGTTCGGCGGCGATGTCGCTACGCGACCAGAGAATCTCGGCGAGTCGAAGGCGAGCATCGACGCACTCGGGCCGCCGCCGAATTATCGCAGCCAGAGCCGCCTCAGCGGCGGCGCCGTCGCCTTGCTTCCAGCGGTCGAGAGCCGCACTGAGCTGTGCGGCGTCGCGCCGCTTTTCAAAGTCGCGAACTGCCGACTCAGCGCGCGCTTCCCGATCTTCAGTGAGCTCGGGTTTTTTCACCTTCTGCTTCCAGCCCGCGCAGCCGACCGTCGCGAACAAGCAGCCAATGACGCACAGTAATTCCAAGTGGCGGATCCAGCCTGCACTGCGATTGCTCACCGTTCCACTCCCGGCCCCGGCGCGGGCAATTGAGAAGTGGGAATCACCATGGGGATCGCCTCGGGCTCCGGGCCGGTGCGAATGGCCGGCGGGCCGCCAGGCCCAAACGCGTTGAACGGCTGCGGCGGCTGCCGCACGATGGTCCGGACATTGCCAACCGTGCCGGCATCGTTCGTTGAATTGATTCCGGTTGGACTGATGCCATCGTCTTCCTTCCAGGGAGCGCCAAGGCGCGAATAGTCATGGTGCTTGTCCGTGAAAGGACCCAAGCCGCGATGCAAATACTCGCGAATGCTCTCTTGTTCGAAGCCACCCGCGGTAAGGACGTCGTTGCGAAGGGCGAGGGCGTCCTTGTTGAGCGGATCATAGTGAATCGCAGTATTGACCTGCTTCATCGCCGTCATCTGGTCGCCGGCGTTGTAGGCAGCTTTCGCCAGGCGAAAATGATGCAGGCCCAGATTTCGCTTACCGATGGGACTCAGCTTGTCGAAGTACACCGACTGCCGCTGCGTGAATTCATTGCCGTACTTCACGCCTTCCTGGCACATGTAGGGCTCCGAGACGATCCGCGGCGTGATGAGCACGATGATTTCGTTGCGCGTGATGGTCTGGTTCTTTTTCCGGAAGAGAAAGCCGACATACGGAGCATTGCCCAGGAAAGGAATTTGGTCTCTCGTGTCAGTCAGATCCTCGCGAATCAGGCCGCCGATGACTACGGTGCAACCGTCGGGGCAGAGCACATTCGTTGTGACTTGCGTCACCGCCTTTTGTGGCAGCGAAAGGCCTTGCTGAACTTGAACAGTGCCGGTGGACAGTTCGGGATGTACTTCCAGGCGGATGAGACCGTCGTTGCCGATGTACGGCCGCATGCGGAGCAGCGTGCCGACGGAGAGAAAATTGATCGTTTGCGTCGAAGAGGTTGGGGTTACCGTCGTGCTAACGTAGCCGAGCTCTTCGCCGATCTGGATTTCCGCCCGCTGCTTGTTGAGACACATCAATCGCGGGGAAGCGATCACGTTGGTGTCGCCCACCGACTCCAGGCAGTCGAGAAACAGCCCGACCGTGGCGTCGAGGAAGCCGAAATGGAGCCCGCCGTCGCTGACCGAGATGCTGCCAATGCCGTTGGCCGGCGTGCCACTGATCAGCGCGGTATTGGCCTTATCTCTGAGGGCCGAGAAATTCACGCCGAACTTGAACTTGTCGTTCAACTTGACGCTCAGGATCATCGCCTCCAGCGCCACCTGTCGGGGTTTGGTATCGACCTCTGCGAAAATCTCGTCGAGCTGTTGCAGGACGGTTTCATAGTCGCGGACGACCACCGTGTCGATGCCCGCGAAGCCGTTACCGCCCGTTTTGGTTTGATCGGATGGAATATCAATCTGCGAAGCCGTGGTAACAGTAACCTTACCGTCGGTCGAGATCAGCGGCGTGAACAGAGTCTGCAGATCGGCGGCTTTGATATAGTTCGGCCGATACACGCGCGTGGTGATGTGATCCTGCGCCAGGTTCATCAGCTGCAAATCGGTCGGCTCACCCACGTATAAAATATTGCCTTCGCGAGCCGCGGCAAAGCCAGTCGATTTCAGGATCGCCGCCAGCGCCGTTTCCAGATCGACGCCCGAAAGATTCGCCGTGACCGGCCCCGTGACCTTTCGGCTGGCAATGATGTTCAGGCCGGTTTCCTTGCTAATCATCTCGAGCACGGCTCGAATGTCGGTGCCCTGAATGTTGAGCGAAAAACCATTGTCGCCCTCGTCACGACGAACATCGGCCGGTAATTCCGTGCCCGGCTTTACGCGGATGTCTGGCGAAATTTCAGTGGGCGGCTGCGGCAGCGCTTCCCCCGGTACCTCTTCCACAGCGGGAGGCGCCGGCTTGGTCGCCGAATCGTCGATTCGATCTTGCATGGCCGCCAGGGCCCTCAGCATCGAGCGCTCGCGGCGGTGCGAAGATTCTTCGAGCTCTTGCAGCGTCTCTTCGAGCTGGCCCATCTGGCGGGCGACAGGATCGCGATAAGGTGCTACCACCGGAGCCGCAACCAAAGGCGGCGCAGCGACCGATGCGACAGGAGCCGCAGGTACGGGCGATTCAGGCAATACCGCAGCACTGGCCGCGATTCGTTTTACAGCCGCCTGTGGCGCATTTGCCGGCTTGCTCAGCGCGACACCGAGCGCCAGGGCAACGCCCATTGCCGTGCAAACAGCCAGCAGCGTTATTCGAAGCCAAATTTGCATTCGTCGTCCTTGACGTCCCCGTGCGTCTCGCCCACCGCCCGCTCAAATCATCCCGCTCAAACCACTCGATGGGACTGGCTCTATTGTTTCCGCTTCTTCGGCTTTTCACGCTGAAAATCGTCGCCATGTGCTAATCGAGGCTGCGACAGCTCCAAAGAAAAAATCTGGCCGCCAAAGTCGAGTTGCACCGACTGTCGGCTAATCCTCAAGACGCGAAGCTCATACGTAAGCGACTTGTCGCCCTTGTCTGCGACTGAAAGGATCTCGCCTTCGTGGCATGTCTCCCCATTGATCGTGGCCAGCTTGCTGCGCTGGCTAATCATGATGCCGCTCAGAGTCAATCCGAGACTCTGCGGATCGATCCGCGCTGCCGCCGCGGTCGCTACTGCGGCCTGCTCTTCGGGCGACGTCTCCGCCGTAGGCCCGCCTTCGGTGGTTGTCGCAGCGGGCTTTCCAAATGGATCGACCCAGGTTGCATCAAATTTCGCCGACACCATATGCGGATCTTGCTGAATGAGCTGTCGCACGCGTTCCCATTTAAATCGAACGCGCGAGCCGCCTTTGGCTTGCTGCGAAGGCTCGACCGGATCATCCGTAAGAATCAGCGAGGCCATGTTCGCTTTGCTGTTTTGTTTTGCGCTTTTCGCCTGGATGAACTTCCACGCCAACGGTCCCCAGAAGTACAGCGCGACCGCGACCATCAGGGCCAGGGCCGCCGCCTTCTTCGGGTTCGCCGTCAGATCGCGGCGCAGTTGGTTGGTTAGGTTGTTCAAGCTCACGGCTGTTGCGCCAGCAATGCATGCACGACTGAGGCCGCGCAGCACGTACCGGCTCCTGTTTTATCGGCTTACCTAGGCGGACTAATTGGCATAATCGGTACGGTCCACAAAAATCGTCAAAGTCAACTCACCCCGCAGGGTGTTGTCGTTGTCGCTAATCGATTGCAAGCGTAGGTCGCGCAGCCACAGCGTTCCGGGCAGCGCTTCCAGGCGGTGCAATAGATCGAACACCCCGGAAAAAGGGCCGTGGAACTGCATGGTGACGTTCTGCTGGGCAATCAGGTTCAGCTCGACCGCCGGCAGCGGATCGAGTCGGTCGATTGAGACGCCCGCCTCACCCGCTTGCTGGGTCAAGCTGGCATAGTGCGTAATGATTTGAGCCTGGTGCGGCGACTCGGCCCGCCATTGCTGACAAACCTCGCGAGCGGCCGTCAGCCGTACGCGGGTCTGGGCGACGGTGCCCACGAGACTTTCGGCCTGCATGATTTGCTGGCGGCGTTCCTGCACTTGCTGCCGCAACTTGTTGATGGAATTCTGCAGCGGCAAAAAGATGAACACGACATAGGCAACTGCAGCTGCTGCCAACAGGCCCGTGACCAGCCAGGTTTTCGGCTTTCCGGCCTTTCGCGTAAGGGATTTCTTCTTCATGGACCACCCCCGCCGGCCGAGGTCCGCTCGGAAGAAGTATTAGCGGGCGTTTGAGTCGTATCGCCGCCACGCTGGCAATACCCGGGGCGGACCATGAGTCGCAACGTGAAGCCTGTTCGCGCTTGCTGATTGGCGCCGGACGATACCAGTGATTTGGGCGAGGCGCCCGCAATCAGCGGCGAGCGACTTAAATCGGAGACATAGGCATGCAGCCGGGGCACATCCGACGTGTAGCCTTCAATTTCGATGACCGTTTGGCGGCGGCCGACTTCCTCCTGCAGCTTGGCCAGATCTTTTTCGGGGCCGCCCGCTTTGGCGGCCGCTTCTTCTTCGGC
>Ga0136846_1207996_pt1 | contig 10541 bp, 10 predicted proteins | sample HopSoiMetagenom2_FD_96841 | JGI IMG/M metagenome (GOLD analysis project Ga0136846, IMG submission 96841) | Grasslands soil microbial communities from Hopland, California, USA - 2 Assembly 2016 (version 4) | ecosystem: Environmental > Terrestrial > Soil > Grasslands | place: USA: Hopland... | reverse complement strand
TACATGTGGCTGGCTTCGACGAGGTGCTGCTCGACGTTCGGCAGGTGGTTGTCGCCGAAACGCTTCTTGATGCCGTCCTTCGAGTACTGTGCGTACGGAACGTTGTTCACCGCGAGGACCTTGCCGGTGGGCCCGACGGCGTTGGCTAACAACTCCGTCCAGTAACCGCCGGCCGAGAACAGATCGATCACGGTCATGCCGGGCTTCACCCCGGCGAATGCCATCACTTCGGCGGGCTTGTCGCGCGCGTCGCGCTCGCGATCCTCTGGGGTTCGGGCGGGAGCGGCGATCGCGGCGGCGTAATCGTCGGCGGCGAAGGTGGGAACGGCCAGGGCGAGCAGGGCGGCACAAGCGAGTGTTTTCATGGGTTTCTCCTTGCGTGCATTATGCGCAAGCCGGCCGGCGGCGCGGAACTTCGTCCGTCGCGCCGGTTACTCACCTCGGCGAACCGCTTCATCTCCCGGAGGTCCCATGCGCACCCTGACTACCGCCGCGATCTCGATCGCATTGCCCCTGTTGCTCGTCGCCGCACCCACTTTCGGGGCGGGCGGTGGCTCGATGCCCTCGGGCGGCATGCCGAGCATGGAGCAGCGCGAACCGCGCTCCCCGGAAGATCTGGCGAAGGACCAGTACAACGGCGGCGTGAAACTGGTCGAGAAGGCCGACGCGCTCATCACTGACGCGTCGCATCAAACGGACGAGAAGAAGCAGCAGAAGGCGGCGACCAAGGCGAACCAGTCGTACGCCAACGCGCTGAAGAAGTTCACGAAGGCGACGGAGCTGAGCCCCGCGATGTACCAGGCGTGGAACTACGTCGGCTACACCAATCGCCGGCTCGGCAACTACGACGACGCGCTGGTGGCCTACGACCACGCGTTGCGGCTCAAGCCCGACTACGCCGAGGCCATCGAGTATCGCGGTCACGCGTACCTCGGTCTCAACCGCCTGAGCGAGGCGAAGGATGCCTACCTCGCGCTGTACTCCTCGAACCGCAAGCTCGCGGCGCAGCTGCTCGCCGGCATGCAGGAGTGGGTGGGAGCGCACCGCGCGAACCCGGCCGGCCTCGACGTCGAGTCCTTCGCCGCGTGGGTGAACGAGCGCAACTCGATCGCCGCCAAGACGGCGAGCCTCACGCGCGAAGGGTCGAGCGCGGCCTGGTGATCCGGTGCGCGCGGCGTGCGGTGCTGGGCGTCGCCTTCGCTGCGCTCGTCGCCGCGGTGCACGCCGCGGACGCATACCGCTGGCAACTGCCGCGCGGGTTTCCGGAGCCCGCGGTGCCGGCGGACAACCCGATGAGCGCGGAGAAGGTCGCGCTTGGCGCTCGGCTGTTCGCCGACCCGCGCCTGTCCGTCACCGGCCGGTATTCGTGTGCGAGTTGCCACGACCCGGCGCGCTCGTTCACGGACGGACTCGCGCGTTCGCGCGGCGCCACCGGCGATACGCTGCCGCTCAACGCGCCGTCGCTCATCAACGCCGCCTACAACGCCTCGCTCGGCTGGCATGACGCCGGCGTCACGACACTCGAGCGTCAGATGCGAGGACCGCTGTTCAACGCCCACCCGCCGGAACTCGGCCTCGCGGGTCGGGAGGCGGACGTCGAGCGCAGTTTGTTAGCCGACTCGTCGATGCGAACGGCGTTCGCCGCTGCCTTTCCGTGGGACGACGACCCGGTCACGATGGACAATACGATCCGTGCGATCGCCGCCTACGAGCGCACGTTGCTCGCGGCCGCGTCGCCGTTCGACCGCTACGTATTCGCCGGGGATCACGCCGCGCTCACCGACCAGCAGAAGCGCGGCATGGACATCTTTTTTTCCGACCGCGGCGGCTGTGCCCGTTGCCACGGGGGCATCAACTTCGCGGGTGACTGGATCGACCGCGGGCATCCTTCGGCCAGGGCGGTATTCGTCGACACGGGCACCGGTGAAGCCGTCCGCGTCCCGACGCTGCGCAACCTGCCCGCGACCGCACCGTACATGCACGACGGGCGGTTCGCGACGCTCGACGCGGTGCTCGACCACTACGAAAAGCTCGCCACCGACCCGGCCGCCGACGCGCGCTTGCGGCGCGCGCCACTAACTACCGAAGAACGGGCGGCCCTACGGGAATTCCTCGGGTCGCTGGCCGATCCCCGCTAGCGTATGCTTGCGCGCCAATGTCTCATGACTCCCCGAGCGAGCGCCTCGCGCTCGTGCCGCATCCCGACACGCCCTGCGCGGCGGTTCGGACCCTCACGCTGACCATCGAACGGCCGACGGCCGCGTTGTTGACCCTGCATTACCGGCTCGACGGGACGCTCGAGGCGTTGCGTATTCCCGAGCCGCGCTCGCCGGTGCGCGCCGACGGCCTGTGGCAGCACACCTGCTTCGAGGCGTTCATCGGCCAGTCCGGCGGAAAGGGCTACTGGGAGTTCAACTTCTCGCCGTCGAGCGCCTGGGCGGCCTATCAGTTCAGCGACTATCGCGAAGGCATGGCGCCACTGATGAAAGGTGCGCCTCCGGTGATCTCGGCCCGCGTGGACTCCGGCGCGCTCGCGCTGTCGGTGGCCGTGGATCTGTCGTGGATCTCGCGGACGACGGCGGCGGAACTGGTTCTCGGTGCGGCCGCGGTGATCGAGACGCAGGAGCGGGCGCTGTCATACTGGGCGCTCGAACACCCCACGGGAAAGCCCGACTTTCACCAGGCCGAGAGTCGCGTCGTCCCGCTTGCCTGAGGTTCACGCTTGATCCAGTTCGGAATCGATCGCCTGCTGAGTGACGTCAAGCTGCAGCGCGAGCTCGAGGGGCGGCGCGTCGCGCTACTCGCGCATCCTGCGTCGATGACCGCGGACTTCGAGCATTCACTCGACGCGCTGCGCGGCATCCGCGGCCTGAACATCACGGCGGCATTCGGTCCACAGCATGGCCTGCGCGGCGACAAGCAGGACAACATGGTCGAGTCGCCCGACTTCCGCGACCCGGTGCACGGCATCCCGGTATTCAGCCTGTATGGCCAGGTGCGCCGCCCGACCGACGACATGCTCGATCACTTCGACGTGCTGCTGGTCGACCTGCAGGACGTCGGCTGCCGGATTTACACTTTCATAACCACTCTTCTATATGTGCTCGAAGCCGCCGCGAAGCACAACAAGACGGTCTGGGTGCTCGACCGGCCGAACCCGGCCGGTCGCCCGGTCGAGGGGCTGTCGCTGCGCCCGGGTTGGGAGAGCTTCGTCGGTGCGGGGCCGATGCCGATGCGTCATGGCCTCACTCTGGGCGAGCTCGGCATCTGGTTCGTGAGCCACTTCCATCTGTCCGTGGACTACCGCGTCGTGTCGATGCGCGGCTGGAAGCCGGACGCGGCGCCGGGCTACGGCTGGCCGGAAGGCGAGCGGCCCTGGGTCAACCCGAGCCCGAATGCCGCGAACGTGTCGATGGCGCGCGCGTATGCGGGCACCGTGATGCTCGAGGGCACGACGCTGTCGGAAGGCCGCGGCACGACGCGACCGCTCGAGTTGTTAGGCGCGCCGGGCCTCGACCCGCGGTCGCTGCTGACGGCCATGGAACGCATCATGCCGTCGTGGCTGCGCGGTTGCCGGCTGCGACCCTGCTGGTTCGAACCGACGTTCCAGAAGCACTCGGGCAAGCTGTGCTCGGGCTTCCAGATCCACGTGGACGACGGCGCGTACCAGCACGGCGAGTTCAGGCCGTGGCGGCTCATCGCGGGCGCGTTCAAATGCATCCGCCGGCTGCGCGGCGAATATCCGCTGTGGCGCGACTTCCACTACGAATACGAAAAGACGCGGCTCGCCATCGATCTCATCAATGGCAGCGAGCTGTTGCGCGAGTGGGTGGACGATCCGGCGGCGTCGCCGTCCGATCTGGACAAGCTGGCGGCGGCGGACGAGAAGGCCTGGGAAGAGGCCCGGTCGGATCTGTTGCTGTATCGCTAGCAGGGAATCGCGGGAGCCAGGCTGCTTCGGGTTTCAGTTCCGGTCCTGAAACCCGAAGGGATGATCAGCCTGGTCGAGGGACTTCATCCGTTCACGCGATCGGCAGCGACCGGGGCGGCACGATCGTCGAGAACTTCGATCTCGACGGTCGGCACCTGGATCGTCACGCTCGGGGTCAGCTTGCGGGTCTGTGTGACCGAGCGGTTGCTGGCGTGCGCATTCACGGTCACCACGGCGAGCGCCGTCAGGACGATGGCGGCGAGGCTGGCGGTGACGTGCTCGTAGGCGCGGCGCAGCAGAAAGGCAGAACTCATGCGGGTCATGGCTAATCCTCCGTAAGGGGTTGCGGGAAATCAGCCGATTCATCCGTGTCAACTCATCGCTTGCCGGCGTGAGGAAGAGTTCGCTACGTATTCAATCGGTTCGCTGATATAGACGCGCGACCCCCCGAAACGGTTGCAACGACTTGCGTGAATTGCGCCGGGCGGTGGAAGCCCGGCGACGAGTGGTGAACCGTCAAAAAGGTTTAAAGAACCGCAGGAATTTAATGTGCGAAGGCGTCAACCCGCGCCGTTCCTGTCCGTTCGATCAGTGTCGTCCCGCGCCCACCGGCCGCAACAGCTCGAGCAGCGCTTTCGCGTCGGCGTGCACGCCCTTGCGCGCGGCTGCGCGTAGTTTGCCGTGCTGCCACGCGAGCAACACGGCGGGATTGATGTACGACTTGCGGCACACCGCCGGCGTATTGCGCAGGCCGGCTGCGACCTCCTTCACGACGGCGTTCGTGCAGCGGCGCAGCGCGGCTTCGCTGCGTCGCTCGGGCAACGGCGTGCGGCTCAACAGCGAGAGCGCATGCAGCGTCGCGTGCCACGTGCGGAAGTCCTTCGCGGTGAATTCGCCGCCCATTCTCTCGCGCAGGTAGTCGTTGACCTGGCCGGAGTCGATCGCGTGGGTTCCGCCGTCCTCGTCAACGTATTGAAACAGTGCTTGTCCCGGCAGTTCCTGGCAGCGGCGCACCAGCCTGGCGAGCCGCGCGTCTTCGACGAGCACATCGTGGTCGGTACCGCCCTTGCCGCGGAACCGCAGCAGCGCCGTGCCGCGCGCAGGGAACTTGGCGTGGCGATCGCGGAGGGTAGTCAACCCGAAGCTGCCGTTGGTGCGCGCGTACTCCTCGTTGCCGACGCGTACCTGGGTCGCGTCGAGTAGTTTGACAACCAGCGCGAGGACCTTCTCGCGTGGCAGGCCGGGGCGTTTCAGGTCGCGCCGCACGGCGGCGCGCAGGCGGCCCAGCGCTTTGCCGAAATCCCGCATGCGCGAGTGCTTGTGGTCGTCGCGCGCGATGCGCCAGTCGGGGTGATAGCGGTATTGCTTGCGGCCGCGCGCGTCGCGACCGGTCGCCTGCAGATGGCCTCGCGGATTCGTGCAGATCCAGACGTCTTCGTAGGCGGGTGGGATCGCGAGCTTCGCGATGCGGCCGAGCGTGCGCTCGTCGGTGACACGGCGCCCGGAGGGCCCGAGATATTCGAAGCGCGGCTGCTTCGCGTTCGGGCGCGAGAGGCGCCGGCGGCGGATGCCGCGCGCTTCATCGCTGACGTAGACGAGACCTCGCGGAACGGGCGGCATGACACCACACTGCGGCTGGTACCGGTGCGCCGCTGTAGGCGCGGATCACGTCAGGCGGTCAACACCTGACGACCGGGTTGTAAGAGAGCCATTGGCGTGCGCGTTGTTCGGAGTCGACGACCCGCACGGCATCGTGCGCGCGGTGCTCGTAGGCGAGCTCGGAGAAGCGCGCGCCGTGAGCCTTCGGATCGGCGACGACGATCGCGAGTCGCACGCGGTAGTTCGTGAACTTCTGGAACACTTCGCCCGCGAGCCCGGTGGTGAGGTCGAAAAAGTCCGGTCCGAGCTGCGATTCGTCGAGCAGCAGGCCGCCGCATTCCATGCCCGCACCGAGCGCGCCGCGAATGTCGGCGGGCGTGTCGATCCGGACGCTGCTCACTCGGCCGACTCGGCCCCGGCCGCTACGAATGCGAGATCGCTCATGTTGACCTTGCCGAGCTCGAACTTCTTCGCCGCGGCGAACATCTTGAGGAGTGCCTGCGCGATCGGCATCGCGGGCTTCCTGTCGCCGGCCTTCATCCTGTGGAAGCGCACGGGGTTGATGCGCGCGACGACATAACTGCGCAGGTACGGTGACTTCATGCCGCGCGCTTGCAGCGCTGCGACGATGCGCTTCACCTCCGCATCGATCTCGGCGAGGCGCTTCGCGTAGGCCGCGCGTTCGCGCAACGCCGCGGGCAGCGGCTTCGTGGTAAGGCGGTCGACCTTCTTGAGCACCGGGCTGTACGCGCCACCGCCGAAGCGCAGGTTGTCCTCGTAGACGAGGCCGAGCGTGAGCAGCTCGGCCGCCTCGAATTCGGCGGCGAGCGACGCCTCGGTGCGCGACGGTTCCCGTTTCGCGAGATTGCGCGCCATGCGGACCACTTCGAGCGACTTGTCCTTGAGGTTGTGGGCCTTTTCGGTGTTCAGAGCGAGGATGCGGTACGACAACGTTTCGTCCGGCGAGATGAGGACCGTCAGCTGCTTGAGGCCGAGCATCTTCGCGGCCGCGAGCCGATGGCGGCCGTTCGGCGTCCAGAAGCGTCCGTCCTCGCCGCGGACGACGATGAGCGGGTCGAGGAATGCCGCGGTCGCCTCGATGGCCCCCGCCAGACGCTTGGCGTGGGTCGGCGACAAGTCGCGCTGAAATGGCGTGGGCTGCACCGCGCCGAATGGCAGCGACGCGAGCAGCAACGGACGGCCACCGAGAGGCTCGCGATACGCGCCGAGCGGCGCGCCGCCGGCCTTCGTCACCAACGCGACGACGTCGGCCAGCTCGGCGTGATCGAGCGGCAGCGCCACCTCCGTCGCGGACAGGCCGCGCTTCACCGCGCTCGGCGCGAGCTTCACGCCGCGTTTCGTCCTGCTCTTAGCCTTCGGCGTTGCCTTCTTTTTTGCGGCCATCGACGGTGTCCTCGTTCGGGGTGCCGAGAATGATGCGCGCTCCGCGCACGTAGGTGAAATAGGCCCACGCCCAGTTGATGAGCACGATGAGCCGGCTGCGAAAACCGATCAGGAAATAGATGTGCAGCAGCAGCCACGTCCACCACGCGAAGATGCCGGAGAGACGCAGGTGCGGGAGCTGCGCGATGGCCGAGTGGCGGCCGATCGTCGCGAGCGAACCGAAGTCACGATAGCGGAACGGCACGGTGACCCGCCCTGCCAGGCGCGCCTCGATGTTGCGCGCGGCGCAGTCGCCCATCTGCTTGGCGGCGGGCGCGACACCGGGGACGGGCTTGCCGTCCTGGTCGACGCTCGCGAGATCGCCCGCGACGAAGATCTCGGGGTGTGCGGGCAACGAGAGGTCCGGGGCGACGCGCACGCGGCCCGCGCGGTCGAGCTCGCCGCCCAGCTGCCGGCCGAGCGGCGATGCGGCGACGCCCGCGGCCCAGAGAATCGTGCGCGCGGTGATTCGCTCGGTGCCGATGCACAGGAAATCCCCGCCGAGATCGGTGACCGGCGCGCCGGTGCGCACTTCCACGCCGAGCTTCGTGAGCTGGGCGCGCGCCTTCGCCGACAGTGTCTCTGTGAACGTCGACAGTACGCGCTGCCCGGCTTCGACGAGCAGCACGCGCGCATGGCGCGGATCGATGTGGCGGAAGTCGCGCACCAGCGTGTGCCGCGCGATCTCCGCGAGCGTGCCCGCGAGCTCGACGCCGGTCGGGCCGGCGCCGATGACGGCGAACGTCAACCATGCGTCGCGCTCGGCAACGTCGGACGCGGCCTCGGCGCGCTCGAACGCGGAGAGCACGCGCCGCCGGATCACGAACGCATCGTCCAGCGTTTTGAGCCCGGGGGCGTGCGCGGCCCACTGATCGTGGCCGAAGTACGCGTGCGTCGCGCCGCTCGCGACGAGCAGATAGTCGTATCCAAGTGTGCGGTCGGCGAGCCGCACCTCTCGCGCCGCGGCGTCGATGCTGCGTACTTCGCCCATGAGCACGGTGACGTTGTCCTGCCCGCGCAGGATATGTCGCAGCGGTGCCGCGATCGATGGTGCGGCGAGGCCGGCGGTCGCCACCTGGTAGAGGAGCGGCTGGAACAGGTGGTGATTCGAGCGGTCGATCAACGTGATTTCGGCGGGCGCTTTCGCGAGGTGCCTCACGGCCCAGAGCCCGGCGAATCCGCCGCCGATCACGACGATCCTTTGCTTCTGCATGCGGAAAAGTTAACCGAAACGCGCGCGCACCGAGGCGCTAAAATGTGCGCGACTCCACGCCGAAAAAGTCCGGATTCCATGAGCACGATCACGCAGCAGGATCTCATCGCGAGCGTCGCCGACGCCTTGCAATACATCTCCTACTACCATCCGCCGGATTACATCCGCGCGCTCGGCACGGCGTACGAGCTCGAGGCCGCGCCCGCCGCGCGCGACGCGATTGCGCAGATCCTCACGAACTCGCGCATGTGCGCCGAGGGTCGGCGGCCCATCTGCCAGGACACGGGCATCGTCATGGTGTTCGCGAAGGTGGGCATGAACGTGCGCTGGGATGCGCAGATGGGCTTCGAGGACATGATCAACGAGGGCGTGCGCCGCGCCTATCTACATCCGGACAACAAGCTGCGCGCGTCGATCGTCTCGGACCCGCAGTTCACGCGCAAGAATACGAAGGACAACACACCGGCCGTCATCCATGTGCAGCTCGTGCCGGGCGACGAGGTCGACATCACGGTGGCCGCAAAGGGCGGCGGCTCGGAGAACAAGTCGAAGTTCGTGATGCTGAATCCGTCCGACTCCCTCGTGGACTGGGTGCTGAAGACCGTGCCGCTCATGGGCGCGGGCTGGTGCCCGCCCGGCATGCTCGGCATCGGCATCGGCGGCTCCGCCGAGAAGGCGATGCTGCTCGCGAAGGAAGCGCTCATGGAGCCCATCGACATGGCGGAGCTCAGGACGCGCGGGCCGAAGACGAAGCTCGAGGAGCTGCGCATCGAGCTCTACGACAAGGTGAACGCGCTCGGCATCGGCGCGCAAGGGCTCGGCGGCCTATCTACCGTGCTGGACGTCAAGATCTTCGACTATCCGACGCACGCGGCGTCGAAGCCGGTTGCAATGATTCCGAACTGCGCCGCCACGCGGCACGTGCATTTCACGCTCGCCGGTAGCGGTCCTGCGGTGCTCGAGCCGCCGAAGCTCTCCGACTGGCCGAAGATCGACTGGGCGCCGGCCGCCGATGCGCGGCGCGTGAATCTCGACACCCTCACGCCGGCAGAAGTCGCGAGCTGGAAGCCGGGCGAATCGCTGCTGCTGAACGGCCGGATGCTCACGGGCCGCGATGCGGCCCACAAGCGCATCGCGGACCTGTTCGCGAAGGGCGAAAGCCTGCCACCGGGCGTCGACTTCACGAACCGCGTCATCTACTACGTCGGTCCCGTCGATCCGGTTCGCAATGAAGTGGTGGGGCCCGCCGGACCCACGACCGCAACGCGAATGGACAAGTTCACCGAGATGATGCTCGCGAAGACCGGGCTCATCGCGATGGTCGGCAAGGCCGAACGCGGGCCGCTCGGCATCGAGGCCATTCGCAAGCATCGTGCGGCCTACCTGATGGCCGTCGGCGGCGCCGCCTATCTCGTGTCGAAGGCGATCAAGGCCTCTCGCGTGGTCGCGTTCGAGGATCTCGGCATGGAAGCGATCTACGAGTTCACCGTCGAGGACATGCCGGTGACGGTGGCGGTGGACGCGAACGGCACGTCGGTGCACCAGACCGGCCCGGCGGAGTGGGCGCACCGGATCGCGGTCGGCGACATCCGCCGCAGGTGAGCTAACTACCTTCCGGCAGGTCGGCCACGACGTGCGGGAACCAGCAGCTGATCACCGTGCCGTGCGGGCGCGCCGGCTCGATGCGCAAGCTGCCGGCCATCATCTGCGTGCGGTAGTGCATGATGCGCAAGCCGAGCCCCTTCGACTGGTGCAGCGCCGGGCTGAAGCCCGCGCCGTTGTCCTCGATGCGCAACAGCCCGCGGTCGCCGTCGTAGCTCAGCGTCAGCTGAACGTGGTCTGCATGGCCGTGCTGCGCGGCATTGGTCACGGCTTCCTGCGCGATGCGATAGAGGTGCAGGGCGTTCGTCGACGTGAGCCGCCGTTCGATCGCGTGGTCAGCCACGCAGCGCACATCGATGTGGAACATCGCCGAGAGTCGCCGCGCCAGCTCCTCGAGCGCAAACGCGAGGCCGCCGCGGTCGAACGTCACGGGTGACAGGCCTCGAGCCAGCGCGCGTGTCGTGAAGATCGCGTCGTTGACAAGCAGCGCCACTTCTTCGATGGCCGGCGACAGTGACGGGGCTTCGCGCTCCGCGCGGTTCTCGAGCCCGCGCAGCAGCAGCGCGATGCCCGTGAGCTCCTGGCCGAGGCCGTCGTGCAGATCGTTGCCGATGCGCTGCTGCTCGCGATTGCTGACTTCCAGTACTTCGCGCTCGAGCTGCCGTCGCGCGGTGGCGTCCTGCAACATCGTGAGCCAGTAGCGTTCGCCGCCGAGCACCAGCGACGTGATCGCGGCCTCGACGAACAGAGTCG
>Ga0136846_1238243_pt1 | contig 10543 bp, 12 predicted proteins | sample HopSoiMetagenom2_FD_96841 | JGI IMG/M metagenome (GOLD analysis project Ga0136846, IMG submission 96841) | Grasslands soil microbial communities from Hopland, California, USA - 2 Assembly 2016 (version 4) | ecosystem: Environmental > Terrestrial > Soil > Grasslands | place: USA: Hopland... | reverse complement strand
TCGTTTTCGAGCATTGAGAGGTCGGAATGGCAGATGCCGCAATGCGACACCTCAATCTCCACTTCTTCGGGGCCGAGTTCGCCCGGATTGAAACTGAACGGTTCTAGCGGGCCGCCCGCTTTCGTAGCGGCGTAAGCGTTGAATGTTGTCATAGATTTATTTTCAGGATCATTTCTTCACGAGCCGCACGTGGCCAAACGGAATTCTTTTATCGTCTTTTACATTGTTCATGTTCCATTCCCAGGAATTGGACTTCGGGTCGTAAACAAACGTGTTTTCGAAAGTGACGTGACCGGCGGCGTCCTTAAACACGAAGGGAATGGAAGTCGGAGAGTCCTTGCCAGGTTTCCCATGTCCGGCGTCCTGCGGCGCGAACGAACTGGTCATCGTCGAATCAAGCCAAAGGCAGGAATATTCATTTGCGGCAGGATCGAACGAAATATAAACCAACGCTTCGTAGGCCGGCCGTCCACCAGCGGCCTTTTCCCTGGAGACTTCGTGCAGCTGCACATACCCGTGATTCAGTATCCATTCCGCCGAAACATCATGAGTGGTTTTCCTGCCCGCTATCGTGCCGGTTAGAACCCAGCGGCCGACCAGGCGGGGCATCAGCGTATTGTTCGACTCCGTGACCTCGGCATGCGCCAGGCCTGAAGCGCAAAGCAGCAGGAAAATCCATTTTCTCATCGAGCACTTCAATTACCTCATGGGCCGAAAAATGTCAGTTTGAAAACTGATAGAAATTTCTCGCCGTGAACGTCCATTAGCCTTCCGAGTAGCGCAAGCCAGATTGCAACCGCCGCTCGAATCGGGCGCAGCAACCACAGCGCCTATGGAGTGCGCCGGTCCCTCTTTTAGGTCTGGATTACCAAGCCTCATTCAAGAATAATTCTCAGCTTGGACCTTCATCTCCTAAAGTGGCGAATCAAATGAAAACAAGGCCGCTGCTGCTGCTGGCCGTTGCATCGTGCCTCGTTACGGGCTGCGCACCCAAGCGTGACCCCAAACCGGAGCAACTCGAACCGCGCGTCCAAAAGCTCGAGCAACAGCTCGAAGAACTTCAGCAACGGGTGGCAATGCTCGACTCGAACCTCGTTGCGGCCCTGCGGATCTTCAATAAAGCCGTCGAGCAAGCCCAGGTCCTGTCTTCAAGGCAGGAAACAAATATTGCCATGATGCAGAAAATCGTGAAGCAGGCAGCGATAGACACGCAACATCTGCCGGGCGCATTCGACTCGCCGACGTTTGCGGCCCCGAACGTCCAAACGCGAGCGTCGTCACCTTCAAGAGGGGTAGTGGCAGCTTCAGACCCTCGGCTGAGCAATGGCTTGCCCCTCTCTGTTTATGATGGCATCCGCGCTCGCGCGCAAAAAGAATGGCCGAGAAATCGTTCGATGCAGGTTTATATAGTTCAGCAGGATATCGCGGCCTACAAGAAGCTGCATTAAACCGCCATTGACACGATTGCCGGCAAGCCTTGTAATCGGCCGTCCTCCATTTCGAAAGCCGCTATGAAAAAGCAGATCACTCGCCGTAACTTTGTCACCGGCACCGCCGTCGGCGCCTTCGCCACTCCCGCCTTTTTTGCCCTGGGCCAGTCACCCCAAATCCTGACCAAACAAGTCGTCAAACCAGTGGTCATTTCCGCCGCCAACGGGAACATCTCGAAAGATGCCGATGGCCTGACCTGTGTCGCCAAGGCGTTCAAACTGCTCACCGACGGCTCAGATGTCCTCGACGCCGTCATTGCCGGAGTCAACATCGTCGAGTTGGACCCGGAGGATACGAGTGTCGGCTACGGTGGATTGCCGAACGCGGATGGGATTGTGCAACTCGACTCCTCAGTGATGCACGGCCCTTTGAAGCGCGCTGGCGCGGTTGCCTGCCTGGAAGGCGTGCGCACTCCTTCGCTCGTCGCCAAAGCCGTCATGCAGGAAACCGACCATCACCTGTTGGTCGGCGAGGGCGCCCAGCGCTTCGCACGCAACATGGGCTTCAAGATCGAAGATGATTTGAATACGGAAAAATCCCGCAAACTGTGGCGTGAATGGAAACGGCGCAGCGACCCGGGCCATTATCTCAACCCGAAGGAACGCGCCGAAGCCGGCCAACGCGCCGCCCTGGCCATGGTCGCCGAAGGTTTGCTCGACCCTCAGCATTACTACGGCACCATCAATTGCGACGGTGTGAATGCGAAGGGCGAAGTTTGCGGCGTGACGACCACCAGCGGCCTGGCCTGGAAAATTCCCGGTCGCGTCGGCGATTCTCCGATCCTTGGCGCGGGCCTCTACGTGGATGGCGCCTTAGGCGCGGCAGGTTCAACCGGACGCGGTGAAGCGAACCTGTTCGGGCTTTGTTCCTTCCTGATCGTCGAATCCATGCGCAATGGCATGACGCCGAAAGACGCCGGCATGGTCGCTTTGAAACGCATCGTTTTCAACACCATCGAGAAACGGCTTTTGAACGGGCGCGGCAAACCCAATTTCAACGTCAACTTCTATATCCTCAACACTCGCGGGGACCATGCCGCCGTCGCCCTCTACGGCAACAAGTACGCCGTCTGCACAGAGGACGGGCCGCGCACCGCCAGCGTCGAAGCGTTGTTCGACGGCGAGCCCGAAAAATAACCACCATTAATTTATCGTCTTGCTGGCACTTTTGCCTTTTCTCACGCGGGATTTGCCCGTCGCATCGGCAATTTCCCACAACCGAAATCCGCCCAGAAACGCATTCATGTTGTCGCCCGCCCGGCACAGCGGCGGCAGCTTCTTCAACTTGCGCGCATTTCCGCCACCCAACACCACCTCTTCAGGTTCAAGTGCTGCGACCAGTTTTTCCACCACATCCGCGACATTCCGCCGCCACTTTTTCTTGCCGTACTTCTCCAGACCGCGCAGCCCGACATAATCCTCGAACGTCGCCTTTTTGTACGGCATATGGCCCAACTCCATCGGCTCGACGCACCCATCGACGATCAAGGCCGACCCCAAGCCGGTTCCGAGGCCGAGGAAAAGCATTTTGCCGCGCTTGTAACTTCCCAGCGCTTGCATCGCGGCATCATTCAGCACTTTCACCGGACACTTGAAAGCGGCTTCGAAATTGAACCCGGTCCAGCCTCTTCCCAGATTCCACGGTTCGGTAATCGGCCGGTTCCTTAACACCGGGCCGGGATACCCAATTGAGACCACGTCGTATTTCCAGTCAGCCACGAGCTTGCGCACTTTCGGCACCATCCGTTTCGGCGTCAGCGCCGGACCAGAGTCGAAGTGCCTGGCTTCCTTTTGTCCTGACACGAGCACTTTGACGTGCGTGCCTCCGATATCTATCACCAGAACCTTCATAGGTTTGCCAATGTTGCCACGAAGCTCGGGCGTAAACTGAAGGTGCTCGAGCAGATCATCTGCAACTGATAACGAAATCGTGTTGGGCATTCCAAGGGAAATCAGCATGCCAACTTTTGAAAACGGCGGAAGGGAGTGTTTATGCGCCCATTTTGCCACCTTTGGCTCAGGGTCATAAGGGACTTTTCAGGCGCGTTTGTATATTTGCCTGGTCAGTTTTAAGGCCAGCAAAATGGAAGGCCGCCGCTCAAAATCGTGCTCTTATGCGCCGCTTGTACCTGAGGCATCTGCCGAAAGCCGAATCTAGGTTTTAAGTCTCCCTGCTCGGCCGGCGTTTCGAAACTCATTGGCGTCAAAGGAACGAAGGGTTTCGGTGCGGACATTCCCCGCGGCGCTAAGCGCGGCCAGGCAACGGAGGACATTGGCCTCTTCTTTGGCACTGAAAATCAGGACGCCATCGGAGCTGCCGATGGTCCAATATTGAGCTTCCACAGTGACGCCAGCTTTTGCCGCAGCCGCGCGGAAGGTGGCCGCGCGAGCGCCGGAGCGCTTGATGTTTTTGAGGCCCTGGGGAGTGAAGTGTAACAGTGTGATGTAACGAAACATAATTTTGGGTGGTTATTTTGGTTAGAAGACTTCGGCCGGCAGGTTGGTTTTGGCCCGCACCTGCTGGGCGATGGAGGAAAGTGTTTTCAACGGCAGATGGGCACAATTGGGCCGGTTCGGGGCGCGATGGGCGGAGTACACCTGCACGGCAGCAATGTTTGCACCTTCGGTGACGAATTCCTGCAGCCGCTCGATATACTTTTCAATTTCGGCGGCGGAAGGCTCCTGCCCGTCGATGAGGGCAAAGAGGCTTTGGATAATGACCGGGCGATCTTTTGCCAGCAGGAGGATGTTCCGGAGGACTTTGGGCAGTTTGACATCGTGGGAGCGGTTGACCTTGTCCATGAAGCGTTGGGTGCCGGCATCGAGTTTGGCCCAGATTTCATCCTCGGAGGTGAGATGGCGAATGCCGAGGCGCACTTCGGGACGATCGAGGCCGCTGCCGTTGGTGATGAGCACTATCTTAAAAAACGGAAATTTTCCTTTGGAGCGGACATGCACGACTTCGCGGACGATTTCCTCGAAGTTGACGCTCAAAGTCGGCTCGCCGTCACCGCTGAGGGCAACCTCTTTGAGCGCGAGCAGCTCGTCGGGAGCATTGGCGAACTCGGGGAATTCATGGAAGCGGCTTTGATAGGCGAGCCCGAGCAGGTGCTCGAGTTCGCGGGTGAGGACGTCCAATTGGACGGTTGTCTCGCGGGCAGGGACGTTGCGATTGACTTCACAATAGGCGCAATCGAAGTCGCAAAATTTATCGGGGTTCATGTTGACGCCGATGGAAAGCCCGCGCGCGCGCTGGGAAATGACGGCATAAACAAAGCGGTTTCCGAGAAAAGTTCGAGAGGGCCGGAACCTGATGTCGGCGCCTTTGGCCCGGCGAAGGACACCGGTGCCCGGACCAGGAGCTACGACCGGCGGCAAAGCAGTCGTTGAGTTCATAACGGATTTTTTATTTTCCACATGCTTACCACGTTAATGGTTCACCGGACCTGGGGCTTCCTAACCGTTGGCGAAAGCTTTGCATTTCTTGCCACCGGATTTTCATGCAATCCGGCAATATTCGAGGGGTTCAACCAGGATGGCCTGGGCGAGCTTATCGCTGAGGGCGAGGCGAGTATTGCAGACGAGGCAAATCACATTGGTGTGACTGGTCAAAAGCTTGATGACGGTGTCTTCACAGAAACCGATTTCGCGCAGGCGGTCGGCGAGTTGGGGCGCGGCGCACAATTGCCGGATGCGCACTTCCACGCCGGCACGGACGCGGTTGAGCGGACAAAGCGCATCGCGGCAGGCAGCTGATTCGATCAATTCCGGGGAGGTGGCGCGAGCGGTTTCTGTATTCATTCTGCAAGGACCATAGAACTCCGCTGAAAAACCCTCTCAACATTTCTTGTCATTTGCCGCCAATTTTTTGCCGTGGTCAATTTGGTCAGTTTTGGCTGGGGGAGAGCCCTTCGCAAAAAATGAGAAGTATTTAGCAATAGATGGGCAGCCTCAATTTTGACGCGGACTAGAGTGTGCGCGTGAATGCAGCACAAAAAACAGCGGTCGCCGCACCGGCGCAGGCTTCAGTCAGCCTCGGTTCGACGCTGGTGCATTTGCTGGCTTCTGTGAAATTCGCCGTGCTGCTGGTGGCCATCATCGCTGCCGCTTGCATCGCCGGAACAGTGCTGCCGCAAGGGCAGGAGGCGGTGGATTACCTGCGCAAGTATCCGGAGGCAGTGGACCGGATCGACTTTTTCAATCGGCTCGGGCTGACTCACATTTTCAGTTCCTGGTGGTTCCTGGGGTTGTTGTCGGTGCTCGCGGCTTCGATCATGACATGCAGCACGCGCCGATTCGCGACTTTGAAACGGACGAGCGGCTACGCCTGGCGCCGGGCGGCCGGTTCGATGCTCACCCATATTAGTCTATTATTGGTTCTCACGGGTGGCGTCATCCGTGGAGTTTGGGCGCAAAAAGGATTCATCGAATTGCGGCAGGGCCAAATCGTGGCCGATTTCAAAGGGGAGCAAGGCAGCGCTAAACTTCCCTTCGCCATTTCGCTGAGCAAATTCCAGATCGAACGTGACGATGCGGTTGTAAATAGCGCAGCCGCTGCGCCGGCGGGGATGAGTGCCGCGCCGGTGAAAAACTTCCGCAGCACGGTGCAACTGCTCAAAGGCGGAAGTGTCGTGGGGACGGCGACTATCGCGGTCAACAAACCACTGAAGCACCGCGGGTACACTTTTTATCAAACCGGATACGACCCGGACGATATGACCTGGACCTCATTGGAAGTGGTTCGTGATCCGGGCGTGCCGGTGGTGTTCACCGGATTTGCTTTCCTCGTCGGCGGACTGTTCCTCGTTTTTTATCTCAATCCCTGGATCGAAGCCCGAAAGAAAATCGCATGAAACTGTTCATTGCAGGAATCAGCTACAAAACAGCACCGGTTGAATTGCGCGAGCAAATCGCGGTGGCGCCCGGCAAACTCTCGTGTGCCGGTTGCCGGCTTAAAGTGGCCGGAGCATTGAGCGAGACCGTCGTGCTCTCGACCTGCAACCGGGTCGAGATTTACGGCGTGGCGGAGAAGGTCAACGGCAACATCCCGCCGCTGTTCAAACTATTGCGCGCGCCCAAAGCCGGCGAGCCAGCGCAGGGCACAGGACGCGAATTGGACCTCGAACCATACCTTTATGTGCACGAGGAAGAGGACGCGGTGAAACACCTGCTCTCGGTGGTCAGCGGGATGGATTCGATGGTCATCGGGGAAACGGAAATTACCGGCCAGGTGAAACAGGCGTATCAAGCCGCGCAATCGGCGAAGCTGACCGGCCGCGTGCTGAACCGCGTTTTCCAAAAGGCGCTGCAAACGGCGAAAGCCGTGCGGACGCGGACCGGCCTGGGGCGGGGCGCGACCTCGGTAGGAAGTGTTTCGCTCGAAATGGCGGAGAAGATTTTCGGCGGCGACCTGAGCCAAAAGACGGTGATGATCGTGGGCGCGGGTAAAATGGGAGAAGCCTGCATCCGCCACCTGACCAAGCGGGGTGTCAAAAGCGTGTTGGTTTCCAATCGCTCTTACGAACGCGCGCAAGCGCTGGCGAAGGAATTTGGCGGCCGGGCCGTTCGCCTGGAGGATTGCCTGCCGGCGATGGCTGAGGCCGACATCGTGGTGAGTTCGACCGGGGCGCCGGAAATCATTTTGCATCGAGCCGACATCGAAAAGGTAATGCGCGGCCGGGGCAACCGGCCGCTGGCGATGATCGATATCGCCGTGCCGCGCGACATAGACCCCGAGGTGCAGATGATTCCGGGCGTTTACCTCTACGACATCGATGATTTGGAAAGCATTGTTCGCGAAAACGTGCGGCACCGCGAACAAGAGCTCAATCAATGCCGCGCCATCATTGAAGAAGAGACCGCCGAAGTGATGGCCAAGATCAGGCCGATACCGGAGAAATCCTATGACGTACGCATTCAATCTAAGCCTGGCTGGTTATTTTGCGGCCCTGTTGCTTGCCACAGCTAACCTGTTCACGCGCGACCGCAAACGCCTGGCGGGTTGGGCGACGGTGGTGCTTGCGGCAGGCGCGATCGCGCAGACCAGTTATCTGGCGTTGCGCTGGGTAGCTGCAGGGCGCGCGCCGTTCAGCGACATGTTCGAGTCGCTGGTGCTTTTCGCGTGGGCGGTAGTAGTTATTTACCTGGCGCTGCAGGTGCGGCACAAGGTGCCGATCCTCGGCGCGGCGACCGCGCTGGTCGCGGTGCTGGTGCTGGCTTACGCCAGCACGTTTGAATCGAAAATCCAGCCGCTGATGCCGGCGTTACGCAGCAACTGGCTGACTTTCCATGTCTTCACGTGCTTCCTCGGGTATGGCGGCGTAGCGCTCGCCTTTGTCTCGAGCCTGGCCTACTTCCTCGCCGTGCGTGGCAACACCCCCGCGCGGCAGGAACTGGCCAACGCTCTCGAACTGATCACGGAGAAAACGATTTCGTTTGGCTTCCTCTTCATCACCGTGGGCATCATTTCCGGCGCGGTCTGGGCCAACTCGGCCTGGGGCACTTATTGGAGCTGGGACCCGAAGGAAACCTGGTCATTGATTACCTGGTTTATCTACGCGGTGTTTCTGCATTGCCGATTCATGCGCGGCTGGCGGGGAAAACGCGCCGCGTGGATATCGGTGCTTGGCTTTCTCTCGGTGGTTTTCACTTATATCGGCGTGAATTTTCTGCTCAGCGGACTGCACAGTTACGCAGCCAAATGAACCCATTTTTAGAACATCAGAAGTCACTTTTGACGGCGCCGTCGTCCGGCAGTTTCGATTGCCAGCCGCCGGTCTGTTGGAACACCCGGCATCGAGTAGGTGGCGGGTTGATTGAGCGCGGCGTGTGTTGGTGCCGCGCTGAAATGAACACTGAAAACGACACATAAAGCACGTGCAAAAATAAACTATGAAAACCATGAAACTGGCGCTGATCGGGGCGATGTTGGTCTTACCGGCCACCATGACTCGAGCGGCAGTCAACAAGGGTGTTGAAGGATCGCCACACGACTTCTCCACCAACTCAACCTTCACTGTGTGGAATACTCGCAAAGGCGTTTGCTCTCCCTGCCATGCCGCGCACAATACCGACCCGGCGCAAATCGTGCCGCTGTGGACGCATCAAACGTCCACCGGACCGTTCACGATGTACAGCAGTCCGTCGCTCAACGCGACCATGCCTTCGGCTCCGAATGGAGTCGCGCTGGCTTGCTTGAGCTGCCATGACGGCACGCTCGGTATCAATGCCCCCATCGCCGGGCTAGGCACGAACACGGCCTACTACATAGACCCGAGTGCAAAAATCGGTCCGGACCTCCACACCACGCACCCCATCTCGTTTACGTATGATGCGGCGCTGGCTTCGGCGGACGGCCAATTGGAAAACCCGACCACTTATCACATCGGCGACACCAAAACGTTGCTGACGGTCAATAACGCGCCCGTGCCGGCTGCCTGGGACGGAACCAGCCTGACGGGACAAACGATCGATCAAGCTCTGCTGGTGAATCATCAGATGCAATGCTCGTCTTGCCACGATCCGCATAAGCTCATTGGCTCCGCGCCTTCGAGCGGGATCATGGTCAAGATCAGCGGGACTGACGCTACCGGCAGAGGCAGCTTGATCTGCCGCACCTGTCACATCAAGTGACCCTGTTGTGTTGTTAGTTGGTGCGCGAGGCCCTGGTTTTCCAGGGCCTCCTTTTTTGTAAAAGCGCTCCGGCGGTCAAAATAGCCGCTGGAGGCCTAGCCAAAATCTGCCAAGACAATGACAAAATCTGTACAGTCCAATTTGTTCCCCTGCGCGATCCTTTCACTGTTATGAAGAACTTCAAAAGCACGCTTAGTAACGCCGCAACGGCTATCGTTGTAATTTGTCTCGTGGCTGGTTGCGCGACGAAGAAAGGATCCCAGACCAACCATATTTTCTTTCCGCCATCGCCGGATGAACCACGCATTCAATACCTGATGAGTTACGGCTCCGAGACCGACCTCGGCAGCCAGGGCAAATTCAGCGATTTCGTGGTCGGCACGGAGAAAGTGTACCGCCCGATTTGGAAGCCTTATGGTTTGGCGATTAACGCCGGCAAAGTTTATGTCTGCGATACGCAGGCGGGAAACGTCACGATTGCAGATATTGCCAAACGCCGAGTGCGTTACCTCAAACCGGATGGCCAGGCGGCGATGAAAACCCCGATCAATATCGTCGTTGCGAAGGATGGAACGATGTACGTCTCGGACACGGGCCGTGAACAAGTGCTGATCTACAGCAAGGAAGGAAGTCTGATCGAAGCGCTCGGCAAGAAGGACGAGATGAAGCCCTGCGGCCTGGCCCTCGCGGGCGAGCGGCTTTATGTCACCGATCTAAAAAATCACTGCGTGCGGGTTTATAATGCCGCGAACCGTCAGTTGATTTCGACTTTCCCGGGCGCGACGACCAACGAGCAGGCCAAACTGTTTCAGCCGACCAATATCAACGTGGATAAAAACGGGCGGATCTGTGTCTCGGACTCCGGCGGCTTTGCGGTGAAAGTTTTCGATGCGCAAGGCAATTACGTGCGAACGATTGGCGAATTGGGCATCACGCCGGGTCAGTTCGCTTTGCCGAAAGGCATCGGGGCTGACCATGAGGGCCGCCTTTATGTCGTGGATGCCGCCGCGCCGGTCGTGCAGCTGTTCGATGCCGAAGGCCGATTATTGATGTACTTCGGCGAACCGAAGTCCAGCGGCGACGCCGGGCTTTATCTGCCGGCCGGCTTGGCGGTTGATTACGACAACCTTGGGCTGTTTCAAAAGTATGTGGCATCCGGCTACAAACTTGAATACGTGATCTTGCTCACCAACCAGGTCGGGCCGCAAAAGGTCAGCGTCTTCGGTTTCCTGAAAAAAGCTTAATCACCGCGATGCGCGGCTGAGACCCATGCCACCGTGAATGCTTCTGGCAGCAACGAAAAGAAACTGTGGGGGGGAGCCGCGCTTTTTTTGGTAATTCTGGGGGCCGCACTGCTGGCTGGCTGCTCCTCCTCTACTTCGAAGCATAAGCTGCTGACTTTCTTTTTCGATGGCGTGCCT
>Ga0136846_1221328_pt1 | contig 10543 bp, 14 predicted proteins | sample HopSoiMetagenom2_FD_96841 | JGI IMG/M metagenome (GOLD analysis project Ga0136846, IMG submission 96841) | Grasslands soil microbial communities from Hopland, California, USA - 2 Assembly 2016 (version 4) | ecosystem: Environmental > Terrestrial > Soil > Grasslands | place: USA: Hopland... | reverse complement strand
GCTGGTCGTGCGTGGTCAGTGAGAAGTGCGCGCCGTTCACCGTCATATAGAACATATCGTGCAGCGACCCTTGGGTGAACGTAATCGTGTCCCCAGTGCAGGGCACGAAAACTTCGAACCCAGCGAACGGAATCTGCTGATTGACCTTGAAGTGGGTTACGGTATCGGCGCCTGCAGGGCTGCCGCACCGATGACGGCGAAGGCGACGCTACATAACGCAACCAGAGCACGACGCATGGCTTCCCCGCGTGGTATCGCGCCAGTACAGCGGAAACTACTCCATGTCCGACGGTTGGCGACAGAGACGGAAGGTCCCAGCGTCGGACCTCAAGCGAGACCGGCACCGAGCGCGGTACCTACCCCGCGAAACGTGATGCGGCGAATCGGATTCCTACATTCCGACTGGACGCACTCAATTCGGCTACACGACGGTTCGGGCGTGAATACAGTGCGCTTTCCCCGGCTGTTGCAGCCGCCGGATGCCCCTCTTGCCTGAGCGTCCGAGCGGGCATCTTAACCTTCGTCCGAGGGGTGTGCCGGCGCGCTCACCGGGCGGCGTCGTGCGCCGCGTTCCCACCCGTCGACGACCTGGCCGTGTGCGGCGTTGTGCTCGATGAGCTGCGCGGCATTGCGGACGTGCGAGCCGCTTCTGGCCCAGCAGAACTTCCAAAGCTCGGTGGCGGCCTGGTGGTACTGGTGGATGATCGCCTCCACGTCGAAGGCGTCGATGCGCTCGGCGCGGTATTGGTCGATGGCGTCGGCGACGCGCGCGGTAAGTTCGTGCAGGCAGCTTTCGTGGTAGGCGGCCACGGTGTCTTGGCCCGTTGGAAGTCGGTCCTGTTGCCCACCTGGTCGACGCTAGCGCGGCTCGACGGTCGCGTGGCGACCGCTGGCGTTCACGGCGCGGCGGCTGCCCGGCGAGGGTGACTGGTGCACTGCAGTGGATCGGCGATCCGAGCGCCACAGCCGATGGGAAGGTGTCGGAGGCGTCGGTTGACGTCGTGACGTCTCCACCTGGAGGCGGCCCGACCGGGTGCTGGTAACACCCGACCGGGCCTTGATCGCACCCCTGACTCAACCAGGAGGCACGACCATGAGTGACCGTATCGACCCACCGACCGGGGACTTCGAGCAAGGTCCATGGCCGCGCGTCAATGACGCGTCCCGGCTGTATGACCACGGCAACCGTGGTGCGTGAGCGGACTTTTTGCGGACTAACCAAGATCGACTTTGGTTGGCCCAACCAGTCGACAGCCATTCAGATCGCGGATGACCGGGCGCGCCGGCCCGCTGACGCTTCGCTCGCAGACCGCGTTGGCACCAGCGGTAGTCCTGATCATTTGCGGCGAAAGACTTGCGGGTCGGACGCCCAGTACGGGCAAGATCAACGGCACGATATTAGCCGATGTCCGTGCACTCACTCGGCGTATGCCTATGCCGCCGCTGGATATGGCTGGAGCTCCTCGTCCAGTTCCAGCGCTACGGGATCGCTCAATCTCGCGTCCCTCATATCTCCCGCCTACACCGCGCCATGTCGGGCTGCGCACAACAGCAACCGCCTCGCCCTCCGGACACCCCCAACCGGCACAGCTGCGCCGCGCCTACCTGCGACGACCTGTGCGCGGTTCAGCCGTCCCAGATGTCGTACTTTCGGGCGTTGCCGGTAACGATCGGCTTCTTGCTGCCCAGCTGGCCGATCTCGTATTGGATCCACTCCCGCCACGCTGCCGGGTCGGGCTCGACCACCCACTCGCCCACGCCGATGGTGGCCGAGCGCTTGGCGATATATCCGTCGTAGTCGTAGGCCGGACTGCCCAGTCTCTGCAGCTTGTGGCTGTCGCCGATGATCACGAGCACGGTGCCGCCCCAGTTGAGCACCCTGAGATCGGTGAAATGCCGGTCCGGGATGTTGTCGATGACTCGCTGGTTTTCGGAGCGGATGGCCGCGGAGACGTCGTCAGCAAACGTGTCGGCCCGGGCGGCCTGCGACCCGAAGCTGACCATGTCCGTGCGGAAGTCCTCATAGCGCGCGACATAGGCCGATTCCGCCCCGTACGCCAGCGCCTGCGCCAACTGCGTACCGTCGGCATCGTCGGCGTCGGTTGACGCGGCGATCTGCGTCATCGCGGTCTGCAGGTCCCGGTTGGCGCTTGCGGTGCTAGCGAAGAATGTGTTGTACGCCTCGCGGACCTCGCCGACCGTCGGTTGGGCGCCGACGCCCCAGTTCGCGCTGGCCCACGCGACGAAGGCGTTGAGGTTGCCCAGCGGCATCGGGTCCCCGGTCTGGGCGAACTGCGCCCACGTCCGGAAGATGACCGACCACGCCTCGGAGGCGTCCGCCTCGGCGATCGTCGCGGGCGGCTCGTAGGCCATCACACCGCGAATCTCACCGGGCAGCGTGCCTACCGCGGCGACCCAACCAGTATCCATGGCGTCCCCCCAATCGGTGCTGCAAAACTCTTGACGGGCCGCAACCTACCGGAGGCCGGCTGCATACATGTCAGGTGTGCCGGGCGAGCGCCGGGGCAGACAACGCTGCCCGCATGGGAGGTACTTGCGCCAGCAACGCCGGGACAGCGCCTTCACCCATCGCCAAGACTCCGGCCGGCGCGCGTAGCCTACCGCCGCCCATGCCAGATACCGGCCACGCCGTTGTCATCAAGGCTGCTCACCGGCTTGGCGTGCGCCGGGTTAGTTGCCCGATCCCAATCGTATCCTCACCTAGCGGCGCGCCGGAGCGAGCGAGATCAAGAGACCTATAACGCCGCCGACATGTGCGAAAGCTGAGCCGACACAGAAGCTGCTTGCCGTCCCTGGTTCAGGGACCCACGATTGCCGCGTGGCTAGCCCGAGCGACCATCGCCGGACCGAGGATCAGGCGGTCGACATAACGCTTGCGCTGTTCCTTGGTGTCCTCGCCTGTGTCGTCGTCGTTCTCGTTTCGTGGCTGCTCGGATTGGTCGTCGGCACAGATGGCGGTCCTGTTTGGACTGTCGTAACCGGCAGCGTCGCTCCCGCCGTCGGACTGATCGTCGTGTTTCGACAACTCTTCCGCGCGGCGCTATAGGCCGCGAGAGCCGACCGATCGCTAACGCCGCGGCGGCCGCGATAGGTGAGCCGGGCCTGACACCGCACGAGCTGAGGCACACCGCAGCGTCACTCGCCGTCAGTGCCGGCGCGAACGTGAAGGCAGTACAGCGGATGCTCGGCCCTGCGTCGGCCGCGATGACACTCGACCGTTACGCCGACCTCTTCGACGACGATCAGGACGCGGTCGCCGACCGCCTCGACGGCATTCGCCAATCCCTGACGCCCGTCAGTGTTCAGTCGTCGCCGGTGATCGAGCTGGCGCGCCGGTAGCGATCTTTGGGGTCACGCGCTCGCGCTCTCAAGCAGATCGAAGCCAGGCGCGCAGAGCGTCGCGGATGACCTCGCTCGCGTTGGAGTGATCCGACTCTGCCCGGCGCCGTAGCGCTTGTTCGAGCTCTGGGTCGAGCCGTACCGGGATGACCCGCGCAGCCGTTGAGCCCATCGGCTTGCGGCCACCGGTGCGACGGAGCTTTTCGACGTCATATCCGGCTTCGGCCTCGCGAACGAGCCGCTCGATCGTCTCGTCGCTCACCTTGCGTCCGCGCGCGGTCGGCGCGGGTCGCTTTTTGGCGTCCATGGGGTCCTCCTTCCGGTTCATGGCAGCAAGTCGAAGTATTGGGGTCGAGCCTTCATCGCGTGGATCGGCATCTCCCGCCCGCCGTCAAGCATCAGGACGACGACTTGGAGCAACCGTCCTTTCGCGTCGAACCCAAGTCGGAGTTCTCTGGGCGGCCAGTCGTTCTCGTCGATCGGATATGCGACCACAAACTCCGATGCTGCTTGCTCGATGTCTTCATCGCTGATGCCGTGCTTGCGGGCCGAGCGGTGAACCTCCAGCGACCCAATCGTAATACGAAATACCCCGGCCTGGCGACCCACGCGCCGACTCGTCGCGGCCGATCGGGCGTGATTCTTGCGGACTTTTTGCGGACGGGGCGCGGACTTCCCTACCGAGCAGCCAGAGTGTCGCTCTGCCCCAGCAAATCCGGGGGCTGCGGTGGTGGGCGATACTGGGATCGAACCAGTGACCCCTGCCGTGTGAAGGCAGTGCTCTCCCGCTGAGCTAATCGCCCGACCCGGCCGCAGGACCGGAAGCCCGTCGCGGCGTCATCAGACTACAGGCAGCCGCATCACACGATGAACAGCGCGGCTAGGCCCAGCACGACTATCACTGCCAGCGAAACCAGTCCGCCGACCACCCGGATCCGGAGCGGCTGCGCGGCCAGCCATCTCGTCCATCGCACGACCCGCCGGCGCACGGACGTCAGCAGTCGACCGGCCCATTCGTATTCGCTCGAGAGGATTCCGAGACCGGCAAAGATGATCAGCCAGCCCGGTCCCGGGAGGGGCAGCAGCACGATGCCGACAGCGACCACCATGACCCCGATGGCGGTGACGCCGATGCGCCATGCGAGACGACCCCCGGGCACTCGCCGCACTCGCTTCCGGAACGCGCTGACACCTGCGAAGCGCAGGTTGCGCAGGTCGTCCGCACGGGCCAATGCGACCGCCTTATGCTGCGGAGGGCGGCGCAAGCCGGGCATCGACCAGTCCGGCGCCGCCGACGAGGCGTTCCAGTTCGTAGCCGGGCACGGTCGGCGGCGAGTCACCGCGCCCGCGCCAGTCGACGGCAATACACCGGCTCTCGCGCCGGGGAGCGGTCCGGACGCCGTTGCGCGCGCCGGTGTCCGAGGCTGCGCGCCTTTGACGGTCGGCGTCGGCACGGCGTCCTCCTCGATCAGATACCGGACACCGTATCGACGGCGCGCCGGGTGCAATCCGGGCAGCATCAGGAGCGGACGAGCCGGGCAATCGCTTCCGCGGCTTCCTTCACTTTGGCGTCGGCCTCCGCCCCGCCGGCGCGCGCGGCGTCGACCACGCAGCCGCCCATGTGCTCCTCGAGCAGGCCGAGCGCAACGGACTGCAGGGCCTTCGTGGCGGCACTGACCTGGGTCAGAATGTCGATACAGTACTTGTCGTCGTCGATCATCTTGGCGATTCCGCGAACCTGCCCCTCGATGCGGCGCAGCCGCTTCAAGTAGTCGTCCTTGTTCGCGGTGTAACCGTGCATCGCCCCAGCATACCCGGGCGGGGTACTCCAGCCTTCAGACGTCGACACTTCGTGCGGCGTAGAAATCCGGCTGGCTGACCAGGTCGGACAACACCTCGTCGAAGACCGGCGTGTCGGTCGTGACGATCATGACGGCTTCCGCCTCACTGTTGGTGTCCGGTCGATGCCCGACAGCGGCAGAGACGATATTGATGCCGGCCGCACCGAGCGCCGAGCCGACCCGGCCCAACATGCCCGGCTGATCGCGGTATCGGAACACGGCCAGGCACTTCTCGAGCTGGACATTGAACCGCGAGCCCCAGACCTCGCGCGGGTGCGGGCGGTTACGGCGGCCGAGGACCGTGCCGACGACGCGAGTGGTCTCCGCGCCGCTGCGCAGCCGCACTCGGACGAGGTCGGTGAAGTCCCGCGCCGCCGGGCTGTGCCGTTCCGAGATTGCGATGCCGCGCTCGTGCGCGAGAGTCCCCGCGTTGACGTCGTTCACCGGCTCTTCGGTGTGTCCGGCGAGCAGGCCCTTGACGACCTGGATCGTCAACAGGCGCACGTCCCGCTCGGCAATCCGTCCGAGGTATTCGACGTCGAGCTCGTCGACCGAGGTGCCGGGTGCCAGCGCCGCCGCGATCCGGCCCAGGCTGTGGCACAGCCCGATGAAGGGGCCGACCGCTTCGAGGTCCTCGGCGGCAACCGCCGGCACGTTGACAGCATTGGTGACCGGCCCCCCGGTGAGGGCTGCCACGAGTTGCTCGGCCGCCTGATATCCCGCCCGGTCGGTTGCCTCCGCGGTCGACGCGCCAAGGTGCGGGGTGACCACGACGTTGGGATAGCCGAACAGCGGGTGCTCGGTGACGGGTTCGGTGGCGAACACGTCAAGGGCCGCGCCGGCCACCTTCCCCGCGTCGAGTGCCGCCTTCAAGTCGGCGTCCACGACCAGCGGCCCACGGGCGACGTTGAGGATCCGCACACCGTCCCTCATCTTGGCGAAGGCGGCCGCGTCCAGCCAACCCTCCGTCTCCTTGTTCTTGGGCAGGTGCAGCGTGATGAAGTCGGCGACCGCGTAGACCTCGTCGGGCGAGGCGGCGCGCTCGACGCCGAGTTCACGGAACCGCTCCTCGGCGAGGTAGGCGTCGAAGGCGAGCACCCGCATGCCGAACCCCCGGGCCCGGTGCGCCACGAGCTGGCCGATGCGGCCGAAGCCGATCACGCCCAGCACCTTCTCGTGCAGTTCGACGCCGCTGAACTTCGCCCGCTCCCACGCGCCGCCGACAAGCGACGCGTGCGCCTGCGGGACGTTGCGGGCGAGCGCGAGGAGCAGCGCCATCGTGTGTTCGGCCGCAGTGATCACATTGGACTGCGGTGCGTTGGCGACGACGACGCCGCGACGGGTGGCCGCGTCGATGTCCACGTTGTCGACGCCGACGCCCGCCCGGGCGACGGCGCGCAGCCGGTCGGCCTTGGCCAACAGGTTCGCGTCCACCTGCGTGGCCGAGCGGACCACGATGCCGTGGAAGTCGGCCATCCGCCGCTCAAGCTCGGCGCGGTCCCAGCCGGTGCCGGTCTCGACGTCGAACCCGGCCCGTTCGAGCAGCTGGATCCCCGGCTCGCCGATCTTCTCGGCCACCAGGACCTTCATGCCCCCGCCGCCACAATCCAATCGATGCAGGCAGTGAGCGCTTCCACGTCGGAAGGCTCCACGGCCGGGAACATGCCGACCCGCAGTTGATTGCGGCCCAGCTTGCGGTACGGCTCCACGTCAACGATGCCGTTCCCGCGCAGCGTCTCGGCGATGGCCGCCGCGTCCAGTTCGGGCGCGATGTCGATCGTCCCGACGACGAGCGAGCGCTTCACCGGGTCGGCGACGAACGGCGTTGAGAAGTCCGTCGCGTCGGCCCAACCGTAGAGACGCTGCGACGACGCCTGGGCGCGCCCGACGCAGAAATCGAGGCCACCGCCGGCGAGCATCCACTCCAGTTGATCGGCGAGCAGCAGCAAGGTGGCCAGTGCCGGCGTGTTATAGGTCTGATCCTGCCGAGAGTTGTCGAGCGCGGTGGCGAGCGACAGCGAGGCAGGCAGCCATCGGTCGGTGGTTGCCGCGAGCTCGCCGATCCGCTCCACGGCGGCGGGGCTGACCAGCGAGAGCCACAGCCCGCCATCGGAGCCGAACGCCTTCTGCGGCGCGAAGTAGTAGGCGTCGGCTTGGGACACGTCCACGGGCAGCCCGCCGGCGGCGGAGGTGGCGTCGATGAGCACGAGCGCGTGTTCGGCGCCCACTGGCCGGCGAACGTCGATCATCACACCCGTCGACGTCTCGTTGTGGGGCCACGCGATGACGTCGGCGGCCGGGTCCGCGACCGGCTCCGGCGCGTCTCCCGGATCGGAGGAGACGACGATGGGGTCGTCGAGGAACGGCGCGCCCTTCGTGACGCTCGCGAACTTTTGTGAGAATTCGCCGCAGGTGAGGTGCAGCGGCCGGCGCCGCACCAGCCCGCAGGCCGCGGCGTCCCAGAACGCGGTCGAGCCGCCGTTGCCCAGCATCACATCGTAGTCGCCGGGCAGCGAGAACAGCTCGCGCAATCCCTCCCGGACCCGGTGCACGACGGCGCGGACCGGTGCCTGCCGGTGCGAAGTGCCCATGAGGTCGCCGGCCCCGAGGAGCCGGGCCAGCGCTTCCGGGCGGACCTTCGACGGCCCGCAGCCGAACCGGCCGTCCGCAGGCTTCAGGTCTTCCGGAATGATCAGGGTCGAGTCGATGAGCGTCACCCGCGGATGGTATTCGAGCCGCTACAGCGGGACTGAGCGGATATGGCCGTCATGACTGTCCACGACCCGAGACGACGAGGCCGTCGCATCGAGGAACTCGTTAGCCGAGCCCCGTCTTGACGAGCCGGGCCGAGCTCGCGCATGAAGCGGTCAGAGTTGGCACGCCAGTTGCGGCGCGAGGCCTGCCGGTATGGCCAGCTCGGCCCAGACCTCCTTGCCATCGTCGGTCTGGTCGGCGCCCCACCGCTCGCTGAGGGCGTCGACGATGACAAGCCCCCGCCCGTGCAGATCCGCCGGGTCGCCGGCCGTGCGCCGCGGCCACCCAGGGGCGTCGTCGCTGACGCCCAGCCGGACATACGAGCGGTGAACGTCGACCGCCACAGACATCGTCGAGCAACCCGCGAGTACGGCATTGGTTGCCAGTTCACTCATCACCAGCGCGGCGTCATCGGCGACAACGGCCTCGCCTGCGGGCAGGGCTTCGGTCACCTGATCAGCGGCGAATCGGCGCGCCCTTCCAGGAGTTGCCGACTCGCAGGTCGAGTACTGGACGCCGGAGGTTCGGCACATGTCACTCGCTGACTGAGCAAAGGCAATGTTACGGAGCACCTTGGTGGTACCCCATGGGTGGAACAGCTACACATTACGCCCAAATCCCCTCCATCGGCGAGAGACGTCTGCTGCCGCGGACCTGGCCGTCAGGGCCGTGATGAGGACCGCATGCCGGTCGAGGACCCTGACCCGTCACGGATGAAGCCCGTGTTTGCGCGGGAACCGATGCTGATTCCGCATCGACCGGTGCAGCGTGCACCGGTGATGGCGGGCTGGTACGGCGGAGCCGCCGACGGCAAAGGCAATATCGTGGCGCACCTGACCGGGCGGCACACCGCAGGAACCGCAGCACGCGGGCTCGGGTGCCTCTGCGTAGCAAGTGTCGCAGTGGCGGCGTGCAGTACCAGCGGTGGGAACGCGGCCGTGACCAGTGCCCAGAAGCATGTGTCGCACGCGCAGAACGCCCTTTCGGACGCACAGTCCGACCTGGCCGCGAAGACTGCCGAGTTCTGCACGAGCGCCCGGAGCTACATCGTCGCCCTGGACCGCTACGGCGACGTTCTGCATGAAACCGCGCTCGCCGACGCCAAGGCCGAGCTCGCGGCCGTAAAGGCCACCGGGTCGGGACACTCGCCTGCTCCAGCGGGCCCGACCAGCTCACGGGGCCATCGACGGGCTTCATGGACCAAGTACGGTCGACGCCGTCAAGGACCTGCAGAAGGCCAGCGGCCTTCCGGTCACCGGGACGGTCGACAAGGCGACGAACGCGGCACTGCAGGCCGACCTGCAAGCTATGGGCGGGGCGGCGGCGCAGGAAACGTTGGGTAGCCACCTGAGGGCCGGCCACATCGTTCGTTCGCCCGGCGGTCGGGCGGCTGACTGGCGCGCCGCTCAGCGTGGCGCGGTTAGCAGGGCGGCGTACCGGCCGAGGTAGAGCGGCCAGCCTTCGTCACCATCGATTGCGTCGCTAACGGCCTGCCAATTCGGCCCATGTCGGTCGATGTGGCGGTGTTCGAGTTCCACTCTGGTGCGATCTGCGGCCTCCGCGACGAAGCGCACTTCGACCTCGCTGGTGTGGCGCGTGTCGGTCTCGATCTGCCACTGCGGGCTGATGTCCCAGCTGAACACGACGCGGTTCGGCGGCTCGAAGGCCAGGATCCGGGCCCAGCGGCACTCGCTGCCGTCGACCCCCCGGTCATAGATGTGGCCGCCGACGTGGTGTTCGAACACCGTCTCGGCGATCTCCACACCGAGCAGGTTGTGCTCGGGTGGCTTGAAGTCCCCCATCCGATCGGTGAAGGTGACAAACGCCTCGTCGACCGGTGCGGGGACGACGATTTGCTTGCGGACGACTGCGGCATCGGTCTCGGTCACGGTTGGTCCCCTTCACGTGATTCGATGGCGTCTCGGTAGGCGGCCAACGCGCGATTCCAGAAGGTGTCGAGTTGATCGCGTAGGGCAGCCATACCTGCGGCGTTGAGCCGGTAGATCCGGCGGGTGCCTGCGGCCTGCTCGGCCACCAGGCCGGCATCCTTGAGGATCTTCAAATGCTGGGAGACAGCCGGGCGGCTGATGGGCAGGTGGTCGGCCAGCTCGCCGACGGCGCGGGGTCGCTCGGCGAGCTGCTCGAGGATCGTGCGACGAGTGGAGTCCCCCAGGATCTCCCAGCCAGCGTCGCCGGCTTCGTAAGTTCGCACGAACGGTAAGCTATAGCTTACGGAAAGGGCCGGTCAAGACTTGAGGAGCGCCGATTCGCCGACATTGAGCCGCCCAGGGACCGAACCTGCCGAGAGTGGCCGGTTCGGTGGCCGGTCAATGCGACTGCGGGCGGCCCAGTCGAGCCTTGGTCTGCTCGACGTCCATGCCATGCAGTCGCAAGAGGTTTTCGCCGAGAATCTTGCGCTTGCCCTGATCGGTGAGCTGCGGGTAGCCGTAGCCGTCGCACAGGTCCTGCGGGATCTCGAAGTCCATGAATGCCCTGATCGCCCATTGCGGATGGAAGATCGGCGCCTCGGAGCCGTACACGATCTTGTCCTCGCCGCACCAGAACAGCAGCTTGCCGAGGATCTCGGC
>Ga0136846_1218644_pt1 | contig 10543 bp, 6 predicted proteins | sample HopSoiMetagenom2_FD_96841 | JGI IMG/M metagenome (GOLD analysis project Ga0136846, IMG submission 96841) | Grasslands soil microbial communities from Hopland, California, USA - 2 Assembly 2016 (version 4) | ecosystem: Environmental > Terrestrial > Soil > Grasslands | place: USA: Hopland... | reverse complement strand
TTGATCTCATCGGCATTGTCTGTTTGAAACAACCCATCATTATGTTCATAATCTTCACAATGAAGTACAACCTGTAAACTGGGCCTTGCAGGGATCACATCTTTAGGATTATTTTTTCCTTCAGTGATCATTTTCTGGACCAGGCGATTTCTTTCTACAGAGATCTGTTTACGTAATTCTTTGTCACGATTCCGATCAAAATAAACAATACCATCAACGATCGTTTTATTTGCTTTTGCATAAACACTTAACGGATTGTCACTCCACAAAACAAGATCTGCATCTTTGCCGACCCTTATACTCCCCACCCTATCCTCCACATGCAAAGCTTTTGCAGGATTCAGTGTGACCATTTTAAAAGCTTCTTCTTCTGTTAACCCTCCATACTTTACACTTTTTGCTGCCTCCTGGTTCAGATGACGAGCCTGTTCTGCATCGTCAGAATTGATACAAACATTCAATCCTTCTTTGACCATGATCGCTGCATTGTATGCCATAGCATCCTGCACTTCCATTTTATAAGCCCACCAGTCAGAAAAAGTTGAGGCATTGGCTCCATGAGCCTTCATTTTGTCGGCTACTTTATATCCCTCGAGGATATGAGTAAACGTATTTACAGTAAATCCGAATTTTTCAGCCACTCTCATCATTTCAGTGATCTCACTTTGAACATATGAGTGACAAGTAATAAATCTTTTTCGGTTCATGATCTCAACAAGCGCATCCAACTCCAGGTCGCGGCGAACAGACATTTGTGCTTCCCCACCTTTCTTTTTCCCGGCTTGCTCAGCTTCTTTCATTTGCTTTTGATAATCTGCCGCCCTTGCAAATGCATCCATTTGCACTTCTTCAACACCCATGCGGGTATCAGGATAACGTGTATTGCCTTGTGTAGATGCAGTACGTTTTACATTTTCACCAAGGGCAAATTTGATAAAAGGGTCAGCACCTTTGAACTTCAGGTCTTCATCATTCACACCCCAGCGCAATTTTATCAATTGTGTTTGTCCACCGATTGTGTTGGCGGAGCCGTGAAGATTGTGCGGCGAAGTAACACCGCCGCTTAATTGACGATAGATATTAATGTCTTCGGGATCTAAATTGTCACCAATGCGAACTTCGGATGTTACCGATTGAGCTCCTTCATTAATGGAAAATGCAGCAATATGTGAGTGCTCATCAATAACTCCCGGCGATAAATATTGGCCGGTGCCATCAATGAGTTTTGCCGAAGGTTCAGATAAGTTCTTCCCGATCTGTGCGATCTTTCCATTTTTTACCAATACATCCGTATTAAGGAGAATGCCGTCTTTTTCATTCGTCCAAACCGTAGCGTTCTTTATTAATAAATTTTCCTGGTGAGGTAATGAATCCCATCCGTATGCGCCGAATGGATAAGTAACTTTGCCAAGTCTTAACGGCATTTTTCTTTTTGCGCTATCAACAGGCTCATTCGCTTTGACCAATGTAGCGGTCCACGTTAATGGATCACCCAATGTATCCACTCCACTGCCCTGCCATATATCACCATTGTTTACACCGCTTAAACGAATAGTTGCGCCTCCTTTTCCTCCTTTACCAGGCTGCTCTTGCTGTCCCTGTGATTTCATTTGAGGGGTCGGGGAAAAACTCAGTCTCACCAGTTTTCCATCATAATTTAATTTTCCAGTGAGGGTATCCTTCGCGATCACGTTCGCAGTATTTTCATTTTTTACGTCAAGAGTATAATTTACCGTCCCACTTGCGGTATTTAAGACAAGATTGTAAGTACCTGCAACATTTGTCCATGCATTTTCTTTCACTTCATATTTACCACCCTGTACCCAATTTTCAATGATGTTTGTTTTTTCATTGAATAAAGGGCCCGTTGTTATTAAAAAATTAGCGAGTTTGCCTTCATCAAGACTTCCCACTTTATCGTACACACCCAACCATGTCGCAGGAGTTTTTGTCAAGGCATCAAAAGCTTTGCTTTCACTTAATCCATATTCAATTGCTTTGCGAAGATTTGTCCAGAATTGTTTTACATCACGCAAATCAGCTGATGTTAAAGCAAACGGAATATTCGCCTTTTCAAACGCAGCAGGATTGGTTGGCGACAGTTCCCAGTTCTTAAGATCAGCCAGGGAAATATATTTTGCGTCATTGGGATCATCTACTTCCTGTGGCTGCGGAAAATTAAGCGATAAAATAAAGGGAGCCTTTGTTGCAGCAATGTCCGCGATGCGCTGGTATTCATTTCCACCCCCTTTAATAATATATTGTACACCAAATTCGTCACCGATCCTGTCGGCTCTTATGTCACTCCATTTATCGTTAGCATCAAAGATCTGGGGTAAGCTTTGTTGATCAGTCCATGCCTGCAAACTCATGTTCATACCTTCCCTGGCAGGCCTGCTTTTATACCACTGAGCATCAAGATAAGTTTGTCGGAGTAGCGCTACACTTCCCATCATTGACCCTGGGTAGCTCTGCGTTGAGGTCCCTTTGCTGAATGAATAATTTGCCGACGCCTTATCTTTTACTATTACCAAATTTTCTTTTTCGTCAGCAAGAGTTACAAAAGCACCGGTGCCCTGTGCAATTCCATCTTTTTGATGAGTAAGTACCGAACCAAATCCAAGATCACGAAGTGATTTAGCAGCTTTATCATCTACAGCAAAAATATCGGCGGCATTGACTTCACTCTTAATTGCCTGGTTCCAGCCGTAAGCTCCTTTCGTGCTGGATGTAAATTGCTGCGGTGCAAAAAATCCACCTGCGGCAGGAGTCGGCCGTTGAGGCTGCGGAATTCCGTAGTCAGTGTAAATATCTATTAGGGATGGATAGATATACTTGCCACTGCAGTTGATCACGACCGCATCTTTTGGTATAGATGCATTTGTACCCACGCCTGCTATTCTTCCATCACGAATAACAAGAGTTGCCTTGTTCAGAGTCGTTTGACCGTCTTTTACAATGGTTGCGTTGGTAAAAGCATAGCAGTTCGTTCGTGGATCAGCCACTCCATTTACCGGGAAAGTGACCTGTGCCTGCACAAAAATGCACAGTATGAACGCCCCTGTCGCGGCTTTAGCTTTTTTCCAATTATATCCCCTGGATAGTTTTCTCATAAGCAGAAATTTTGTTCGAAAGGTATTGAAAAAAGGATAGCATCAAAAAATCTTTTCACAATGATCAATGAGTAATTTTTGATATTGACGATAAACGAGAAATTCTCCTTTCAGGAAAAACACTTGCTATAACAAAATGGCAGAGAAGGCAAGGAGTTCGCCGCAATATACCGATCTCCACTCACGAGTGACGATTGACGACTCACGCCTCTTAAATGCCCTTAAATAGTTTTACTTTTGATTGAACGAAAATTAAATATGCCCGTCGTTAAAGAAAGAATTGTCGTTCCCGACTTCCGTTTATCTCCAGGTGTTGACCAGGTAGGTATAGAAGAACGGGCATCGCGTTTTACGAAGCGAAGTATTAAAAAAGAATCCAAGGTAGATGGATTGAAGCTGGTGTTGAGTCTGATCGATCTTACTACCCTGGAAGGAAAAGATACGCCGGGGAAAGTGAAACAACTTTGCTACAAAGCAAAACATCTGCTGGATACTTATGAAGGCTTGCCAACTGTTGCCGCAATTTGTGTGTATCCATCGATGGTAAGGATCGCAAAAAAATCCGTTGGTGACTCGGATATAAAAATCGCGTCCGTAGCAACAGCCTTTCCAAGTGGGCAGGCGCCCATGAAAGTCAAAATAGAAGATACCAAATTTGCCGTAAGTGAAGGTGCCGACGAAGTGGATATGGTGATATCAAGAGGAAAGTTTTTGGCGGGTGAATACAATTTTGTATTCGACGAAATTGCTGCCATTAAAGAAGCTTGTGGTGAAGCAAGATTGAAAGTCATCCTTGAAACGGGTGAATTGGGCAGTTTTGATAAAGTGAGAAGGGCAAGCGATATTGCCATGTATGCAGGGGCGGATTTTATAAAGACATCGACCGGCAAAATACAACCCGCCGCAACAATGCCGGTGACATTGGTCATGCTGGAAGCGATTCGTGATTATTATTATAGTACAGGAAAAATGATCGGGATGAAACCCGCCGGTGGCATATCCAAATCGAAACTGGCCCTGCACTACCTCGTAATGCTGAATGAAGTGCTTGGTGAGGACTGGATGAATAATCATTGGTTCCGTTTTGGCGCAAGCAGTTTGGCAAATGATGTGTTGATGCAACTGGTTAAAGAAAAAACAGGTGTTTATCAAAGCGGTGATTATTTTGCCATAGACTAGCCCCCGACCCTCTAAACGAAACTTAGACGGAATAACTATTAATTGTTTGGAACAGTAATTAAGTTGATATGGTGGTGATGTTTGGATTTGTAATGTAGCACCGTCCTTCTCCAATCGAGAAGGATTAGAGAATGAGGTGGTCTTCCGATAACTTAAAAAGATGCAATGCCGACAAAGACTAAAAGGAATTCAATTTCAAAAAGCAATGGTGTTCCGCGATTGAAATTCAACACTGGTTGGGAATATGCACCCGCCCCGGAAAGCAAGAGTCATATAAAATTGAAAGACCGCTATGATCTTTTTATAAATGGAAAATTTGTAAAGCCGTCATCCGGAAAATATTTTGAAACCATCAACCCCGCTACCGAAGAAAGGATCGCAGAAATAGCGGACGCAAACGCTGCCGATGTTGACAAGGCAGTAAAGGCAGCAAGAAATGCTTACGAAAGAGTTTGGAAAAAAATGCCGGCGGCAGAGAGAGCGAAATATATCTTCCGCATTTCAAGAATGATACAGGAACGGGCAAGAGAATTTGCAGTGATCGAAAGCATTGACGGCGGCAAAACCATTCGGGAATCGAGAGATGTGGATATACCGCTGGCAGCAAATCATTTTTTCTACTATGCAGGTTGGGCCGATAAATTAGAATACGCATTTCCGGGTCGCATTCCTTCATCACTGGGAGTTGCAGGACAGATCATTCCCTGGAATTTTCCTTTACTGATGGCTGCCTGGAAAATAGCACCAGCACTGGCAACCGGGAATACTGTGGTGCTGAAGCCTGCAGAAACCACACCTCTCACAGCTTTGAAGCTGGCAGAGATCATCCAGGAATCAGGATTACCTGAAGGCGTGGTGAATATCATTACAGGTTTTGGTCAAACTGGTGCTGACATTGTTAATCATCCTGATATCGACAAGATCGCTTTCACGGGATCAACTGAAGTTGGAAAGATAATTCAGAAAGCAGTGGCTGGCTCAAATAAAAAGATAACTCTTGAATTGGGTGGTAAGGCTGCAAACATCATTTTTGATGATGCACCGCTCGACCAGGCCGTGGAAGGAATTATCAATGGGATCTATTTTAACCAGGGTCACGTTTGTTGTGCCGGTTCAAGATTGTTTGTCCAGGAATCTGTTTACAATATTGTACTAAGAAAATTAAAAGACAGGATAGAAACGTTAATTGTGGGAGATCCGCTGGATAAGAATACAGATATCGGCGCGATCAATTCGAAAACACAGCTGGAGACCATCAATAAATACATCAGCATCGGGAAAAAAGAAGGGGCCGAAATCTATCAAAGCTCTTGTCCAATTCCAGGAAAAGGTTTTTTCTGCCGGCCTACTTTGTTTACCAATGTAGCGCAAAGCAATCGTATTGCACAGGAAGAGATCTTCGGTCCGGTACTCGCTATACAAACTTTCAGAACAGACGAAGAGGTCATTGAAAAAGCAAACAACACACCTTACGGATTAAGTGCCGGGGTATGGACAGATAAAGGTTCAAAAATTTTTAATCTTACAACAAAAATGAGAGCAGGCGTGGTTTGGGCAAATACTTACAACAAGTTTGATCCAACTTCCCCTTTTGGCGGATATAAGGAAAGTGGTTTCGGAAGAGAGGGTGGTTTGCATGGATTATCTGGATATTTAAAAGTTTAAGATGAGTAAGACCGTAGAAAAAAAATCGAAGCTTTCAATCAGTGAAAATGGGCTGGAAAAACCTGGTCCTAAAAAACGGCTTGAAGTTTTAAAAACCTATAAGATCTACATTGGCGGCCAATTTCCGAGAACAGAATCGGGTCGTTATTATATTGCCACCAATAATAAAGGCGAGCAACTTGCCAACGTATGTTTAAGTTCAAGAAAGGATTTCCGTGATGCTGTGGTGGCCGCAAGAAATGCTTTTAAGGGATGGTCGGCCAAGGCTGCTTTTAATCGCGGCCAAATTCTCTATCGCATCGCTGAAATGCTTGAGGGAAGAAAGACACAGTTCATTGAAGAACTGGCCAAACAGGATAGTTCAAAGTCACAGGCTCAAAAAGAGGTCATATTGTCTATTGATCGCCTGGTCTATTACGCGGGATGGTGTGATAAATACCAACAGGTATTTGGAACTGTAAATCCTGTTGCTTCTTCGCATTTTAATTTTTCTGTTCCTGAACCAACCGGTGTTGTGGCAGCTATCGCTTCCCAGGAAAGTTCCCTGGTAGGATTGGTTTCTGCAATCGCACCCATAATTGCCGGTGGAAATACATGTGTTATTCTTGCTTCAGAAACAAAACCCTTGTGTGCGGTAGGTTTTGCTGAGGTGATCAATTCATCCGATGTTCCCGGAGGCGTTGTCAATATTTTAACCGGCAAGCCTTCTGAATTATTTTCTCAATTCGCCTCCCACATGGATGTAAATGCCGTTGTCTATTGTGGCACCGATGAATTGATACAAAAAGAAATGCAGCAAAAAGCAGCCGGAAACGTAAAAAGGGTGTTGATCTATAATGATGTCAACTGGTTGAGTGAAAAAGGGCAATCCCCCTACTCTATTTTAGATCTCCAGGAAATAAAAACTACCTGGCACCCCATTGAAAATATTGGAGGTGGTAGTGGTGGCTACTGACGTTCTACGGTTTAACAAGTCTTTGAGACTATCTCTGTATTAGATCTCGTCCTTGAAGCGTTAATGAAATTGGTCAGGTTTTTGCCAACATGAATCTATCTTAGTTATTATGAAACCGAAATCACTTTTTGTCGTCCTTTTTTCCTTTGTTAGCACTGTTTTAACTGCACAACAATTAGCTTCAGACACTTCCTCGGTAACGATTCACAAAGATGCCCGGATCGATCTGCTGATAAAAAAACAGGCGGAGATCAATGAAGAAACCACGCGCAATGCAAGAAGAGTTGCAAAAGGCTTCCGGCTCCTCGTTGTCAATACCAACAAACGTGACGAGGCGATCAATGCAAAAGCTAAACTGTACCAATATTTCCCCGAATTGAAATCTTACCTGCTTTACCAATCGCCTTATTTTAAATTGAAGGCCGGGAATTTCAAAGAAAGAAAAGATGCGGAAGGTTATCAGAAGAAGTTAAACGCATTTTTTCCTGCGGGCGTTTTTATCATGAACGATGTGATCGAAGTAAAGCCTGACAAGGAAGTTGATGAAATAAATCAGTAAAAAATACCGATAACAAATTTCAAATCTCAAATATTCAAAGACAAACCAGAAAGGATTCAATAAATTTGAATCCTTTGTTGCTTAAATATCCTGATTCATTTGATTCCTGATTTTTGAAATTTATTTATTAAATGCTTAAAGAGAAAATAAAAGACGTGGCGAAAGGATATGCGCCCCAGTTCATTCAAATCCGGCATCATCTCCATGCAAATCCCGAATTAAGTTACCAGGAATTTGAAACTTCAAAATTCATTCAGCAAAAGCTCAATGAATTTGAAATTCCTTTCGAAATAAAGGCCTCTACAGGTGTGGTAGGATTGATAGAAGGCCGGGATGCCCGTAAAAGAACCATTGCTCTTCGTGCAGACATGGATGCCCTCCCGATCAAAGAAGAAAATAATGTCGACTATAAATCAAAACGTGATGGCATTATGCATGCCTGCGGACATGATGTTCATACAACCTGTTTGTTGGGTGCATCGAAAATTTTAAATGAATTAAAGAATGAATGGGAAGGAACAATAAAATTGATCTTTCAACCGGGCGAGGAAAAAAATCCCGGCGGTGCAAGCATCATGATAAAAGAGGGCGTGCTGGAAGATCCCAAACCCCAGGCTATTTTTGGCTTGCATGTAAATCCGCAGCTGGAAACGGGTAAATTAAGTTTCCGTAGTGGCAAAGTAATGGCCAGTGCCGATGAGTTATACTTTACTATAAAAGGAAAAGGTGGTCATGCAGCTTCGCCACAAACAACTATTGACCCGGTACTGATTGCTTCGCATCTTATTGTTAGTTTGCAACAGGTGATCAGCCGCAACCGGAATCCTTTTGATCCATCTGTTCTTTCTATTACCTCGATCAATGGAGGAACTACCACCAATGTAATTCCCGATGAAGTAAAATTGATGGGCACTTTCAGAGCCATGAATGAAGAATGGAGAAGCAAGGCGCATGAATTAATTGAAAAAACAACAAAGGAACTCGTTCACTCAATGGGGGGCAAAGTTGATCTCCATATCGATAAAGGATATCCTGCCGTATACAACAATGAATCATTAAATGAAAAAGCTAAGATCCTGGCTGAACAATTCATGGGAAAAGAAAATGTCGAAGAAACCGAAAAAAGAATGGGCGCGGAAGATTTTGGTTATTATTCCCAATTGATCCCCGGATGTTTTTACCGCCTGGGTACTGGCAATAAACAAAAAGGGATCAGTGCCGGTGTGCATACACCCCATTTTAATATTGACGAGAATGCCATTGAAATCGGAATGGGGATTATGGCATGGTTTGGAAGTAGTATCGATTGATCTTAATACAACGTTCTTTGCGAATCGCTTGTCAGGAGAACAAAAAACCATTTATGCGGTTCGTTTGCGTTGTCGATTGTTGCTGTATTTTGTTGGATAGGATGTAAGAAAGATGCCAGCGTAACCTTATCAAAGGATGAGGTGGCGATATCGACACGATTCACTATAAAGATTGTTCCCAAACTGTATATAAAGGCGATCGCGTAAGGATTTGTTTTGATTCTTTGATCGAAGATTCCAGCTGTCCCTGGGAGCAGTTTGCATTTCGCAGGGTCTGGCTATTGCGAAATGTTCGGTTACTGTTAACGATCAGCAACAGCCTGTTACTCTTTCCAGGTTTAAGTTACCGGCTTTTCCCACTGATACGATTTTAATGGGATATAAAATTTGTTGACCTATTACCTTACCCCGACATCAGCAAACCTCATGATATTTCAGTATACTGGACTGAAATAAAAATTACGAAACAATAATTCAACGCTTTTTCAAAGTTTCCTTCGAAATTTTATTTTGTACATTGCATCCCGTTTTTGAAAATTGAGAAACTTCTCAGGATTTTGTAATCTTGATAAAGGAACTGATGTAGCAAAGGAATGAATAATGAGTAATGATTTACTCATCACTGATCACTGATCACTCATTTGTTGAATAGAATGACTGAACGTACAAGTGTCCGAAGGAGTCCTTCGGTGAGTGACACAACAGGCGTGGAAGAAAGAACAGAACGATGACTACATCATTAAAAACCAGCTATGCAAAAAGATCTACGAAAACAACAAGCTCTCGAATATCATTCAAAAGGCCGGCCTGGAAAAATTGAAGTAGTTCCTACTAAAGAAGCAAAAACACAACGTGACCTTTCTCTTGCTTATTCACCGGGTGTAGCCGAACCCTGTAAAGAAATCGCCTTACATCCGGAAGCTGTTTATAAATACACTGCAAAAGGAAATCTTGTCGCTGTGATCAGCAATGGCACGGCGGTATTGGGTTTGGGAGATATTGGTCCGGAAGCTGGCAAGCCAGTGATGGAAGGGAAAGGCGTTTTATTTAAGATCTTCGCGGATATAGATGTCTTCGACATTGAGATCAATGAAAAAGATCCGGAGAAATTTGTGCAAATAGTAAAAGCATTGGAGCCAACATTTGGTGGAATCAACCTGGAAGACATTAAAGCGCCTGAATGTTTTTACATTGAGAAAAAATTAAAAGAGGAATTGAATATTCCTGTCATGCACGATGATCAGCATGGAACAGCTATTATCAGTGCTGCCGCATTGTTGAATGCTTTGGAGATCCAAAAAAAGAGAATTGAAAAGGCAAAATTTGTTGTAAATGGAGCCGGTGCTGCAGCCATGGCCTGCATTCTCCTTTATATAGCACTGGGTGCCAACTCTGAAAATTTTATTGTGTTCGACAGAAAAGGAGCCATTCATAAAGACAGGACAGATCTTGATGAAATGAAACAAAGATTTGCCAATGCAAAAAATGATATTTCGCTGACCGATGCGATGAAAGATGCAGATGTTTTTATTGGATTGAGTGTTGGAAATGTAGTAACAGCTGACATGTTAAAGGTGATGGCAAAAAATCCTATTGTTTTTGCTATGGCTAATCCTGATCCTGAGATCCCCTGGGAAGATGCAATACTTGCACGGAAAGATGTGATCGTTGCGACGGGCCGCAGCGATTATCCCAACCAGGTAAATAATGTATTGGGATTCCCTTATATTTTCCGTGGTGCCCTGGATGTACGTGCAAGGCA
>Ga0136846_1235547_pt1 | contig 10544 bp, 8 predicted proteins | sample HopSoiMetagenom2_FD_96841 | JGI IMG/M metagenome (GOLD analysis project Ga0136846, IMG submission 96841) | Grasslands soil microbial communities from Hopland, California, USA - 2 Assembly 2016 (version 4) | ecosystem: Environmental > Terrestrial > Soil > Grasslands | place: USA: Hopland... | reverse complement strand
GTGATCGCGGGCGGTCCGGACGTCGATCCGGCGCGGTACGGCGCGGCGCGCGACCCTCGTACGGGGCCGCCCGCCGAGGCGCGGGACGCCTGGGAACTCGCCCTGATCGAGGCGGCGTTGGCGTCCGGCACCCCTCTGCTGGGCATCTGCCGGGGCCTGCAGCTCCTGAATGTCGCCCTGGGCGGCACGCTGGTCCAGCACATCGACGGTCACGCGATCACTCCCGGCGTCTTCGGCCACCACACCGTGAAGCCGGTACCGGGGACGCGCTACGAGGAGGCGGTACCGGAGGAGACGTCGGTGCCGGCGTTCCATCATCAGGCGGTGGACCGTCTGGGACGGGGGCTGGTGGCATCGGCGTACGCGACGGACGGAACGGTGGAGGCGGTGGAACCGGAGGATGCCGGGGGCGGGTGGGTGCTGGGGGTGCAGTGGCATCCGGAGATGGGCGAGGACGTGCGGGTGATGGCGGCACTGGTGGCGGCCACGGCTAATTTTTAGCCCGTCCGGCGTTTGAGGACGAGGCCCCTTCAGGGCCGAAGCGGGGTCTGGGGCGGCAGCCCCAGAAGGACGGGACCCGCCCTACCCCCGGGTCAGCCCCAGCAACTCCCGAGCCGGCCCGACCGGCCGATGCCCCACCGGCCACACCGCCCGCAGCTCCCGATCCAACCGCACCCCGGCCAACGGCACACACACCAACCGCCGCGTCGCGAGCTCCTCCCCCACCGCCAGTTCACTCAGCACCGCCGGCCCCGCCCCACCCACCGCCGACGCCTTCACCGCGGTGGTCGACGACAGCTCGATCAGCGGACGCGCCAGCCCGCCCAACGCGGTGTCCAGCACCTGCCGCGTCCCCGACCCCTCCTCCCGGAGGATCAACGGCGTCACCGCCAGCTCCTCGGCCCCCACCGGCTTCCGCCGCCGCGCCCACGGGTGTCCCGGCGCCGTCACGACTATCAGCCGGTCCCTGGCGACGACCACCGAGTCCAGGCCGCTCGGCACGCCCGTCCCCTCCACGAAGCCGAGGTCGGCCTCGTCGGACAGGACGCGCTCCGCGACCGTCGCCGAGTTCCCCGCGAGCAGCGACACCGCCGTCTCGGGCCGCAGCGCGCGCAGGGCCAGCAGCCAGCCCGGCAGCAGGTACTCGGCGATCGTCATGCTCGCCGCCACCCGCAGCCGGGAGTCGCGTCGCGCGCGCAGGGCCTGCGCCCCCGCGTCGAACGCCTCCGCCGCCTCGACGACCCGCCGAGCCCAGTCGGTGACGAGCACGCCGGCGTCCGTGAGCCGGGAGCCGCGCGGCGAGCGGTCCACGAGAGCCACCCCCAGCTGGCGTTCCATCGACCGGATACGACTGCTGGCGGCCGGCTGTGTGACCCCCAGCTCCCGCGCCGCCCGCCCGAGGCTCCCCAGCCGCGCGACGGCGAGCAGCAGTTCCATCGCGCCGAGGTCCGGGACCCGGTGCGCGACCCCCGCCGACCGTACGGCCCTGCCCTCCACATCACCCATAGATCCAGTTTATGCCCTCATTCATCCGAACCCCCTGGTGACCGCACCAGCCCCGCGCGACGGTAGGAGCATGGCAACCGCAGTCACCGCAGCCCGCCCCCTCATCCACCCGCTCCCCCAGCTCCAGCGCCCCCTTCCCCTCGGCGTCCTGCGCCACCTCGGCCCCAACTGGTACGCCCCCGTCATGGGCACCGCCATCGTGGGCACCGCGGGCGCCGGCCTCCCCGGCGCGGACGGCGTCCCGGGACTGCGTACCGTCTGCACTGCCGTCTGGGCCCTCTCCCTCGCCCTGCTGCTCGCGCTGCTCTGCGCCCGCGCCCTGCGCTGGGTCCACCATCGCGACCAGGCCCGCGCCCACCTCACCGACCCGGCGACGGCGCCCTTCTACGGCTGCCTCGCCATGGCCCTGACGGCCGTCGGAGGCGGCACCCTCGTCGTCGGCCGGGACTGGATCGGCGTCCCCGCCGCCGTCGCCCTGGACGCGGCCCTCTTCACCGCCGGGACGGTCGTCGGACTCGCCGCCGCCGTCGCCGTCCCGTACCTCCTGGCCGTACGCGGCGCCGCCCCCAGCCCCGTCTGGCTGTTGCCCGTCGTCGCGCCCATGGTGTCCGCGGCGCTCGGTCCGCTTCTCGTCCCCCACCTTCCGCCGGGGCAGGCGCAGCGGGCGCTGCTGTACGCCTGCCTGGCCATGTTCGGCATGAGCCTGCTCGCGACCCTGGTGATGCTGCCCGTCGTCCTCGCCCGCCCCCTCGGAGGCGGTGCGCTCCCGCTCGCCCTCACCCCGACCCTGTTCCTGGTGCTGGGCCCGCTCGGCCAGTCCACCACCGCCGCCGGCAACGTCGCCGACCTCGCCCCGGGCGTCGTACCCGTGCCGCATGCCTCCGCCGCTGGCGCCGCCGTCCTCTACGGCGTTCCCGTCATGGGCTTCGCCCTGCTGTGGCTCGCCCTCGCCGGCGCCCTGGTGGTGCGCGCCCGGCGCCGGGGCATGGGCTTCTCCATGACCTGGTGGGCGTTCACCTTCCCGGTGGGCACCTGCGTCACCGGCGCCGAGAGCCTCGGCCGGCACACCGGGCTCGCCGCCTTCGGCGTGCTCGCCGTCGCCCTGTACGTCCTGCTCGTCGCCGCCTGGGCGGGCGCCGCCGTGCGAACCGTGCGGGGTCTGGTCAGCGGTGAGCTGCTCGCAGGGCCTCGCCCAGCATCCGTGGCGCCTCGGCCAGTGACGGTCCGTACCAGGTGAGATGGCGTCCACTGACGAGCGCGCACGGCACCCCCGCGAACGCCTCGGGGCCGTCCTCGGCCGTGAAGCGGTACGGCTCGTCCGGCAGCACGACCATCCCGCCCCGGGCGGCGGCTCGCAGTTCCTCGAGCGGTACGCGCGGATAGCGTTCCGCGTGGGACGCGTACGCGTTGTCGATGCCCAGCCGCGCCAGCACGTCACCCGCGAAGGTGTCCCGCCCGAGCACCATCCAGGGGCGCCGCCAGACGGGCACGACAGCGGTCGTACGAGCGTCGGCGGCCGTGTTCCGCCAACGCTCCGGCGCCGACCACGCCGACTCCGCCTCGTCGAGCCACCCGGGCCGTGACCCCGCCCCGCACGCCGTCACCACCCGTGCCAGTTCCCGGAAGGCCTGCGGCACGTCCCGCACCTCCGTGAGCAGCACCTCGATGCCCGCGTCGCGCAGGGCGGCGAGGTCGGGTGCGCGGTTCTCCTCCTCGTTGGCGACGACCAGATCCGGGGCGAGCGCGACGATCCGCTCGACCTCGGGGTTCTTGGTGCCGCCGACGCGTACGACGTCGGCGCCGAGGTCGGCGGGGTGGCTGCACCAGTCCGTGGCGCCGACGAGAACGCCGGGCACCGTGACCGCCACCGCCTCCGTCAGGGACGGCACCAGCGAAATCACTCTCATGGTGGGTGTCCTCAACTGCTGCTCACCGGACACGAGTTGACGACGGAACATGCCTCACGTGTCTCCGCGGCGCCTTTGCTGGACCGCCTCGATGTGTTCGGCCACCGCCACCACGATCACCCGGGTGTCCGGCACGGTCGCCCGCCAGCGGTGCCGCACCCCGCCCGTCAGGTACAGCGTGTCGCCGCGGCCGAGCCGGTGTGCGCGGCCCTCGGCCTCGATCTCGACGGCGCCGTCGGCGACGTACATCAACTCGTCGTTGCGGTGCTGGAATTCGCGGCCGGCGTCGTGGTCCCCGGCGAACTCCATGGCGTGCAGCTGCTGGTGGCCTCGGACCAGGGAGCGCACCCGGGGCTCGTCGGGGGCGGGTTCCTGGGCGTCCGCGCGGACGACGTCGACGCTGCACGCCGGGTCGGCCGCCGCGAGGAGCTCGACCGCGGTGGTGCGCAGGGCGTCGGCGACCTTCTCCAGGGAGCCGCGGCTGGGACGGGCCCGCTCGTTCTCGATCTGGCTCAGGAAGGGCACCGACAGTCCGCTGCGTTCGGCCACGACAGCGAGGGTGAGCTCCAGCGCCCGGCGCCGCCGCCGGACGGCCGCGCCCACCCGAAGGGGCTGTTCTTTGTGGTCGCCCATAGCTCCGGCTCCCTCCTCGGCTCGTCGTCGCGTCCGGTCGTGTACGTCCCATCACAGCGCATCGCGCCGCGTGTTCGGTGGCTGTTCGCCAGATCGTCCCCGAAACATGCACGACGCGTTCCCTGATGACTTCCTTGCACCCTACGCACGTTCGTCAAACCGTTTCATGCGCCCGTCACATCGGTGTCGCCCCGCGTCGGGTACGACCCTCACGGTTCACGCCAGTGGACGGGCCGCCCAGCCCCTCCTGGCATCGTCCCACGCGCGCGGGCGGCCGGGCTGACCAGCGGAAGCGGCCGACCCGGCGGCCAGGCCGGGGTGATGGCATGGCGCTCCGTGGTTGTCCGGATCCTTTTCGTACGCGGAACGTCGGCGTCCGGGAATGCCGCGAGGGGTGGGCCGCACCGAGGACACCCGCGCACGCGCGTGTGTCTCCAGTTTCGACCCACCCCTCTCGAGCGGCTCCCTCAGTTGTCCGATACCCCGTTCGCGCCGCTCTTCCCCTCGGAAAGGCCGACGGGTGCCCATTTCTTGGCGAGCCCGGGGTTCGCCTTCAGCCAGGAGCGGACGGCGTCCTGTTCGCCGCCCTTGCCGGCCTGCTGAATACGCGCCTCCAGACCGGTGAGCTGCTTCTCGGTCATGGAGAAGTTCTTCAGCCAGGCGCCGGCCTCGGGGTTGTCGGCGGCGAAGCCCTTGCGGGCGAGCGTGTGCACGCCGTCGCCCTTGCCCCAAGCGCCCTTGGGGTCCTTGAGCTTCTTCAGGTCGTAGTCGCTGTACGCCCAGTGCGGCGACCAGAGAGTGACGACGACCGGCTCCTTTTTGGCGTACGCGCGCTTGAGTTCGGCGAGCATGGCCGGGGTGGAGCCGTCGACGACCTCGTATTCGTTGCCGAGGCCGTACTCCTTGAGGACCTTGTCCTTGAGGAGGCCCATCATCCCGGCGCTGGGTTCGATGCCGACGATCCTCCCCTTGAACGTGGAGGACTGTCCCTTGAGGTCGGCGAGCGAGTCGACGCCCTTCACGTACGACGGGACGGTCAGCTCCAGGGAGGTGGGGCCGTACCACTTGCCCAGGTCCTCGAGCTGGTCGCCGTACTTCTTCCAGTACTCGGCGTGGGTGACGGGCAGCCAGGAGTCCGTCTGGAAGTCGATCTGGCCGGTGGCCAGGCCCGTGTACAGGGGGCCGGCCGCGTACTGGGTGGTCGTGACGTCGAAGCCGCGCTCCTCCAGGAGCTCCTTCCACAGGAACGTGGTGGCGATGCCCTCGTCCCAGGGGATGTAGCCGATGGTGACCTTCTTGCCCTGTCCCACGTCCGTCCCGGTGACCCGGTCGGGCTTCGCGGAGGAGCCGAAAACACCGAGGCCGCCGGCGACGAGCGCCAGGACGACCACGCCGGCCAGCGCGACGACCGGGCTGGGGCGGTGGTTCCAGAGCTTCGGGGTGCCCGCGGCGCGGGCCTTGGCGGCGGCGTGGCGGCCCAGCGGGGAGATCTGGGCGCCGAGCGCGCCGGTCATACGGTCGAGGTAGATGGCGAGGACGACGATGCCGAGGCCCGCCTCGAAGCCGAGGCCGATGTCGAGCTGGCCGATGGCCTCGTTGACGGCGCCGCCGAGCCCGCCGGTGCCTACCATGCCGGCGATGACGACCATGGACAGGCCGAGCATGATGACCTGGTTGACGCCCGCCATGATCGTCGGGAGCGCGAGCGGCAGCTGCACACGCAGCAGCGTGTCGCGGGGCGGGGTGCCGAACGCCTCCGCGGCCTCGACGAGTTCGGCGTCGACCTGGCGGATGCCGAGTTCGGTCATGCGTACGCCGGGAGCCAGCGCGAAGATCAGGGTGGCGACGACGCCCGCCGGGACGCCCATGCCGAAGAACAGGATCGCCGGGATCAGCAGCACCATCGACGGCATCGTCTGGAGCAGGTCCAGGACGGGCCGCAGGACGGCGCTGACCGTCTTGGAGCGGGCCGCCCAGATGCCCAGCGGGATCGAGATCACCAGGGCGATCAGGGTGGCGACGAGCACCAGGGCGAGTGTCGACATGGCCTTGTCCCACAGGGCCATGGAGTCGATGAGCGCGAATCCGGCGAAGGCGAGAACGCCCGCGACCAGGCCGCGCAGCCACCAGGCGGTCACCGCGAGGATGCCGGCCAGGAGGAGCGGCTCCGGGGCGGTGAGCACCGCGTAGATGCCGTCGTACAGACCCTCGACGACCATTTTGACCGCGTCGAAGAGCCAGGACATGTGGTCGACGAGCCAGCTGACGCCGTCGTCGACCCAGTCGCCGAGCTGGAGCCTAGGCACGGGCGGTCACCTTCCCGTCCGTGGCGGCCGGGGCGCTCGGGCTGCCGCAGGGCTCGGGGTCGCCCTGCTGGTCGCCCAGGAAGCCGACGAGGCGCTGTCTGGGCACGACGCCGACCAGTTCGCGGTCCTCGGCGACCACCGCGACGGGGTGGGACAGCCGGGCGCTCAGCGCGCACAGTTCGGTGAACGGCGTGTCGGGCGTCGCCGTCGGGCAGTCGCAGTCGGCCTCGTCGCCGCTGGTCGGCGGGTCCATGACGGCCTCGGCGGTAAGGACGCGGGTGCGGTCGACGTCCTTGGTGAAGGAGGCGACGTAGTCGTCGGCGGGGCGGACGAGGATGTCCTCCGCGGTGCCGGTCTGGACGATGCGGCCGTCACGCATGACGGCGATGCGGTCGCCCAGCCGCATGGCCTCGTTGAGGTCGTGGGTGATGAACACGATGGTCTTCTTGAGAGTTTTCTGGAGTTCCAGGAGCTGGTCCTGCATGTCCCGGCGAATCAGCGGGTCGAGGGCGCTGAACGACTCGTCCATGAGCAGCAGGTCGGCGTCGGTGGCGAGCGCGCGGGCGAGGCCCACGCGCTGCTGCATGCCGCCGGACAGCTCGTCGGGCCACGAGTCCTCCCAGCCGGCCAGACCGCACAGGGCGAGCGCCTCGTCGGCGCGGCGCTCGCGCTCGGCGCGGGGCACGCCCTGCACGGACAGGCCGTACGCGGCGTTCTCGCGGACGCTGCGGTGCGGGAAGAGCGCGAAGTGCTGGAAGACCATGCTGATCTTGTTCGCGCGCAGGGCGCGCAGTTCGCGGTCGCCGAGCGCGGTCAGGTCCTGGCCGTCGAAGCGGACGTGTCCCGCGGTGGGTTCCAGCAGGCCGTTGAGCATGCGCAGCAGCGTCGACTTGCCGGAGCCGGACAGGCCCATGACGACGAAGATCTCGCCGGGTTCGACGGCGATGGACGCGTCGATGACGGCGGCGGCGGTGCCGTCGTCGCGGAGTTCGTCGCGGTCGGCTCCCTGTTCGAGTCGGGTGACCGCGTCGCCGGATCGTCTGCCGAACACCTTGTACAGATGCTCGGTCTCAAGCCTGGATGACAAGGGTGCTCCTCGGTGGTGCTTTCCGGTTGCGACGGTTGCGACGGTTGCGCGAACAACCGGGTTCGTTCGTGCCGCGCCTGCCCGTGTCCGACATGGGCAAACGGAGGAGTGGGCCAGTTCACAAGTCTTCGCATAGGTAACGCGCGGCCTGGGCGTACGGCTCGGGGAGCGTCCGGAAGCCGCGCGCGGGGCGACTGTCAGTGGCGTACGGCATGATGCGAGGCGTGACCGGACGACTGATGCTTCTCGACACCGCCTCGCTCTATTTCCGCGCCTATTTCGGCGTCCCGGAGTCCGTGAAGGCTCCGGACGGCACGCCGGTGAACGCCGTGCGCGGGCTGCTCGAATTCATCGACCGGCTCATCAAGGACCATCAGCCGGACCATCTGGTGGCGTGCATGGACGCGGACTGGCGTCCGCGGTGGCGGGTCGACCTGATCCCCTCGTACAAGGCCCACCGGGTCGCCGAGGTGCGCGAGGTGGGGCCGGACGAGGAGGAGGTGCCGGACACGCTGTCGCCGCAGGTGCCGGTCATCGAGGCGGTCCTGGACGCGGTCGGCATCGCGCGCGTGGGCGTCGCGGGTTACGAGGCGGACGATGTGATCGGCACCTTCGCCGGCCGCGCCGAGGGCCCCGTCGACATCGTCACCGGCGACCGGGACCTGTACCAACTGGTCGACGACGGGCGGGGGGTGCGTGTCCTGTACCCGCTCAAGGGCGTGGGCTCGCTGCAGCTGACCGACGAGGCGTGGCTGCGCGAAAGGTATGGGGTGGACGGGAAGGGGTACGCGGATCTGGCGCTGCTGCGCGGCGACCCGAGCGACGGGCTGCCGGGCGTGCCGGGCATCGGCGAGAAGACGGCCGCGAAGCTGCTGGCCGAGTTCGGCGACCTGGCCGGGATCATGGCCGCGGTGGACGACCCGAAGGCGAAGCTGACGCCGTCGCAGCGCAAACGGCTCGACGAGTCACGGCCGTACGTCGAGGTCGCGCCCAAGGTCGTCCTGGTCGCGGGCGATGTCCCGCTCCCGGACGTGAACACGGCGCTGCCGCACGCTCCCCGCGACCCGGCGGCGCTCGAAGTGCTCGCCGCCCGCTGGGGACTTGGGGGGTCGCTGGAGAGATTGCTCGCGACACTTGGAAGGTGAGGGCCCGCTTCCCGGGGAGAGGTGCTAACTTAGGTAAGCCTAAGCAAGGGAACAGGGAGGCCGTCATGGCAGAGCGCCCGGAACGCAGGGCTCCGAAGACCCACATCGCGCAGGTGGTCCGCACCGAGCGGCTGACTCCCCACATGCAGCGCGTGGTCCTGGGCGGCGAGGGCCTCGCCGAGTTCTCGGCCGGCACCCGCACCGACCACTACGTGAAGCTGCTGTTCCCGGCAGCGGGCGTCACCTACCCCCAGCCCTTCGACCTGCAGCGCATTCGCGCGGAGTTCCCACGCGAGCAGTGGCCGGTGAACCGCACCTACACGGTGCGCGCCTGGGACCCCGAACTGCGCGAACTGACCCTCGACTTCGTCCTGCACGGCGACGAGGGCCTGGCCGGCCCCTGGGCGATGCGCGTCCAGCCGGGCGACACGCTGGCCTTCGGCGGCCCCGGCGGCGCGTACGCCCCCGACCCTGACGCCGACTGGCATCTGCTCGCCGGTGACGAGAGCGCGCTGCCCGCGATCGCCTGCGCCCTGGAGTCGCTGCCCGACGGCGCGAAGGTGTACGCCTTCGTGGAGGTCGCGGGCCCCGAGGAGGAGCAGAAGATCGACTCCGACGTCGAGGTCCACTGGCTGCACCGCGGTGACCGCCCCCTGGGCCAGGCTCTCGTCGAGGCCGTTCGCGCCCTGGAGTTCCCCGCGGGCCGGGTGCACGCGTTCGTGCACGGCGAGGCGGCCTTCGTGAAGGACCTGCGCCGACTGCTGCGCGTGGAGCGCGAGATCCCGCGCGAGGACCTCTCTATCTCCGGCTACTGGCGCCTCGGTCACAACGAGGACGGCTGGCAGGCGTCCAAGCGGGAGTGGAACGCACAGGTGGAAGCAGAGCAGGAGACGGCCGACCCGACGGCCCCCTGACCCCGCCCTCGACGCCGGACAGCCTCGAACTCCCCTCCCCCGCACCCCGGTTACCGCTCCGCCCCTGAAGGGGCCATGTCCTCGAACGCCGGACGGGCCGAGATGCCTGGGGCTGCGTGAGGACTTGGGCCCCGTCTCGACACGGCTGCGACATCCCTGCGAAACAGCGCATCCCTAATTTCTGTCACCCGACAGGAATTCCGCGCCGAAGGCAGGTCCCGCCGTGACCACGACCGCTCCCTCCGACGTACGCCCCGATCCGCCGGACTCGTCCGCGGACCACTCCCTCGCCGAGTTCGGCTACCGCCAGGAACTGCACCGCAGCCTCGGCCGGTACGCCTCGTTCGCTGCGGGGTTCTCCTTCATATCCGTCCTGACGACCGTCTTCCAGTTCTTCGCCTTCGGGTACGCGTTCGGCGGCCCCGTCTTCTTCTGGGCCTGGCCGGCCGTACTGATCGGCCAGTTGCTGGTCGCCGCGTGCTTCGCGGAACTGGCCGCGCGGTATCCGATCTCCGGCGCGATCTACCAGTGGTCGTCGCGGCTCTCCAACCTCACCTTCGGCTGGTTCGCCGGCTGGATCATGGTGATCGGGCAGATCGTGGTGGTCGCGGCGGCAGCCCTCGCGCTCCAGGTCGTCCTGCCCGCCATCTGGTCCGGCTTCCAGCTGGTCGGCGACGACCCGGCCCCCACCTCGGCGAGCGGCGCGGCCAACGCGGCGATCCTCGGTGTCGTCCTGCTGGCCCTGACAACCCTGGTGAACGTCTTGGACAACAGCGTGATGTCCCTGATCAACCGGGTCGGCGTGACCGCCGAGATCATCGGCGCCGCCCTGATCATCGTGCTTCTGTTCACCCACTCCGAGCGCACTCCCGGGATCACCTTCCACACGGGTACGGCACTGGAGTCCGGCCTGTTCGGCGCGCTGCTGGTGGGCTCGTCCACGGCGGCGTACGTGATGATCGGGTTCGACAGCGCGGGCGAGATGAGCGAGGAGACGCACAATCCCCGGCGTACCGCGCCGCGTACGATCCTGACCGCGCTCGCCT
>Ga0136846_1243532_pt1 | contig 10545 bp, 11 predicted proteins | sample HopSoiMetagenom2_FD_96841 | JGI IMG/M metagenome (GOLD analysis project Ga0136846, IMG submission 96841) | Grasslands soil microbial communities from Hopland, California, USA - 2 Assembly 2016 (version 4) | ecosystem: Environmental > Terrestrial > Soil > Grasslands | place: USA: Hopland... | reverse complement strand
GGGGCTAAGAATTTCATTGAGCTGACGGCGAGCATCGTCTCGGCCTATCTCGGCAACAATCCGACCCCGGCCGCCGAGATCCCGAACCTGATCAGCCAGGTGCACGGCGCACTGGTGCGGGTCTCGTCAGGTCGCGTCGAGGCGGCGCCGCTCGAGCCGGCAAAGCCGGCGGTCTCGGTGAAGAAGTCGATCGCGCCTGACTATCTGGTCTGTCTGGAAGACGGCAAGCGCTTCAAGTCGCTGAAGCGCCATCTGCGCACCCAGTACAACATGACGCCCGAGCAATATCGCGAGAAATGGGGGCTGCCGGCCGACTATCCGATGGTCGCGCCGAACTACGCTGTGGCGCGCTCGCAATTGGCAAAGCAGATGGGATTGGGACAGCAGCAGCGGAAGCGGAAGTAAAGCCGGAGATCGGAGCTCGTAGGGCGGGCAAAGGCGCTCTTGCGCCGTGCCCACCAGCTCTCGTCGATTGCACTGAGGTGGGCACGCTTCGCTTTGCCCACCCTACGAGAGCTTCTTCACGACGCCTCAGCCAGCGCCTCTTTCGCGTCGGTCTTGATGCGTTCGACCATCGAGCGCAGGCCATTGGAGCGCTGCGGCGTCAGATGATCGCGAAAGCCGAACTCGTCGAACACCGCGAGCGCGTCGGTCGCGAGAATTTCCTGCGGCGTGCGGCCCGAATAGAGTGCGAGCACGATCGCGACCAATCCGCGCACGATATGGGCGTCACTGTCGCCGCGATATTTCAGGATCGGCGCGCCACCATCGCGGTCCACCAGCTTCTGGAGCCAGACCTGGCTGACACAGCCATTCACCTTGTTGGCGGCGGAATGCTCGGCCTCGGGCATCGGTTCCAGGGTGCGGCCGAGCTCGATGACGTACCGATAGCGGTCGTCCCACTCGTCCAGAATCTCGAAATTATCCCTGATTTCGTCGATCGTCGTCATGCTGGCCCGCTTGTTCCCGTTCAGGCCAATATAGGGTCGCGGCAGACCGAAATCGATAGGGCGGTGGCCCAATCTTGGGCTCTGGTCTAAATCAATACTTGGCCACGACGGGGCCGTTGTTGAAGCGATAGCTGATGCCGAGCGTCAGGAGCTGCGCATTCTGCCGAACGTCGGAGCTCGACGTGATAGGTTGGCAAAACTGAACACCTCCAGATGCGATGCAGCCGACGCCGCTCAGGCGGACGGACTTCGTGCCGAAGTCCAGATAGTTGTACTCGATCCTGGCTGACCAGTTTTCCGTCAAGCCCTGCTCAAGGCCAAGCCCGGCCATCCAGCCCCAACGATTGTCGCCCCCGGTTCGGTTGCCGGTAAAGGTGATGACCTGAGGCGCGCCGCCGCCGAACAGCAGGAGGCCGGCATTGGTCGCCTGCGTCGCGCTCTCGCTGGCATAGGCAGCACCGCCCTTGGCGTAGAAAAGCGTGCGGTCCAAAGAATCGGATGCGAAGCCGATGCGGCCGGCGAGTGTCGCGACGCCATCGATTCTCGTCGAATATCGATCCGTCAAAACGCCAAATTGCGGAGTGGCAAGGGGCGGTCCAAGAGCTGCCACCGTTGTGTTCTGGTGGTCGCCTCGCAAATCGGAGACGTGATAGGTCCCTTCGGCGCCGAGAACGAGGTGTCCGGTCTGCCAGTTATAACCGGCCTGAACGCCGCCGAGCCAACCTGTCGTCTTGTGAGAACCGAGCTCAGGTGGCGCCAAGGTTGGGTCGCTCCACTGGCTATCTCCGATTCCTCCGCCGGCATTCGCACCGACGTAAAATCCCGTCCAGCTGTACGCTGCAGGAGTAACCGGCGGGGCCTTGTATGAAGGACCGGCATAAGCCTTCGGCATCATGGCCATCGCCGAGGTAACTTCCCTGGCAGCTTCCTTCGCGGCTTCCTTGGGCTGTCCGCTTGCAGGCGCCGGACTCGGGCGCCGCGCATCAGCGCCCCTCTTGTGATTTCCCTCCTCGAGAACGCGCACGCGCTCGCGAAGCGTAGCGTTCTCGGTTTCGAGTTTTGCATTGCGCTTATCGATAGCGTCCAGGCGCTGCAGGATAGCTTCGGACGATGATGTCGATTGCGCTGATGCCGTATCGCAGCCTGCAATCATCGCCACAACGAAAGCGCATCTGAGAATGTTCTTCACGGGAGCCGTCTGGTTGCGTTCGAGGAAAACGTGACGTCCTGACGCGAACCATCATTTGAGAACTTGGCCCCTCTCACAAGGCTAACGGGAGGTCAATTTTCCTTTTTGTTCTGACAGTTGCGGAAGCGCCATACGACAAACGTCATACGTCTGGCCGACCACCTGAACGCGTCCAGCTTGCGTCATTCCGAATTGTGGCTGTGCCGCGACGAGCCCGCGCCCTAATTCGCCGGCGCAGGCGCCGGTCCGCGCCATTCCAGCGCAAGATCGTCCTGGGACAGGGTGTCGTGCGGCGCATCGGTCGCCGCGCTATCGCCTTCGCCGGCCAGCGCGATCGAGCCGGTGTGGTCGGGCGCCTTCTTCTCGGTCTTCTCGAGCTGCTCTTTCTTCTCGTTGATGATCTGGTAGATCTTCTTCGCGCCGTCCTGCGCGCGCTGGCCGATGATGGTCGCGGCCTGTCCGCCGACCTCGCAGGCCGCGGGCTGGCGCTTGCAGAATTGTGTCATGTCGGAGACGGCCGCGGTCGCAGCCTGCACCGCGTCGGCAGCGCCGATCTGCGGCAGCTTGTCCGATTCGGGTGTCTTGTCCCGTGGCAGGAGCACCAGCACCAGCCCGAGCCAGAATATGATGCGAAGCAGAAAGCGCATCTTGTCGACCTGTATGTTAGATCCCGCCGCGGCGATCTTCCGCGGATGTCGGACCTAGCAACTCTCGATAAATCCCAACTGATTGCCTTCCGCTTAATTCGCGGAAAATAGACGCAAAAATCTTCGAAATCGAAGGTCTCGTAAATTTTCGATTGACGCCGACGCCCGTGGTTCCGCCGGCTCGCAAATCCACCAATTCGAAACCATGCGGGCGAAGGTGAAACCCTGTGTTCACCATCCTCGCGGAAGACGTCGTCAAATCGTCTAAAAAGCTCCGCGATGCCGCGGTGTCCGGCTGCACGCCTTACCGCCTTAGCACTCGTTTAAGGTCGCTCTGACAGGTTGGCTCAACGATAAGGAGGCGTTCCGGCGCGTCTTCTCAGACGAGCAGGCCGAAGCGCGAGACCCGTGACAGTTTTGAATATCATACGCGATTGTCTCGATGCGCTGCTGCATCCCTCCGCGCGTTACGACGCGCTGACGCGAGCGCGCCATCGTGCCTTCATGGCGCCGCGTCTGCTGGGCAGCCTGGCGGCGTTTGCCGCATTCCCGGTCTATCTCGCCATGCGTGGCGCGCCGAGCGCGGTCGAGGTCGCCGCATTCGCCTGGCTGATCGCGCCGATCATGCTGTCCTGGTTCCTGTCGCGCACCGGCCGCTATGAAGGCGCGCATGTGCTGTCGTCACTGGCACTTGCCGGCCTGATCATGGCCGTTGCGGTCACGACCGGCGGCATCGCATCGTTTGCCGTCGTCTGGCTGGTCGTGGTTCCTCTCGAAGCCGCGCTGTCGGCCTCGCGCCGCGTTGCCGCTTTTGCCTCGGTGCTCGCGCTGTCCTGCGCCGGGATCCTGATCCTCGTCAGCCAGCTCGGCTGGCTGCCGCTGGACGAGCCGAGCGCCGCGGAGCGCGGCGTGCTGATGGCGTTCGGCGTCGCCTCGGCCACTCTCTATGCTGCGGGTCTTGCCTTCGGCGCGGAGTCGCTGGCGCGCACCAGTGTCGCGCTGCTGTCGCGCGAGGAGGAGCGTTATCGCCTGCTCGCACGCAACATGAGCGATGTCATCTCGCGGCATCAGCGCAACGGCGCGGTGCAGTTCATTTCGCCGGCCGCCGAGGCCATGCTCGGCATATCAGTTGCACAGCTGCACGGCCACGGCCTGTTCGATCGCGTCCATGTCGCCGATCGCCCGGCCTATCTCACCGCCTTGTCCGATGCCGCGCGCGGCGATGTGCGCAGCGTCGAGTTCCGGCTGCGGCGGGAGCCTGTCGGGTCCGAACGCGGCCAGATCGACTTCATCTGGGTCGAGATGCGCTGCCGACCGCTCGACCAGGATCCGGGTCGCGATGCGACGCGCGAGGCGGAAGTCGTCGCCGTGATGCGCGACGTCACCGATCGCAAGCTCTCCGAGCAGGCGCTCGATCAGGCCCGCAGCGCCGCGGAGGCGGCCGACGCCGCCAAGACCCGCTTCCTCGCCACCATGAGCCACGAACTGCGCACGCCGCTCAACGCCATCATCGGCTTCTCCGACATGATCGCGCAGGAGCAGACGCTGATGCTGGGTGCGGCCCAGCGCAAGGAATACGCCCAGTTGATCAACGATTCCGGCCAGCATTTGCTGTCGGTCGTCAACGGCATCCTCGACATGTCCAAGATGGAATCGGGCAATTTCGAGATTGCATCCGAGCCGTTCGCGCCGCGCGCCGCGCTCATGCATTGCTGCAATCTGCTCGCGCTGAAGGCGCGGGAGAGCGGCATCGACCTCATCACCGACGCACCGCAGGACCTGCCTGTCATGACCGGCGATCCGCGCGCCTTCAAGCAGATCGTGCTCAACCTCGTCGCCAACGCCATCAAGTTCACCGAGCGGGGCGGTCAGGTCTCCGTAACGGCCGCGGTTTCAGGATCGCAGCTCACGCTGCGCATCAGCGACACCGGTGTCGGCATCGCGCCCGACGACCTCAAGCGCATCGGCGCGCCGTTCTTCCAGGCCGGCAAGACCTATCAGCGCCGCCACGAAGGCACCGGCCTCGGACTGTCGATCGTGAAGAGCCTCGTGGCGTTGCATCTCGGCGAATTGACGGTACAAAGCAGGCTCGGCGAGGGCACGGCCGTCACCGTCAAGCTGCCGCTGGTCTATACGCCGCCGCAGGCCAGAGCGGTCGATAGCAAGATCGCGACCTTGACGCCGGTGCTGCGCCAGGAATTTCAAGACCAACTTCACGACCAACATCACGACCAACCTGCTCCGGTGAAGAAAAGTGCCTAGGAAGTCTGCAAAGGACGATGCTGCTCCGCGCCGCCGTGGCGCCAAGGCTGCTGCTGTCGACATCGAGACCGAGCGCAACCTGGTGATGCGTGTGCTGCTGCACAGCCCCAAGGACACGGTGGCCGGCCTCGTCGCTGTCGCCGCGATCAGCGCGATCGTCGCGAACGCGCTGTTTCTCCAGACCGGCCGGCATCCGGCGCCGATGTTCGGCACCGTGATCAATCTTCCCGCGCCGTCCTCGGTGTCGCTGTCGAACCCCTTGCCGCGTCCGCGCCCGGTCGGCGCCGATACTTCGCCGCTGGAGCCGAAGGCGACGGAGTTCCGCGTCGAGCCCAAACCTGCCGAGAGGCCGGCCGAAAGGCCCGTCGAGGCGACCGCATCGACGCCGCGCTCGGGCAGCGATCCCATGGCCAATCTGGTCAAACAAACGACCTCGACGTCGTCATCCATGATGCGTCCGCCGGCGCCGATCCCGGTGCAGCAGACCCCGGCCGCGCGGCGCATCGCCGGGGTGCAGCGCGCGCTGTCGGAGTACGGCTACGGCAATCTGAAGATCACGGGCGCGATGGGCGGCGAGACCCAGTCTGCGATCCAGAAGTTCGAGCGCGAGCACAAGATGCAGGTGACCGGGCAGGTCTCCGACCGCCTGCTGCGCGAATTGGCGGCCGCGATCGGCCATCCCGTCGAATAATCGTCAGGCCCGCGAAGGCTGGTGCCGGTCGCGGCACTGGCCTATCCTGCGATTCATGCGATTGAAATCCAACATATGGGTCGCCGCCTATTTGCGCCGCTGCCAGACCGAGGGCGTGTTCGGCGCGGTACGCCGGCGCGGCGCCGAGGAGGCGGGCGCGGTGTTCGTCAAAGTGTCGCTGCTCGACGGCAATGCGTTGCTCTACGTGCCGGCACCGCAGACCTCTTATGACGACGGCCGGCCGGTCGATCGGTTCTTCGTGCCGGCTGGACCGCAGCCGATGCCGGAGCCCGCCGTCGAGGAACGGCTGACCAAGGAAATCCGCTTCGATCCCGACGCCTGGATCGTCGAGACCGAAGACCGCGCCGGGCGGCATTTTCTCGAACTGGCGAAAACTTAGCCCATTGCGAGCGCAGCGAAGCAATCCAGACTCTGTCTGCGGAGGGAATTTGGATTGCTTCGTCGCAAGAGCCCCTCGCAATGACGAGTTTGGGGCGCGTTGCGTACCCCAAGCTCAATCTGCCCTGCCGTGGAGGCGAGCGGACTACCGATCCGATGATCCGCTGGTGCCGGTCCGCACCGCCGGGCTGGAGCCGGGCTGCACGCCGGGCCGCGTCTGGCTTGCGCCCGCCCGCGCGCGCTGGCGTTCGCCGTCGTGCAGCGACGACTGGTACTTTGCCCGGGTGACGGCGAGCGTCGAGCCGCGCCAGGCCGCCAGCATCACCAGCGCCGCGCGATCGCCGAGGCGATCATAGAGCCGCGACAGCCGGTACACCTCGTTCACGGACGTGCCGATCTCCGGCTTGAAGAACAGGAGGATGCGCTGGAAGTTGGGGCTCGGCATGTCGAGCGCGCGCGAGGCCACCGCGAGCGCTTCGCCGCCGGGATCGTCGACGATTTGCGCTGCGACGCGCGAGGGCAGGATCAGGCTGTCTCCGAGCTCGTAGGTGAAGTTCTCGAAATCGCCCGCAATCGCCGCCATCTCCAGGATCTGGATCGCGCGCTTGGCGCGCACGGTCGGAATCCGCGGCGCGGCCTTGAGCGGCGTCTGCGCCAGATTGTGCAGAATCAGCGCGCGCTGGGACGCATCGGCGCGGAAGAACATGTCGTGGATATCGGCGGCGTCCTTCGGCTGCATCGCCATGTTCGAGGCCATGCGCTGCTCGGCCTCGGTCGGCGGGCGGACCGGGGGGGGCGCCGGCGCAGCAGTCGGGATTTCGCGCGCGAGCGGGACCCTGCGGCCTTCCTGGGCCGCGACCAGCCCGAGCTTCTGCAGGATCGGGACGGGCGTCTGCGGATAAACCGCGAGCCGCGCCTTGACGGCCGCGCGAGTCGCATCGTCGACCTGATCGATCAGCCGCGTCGCAAGCTCGACGAATTGGCGCTGTTCGTCCTCGCTGTGGACGCGTGTCTGGACATAAAGGTCGGTCAAGACGCGCAGCAGCGTCGGCCGAACATCGACGCCTTCGCGACGGGACAGGTTCATCAGCCCGTCGAATCCGGGAAACAGCGACTTGGTCATGGAGGCGTACGCAACTCGGGAGAGAGACTCGGGCGAAGCCTAGCGCAGGTTCCTTTAAAGGCTCGTTAAGGAAAACGAGGCGTGAAGCCGCCGCTGCAATTCAAGGCATTATCGTGCCGCAACGGGACGAGGCGGCCGGCCCGTGCGGTTACGGTCCAAAGGCCGCGTTTACACCCCGTTAACCATGAACTGATCTTAATGTCCGCCATGTTGCAAGGGCGCATTTCATCGCGCGGCAATTGAGAGAGCTGACATGGGGACCATCATCGAATTTCCGGCCGGTCGCCGGGTAGGCTCGTCGGGGGATGTCACACCGCGCGCAGACATGGGGATTGTTCTGATCCTTCCCGTGATCCGCATCGAGCGCGAGGCGGACGAAACCAGCGGCGATCACGGACCGGAAGCGGGCACAGCGCCGGGGCGCCGTCGTCGTCGCCGTTAGCATCCGGCTTTTTTGCAATGCCGGACACTATCCGCCAGATCCGGCCCTTCGTCTCGGCCGTCCTGCTCGCGCTCTTCAGCGCGGCGCTGGGCGCCTGTAGCGGTGGCGATTTCGGCCGCACTCGCGCCGACATGCGCAGCGACGACATGCACCGCTGGCTCGGGGCCGAGGTCACCGCGAGCGTCGGCCTGAAGCCGTCGCAATTCCAGCTCACCGACGAGGAGCGCCAGCTTCGGGACCTCGCTTATCCCCTGATCGAACCGCCGCTGTCGCGCCCCGCGTGGAAGAGCGTGTTCGGGGACTACAAGGCCTTGCCGTCACCATGGCGGCAGAAGGTCGTGTTCGACCGCACCATGTACGGACGTACTCTGATCGACGAGCCGCACCGCTCGCACTCCTCGCGCTATGCGCAGCTGATCGAGGACGTACGCAACGACACCACGCGGTTCGAGCCGTTCTTCGGCTCCGCGATCCGCGTCATCGACCTCGACAAGAAGCGCAATGCCAGTATGGCGCGCGTTTCCGGCCTCTCGCCCAAGGAGAAAGAGGACGCGGTCGAGCGCATGCAGGAGAACTCGCTGATCATCCAGTGGGTGCAGCAGTGCCTCGAGCAGCGCGTCTCGTCCTATCGCTGGGCGCTGGAGCGCCTGGTGATCCACGCGCCTGACGGCATGGCCGCCGATGCCGACCGCCTGATTGCCGAGCTTGCGGCGCAGACCGCCAACCCGCCGGTCGCGGCGCAGCCGACTTACGGCCGCGCGGTCATCTCGAAGGGGTAGGCGTTTTGCGCGCGGGCTTCCGTTGCCTCCGCAGCTTGCCGACGAGATCCTTCAGTGCATCCGCCAGCGGCACCGATGCGCGATAGGCGAGCCCGACCTCGCGCCTGACCTTGACCTCGATCTCGCGCACCGCGACATCGGGGTTGCCACGCGCCACGCCTTCCGGGACGATGGCGATGCCGACACCGGCGGCGACCAGCGCCATGGCCCAGTCTTCCGATTGTGCGATCGCCGCGGTCTGGTGCCGCTGCGCGGTGCGGCCGAAGAATTCGCTTTGCTCGCAGTGGCAGCGGTCGATCATAGGAGCGCCGGCGAGATCGGCGGTCCGAAGCTTCTCCTTCAGCGTCAGCGGATGCGACGGCGGCAGGGCGGCGACATAGCGCTCGCTCCACAGCGCGACGAAATGCTCGTCGCTGCGCAGCATGCTCTTCGAGATGATCCGCGCATCGGCGCGCTCATCGTGGCCCACAAGGCGGAGCGCGACGTCGGCGCGCGACGTGATCGGCTTGAGCAGTGCGATGGTCCGGGGCACGTCGAGCGTGCGCATCAGGCCGAGCGTCACATTGGTCCTGGTTCTCGGCTTCCTGAACAGGCTCCGCGCGGCATCGGTCTCGTCGATGATGCGGCGGGCGAGCGCATGAAACTGCTCGGCCGAGGCCGTCGGCGCGACGCCCTTCTTGTGCCGGATTAACAGCGTGGTGCCGAGCTCGGCCTCCAGATGGGTGATCGCGGTCGAGATCGACGGCTGTGACACGAAGCAGGTGCGCGCCGCGGCGGTCAAATTGCGTTCGCGGTAGACGGCGGCGAAGTAGCGAAGCTCGCGGATATCCATAGGGCATTCCTAGAGATAATATCAATATTCGATATTTTACCTATGGTTCGGCCGATGGCAAGAACGCCCCTGTTTAATATGGGCGAGGCGTTTCATGAAAATCCATCATCTCAACACCGGCACGATGTGCCCGCTCGGCCGCCGCCTGGTGAACGGCACCGGCGGCCTGTTCCAGCGCGCCCGCATGGTCTGCCATTGCCTGCTGATCGAAACGGGTGACGGGCTTGCCCTGGTCGATACCGGCATCGGGCTCGGCGATATCGCAGCCCCCGACCGGTTGGGCAGGCGATGGTTGCGGCAGACCGCGCCAAGGCTCGATCCGGCCGAGACGGCGGTCGAGCAGGTGAAGGCGCTCGGCTATTCGCCCACGGAGGTGCGCCACGTGCTGCTGACCCATCTCGACCGCGATCATGCCGGCGGCGTGCCGGACTTTCCCCATGCCGCGATTCATGTCCATCGCGCCGAATACGACATGGCGGTGCTGCGCAAGCCGGCGCCGCCCGAAGGGCGCTACGTTACGGAGCAGTGGGGCCATGGCCCGAGCTGGACGTTTTATGGCGAAGCGGGCGAGGACTGGTTTGGCTTCAAGGGCGTGCGCGCCCTCGCAGACAAGGAGGCGGACATCCTGATGATCCCGCTCGCCGGGCACACGCTGGGCCATTGCGGCATCGCGGTGCGATCAGGCGACAAATGGCTGCTGCATGCCGGCGACAGCTATTTCCACCACGGCCAGCTCGATGCATCGCCGCGCATGCCGCTGGTGCTCGGCTATTTCCAGCGCCGAGCCGACATCGACCGCGGCCAGCGGATCGCCAACCAGGCCCGGCTGCGCGCGTTGAAGCTCGACCACGGCGAGCGCGTCACGATCTTCAACAGCCACGATCCCGTCGACTACGAGAGTTGCCGCTGCGGCGCGCATTGACCGCGCGTTGCGTCAGCGCTGGCCGTCATGCGCGGAGATATCGGACGCCTTGAGGCCGCCGATGCGCGCGTGAGGGCGGCCGCCGGTCGCCATCACGAGGCCGAAGGCGATCTCGTCGCGCCGTGGCGCGTCCCAAACCGTCATCTCCGCCGTGCCGAAATGGCTGCGGACATAGGCGGCGTGAATGTGCCCGAGCGGAACCATGAGTCGCGTGCCCGGACCGCCGATGGTCTTCGCCGCCGGAACGATCGCCTTGGGCTGACCGAGCACCTCGCGCATGCCCTGGCCGCCGGCCTCGTGCCAGACCGC
>Ga0136846_1233293_pt1 | contig 10546 bp, 11 predicted proteins | sample HopSoiMetagenom2_FD_96841 | JGI IMG/M metagenome (GOLD analysis project Ga0136846, IMG submission 96841) | Grasslands soil microbial communities from Hopland, California, USA - 2 Assembly 2016 (version 4) | ecosystem: Environmental > Terrestrial > Soil > Grasslands | place: USA: Hopland... | reverse complement strand
CAGCCGACGGCGCAAGCAGAAGGATTAGAACGCCGCGACGCCGCTACGTCTATTCTCAAATTCCACAACCTTGCCCCGGCCCATCCCACGATGCGGGCCTGTTTTTAAAAACTTTGTCCCGCCCCGTTTTACCTGGTGTGTGTGTGGCCACCCGAAGGAATCAGACCTCGGGCGCCTCATTAATGTCGCCCTATTTCTTCGCCGCGTTAACCTTCGCCCACCGCGCACGAGCTGCAGCACGAATGCGTGCTATGCCCGCGGCCGAGATGCGATGCCTTGGGCCGGCTTTCTTTGGCGCAGCACTCTTTTGTCTAGCCCATCGCGCCCTTTGTGCTGCTGCGATTTTTCGTCGTGCGGCTGCCGACATCGTGCAGCGTCCTGACGGGGATGTTGTTGAGGCAACGTTACCATTCAAAGGGGATAAAGCTCTGATCGCGGTGTCCAAGCGGTCACGTTCTTGTTGAAGTTCTCGCACCAATGCGTCGACTTTCCGGACTTGAATTGCGTCGCTTTGCCGACATCGGCGGAAACCCCGTTTATGTCTGTTAAATGCCTGTTCTGAGGCATTACTCATAAGGAATCTCTCTAAGCAAACTCGCCCAATCTGGAGCTTGGACCGCAGATCCCGCTAGGGCAAGACAATTTACATTGATGTATGTCGAGTGTGTTTATGACGGGAGTAACTTCTTACGGCGCGGCACGAGATTGCTACTTTTTCCTACTTGCGGAACAGCGGCGCTCCCTGACCATTGTGGATGGAACGATCCTCAGGGAGCATGGCCGTGCCTTGACAAGCCTAAGAAAGAGGTCCCTTTGAATTTTCCCTCTTCTTACACCTCGGCTCCGTTCGATAGCGTACTGAACAGCCTCTCGATAAATTCGTCGCTGTTGGCCATCGTTGGCGGTTCCATTCCCATCGAAGTCGTTGGCATGAGGTGAAAACATGACACCAAAGAACGAAGCGAGGCTTGTATTAACCTGCATTTTGCTCGTGATTGCTTTCGCCTCGACGGGTGCTGCCCGGTCAATTTCTGTGAAAGGATACGTGCTCGATTCCGCATGCGCGTTTACGAAGGAATTGAAGAAACCAATTAGCGCGGAATGCGCTACCGCTTGCGCAAAAGCCGGTTCTCCGCTGGTTATTCTGAGCGATGACGGAACCATTTATTTGCCGATTGCTGATAACACTCCTGCTTCGGGCCAAAACGAAAAGCTGCTTCCATTCGCGGGACAAAGAGTTAAGGTTAAAGGGAAATTTTTTCTGCGAGGTGGTTCGAGCGCTCTGGTGATCGAGAAGATCGAGGCGCTCTCCGGTCAGCAAACTTAGGAGTAATTTCTAGTTGTGCAACTAACGCCTGGTCTCAAGCGAGACTCTTCCCGGCGGAGGTCTCAGAATTGGCATTCTCGTTATAGCCTTGTCCAGCATTGATATTGCTTTCGCCTGTATCGGTGGTGCTACTTTGTTCCTGGACCGATATCTGGTGGGCGCCCGAAAAGCTCGGAGATGGCGAGACCGCCGACAACCATCCAAATTAGATTGCTCTTCTGCACTGAACTTTTAATATTCAGCCTCAGCAATGGTTCAAACATGAAGAGTGCGAAGATCAAGGTAGCTGTAATTGTCCCAAGAATCCCGGCAACACTGCCAAATCTCACAGCCGCGAGCAATATGACAAAAAGAAAGATCAATGGCACGAAGGCATTTGATGAACTCCTGTTAAAAATCAACGCTGCAGCCAACGCACTAGCAGCACACATGGCGCTCCCAACAATCGACGAAAGCCACTGGGGACGACGAAACGTTTTTAGAAACATCACAGGTGATTAGTAGAACGCCTTACGCGATACCTGAACGAGTCACGTCACGGTAGCTCGGGCCTTTCCTTTCTGCTGGCGACATGAATGAGAATAAGCTTTTAGTTAACAAACCGAGCCAGTGGAAATAGTTGTTTCCGGGTTGCTCATTTTTTCGTGAAAGCGAACGAGTGTTGGTTTTGGTCAACTCTGCAACCTAGGCCCCAGGGCTGAGCTCGCCTGTACGCATCGTTGGCGACCGGGACAAACTGCTTTACATAACATGCTTCTAAAACGTGCGGTGAGCGAGTCCCGTAAAGATCCTCGATATTTCTTTCGGTGTCCAGCACAAGTTAACGAGCTTAACGAGGTCACCGTGGACAACGAATGTGTCCTCCGTAACCTAAGCTTGCGGGGCTGCTACATCGAAACGCCGCACGCCCACCCAATTGGTAGCAGTATCGATCTCACAATTTGCGTTGGGGAGGATAAAGTGAGGGCGGGTGCCAAAGTACGTTTTGCTGACATTGGAACGGGAATGGGGGTGGAGTTTACGCATCTGGGTCCGGCAGCACTGTTCATCTTAAAAAAGCTGCTTAGCGACAGTTTCAAAGGGCTGCGGTAGAGAAATCACCTTCAGGCTAACGTTTAAACAGATTAATGAAGGTGTTTGTCTTCGGCAGGGCCAAATGTCCGATCCTACGGCGCCAATGGTGGCCGATGGATCACAACTCGCACCTAAACTGCCTTGTAGCACACCGCATATTGCAACTATGGTTCTGTCCATCGCGGTTCTTCGCGCGATCACCTTGCCAGGATTTATTCCTGTGTAAATGTGAGCGAAGAGTCGTGAAAGTGCCTCCGAGAAGCCCGCCGGGGGGCATGTTTACATCATTGCCCCCGCCTAAACCGATTCAACCGTTTTCAATTTGTACCAAGTCGACGGACAGACGGAGTGATATTGTCGCAATCGCTACCGCCGATGAAAGGCGATGAGCTCAAAACTCACAGTTCTGGAGGTTGCCTATACACCCGGCGCAGCTTCGCCCGCACACAGTCACCCCCGCCCAGTTATAGCGTATGTAGTCTCGGGCGATCCGCTCTCAGGTAAATGGCGCGCCAGAAGTCGTCTACCGGGAGAGAGCTTTTTCGAACCAGCTAATGGAGTTCACCTAATATCAGCAAATGCCAGCAGAACGGAACCCGCCAAGTTCGGCGTGTACCTTGCGCTTGCGATACAAATTTACGTCTTGCTCGAAGTTGATTTTGCCGGGAACGGTGCGATACCGCTTGATGAATTCGAAGCCCAGCTTCATAAGCGTCCGATTCGGTGCAGGATTTTCCGCGTACGGTTCACACCAAAGTGTTTTCAAATGGAGGCGGTCAAAGTAGATTTTCATCGATTGCTCGCATAGGAGGTGACCAAAGCCCGATTTGCGGAGGTCTGGACGCCACATGTGCAAGTGAAAAAATGCATCATTTCCAAACCGGATTTTGTTGACGCTGGAATGACCGATCTGGCGACCTTGGTAAAACCAACCCACGTACAGGCGATCTTTTTTGAGGTCAGAGAATTGATGATCGGCCAATACATCTCGCAACCAGGCGTCTCTCTTCGGGAGAAGGGCGCGGGCAACGCCCATTCCCGCTAAGAAGGCGTCTTCTGCTCCGAGAAAGTAGTCAATCATGCCCTCGTACTCACTAACGGAGCTGAACGGCCTCACCTCCAAAGCGTGTTTTTGATCCATGGCAATAGATGCCTGAAGTCCTCATTTTAACTTCGAAACGCTACTCAGGCGGACAACCATAGCTGCGTTATCGGCCGGGGAAACGCAGTGACTCGGAGCAGTAGCGATTTCCCAATAGCTATTCGCTAGAATCGAGCAATGAGACCCAAAGATAGGCAAGGTCACTATGCAGGTGATCCAGATTCGGTGGAAACGTGGCTGGTCGCAGCAGGACGGGACCGACAGCCCGGGGCGTCGCTGAACGTGCCACCATACCCAGCATCGAATTTCGTACTGGGCGAGCACCGTTCGTACTCTCGCGACGACGGCACGCCGGGATGGGAGGCGCTGGAAAAGATCGTCGGCGGACTGGAAGGGGGCTCTTCGCTCTCCTTTGCCTCGGGGATGGCGGGGATCGCAGCGATTTTCGATCAGCTTCCCACGGGCTCGGTCGTGGCGCTGCCGGACGAGTGCTATCAAGCTGTCGTGGGGCTCGCCAATGCTGGTCAAAGCCAGGGCCGGTGGATTGTTCATCGCTTGGGCGTGGCTGACAGTGCGGCGTGGATCGAGATGTGCAGCGTAGCCGACCTGATTTGGCTGGAATCGCCTTCGAACCCACAGCTGACGGTGGCTGACGTGGACACGATCTGCGCCGCACCGAGAAAGAAAGGGACGATTTTAGCCGTGGACAATACCTTCGCCACGCCGCTCAATCAGCGTCCACTGGCACTCGGGGCCGACGTGGCCGTGCAGTCGGTGACCAAGTTCATCGGTGGACATTCGGACCTCCTCTGCGGGATTGTTACCGTACGTGACGCGAACCTCTTGGCCGGATTGCGGCGAGCTCGGGAGCTTACGGGTGCAACACCCGGCACGCTTGAAACGTTTCTCGCGGTTCGGGGGGCGAGAACGCTGGCACTTCGCCTCGAGCGTGCGCAACGCAATGCCATGACGCTGGCGCAACGCCTTGAGCATCATCCAAACGTCACTCTGACACGCTATCCCGGACTGACGAGCCACCCAACTCACGAGGCAGCGCAACGCCAACTCCAGGGCTTCGGCACGATTATCTCCTTTGATGTCTGTGGCGACTCCTCTGCAGCCGAGTCCGTGTGTGCCAGCCTGCGCATAATCCAACACGCCACCAGCCTGGGCTCCGTTGAATCAACGATAGAAAGGCGAGCCAGCGTTCCCGGGCAGGAGCACCTGCCTCCGACGCTGCTGCGGTTGAGCGTAGGTATCGAAGCGGTCGAGGACCTTTGGACTGATCTGGATCGGGTGCTGAGCACCTTGCCGAAAGTGTAGTAGTTGCTGTGTTCCCAAAGAGTTGTTGCAGGCCTGAAATCTGCGTTTGCGATCCGACCAGTTGTGAGCGTTCATTGGGTCACCCTCATAGGCCTTAAAGAGGGTGGCACGTCTCATCGGCTCGTAAAAAGAGTTGTTGAGGACTGGTAGAAGCACTGTCGCTTACGGTCAGCGTGCCGAGGGCGAAAAACAGGTTCACCCAGTTTGGTCTAAAGTGTATTCGCCGCTCACGGATGAATAGTTATCAAATGCCGATTTTCGCCCCAGAATCTGACCATATGCAGCAACTCCCCTCTACTCATTGACTTGCCCGTTTTACGGACATAAGCTTCTGCGCCAGTGATTGGCCAATCCATATCGCACTATCGGATCATCGAGAAAATCGGCCGCGGCGGTATGGGTGTCGTTTACAAGGCCGAAGATACACGGTTGCACCGCTTCGTGGCCTTGAAATTCTTATCTGATGAAGTCGGCCGAGATCCCCAGGTGTTGAATCGTTTTCAGCGGGAGGCTCAGGCTGCATCTGCGTTGAATCACCCGAACATCTGCATGATTTACGATATCGGGGAGCAGGGCGGCTGCGCTTTCATCGCGATGGAGTTTCTTGATGGCGTGACTCTGACGCATCGCATTAGCGGACGGCCACTTGAGCTCGAACTTCTCTTATCGTTGGGGGGCGAAATCGCCGACGCTCTTGATGCTGCCCACAGCGAAGGCATCATTCACCGAGACATTAAGCCAGCAAATATCTTCGTCACAAAACGACAACACGCAAAAATTCTTGACTTTGGACGCGCAAAGGTTACGGTCCCAACTTCGGCGAGCCGAGTAGCAGCACAGGAGACTAAGAGCCTGAGCGATGCCGAGGAGCACCTCACCAGTCCTGGAGCGACCTTGGGAACCGTTGCTTACATGTCACCAGAACAGGTACGCGCCAAGGACTTGGACGCGCGCACAGATTTGTTCTCTTTTGGTGCAGTGCTATATGAAATGGCGACAGGTGAGATGCCGTTTAAAGGAGAAAGCTCAGGGGTGATATTTGAGTCGATTCTGAACAAGAACCCAGTCGCTCCAGTGCGGCTGAATTCTGATGTCCCAGCAGAACTGGAGCACATCATCCACAAGGCTCTGGAGAAAGATCGTGATGTGAGATACCAGCACGCTTCGGAAATCAGAGCTGACTTGAGGCGCTTGGCACGCGACAGTGATTCTGGAAAAGGTGCCGCTGTTGATCTTCCAAAGAAGAATTCCTGGTCGCGCGAAAGGGTTGCGGCAATCGCCGTCGCAGCAGCGATGATCGCTGCCACCCTCATCGTAGCTGGCCGTCCCTTTTTCCGCCGTAGCACTAGACAAGGAATCAGTTCCATTGCGGTGCTCCCGCTTGAGAATCTTTCTCGTGACCCAGAGCAAGACTACTTTGCGGACGGAATGACCGAGGAGCTGATTGCCGATTTGAGCAAGATTAATGCCCTGCGGGTCATCTCGCGGACATCAGTAATGCAATACAAGGGCGTCCACAAACCGCTGCCACAGATTGCAAAGGAATTGAATGTGGATGCCGTCGTAGAAGGCTCGGTGTTGCGATCCGGAAACCGCGTCCGTATAACAGCGCAGCTCATCCATGCACCGAATGATCAACATCTCTGGGCGGACAGCTATGACCGGGACTTGAGCGATGTTCTGAGGCTACAAACGGAGGTCGCTCAGGCGATTGCCCACCAAGTTCAAGTCAAGACGACAGAGCAGGATGATGCAAGATTGTCGCATTCCAAGCTGGTAAATCCAAAGGCGCACGATATCTATTTGAGAGCACGCGCTCAGTGGAACAAGCGCACACAGGAGAGCCTGCACAGGAGCATCGAATATTTCCAGCAGGCAATTCTGGAGGATCCCGATTATGCCCTTGCATATGCGGGTATGGCTGATGCCTACGTCATCTCTGCCGAACAGGGGTACATCCCATCCAAAGAAGCGTACGACAAGATCCGCTGGGCCAGCAGCAAAGCGATTGAAGCGGACGATAGCGTAGCTGATGGTCATATCATGGTCGCAAGCGTTAGAGAACACGATTGGGATTGGGCCGATGCCGAGCGTGAATATCGTCGCGCAATTGAGCTAAACCCTGGTCTCGCCAGAGCCCACCATTGGTACGGACTGCTCTTGAGCGCTCTGAAGCGACATGATGAAGCAGTTACGGAGCTTAAGCGGGCAGTTGAGATTGAGCCGTTAACTTACACTCTCTACGAGAACGTCGCGATCGTCTATGCCTATGCGCATCGCTATCCGGAAGCTGTTGAGGCAATTAATCAAGCTATCGCGATGGATTACCAAGGCGCCCGGACCATGCGAGGATTGCTGTTGTTTATCAGGGGAGCCCTGATCGTGGAATAAAGGAAATGCTTGCGGGTGCACGAGGCTCACCAACGCCACATGGCTCGCATCTTCTCGGGTTCGCATACGCCCGAGCCGGAAGAACCGACGAAGCTCTGCAGATTATCCACACTCTGGAACACGGTCCGAACGCAGACCCAGTCTGGATAGCTATTATCTGGGCGGGACTGGGAAACCGGAAAGAGGCCTTTAGTTTTCTCGATAAAGCCCTTGAGACACACTCTCCAGGCACTTTCTGGCTTGCAGTTAACCCGTGCCTCGATGACCTGCGTTCTGACAGGCATTTTCAAGAATACCTTCGTCGAATGGCGCTGCCACAGTGATTTTAACCGACTGTTCTGGTGAAATGGCTGAAGTTGATGTTCGCTCCCAACGAGTCCGGGACAATTAGCTATTACGCCGGAACGATGAGCTTCGGAACGATTACGGTCGGCAGCACTCCAAGTCAGGCCGGTACACTCATTGCCAGCGGCTCCAAGGTGACAGTATCTTCCGTGACTTCGACCAGCAATGACTTCAGCGTGGGTGGCCTTACACTCCCGATAACCAAAATGGCGATTTTGCAACAACTACGCCGAAACCGTAACTTCCGAATTGCCGACCAACCGTCCATTGTGGAAACCTAGGCCAAGTGGTCCTGGAACAAAAGACGAAGTCGCTACCATACCGGTCATCGTAGTAGCATTGCCGGGGTGGGTAGGACATTATGAAAGAGCGTCGTCTTTCCAAAGCCGAAACTCGCATCCTGGAACAATACTGGAAACTGGGGACCGCATCTGTGCGCGAGATCCTGGAAAGCCTCCCTGAGGATGAACGCGTTGCCTACACTACCGTGCAAACCCTTGTCTATCGGCTTGAGGAGAAGGGTGCGTTGCGAAAGGTAAAGAAGATCGGCAATGCCCAGCTCTTTCAGCCTGCCCTCGATCAAAGCCAGTACCGCAGCCGACTGGTCGACGACTTGCTGGACCTGTTTGGCGGATCGCCACGTCTTCTCGTCTCGAATCTGCTCGAGAATGGTGCCCTGACCTTGCGGGACCTGAAGGCATTGCAGAGTACAGCACACAGTGATAGAAGCGGCCACGCTCGTGGAGGCAAACGTGCATGAGCATATCGCACGCGCGATGTACTACGTCAGCATTCACCTGCTGTTTGCCTCGATTGTCGCTTCGGCCGCGTGGGCGCTAACGTCAATTCTGCGCGCGAGCGCCACCACAAAATATTGGATATGGGTTGCCACCGCATTCAATTTCGTTCTGCCTTCAGGAGCACTCATCGATAAGCTTTGGGCGCCGCATTTCACATGGGCCCGGCCGCTCGGTGCTATTGGCGGTCCAGTCTGGGATATGACACAGAGCCGGATCGCCTTCATTATTGCAGTTATATGGATGACTGGCGCGTTCTCTATGCTCAGCCGATTAATTTCGCGAACAAGCCGAGAGCGTCGCGAGTCGCAGTCCATGGCCCCTCTGAGCGATGGTGGCCTGACGTCTAGTTTTCTGGCGGACGGCATCCCAGTGAGCTTCGGGGACAGGCATCCGAGTCCCGCAGTTAGCGGAGTTCTTTATCCTCGCATTCTGCTTCCCATCGGCATGGACCGGCTGCTCAATCCCCGTGAATTCCACGCTGTCCTGATTCACGAGTTGGCTCATGCCAGACGCCGCGATAACCTGATCCGTTTACTGTACGAAGCTTCGCTGTGCGCCTTGTGGTTCCATCCGCTTATGTGGCTCGCTGGGGCGCGGGTCGGCCTATACCGCGAGCTCTCCTGCGATGAATGTGTTATCAGGCTTGCGCACGGGCCAGAGCTGGTTTCAGCCCTCGCCAAACTCGCAGTTCCAAAACAAGCTGGCCTTCTGCAAGCAACAGCGTCATCGCATCTGAGCTATCGGCTGGAACGCCTGGCCGGGCCGCCGCAAACGACATGCCGAGCAGCAAGCCTGCTGTTGACATCACTGTTTACCGCTGTCATCGCCACAGGTACCCTTCAAACCATCGCACATACGGCCTGCTGTTTCGTCATAAAACACTGACCGCGGCGTAATCCCTGCTCACCGACAAAGGTCTGCTACGTCTCATTGCATGTTTAACGTATTATGTAGTAGCGTGGACGCTGCATGTAGTAGACATGTAGCCCGGAACTTGCGCTGGCTTGATCGCGTCTATGCGATTGGAACTTGAGAATCTTGTTTATCTCGTGCTGTTGGAGGCATTTTGCTGAAGAAAACACGAATATTGTTGTTCTCTGTCGCCGCCGGCGCTCTCATTAACGGCGCGGTTTTCCGCCCTGCCGCAATGAGCGCCGTCGCCAGTCCCTCTGGTTCGCAACAATCGCCGCAGCCTGCGCCTACCATTGCTTCTGTCGTGGACCGCGACATCAGCACCATCGAAAAACAGGTCGTCGACGTCTCCGAGGCGATGCCCGAAGATAAATTCAATTTCACTCCGGAAGCCCTCCACATAGCGGGCAGCAACTACAAAGATGTGCGCTCCTTCGCTCTCCAAGTGAAGCACATCGCTGCTTCGAACTGGTTTATCTGGTCGCCTCTAACCGGCGACAAGCTCCCCGAGGGCTTAAAGGACGGAAACGGTCCGGCGAATTTCCAGACCAAGGCGGACATCGTCAAATTCCTCAAAGACTCTTTCGCTCTCGGTCACAGAGCAGCTGCCACGCTGACCGCGGAAAATATATTGCAATCACCCGCGAACAGTAAATCCACTCGCCTGCATTTGGTTGATTTCGGGGTTGCTCACGCTTCGGATCATTACGGACAGATGGTGGAATACCTGCGAATGAACGGAATCGTTCCGCCAGCCAGCCGCTCCAAATCCGAGTGATTGCGATTGGCTGGCGTGGGATGCAATCCCATCGAGGGGAGGCACGAATGAAGGAGCTACAAAACTGGTTGGCGCTCGCAGTATTCATCTTTGCCGTCTCGGCGAACGCAGTTCGCGCGCAACAATCACAACCTGCGGCTCCGCGCACGGTCGACCTGAGGTCTGCTGACGGCACGGTGCTGAAGGCCACTTTTTTCCCTGCCGCGAAGCCCGGCCCCGGCGTGCTGCTGTTCCATCAGAGCAACCGCACACGCACATCCTGGGACGACGTGCCCCGCCAGCTGGCAGCCGCCGGAATCAACACGCTCGCCATCGATGAGCGCGGCTATGGCCAAAGCGGCGGCAAAAAACCAGCGAGGGAGCTGTACCACGACAGCGATCTGGACGCGGCGTTCGAATATCTGGTTTCGCAGCCGGGCGTGCAGCACGATGGAATCGGCGTGGGAGGAGCCGGATGGCTGGGCGTCGACAATTCCGTTGAAACGGCACGCCGT
>Ga0136846_1227607_pt1 | contig 10546 bp, 10 predicted proteins | sample HopSoiMetagenom2_FD_96841 | JGI IMG/M metagenome (GOLD analysis project Ga0136846, IMG submission 96841) | Grasslands soil microbial communities from Hopland, California, USA - 2 Assembly 2016 (version 4) | ecosystem: Environmental > Terrestrial > Soil > Grasslands | place: USA: Hopland... | reverse complement strand
CGAGATCAAGCCGGTGGTGAAGTCGAAGCTCCCGGTGCCGAAGAACACCCTGCGCTACATCGACAACGCGCTCAAGCAGACCACCAGGATCGGTACGGCGGCATGGAAGTTCCAGGGCTTCCCGCTCGACCAGATCCCGGTCCGGGCCAAGACCGGTACGGCCGAGGTCTACGGCAAACAGACCACGTCGTGGCTGGCGTCGTACACCGATCAGTACGCCGTGGTGATGATGATCAGCCAGGCCGGCACCGGGTCGGGTGCCGGTGGTGACGCGGTGCGGAAGATCTACGAGACGCTGTACAACATCAAGCCCGCTCCGCCGGCCGGGCAGGAGAAGCCGAAGCAATGAGGACCTTCAGCAGGCGAGTCGTTGAGGTGCGGAGGCTGGCATGGCGTTTCTGACTCCGATCCGGACGCGGCCGCGGATGGACCGCCGGTCGACGGTGTGGCAGGTGGACTGGGTCCTGGTGCTCAGCGTGGTCGCGCTGTCGTTCATCGGCGCGATGCTGATCTGGTCCGCGACCCGTGCCCGGACGTCGCTGACCGACGGGAACCAGTACGCGTTCCTGGTCCGGCACGCGCTGAACTTCGCGATCGGTCTGGTGCTCGCGATCGGTGCCGCGATCACCGACCATCGCCGGGTCCGGATCCTCGCCCCGGTGCTGTATGCCGCCTCGATCGTCGGCCTGGTCCTGGTCCTGGTGCCCGGCGTCGGCTCCACCATCAACGGGTCCCGGTCGTGGATCCAGCTGCCGTTCATGTCGGTCCAGCCGAGTGAGTTCGCCAAGCTCGCGGTGATCGTCGGGATGGCGCTGCTGATCGCCGAGAAGAGCGAGGCCGACCGCAACGAGAACGCCCGGACCATCGACGTCGCGCAGGCCATCGGGGTCGCCGCCGTACCGGTGGTCCTGGTGATGCTGCAGCCCGACCTCGGCACGGTGATGGTGCTCGGCTCGATCGTGTTCGGGATCATCGCGGTGTCCGGCGTACCGAAACGCTGGATGCTCGGGCTGCTCACCGCGGGGGTGGTGGTCGCGGCGGTCGCGATCCAGCTGCAGGTGCTGAAGGAGTACCAGCTGGCCCGGTTCATCGCGTTCGCGCACCCGTCCTCGGACCCGCAGGGGATCGGGTACAACGTGAACCAGGCCCGGATCGCCATCGGGAACGGCGGGGTCTTCGGGCAGGGGCTGTTCCACGGCAGCCAGACGCAGAACGGGTTCGTCCCCGAGCAGCACACCGACTTCGTGTTCACCGTGGCCGGTGAGGAGCTCGGCCTGATCGGGGCCGGGGCGGTCATCGTGCTGTTCGCGATCATCCTGTTCCGCGGGCTGCGGATCGCGGTCAACGCGCGGGACGCGTTCGGCCGGCTCGTTGCGACCGGGATCGTCTGCTGGTTCGCGTTCCAGGCGTTCGAGAACATCGGGATGACGCTCGGAATCATGCCCGTGACCGGCTTGCCGCTGCCGTTCGTCTCGTACGGCGGTTCGTCGATGTTCGCCTGCCTCCTGGCCGTCGGCCTGCTGCAGAACATCCACCTCCGCTCGCACCGCTACTGACGAACCCGGATCGGCCGGGCGAGCTGATTCGTCAGGTACGCTGCTGCCTGCTCGGCCACCGGGGGGCCCGCCCGCGAACCTCAGCCCAGTCCGAGAGGCCACATGATCAGGTCCGTGTCGTTCCCGCTCCCGCTCGCGCTCGCCACCGCCCTCATGCTGTCGCTCACCGCTTGCGGTGGAGACGACAAGAAGACCGCCGACCTCGGCGCCACGCCGGCGCCGTCTGTGACCCCGACCGCGTCGGCCACGACGCCCGCGCAGTCGGTCACGCGGACGACCGCCGAGCTCACCAAGGCGCTCCTCGTCCTGAGCGACCTGCCGGGTGGCTTCACCCAGGACAAGGACGAGCCGGACGACGGCTCGAAGCCCTTCTCGTCACCGAGCAGCCGCTGCAAGACCCTGGTGAGGTACCTGAATGCCACCAAGGCGCCCGGTTCGAAGGCCAGTGTGACCCGCACCTTCTCCGGGGGTCAGGAAGGTCCGTACGTCGACTTCGGCCTCGACTCGCTCGGCACCGCCGAAGAGGTCGCCGACCTTCGCGACTCCTACGCCCACGCGGTCGACGACTGCTCGAAGGTCACGCTCAGGACCTCTGGCCAGGCCAGTACGTCGATGAAGGTCGAGAAGATCACCGCCCCCGATTTCGGCACCAAGCCCTTCGCCTTCCGCCTCACTGGGACCAGCGGCCCCAAACGCGGCCTCGAGTACACCGCCGCCATCACCGGCGTGGGGGACGTCGTCGTCTCCGTCGGCGTCCTCGCGGGCCAGGGAACGGAACTCGACCCCGCGACCGAGGCCGCCGTCACGAAGGCGCAACAGGTGCTGAAGCCTGCGTGAGCGGCGTCACACCGCCGGTTGTCACGCCCGCGACCGGCCGGGCCGTCGTGTCGGTATGGACGAGCGGATGAACTTCAGCAAGGTGTCGCCGCGCGGCTTCCGGGCCGTGTACGGCGTGGAGAACTACGTGCAGGGCGTGCTGGACCACACGTTGCTGCACCTGATCAAGATCCGGGTGTCGATGCTCAACGGGTGCGCGTTCTGCCTGGACATGCACACGACGGACGCCCTGAAGGAGGGTGAGAGCAGCCAGCGGCTGTTCGGTCTCGCTGCTTGGCGCGAGTCGTCGTTCTACGACGAGCGTGAGCGGGTGGCGTTGGCGCTGGCCGACGCAGTCACGCTTCTCGAGCGCACCGGCGTACCGGACGAGGTGTGGGATCCGGTGGTGGAGCACTTCGGCGAGGAGGGGGCTGCGAACGTCCTGCTCGCGATTGGCACCATCAACCTGTGGACCCGTTTGAACATCGCGACCCGCAGGCAGCCGGATCTGGTGGGTTGATCGACCCCGGGTCGCCGGCCGTCCTGGCCGAGTACCAGTCGGCGCGCGGCATGCTCGCCGGCCTGGCGTACCGCCTGCTGGGCAGTTGGCACGACGTGGAGGACGTGCTGCAGGAGGCGTACGTCCGGTGGTCAGCCGCGGACCGCACCGACGTAGCCGAGCCGCGTCGCTACCTCACCCGGGTGGTAACGCGGCTGTCCATCGACGTACTGCGATCGCGTCAGGCGCGCCGCGAGACCTACGCCGGCGAATGGCTCCCGGAGCCGGTCCCGTCCGATCCGTTCGGCTCGGCGGACATGTCCGACCTGTCGCTCGCGGTCCTGCACCTGATGGAGCGCCTGACGCCTCCCCAGCGGGCGGTCTACGTACTGCGGACCGCCTTCACCCTCCCGTACGACGAGATTGCCGAGATCCTCGGCCGTACGCCGGAAGACTGCAGGCAGCTCCACCACCGGGCCGTCCGCTCCATCGACGAGGACACGCCGCGCTTCGATCCCGCACCTGAAGAACAACGGCAACTGCTCCTCGACTTCGTCGCCGCTGCCCGTGACGGCGACCTGCCGCGGCTCGAATCGATGCTGAAGGCAACTGCAGCCTCCTACACCGACGGCGGCGGCCTCCGTCGAGCCGCACGCAAGCCGGTGGTCGGCCGCACCAAGGTCGCAACGTTCTTCGCCCACATCTACTCCCGCGGCGACGTCTCCGTCACCCCGATCGAGCTGGTCACCGGCCCGGCCCTCCACATCACCCTCGGCGGCCGGCCGCACGTCCTCACGCTCGACACCACCGACAACCAGATCACCACGCTCCGGGTCCTGGCCAACCCAGCCAAGCTCTCGGCGCTCGAGTAGCGTGCTCGCAGTCAGCGCTCGGGCAGCGGCATGACCGTCGTCCGCCGGTGGTGCTCGAAGACGACCGAGCTGCGGATGTCGGCGATCTCCTGGCGTTTCGCGAGCGCCAGCACCAAGTCACGGAGGGCCTGGGTGTCCTTGACGGCGACGTGGGCGAGGAAGTCGGTTCCGCCGGAGACCATGAACATGTCGAGCGTCTGCGGCAGGTCCATCACGTAGGCCTGGAAGGCGGTCGCCACCGCCATCGCCTGCGGCCTGAGCTTGATCGAGATGATCGCCTGGGTCGATCGGTCGATCGCCTTCAGTTCGATCGCCGCGTGGTACCCGCTGACAACGCCACGGTCGCGCAACCCGCGGATCCGCTCCAAGCAGGTCGACGGCGCGATGCCGAGCTCGGCGGCCATGTCACGGTTCGTCCGGCGGGCGTCGTTCTGCAGCATCCGCAAGAGCGCCGTATCAAGTTCGTCCATGACAGCCAGTTTCGCAGATCTCCCGAACGATGTTCGGAGTCGACCGCACAATCCTGTTCATCAGGCTAGCTTTACCGCCGTGCTGACGAACAAGATGGTCGTAGTGATCGCGACCGACGCACCCATCGGGGTCGCCCTGAACACTGCCGCCCTGCTCGGCGTCGGCCTCGGCCGCCACCATGACGACACGGTAGGCGCCGACACCGTCGACGCTTCCGGCGCACGGCACACCGGCATGTGCGCCTACCCGATCCCTGTCCTGCGAGCTTCCGCCGAGCAGCTCCACACTCTCCGCGCCCAGGCCGCCTCCCGCGCCGACATCACGATCCATGACATGACTCAGGTCGCCCAGCAGGCCCGTACCTACGACCAGATGTCGACCACCCTGAGCGGCACCAAACCAGAGGACATCCAGTACCTCGGCCTGGCGCTCTACGGCCCCCGTCCGTCCATCGACTCCCTCACCGGAGCCCTACCGCTCTACCGGTAGCTACAGGAACAGCTCGGCGAAGCGTCGTAGGCCGTCCACGCTGAGGCCGTTCTCGAAGCCCACGACGAGCTCCTGCACCCCGGCATCCTCGTACGCCGCGATCCGCGCGCGGATCGTCGACTCGGTTCCGATCAGGCCGTACGACGCCAGATCGCCGGGGAACGCGAACTCGGCACCGGCCGGTACCCGGGCACGTGCCTCCGCGTCGGTGTCGGCCAGGATGTACGAGGTCGTCGCGGTTCGCCGGATGTCGTCGTACGGGCGGCCCACGTCGGCGCAGTGCTTGCGCAGTACGTCGTACTTGTGCCGGAGGACCGTGGGGGAGTCGATGATGTTCGACGCGTCGGCCCATCGCGCGACGGTCCGCAGAGTCTTCTCCTCACCGGCGCCGGCGACCAGGATCGGGATGTGTGGCTGCTGGATCCCCTTCGGCTGGTTGAGGCCGCCCGCGGACCGGTAGTACCGCCCCTCGAAGTCGACCGACTCCTCGGTCCAGAACTTCCGGATCAGCTGCACGCCCTCGTCGAGCCGGCGCAACCGGTCGCCGGCGGTGCCGAACTCGTAGCCGTACCCGAGGTAGTCCGGCTCGTACCAGCCGGCACCGATCCCGAAGATCAGCCGTCCGTTGCTGACGACATCGATCGTGGACGCGATCTTCGCCTGCAGCGCGGGGTTGCGGTAGCTGTTCGACGTCACCAGCGGACCGAGCCGGACGCGATCGGTCGCGGTCGCGAGGGTGGTGATCAGCGTCCATGCCTCGAACAGGGGCGCTTGCGACGGCGGAATCGGATGCAGGTGGTCAGGGACATACACCGCGCGGAACCCGAGCTCGTCGGCGGCCTGGGCCACCGCGACGATCTGGCGAAGCGCGTCGGCCGCGTCGAGCCCGGCAAGCTCGCCCGCAAACCCGGACGGCAGGAAAACACTGAAGCTGGTCATGCCCATACCGACCGCCCAGCCTCCTGAAAGGAATCGGCCCCGTCCGTAAGGTGGAACCATGCGACTCAGTTACGAGGAGACAGGTCCTGCCGATGCGTCCGTCGTACTGCTCGGGGCGTCGCTGGGTGCGACGCGGGCGATGTGGGCACCGCAGGTGGGCGCACTAGCGGAGCGGTTCCGGGTGGTCGCGTTCGATCACCGGGGACACGGGGAGTCCGACGTACCGGCCGGGCCGTACACGATCGACGATCTCGGTGGGGACGTGATCGGGCTGCTCGACGCGCTGGACATCAACCAGGCGTCGTACGTCGGAATCTCGCTGGGTGGCGCGGTGGGCTTGTGGCTTGCGCAGAACGCGCCCGAACGGTTCCAACGGTTCGCGCTGATCTGTCCACCGTCGAATCCGGCCGAGAACGCGCAGATGTGGAAGGATCGCGCGGCTCAGGTTCGCGCGGAGGGGACGCAGTCGATCACCGACGCGACTCTGGGTCGGTGGTTCCTGCCGGAGTTTACCGACGTCGACCCGGTGCGGCAGATGCTGCTCGACACCCCGGACGAGGGATATGCCGCCTGCTGCGAGGCACTCAGTATGACGAACCTGCTCCCGGGCCTCGCGAACATCACCGCACCGGTCCTGCTGATCACCGCTGACTCGGACACGTCGATCCCACCGGAGACCGTCGTACCGCTCGCCGGCCAGATCCCCGGCGCGCGGCTGGAGGTCATTGAGAACGCGGCCCACCTCGTCACCTACTCCCACCCGGACGTCGTCAACCCGCTCATCCTCGCCCATCTGAGCTGACGGCGGCCGCTGGGCGGAACCTGCGATTCCGGCGTAGGGAGCGGCGGCGTTAGTCTGGTAGGCGCTCTGATCGCTGACTGGAAGTGCTTATGACTGTCGAATCGCTGTTCCCGCGCCTGGAGACTCTGCTGCCGGGTGTGCAGAAGCCGATCCAGTACGTCGGCGGTGAGCTGAACTCGGTCAGCAAGGACTGGGACTCGGTCAGCGTGCGCTGGGCGCTGATGTACCCGGACGCGTACGAGGTCGGCCTGCCCAACCAGGGCGTACAGATCCTGTACGAGGTGCTGAACGAACGCGATCAAATCCTGGCCGAGCGGACGTACTCCGTCTGGCCGGACATGGAGCAGGTGATGCGGGACCACAAGATCCCGCAGTTCACCCTGGACAGTCACCGGCCGGTGCGCGCGTTCGACGTCTTCGGGCTGTCGTTCTCGACCGAGCTCGGCTACACGAACATGCTGACGGCGCTCGACCTGGCCGGGATCCCGCTGCACGCGGTGGACCGGACCGACGAGGACCCGATTGTCCTGGCCGGTGGGCACGCCGCCTTCAACCCGGAGCCGATCGCGGACTTCGTCGACGCCGCCGTGATGGGCGACGGCGAGGAGATCGTGCTGGCCATCTCCGAGGTGATCCGGGAGTGGAAGGACGAAGGTCGCCCGGGCGGTCGCGACGAGGTGCTGCTGCGGCTCGCCAAGTCCGGCGGCGTGTACGTCCCGAAGTTCTTCACTGTGGACTACCTACCGGACGGCCGGATCCAGCGCGTCGTACCCAACCGCCCCGGGGTTCCCTTCCGGACCGCGAAGCACACGGTCATGGACCTCGACGCCTGGCCGTACCCGAAGAAGCCGCTGGTGCCGCTGGCCGAGACCGTGCACGAGCGGTACTCCGTGGAGATCTTCCGCGGTTGCACGCGCGGCTGCCGGTTCTGCCAGGCGGGCATGATCACCCGGCCGGTGCGCGAGCGCAGCATCACCACGATCGGCGACATGGTCGAGAACGGGCTGAAGCAGTCCGGGTTCGAAGAGGTCGGCCTGCTCAGTCTCTCGAGTGCCGACCACAGCGAGATCGCCGACGTCGCGAAGGGCCTGGGGGACCGGTACGAGGGCAGCAACGTCTCGTTGTCGTTGCCGTCGACACGGGTCGATGCCTTCAACATCACGCTGGCCAACGAGTTCTCCCGCAACGGCCGGCGCAGCGGCCTGACCTTCGCGCCCGAGGGCGGGTCAGACCGGATGCGCAAGGTGATCAACAAGATGGTCACCGAGGAGGACCTGATCCGCACGGTCGCGGCGGCGTACAGCCACGGTTGGCGGCAGGTGAAGCTGTACTTCATGTGCGGTCTGCCGACCGAGACCGACGAGGACGTGCTGGCGATCGCCGACCTGGCGAAGAAGGTGATCGCGACCGGGCGGGAGGTGTCCGGCCGGCGCGACATCCGGTGCACGGTGTCGATCGGTGGTTTCGTGCCGAAGCCGCACACCCCGTTCCAGTGGGCCGCGCAGCTCGGCGCGGAAGAGACCGACGCGCGGCTGGCGAAGCTCGGTGCGGCGATCCGCTCGGAGAAGAGCTACGCCAAGGCGATCGGCTTCCGCTACCACGACGGCAAGCCGGGCATCATCGAAGGTCTGCTGTCCCGCGGCGACCGTCGCGTCGGCCGGGTGATCGAGGCCGTCTGGCGTGACGGTGGCCGGTTCGACGGCTGGAGCGAGCACTTCTCCTACGACCGCTGGGTCGAGTGCACCGAGAAGGCGCTCGCGGACGAGCCGGTCGACCTCGCCTGGTACACCACGCGGGAGCGTGAGTACGCCGAAGTGCTGCCGTGGGATCACCTGGACTCGGGGCTCGACCGCGACTGGCTGTGGGAGGACTGGCAGGACTCGCTCGAGGAGGACGGCGCGATCGAGGTCGAGGACTGCCGCTGGACGCCCTGCTTCGACTGCGGCGTGTGCCCGCAGATGGACACCGAGATCCAGATCGGCCCCACCGGCAAGAAGCTGCTGCCGTTGTCGGTCGTCTGAGGCGTCAGCCGGTTGGGGTCACTCTGTTACGAGCGTCGACCCCTTCGATCTCGCCGAGAAGAGCAGCTCGGTGAGCATCAGTTGGTCAGCGCTGCCCACAACGAGGTCGGCGGTGGAGACCGCGGTCGGCGCGACGTACGGGTTCGGGATTGCGACGGCAACCATTCCGGCGGCCTGTGCAGCCGCGACTCCGTGCGCGGTGTCCTCGACGGCGAGCGCGTCAGGCGCCGGTACACCAAGCCGCTGCAGTGCGAGCTCGTAGATCGCCGGGTCGGGTTTGTGGGTCGCGACTTCGTCGCCGGTGACGATGTGATCGAAGAGCTCGACCGCGTCGACCCGCTGCAGGTGGCCGACCACCCACTCCCGCGGTGAGCTGCTGGCTATTGCGAGCTGCAGACCGAGTTCGCGTGCCGTCCAGATCCAGTCCCGGATCCCGGGACGGAAGTCGAGCTCCGCGTGCAGACGATCCCGGTGCGCTGTCCGGCGCGCGTGGCTCTCGTCGCGGTCGAAACCGGCGCCGACGGCGGCCGCGAGTACGGCGTACCGCGTGTCGCTGATGTCGCCGCCGTGGCCCGGCCAGAAGTCGTCGAGGCTTAGCTCGAGCCCGTGATGTGCCCACTCGGCCTTCCAGCTCTCGACCATCGTGGTCTCGGTATCCATCAGCAGACCGTCGAAGTCGAAGACGATCGCGCGCACCTCGGCGGGCACCAGCCGTGCCATCAGCTGGTACACCTCCGGCTCGCGCAACCCGAGACCGGTCAGGTACGTGCGGATCCCGCCGAGCTGCTCGTCGACGTACTGGAGCGATCCGAGGATCGTCTCCGGCCTGGTCCGGAAGAACTCGGGTGCGTCCTGCAGTCCGAGCCTGACCTCGCTGACCGCGTAGTCCTCGGCGATCACGTCGCGCGGTACGCCGATCAGGTCGAGCAGCAATGCGACCAGCAGACCGGTGCGGTCCTTGCCGGACTTGCAGTGCACGACGACCGGCCGGTCCGCGGGTGCCGCTGCGACGGCCCGCAAGATCCGGCCGATGTGGGCGGAGTTACGGCTCAGGCTGTTGCGGTAGACGTCGACGAGCCGCGGCTCGTCCTCCGGCACGCGCAGCGCTTCGCCCTCCGGGTCGATCCAGGCGATCCTCTGGTAGGCCGGAGTTCCAGCGAGCGGATGTGGACGTTTGAGCTCCCAGTCCGAGCGCAGGTCGAGCACCAGCCCGGGCCGGAGGGCCTCCAGCTCCGCCAGCCCGGCGGCGTCCAGGATGTCGAGAGAATCGCTCCGGATCAGAGCCCGTGCGCGCGTCGGTACGCCGTACCGCGTCGGAAGTCCGCCAAGGTCACGCGCATTCGGGCTCCACATGCCCGTCAGCTTAGGACAACACCTCCCAGTGACTCGAAGTCTTTCCAGCTGCCGTCGTAAGCCTTGTGGTGCACAGCGGAATCCATGCCGACGGCAAACACATCCAGCCGGCCGGGTCCCCAGGCAACCACGGAACCGGCCGGTTGCGGGCGCCGGACCGCGGTGGCCGGTTCGAGCCAGCCGGCGAGCGCCGCGATGTTCATCCGGAGGATCTCGGCGGCCAGCGACCAGTCGATGAAGTTCAAGGTGTCGCTGGCAGAGTGGATGTGACCGTTCGCACTGTCCGCGCCCTCGATGGTCAGGACGGCCGGTATACCGGCGTTGATGAACGGGACGTGATCGCTGGCGAACGGGTTCAACGAGGTCTCCACCTTCAGACCGGTGTACGTCGCGGCCGCTGTCGCCAGCGCATTGATCTGGCTCGAGGACACCGGGGCGCCCTCGAGCAGCACTGTCGGGGTTGCGGTGTTCGCGGTCGCGATCATGTCCATGTTCAGCACGGCGCGCACCCGCGACCGCTCGGCCGGCGGCAGCGCGGCGACGTACTGCTTGCTGCCGAACAGGCCCTCCTCCTCGCCACCGAAAAGGATCAGACGTACGTCGTGCTGCCAGGTCCGCGTGGACAACAGTCGGCCGAGCTCGAGCACTCCGGCGGAGCCGCTGCCGTTGTCGTCCGCGCCCGGTGCCGTCGCGGCCGGACCGCCGGCGATGTTGATCGAGTCCAGGTG
>Ga0136846_1221607_pt1 | contig 10548 bp, 9 predicted proteins | sample HopSoiMetagenom2_FD_96841 | JGI IMG/M metagenome (GOLD analysis project Ga0136846, IMG submission 96841) | Grasslands soil microbial communities from Hopland, California, USA - 2 Assembly 2016 (version 4) | ecosystem: Environmental > Terrestrial > Soil > Grasslands | place: USA: Hopland... | reverse complement strand
CACGAGAAAACCGAGTTCCCGGGATCAGTACCGTGCCGCCGGGGTGCTATGCGATCGCCAAGGATGGCGATGTTCGCATCTATCCGTATTGGGATTGGGAGATCCCGACCGCTGAGCAGATGCGGGCTGACACGCGAAGCGAAGCCGAGATCGTCGACGAATTCCGTGAGGTACTGCGGGATTCGGTGCGGCAACGATTGGTCGCCGATGTCGAGGTCGCGTCGTATCTCAGTGGTGGCATCGACTCATGCGCCGTCCTGGGGCTCGCGCAGCAGGAGATGGCCCGGCCGATCCGCGCGTTCACGCTCACCTTTGAGAACCCGCTCTATGACGAGGCGATCATCGCTGAGCTCAGGCCAAACATGTTGGTGCGACGTATCACCCCATTCCGATCACCGGCCGCGAGATCGCCGACTCGTTCAAGGATGCGATCTGGCATGCCGAGACGCAGATGTTCAACGGGCACGGCGTGGCGAAGTATCTGCTCAGCCGTGCGGTGCGAGCCGCGGGCATCAAGGTGGTGTTCACCGGCGAAGGCGCCGACGAAATGCTGGGAGGCTATCCGTATTTCCGTGTCGACGCGCTCAATGACAACGCGGCGTTGAGTGCGGGCGAGAAGTCGGCGCTGCTGGAGGAGATGCTCGGCGCCAATGCGGCCAGTCGCGCGTTGTTGATGCCGGCCCAGGTGAACACCCCGGAGATGCAGGCGGTGGAGCGCCGGTTCGGCTGGCTGCCGGCGACGCTCAACTTTGGTGCGGCCCAGAGCAATAACGTGGTCCCGCTGCTGCGCGATGATCTTCCGGTGTCCGTGCGGGAGGTACAGCCGCTGCTGTCGGCGCTGGATCGGTTGCCTCTTGGGCAACGCGTCGCCGGCCGCGACCGCCTGAATCAGATGCTCTATGTCAATGCCAAGACGGTGTTGCCGAATTTCATTCTGAATTATCTGGCCGATCGGATGGAGATGGCGCACTCCATCGAAGGGCGTGTGCCGTTCCTGGACCACCATGTGGCCGAGGTCGCGGCGCGCGTGCCAGTGAACATGAAAGTGAAGGGCATTCGGGAGAAGCATGTTCTTCGCGAAGCAGCGAAGGACGTGTTGATCCCCGAAGTGTACGACCGCCAAAAGCATCCGTTCCTGACGCCGCCGACGCGCAACACGAACGACCCGATGCTTGAGTTCTACCGAGACACGTTCGCATCGCAAGCCGCGAAGGACCAGCCGATCTTCGACATGAAGAAAGTCTCGACGGCGCTCGATCAGCTACTCGAATGCCCGGTCGATCAACGCATCGCGGTGGAAGGCGGCCTGCAGCGTGTTGCGAGCGTGATTGTGATGCAAGCGCTGTTCTCGATGGCGTGAGTAGCGGCGTAGCACTTGAGTTCTTCGCCGGACCACTTGTCGTTCTGGCGGCGTCAGCATATGTTGACGCGCCACAACAGCATGGTCCCGGCTACTGTCGGCCCCGGCTGCCCTATTTTCCGGCGGCGGCTAGTGCGCGGCACGGATGACAAAGGCGTCTATGTTCTCGTCGTAACCGACCGTTTCGTCGACAAATAGTTCCCCGACCGTACGGCCGTCCTCCGCGACCGCAAGGAAGGTGAATTCCTCCTCGTCGTAGTTCACCGACCCTTGCACGAACATCGCCGCGACCTCGTGGCCGTCCGCTCCGAAAACGACAAGCTTCAAGCCTCCGGCATCCTTGACGTACTGCGCCGCTTCGGCACGTGACTTGACCATCGCTGGGATTCCTCTCTGCTGGCGGCTTCGTTCGTTGCCAACCTTGGCTAGCACGCCGAGCTCTGCTCGCGGCGTCGTGTCGGGCCCGGATGCGACGATGCCACTATGCCGCACGACTGGTTCTCGAACCTCACGGGTTTCGGAGAAGAGAGCTACGAGCTCACCCGGAGCCGACTCGTCGTGGCAGGCGATGAACTGGTTTCGACTGTCAACGGCAATCGCTACGGCATCGGGACCCTCGAGGTGCTGACATTGGCCGAACTGCGGTCGCGCGTCGGGTTTCCCCACGCCGAACGAAGCACGGTTCGGTGCGTCACCGGCGAGGCGCGATCGATGCACGCCGACCCGGAACTGGAAGGGGCGGTGTTTCAGGTCGCCTCGCAGTTCAACCTGTTGGAGATGACGGGGCCAAGCGTCACACCCGAGGACGGCGTGACGCGCTACAGCAGCGACCACACCCAGGGACCGGCGTGCGCCGTCGCGGCCGGGGCGGCGACGATCTACCGCAATTACTTCGCTCCGGTCGACGGCGAATACGGGCAGACGCGAAACCGTCAAATCGATGGGCTGGCCGCAGTAGGAGCGGCGTTGTCCGCCAAGCTCGGTCGCCCGGTGGCGGATCTGTGGACGATGCGCAACGGATACGCGCTGTGCACCGAGGCGGGGCTCGATGCGATCACACGCCTGATCGCCGAGGCAACGGACGAGGTGCGCAACCAATTGCGTGGAGAGCTCGCAATCGGCTTACACCGGCATGTGCAGGTGACCGATGTGCTCAATGGGCCGCGTCGCCATGTCTCACAAGCGTTCTGCTCCGCGCTGCCGGTCGCGTACGGCAGCGTTACGCCTTCGGCGTGGGAGGCGTTCGCCCGCCTTGTCTTGGAGGCGACTTATGAGGCGACGCTGCTGGCGGCGGTCGAACAGTCGCAGGCGGGAGGGTCCAACATCGTGCTGCTGACCCGAGTGGGCGGCGGGGCATTCGGCAACGCGGACAAGTGGATCGACGATGCGATCGTGCGAGCGGTGAAGATCGTCGACCACGCCGGACTCGACATCCGGTTGGTCAGCCGAGGCAGCGTTCACCCGTCGAATCGAGCGATCGCGGAGCGCTTCGATGGGTGAGCACACGCCGTGGCCGCATGACGAGACTCTTCATGCGTGGTGGGTGGAGCCGGGACGTCTGCTAGCCGGCGAGTACCCGGGTGCGCGGACGCCGGGGAAGGCAGCGAAGAAACTGCAGCTGCTCATCGATGCGGGGATTGATTCGATTGTCGACCTGACGACATCACAGGATCCACTCGAGCCGTACCGAGCGCAGTTGCGCGCCGTGGCCGAGAAAGTGGGATACGAGGTCCGGTACTTCTCTTACCCCATTCCCGACATGGGAGTCATCGACCAGGCCGCCTATGACGCGATACTGGCTTGCATCCGCGACGAGGTCGATTCCGGCAGAGCAGTTTACCTACACTGCTGGGGCGGTAAAGGCCGCACGAGCACTGTGGTCGGCTGCCTGCTCATCGACGGCGGGCTGGACTACGAGTCTGCGATCTCTCGCATCGCCGAACTACGAGCAGGGACCTGCAAGGCCGCGGACGCGTGCCCGGAGTCACCGTCACAGCACCGGCTGCTTCGAGAGCGCGCCGCACGGCGCCGGCAGAGTTGAATCCGATTACCTGACCGATGACGGCGGTGCGCCTTCGTTCAATTTCGTTATCAGCGAGCGTCTCTCACTTATTTTCGTATTGCCACGGTGGCATGCGATCGTCGTCACCGTTGTAGATCCAGCCGGGTCTGGAAATCAAGAACCGCCGGCGACGGGCCAACCGGTCGAGCGCGCTGCGCACCACGCGCAGGCGCGGGCAGGCACCCATTGCAGGACCACTGCCAGATGTCCAATCGTTATCAAGAACAGCGTCTTTCGTTATGGGGAAACGCCGTTCAACCTCTTGGAGGCGTCGGCGGACTTACTGCACCATTTTCTTCACGTGCCGCGCTATGGGGGTATCGCGCCACGCTGATCGGTTGGACACGGCTGGAATGGGGAGGAACACATGCGCCAGCCAACGTACGCGCTTGCGGCTGGGGTCATCTGCGTTCTGATCGCCGGGTGCGGCGGCACGATAGGCAATGCCGAGTCCACGACGCCCACACGATCGATGATTCCGCGTCCGCTTGTCGAGCGCGAACTGGCTGGCTTGTTGCTCAGCCCGGAGCAGGTGAACGTCGCCGTGGGGGCGACCGGAATGTCGGTCACGAATAACCAGACCTCGATGTCTGACAACAGCACCACCATGGCGCCACAGGAATGCCTCGCGATCGACGGCGCGGCAGAGGCCCCGGTTTATGCCGACAGCGGTTACTGGGCCGAGCACGATCAGAGCCTCAACGATGGCGACAACTTCACGCACTATCTCAAGCAGGCAGTGGTGTTGTTCCCCACCGTGGAAAAAGCGCGAGCCTTCTTCGACGCTTCCGCCCAGCTGTGGCCGGCCTGCCACCAGTACACCCACACACAGAGCGAGTCGCAGTGGTCCGTCGCGCAGGTTTCTAACGCTAACGGCACACTGAGTACCGTTGCGACTCAAGAGAACGCCGGCGCCCCCGGCTGGGGCTGTGGACGCGCGCTGGCGCACAAAAACAACATCATCATCGACATCAATACGTGCAGCGCTAACCCCGCTGACTCGGCGGTGAAGATCGCCGACCAGATCGCGGCCAATGTAACTGCGCGGTGGTAAGGCCGCGTGCGAGCGACGGGCCGTCTCACGTTGGCGACATATTCAAGCGCCGGCATCGCTGACAGGCTGCGCGTCACCATGTGTGCCTGCATGTCGAGCATGTCCACTTCTCTTCGGTGACGCAGCAGCCGCGGAGATGCTGCCACGGCTCGACGTACGACGTGGCAGGCAGACCTAGATGGCTTTCATCGTGCGGCGGGCGTGGCACTTCTGGCACTGCGGATGGCGTGCGAACCGAAAGTCGAGAAAGCTGTCGCCCATTCTGTCGCGACACTGCTTGCAGACAACGGCCGGCCAGTCGTTGACGCGCCACAACAGCACGGTCCTGGCTACGGCCGGCGCTGTCACGAAAACAGGCACCTACCGCGTGAGCGCGGATGCAATACCCGTATGCCCGAAATCCGCAAGTATTTCGTGCGATGTGTTGGTCCCGTCGTCGTGTGTCAGACGCCCAATCCGCCATCAGGTCCCCGGCCGGCTAGGTAGTCTGCGGTTCATTCGGGTGGGCCGGGGGACGTCGCAATGGACGCAAACATCGATTCCGCCGGGCGGGCACCGACGTTCCCGCCGCTGGTTCCCCGCCGCGGAGAGACCTTGTCTCAATGGAGGGGGCAGTAATGGTAGTTGGACCGTTCAAGACATTCGGAATCGGTGGCGGGAGAAGCGCTGATCTCTACCTTCTTCGGTTCGGGGAGGACGGCGCGCTGCAAAGTCCCCAGACCGACCAGCTACTGCGCGAAACACTCGGCGGCGTCAGCGATGTCTTTCTGTTCTCGCATGGATGGAACAACACATTTGAGGCCGCCGCGAGCAACTATGAGCAATTCATCAACGGTTACATTCAGCAGCGGGCACAGCTGGGCCTGACGGCCCCCGCTGACTACCAACCGATTCTGGTCGGTGTGATCTGGCCGTCTACGAGTTTCCTGTTCCCGTGGGAAGGCGGCCCGCAGATCGCCGCCGATTCCGCCGCGGAGGCGGCGCGAACCGAGGAGATGCTGCGCCTCGTCGCAAGCAATCTCCCTCCCGACAACGCGGCCGACCTCGTCGAGATCATCGACGGTCGCAATGAAGTGACCGAAGAGGCGGCCCGTCAGGCCGCGAAAATTCTCCTCGACGGTCTGCGGGGCACCGATCCCGGCGAGGGCTCACCGCCGCCGGAGGTCGAGGAGGTCTTGGAGGCGTGGGCGGCGCTCGACGGCACCTCGCCGAAGCCGGCCGACCCCGACGACTTCGGCGCAGTGGGTGACGGGGCAGGTGCTGGTCCGCGAGTGGCGGGCGGCTTGGGCGTCTTCGACCCGCGGAACATCTTGAGGATGGGGACCGTCTGGTTGATGAAGGACCGCGCGGGCAAGGTGGGCGCGCATGGTGTTGGCCCGCTGGTGAAACACGTGCTCGACGAGACCGAGGCGCGGTTGCATTTGGTGGGTCACTCATTTGGCGCACGCGTGGTGTTATCCAGCCTCGCGATTGCAACGGTGAAACGACAGGCGAGGTCAATGCTCCTCCTGCAACCCGCGGTGAACCGCTGGTGTTTTGCCAAGGACGTCATCGGTGTGGGGCGGCCCGGCGGGTACCGGTCCGTGCTCGAACGGGTCGAGCTGCCGATCATGACGACCTTGTCGAAACACGATGTGCCGTTGCGGCAGGCGTTCCACCTCGCGGTCCGCGGTAGCAGCCTGGGAGAGCCCGATATCGCAGCCGTCGGCGACACCGACCGCTACGGCGCGCTCGGCGGCTACGGCCCTGCAGGCATCGACGACGTACTCGACGCGCAGGACGCACATGCGCCAGGCGACGCGTACCCGTTCGCTGCCGGTAAGGAGGTCATCGCATTGAACGGCGGCATCGACATCAACGGCAAGGCCGCGATCGGTGGCCATGGTGACATCAACAACCCAATCACGTGGTGGGCGCTGCACGGCCTGACCGGCGCGTCATAGGAGAGCGGGATGGCACAGTTACTGATCAAACAATGGCGGCTGGCCACATTACGCGTGCAACTCGATCTCTCGGAGGGCGAGGCCGCAGTCCTGACCGAGGTGCTCGCTTACCGCGATGAGTTCGAGGACGATGCGACGACGCTGTGGAGTGCGCGTTATCCGTTGTCAAAGTTCGGACTAAAGGCGAAGAGGAACCCAAAGAAGCTCGTAGTGCCCGACGACCTCGGCAAAGCCGTCGACACCGCGTTGGGCGGGTCGAGACTGTCTCGGTTGTGGCTGCGCCTTGTTCCGCCGTACGGCTATCTCGGCGCCGTGCCGTGGGAGTCGGCCACCGCGTATCCGATGATGCGTGTTCCCGACCGGCTCCCGGCGCCCGCCGAACTCGGCCGGGTGTGGCGAACCGTGCTCGTGGTCAGTGCGGCACCGCGGAGTTCGTGGGCCGCACACTATATCGACTCTTTCACCGACTATCTCGACAAGGGAATCAAGGGGTCGTCCGAAGTCGACGTCTTCGCCGATGCAGGCACCGCTTCGGCGCTCGGGAACTTCTCCCTTCCCAAGGGCGTCCGCGTGCATGATCCGTCAGATGCGAAGGTGGCGGTCCAAACTCGCGTCTTATCGGCACAATCGGAAGCCCCGGCCGCAGTCGTTTCAGGGCAACTCTGGCCGGCCTGGATTGCATCGGGGTTGCGCGGTCAAGCCGTGCGGGCGGTGCACGTCGTCCTCGACGGCGCCTTCGATGAGAGTCGCCCCTTGCTGACTATGCATCCCGACCCCGAGAAACCGGCTTCGCGGACGGGCAGCGCGTTCGTGACGGGCGACGAAGTCGTTGCACTCACCGATGCGGTCGGGGCCGACGTCCTGTCCTTCGGATCTCCCCCGGACAACCCCTCCGACGTGGCGACGAGGATGATCGCCGACGGGGTCGGCCAGACGCGCGCCGGAACGACGTTGTATTCCGCGCTCGCATTGGACGCGGACGGCAGGAGGCTCGCCGAAGCACACGTCTCCGTCAGAGATAGGAGCGGTTTCTGGCCACGCCATCCCTCGATGTTCGCTTATGTGCAGCCCGAACTCGTCGAGACCAGCATCCCGCTCGGGAGAATGGTCTCCGATTCGATAGCGATAAAGGGTATTAGCGAACCCGAGGTCGAGAGCATCGCCCTGAATCTCCAACCGAACACCACCCTCGAGGCGATGTATCGGGATGCGGAATCGGTTCCGTCGTGGGTCGCCGCATCCGATCGATATCTGGGCAGTCAAGTTGCGGGTCTGGCCCAGCAAGCTGACTCTGAGGTGCCGACCGCGCATATCAAGGGGGCGTACAACAAGGGGGCCGCCGATGCGCTCACGATGCTGCGTGACATCGTCGACCGGAACGCGGGGCCGACGTGAGAACAATCATCAGGCTGGAGAAGTCCGGAAAGTCGGTATCTGTCACGCTCGACCGGGCGCCGATGCTGTTCGACCCAAACAGCTGGAAGATCAACCTGCAGAAAATCATTGGCGTGACATTGGTGGAGCGTGGTCAGGAGCTGCTAGGGCTGTTGATCAAGCGTGACCCGGTGAAGACCGTCCTCGGCTCGACGTTCAAGCTCCCGGTCAACTCACCGCCGTCGCCGCTGTACTTCCACATCCGTGCGCTTGCCGCTGACCCGATCCCGTGGGAACAGTTGCACGTCAAGGACATCGGTTTCTGCGCGCTGGACGCCAGGTGGCCGATCGGCCGTATCGCCGGGCGGGTGGACGCCGTCAGGGGGAGGGCATTCAAGCCGCCGGTGCGGGTGGTGGCCGTGCTGTCAGCGGCCGGCCGTGACGGCAGCGAACAGCTGGGAGCGCTCCGAACCGCGGTCCAGAACGCGGGGATCCCGGTGCAGCTGCACATCATCAGCGGGGACGAGTCGGTGTTGGCCGCCGCGACGGGCCCGAACATCTCCTCTGCATCGATCGCAGGCAGCAGTCCGGAGCTCTGCGCCCAGATCGTCGAGGCGAAACCCCATGTGCTACATCTCCTATGCCACGGCGGCGCCGAAGCCGGTGTTTCTCTGCTTAGCTTCGGGCGCATCGACGATTTCGATGCGGGCCGGATGGACGGAAGGCTGCGGTTGCCGGTCAGCGATCTTGTCGCCGCATTGCAGGCATGTGATCCGTGGCTGGTCGTACTTGCCGCGTGTGAGAGTGCGGGAGCGTCGGCCAGCGTCGCCAACGGTCGGGCTCTCGCTCATGAGATGGTCGAGAAAGGTATCACCGCGGTCATCGGTATGCGCAGGCTCGTCGATCTCACAGACACCAACCGCTTCTGCGAGCACCTCTACCCGGGCGTACTCGCAGAGATTCGCAAGGCAGTTCAGCCACTGGCAGACGGTGAATCCGGCGAGCGGATGATCGACTGGGCCATCACGCTGACCACTCCGCGAAAGGTCATGAGCAACGGTGACCCTGCGAAGGCGGACTCGTGGCTCGACCCCGTGCTGTACGCGCAGATGGAGGAACTGAGAATCTTTCCACCCCAACGGCTTTCGCCCGAGGAAATTGCCGAGCTGCAGGGTCGGCTGGATAAGTTTCGAGCGTTTCTGGCCGCGCAGGATCCGGCGACTCTCGCGCCCGACGTCGAGGCCGAGGTGCGCGCGCTGATCGCCGACACAGAAGAGAAGCTGGCTTCGGGCGGGGTGTAGTGCCGGCGTGAGCGACCTTCCGGAGTCGGTACAGATCAATGCCTGGCGCGGCGCCACGGCCGATAGCGGGCTGGCCGAGCGGGCAAACCGATGGGGGTCAAACGATGCGGGTCTGCCGCACAGCCAAGCGGCGCTGCCGCTTGGCGAGGTGGCCGACCCACGCAACTGGGCCCACAAAGACGTCGGCTACGGGGTACTACTGCGTGACAGCGACCTATCGCCGGCAGAGAAGGCTGCAGGGTTAGATGCACCCGCGCCGGTGCGCGAACTGCTTGCCGCGCGGCCGGATACGGTGTTGCTGCGGTGGAGCAGTACCGTCGGCGACCGCTTCGTCACGCGCTACTTCGCAGACGGCTCATCGCAGAGCCCAACGATCGGGCTGTCCGGTTTCGGCGTCGCCAAGGGTAAGTTGCCGCGCTACGTGCTAATCGTCGGAACACCCGACGTCATTCCATGGTCGGTGCAGTACGCCTTCGAAACCAGGCACGCGGTCGGCCGTCTCCCGCTGGACGAAGAGGGTCTCGGGAACTACGTCGACGCGATGCTGTCGGGCTGGCCGGATGCGGACGTCGATACCGGCGCGCCGCTGATGTGGACGGTATCGATACCTGGTGACATCACCGCCGAGATGCGTGCTGTCATCGCAAATCCATTGGAGGGCAAGTTCACCGGTGAACCCCGACTCCCGAACTTCGCTCATTTCTCCGATAACAGCGCGACGGGTGCCGAGCTGCTGAGCGCGTTGACGGCAGTCCGGCCAAGTCTGGTCGTGACATCAAGCCACGGTTTGACAGACGGAGACGGCCCCGGCTTGCTGAGCTCGCTCGGGCTGCCAGTGGACATCTCGCACGAACCGGTCGCGCTCGACGCGCTCGACGCGGCGATGCCGGCGGGCGCCATCTGGTACGCACAAGCATGCTGTTCGGCGGGCGGCGACTCGATCAGCAACTACGGGGGGCTGCTTACCCAAGGCTCTGTTGCGTTCGCGGCAGTACAGAGCGTCGCAAGGTTGGGGCCGACGGTGGCGCCCGCCGCGACAAGATTGCTCGGACGTCCGAAGCCAGTGCGCGCAGTGTTGGGGCACGTCGAGCCGACCTTCGACTGGACATTGAGGGTTGCCGAGACTGGACAAGGGCTTGGCGCACATATTGTTTCCGCGCTGTCGGACAACCTGATCGGAGACCACCAGCCGATCGGGTACGCATTCACGGACTATCGGTCTGGCGTTGGGGAGCTGCACACGCAATACGCGTCCACCCTGCAGCAGCTGCCGAGGGCCCAGGACCTCACGCAGCGAGATCGGATTCGTGACATCCTTACTCGTCTGCGGCTCACTGCAATCGACCGCCAGAGCCTGGTTCTGCTCGGAGACCCGACGGTCACGTTTCCCGCCACGCCATAACAGTTCCTTCAAGCTTCGCGAACTAGGCAGCAGCCCCTGTCGTCGGTCATCT
>Ga0136846_1239503_pt1 | contig 10549 bp, 9 predicted proteins | sample HopSoiMetagenom2_FD_96841 | JGI IMG/M metagenome (GOLD analysis project Ga0136846, IMG submission 96841) | Grasslands soil microbial communities from Hopland, California, USA - 2 Assembly 2016 (version 4) | ecosystem: Environmental > Terrestrial > Soil > Grasslands | place: USA: Hopland... | reverse complement strand
TTGAACGCCTCGATCCGCAGCTGGAAGCGCACGCGCTCGGTGATCTGCGTCGCCTTTGCGAAGTTCAGATCGAGCTGCCAGTACGACGGGCGTCGGAGCGAATCGACCAGGAACGGCGTGTTGCGCGCCTGGAACGGCTCGCGGATCAGGAAGAACGGCTGCGTGCACCCATACGCCACGGAGACCGGCAGCAACTGGTACTGGCCGGTGGCGTTGTTGCGCTGCGCCACGCACGGCTGCATGCCGTAGATGAACTGGCCATCCTTCTTCACCGGGAGCGACGGATCGCCGACCAGTTCGACGTTCTGCGGGATGCGCCATGGCTGACCCGACTGGAACACGAACATCGGCGCCACCGACCATCCCTTCAGGAGGGCGCCGGCGATGCCGTTGCGGTCGCGTCCGAACGGGAACTCCCAGACGCCGGACGCGGTCAGGCGGTGCTTGCGATGCGACCAGTACGGGCTCACATTCAGCTTGCCCGTCGTTGGATCGATGAACGCGTTCTGCGCGCCGTCTTCCGGCGCAGACTGCGTCCACCCGGATGATGCGCCGATCTGCGTAAAGCGGGGCACCCACGTGTAGTTCACGTTGACCGTGAATCCCTGCGCCCAGCGCTTGTTGCCCACGAACTGCATCGAGTCGTACAGGATCTTGCCGTCGTTGCGTTCCGTCTCGATGATCTGGCCAAACGCGGGATTTGGACGGCTCAGTTCCGACCGCGACAGCGTCGGACTCGTGAACCGCGTCGTGCCCTCGAAGCCAGGTACGCCAAAGAACGGGTTCGGCAGCTGAGCGTCGCAGACCGCGCGGCTTCCGCCCTGCGTCACGTCGCACTGATCCAGCAGTGAGCGCGGCGCCTCGTTGATCCCGCGGAACTCGCTCTGCTGCTTGTACGACCGGCTGCCCGCGTAGCTCACCTCTCCCGTGATGCCCCACGGCAGCTCGCGCTGCATGCCGACCGAGAACTGGTCCACGTAGGGGACTTCGAAATCCGGGTTGGAGTAGGAGATGCCGCGGCCGAGGAATGTCTTCGCACCCAGGCTGCTTCCCGGCGGCTGCTGCACCCCGTTCGGGAACGGGTTGCTGAGCGTAGCCGACGGCGTGCGGTTCCCATTGTTCGACGCAATCACCGTTGTCTGCAGGCTGAACCCCTGCTGCTGTCCCTGGCCGGTCGGGTTCAGGAAGTAGCGTCCGTAGCCGCCGCGCAGCACCGTTCTCTCATTCAGCTGGTAGGCGGTGCCGGCGCGCAGCTGGATGTTGTTGTAGTCCCATTGCCACGGCCGATCCGGACTGCCGTCCACACCAATGAACGTCAATCCGCCGCGGACGGGGCCACCGACCTGCGCGCTCACCGGATTCGCCAGGCTGGGATCGAAGATGTAGTTCAAGCGGTCTTCCTGCTCGCTCACCGGGCTGTTGAAGTCCCACCGGAAGCCCCCGTTGATCGTCAGTCTGCTCGAGACCTTCCAGTCGTCCTGCACCCACGGCGCGGCGTACGACCAGAAGAAGTCAGGCAGGACGTTGTTGTCGATGAAACCTCTGTCGGGCGCGCCCAGCAGGAACGACGCGACGCCGCTGCCCGACGCGACGTCGCCACGGCTGAAGTCACGCTGCGTGAAGCCGCGGCTGAAGGTCAGGTTCATACTGCCGTTGCCGAAGTTGCGCTGCTGCACGTGCGTGGACCGGTAGTCCAGGCCGCTCCTGATGTTGTGGTTGCCGCGGGTCAACGAGATGTTCGGTTGGAACGTGTAGACGAAATTCCGGTTCTGGTTCTGGCCGCGTCCCAGGTTCGTGAATTCGTCGATGTTGATCTGAGGGAACATCTGTAACGGGAACTGGTCGACGAGCGAGGCGGGAAATCCGAGCTGCGTCGGATCGTACCCGAGACCCACGTCGGCGCGGCTCAGTTCGAGGAAGTCGGTATAGCTTCCGCGGACGTTGAACACCGTGCTGCCGCCGAAGATGTGCACCAGGTCGCCGACGATGGCGCGATTGGATCGAATGAGCGGAAGCTGCCCGTTCTGGGCGGGGCCGGTCGGGATCGGCGTCGTGTTGCGGATCTCGTGGCGATCGTTCTCGCCCCAACGGAAGAACATGCGATCGTTCGGGCCGAAGTTGTGATCCACCTTCGCGACCCAGTTCCAGAACACGTCCCTGTTGACGTGCTCGGGTAACGCGAGGTTCTGCTGCCACGACGGAACGCCCGGCGTGACGTTGTTCGGCAGCGGATAAAACCCCAGCAGCGCTTTCGCGACCGGGTTGATACGGTCCGCCGGAATCTGGTTGTTCGGGAACGGATCGCGTACCCAGCTGCCATTGACGTCACGTCCGGTCGCGGGGTCGTAGATCGTAATCAGGTTCCCGTTGACGTCGCGGTAGTCGCTGAAATCGCCGTTCCGCATCTTTTCAGTCGGAGTCGCAGCGACCAGCGGATTCGGCGTCCCCTCGCGGTACTTCTCGCCGGTGAACAGGAAGAACGTCTTGTTCTTCCCGTTGTACAGGCCTGGGATCTGCACGGGACCGTCGACGCTGAAGCCGTACTGATCCAGGTAGTGATTGCTCTTCGGCAGGTTGCGCGAGTTCGAGAAGAACGAGTTCGCATCGAGCCATTTGCGGCGATAGAACTCGTACCCGACGCCGTGCAGCGTGTTCGTGCCGGACTTGAGCGACATGTTGACGACACCACCCGCCGTGCGGCCGTACTGCGCGTCGTAGGTGTTCGTCGCGATCTTGAATTCTTGAACCGACTCCGCGGGCGGGACGTAGGCGATGTTGTTGCCCCCCTGGTTCGCGTTGTTCGGTGCGCCGTCCAGCAGGAATTCATTGTTCCGGTTGGCGCCGCCGTTCATTGACCAGTCCGCGAGAGCGCCGTTATCGAACGGGCGGAGATAGACCGCCTGTGCGTTGTAGTTCACGCCGGCGACAAGGGTCGCCAGGGCCATGGGACTGCGCGACTGCAGCGGGAGTTCAGCGATACGGTGGCTGTCGATGACGGTGCCGCGGTTCGCATTTCCTGATTCGAGCAGTGGCGCTTCTGAGACGACGTTGACCTGTTCCGAAACGCCTGCCAGACCGAGCTGCGCGTTGACCGTGGCGGTCTGGCCGACTTCGAGCGTCATGTCCTTACGCGTGTGCGTCTGGAATCCGCTCATCTCCACGGTGAGCGTATAGATCCCCGGCTTCAAGAACGGAATCGTGTAGTTGCCTTCCGCGTTGGTGGTCGCGGTTGCGACTTCGTTGGTTTGTTGATTGTGGACGCTGACCGTTGCGCCCGGCAGGGCCGCCTGGCTGGAATCAACGACCTGCCCTTTGACGGTCGCGCGGAATTCCTGCGCCGTCACACCAGCGGCTGCGGCCAGCAGCACTGCTGCGCCGAGCAGACCGCGGTACACCCCGGATCTCATCATCAGCCTCCTCCCCGTAAGCGTGAATCAGAAACCGTGTAACTGCGTAACTGCGTTCAGACTGCGAAACGTATTGAAGTCGTACTCCTCCCGTGCAACCGTACGGTTATACAACTGATATCTCTGTCGTGACAACGTTCTAGTGCGGTGTGTCGCCCGGCGGGATGAGGCTCGGGTTCAGTTGCTGTGCGCGCGCGAAGGCGCGACGCGCCGCGTCCGGTTGACCTAAGCGCTGCAGCGCGCGTCCGAGCTGGTAATGCGCGGGCGCGTACGTTTCAACAATCGCGATGGCGCGCTGAAAGCATTCCACTCCACCGACGAGTTCACCGCGGTCGAGCTTTTGTGTTCCCACCGATGTCCACACACCGGCTTCCTGCAGCAGTTCCGCTTCGCTGCGAAGCCGTTCGGCTATATGGAAGTGCTCGCGCGCCCCAGCCGCGTCTCCGCTGAGTTCGAGAACCTGCGCCAGCGTGTAGTGCGCTGGCGCCAGGTCGGGTTTCACCGCGATCGCACGCCACAGCGCGTCTGCCGCGCCCTTCCAGTCCCGCCGTGCCTTCAAGAGCGCACCCAGCGTGCTGTACGCCTCCGCATACCGCGGGTCCGCCGCAATGGCCGCCCGCAGTGCATCCGCGGCTCGACTGAGATCTCCCTGGTGCCAGTAGATGACCCCGAGTTGGTAGTGGGTTTCAGGACGCGGATCGATTGCGATCGAGCGCTCGAGCTCGGCCGCCGCTTCCGCCTGGCGGTCGGCGCGATTGAGAACCAGCGCCAGGTTGTAGCGGGCGAGGACGTGCCGTGGCGCAAGCTCCAGCACACGCCGGAAACTCCGGATCGCTTCGGTGTAGTCCTGCTCGGACTGCGCGAGACCCAGCGTGAAGAGCGCATCGGGATTGTCGGGCGACGCGCTCACCAGTCGGCGCGCGCGCGCAACGGCCTCAGGCCCTTTACCGGATTTCACGAGCGCGAGGATGAGATTGTTTGAGGCTTTCGTGAACGCCGGACGCTCGGCGACCGCCGCGCGAAATGCGTCAACGGCCGCGTCGAGCGCACCAATACGTTCGAGCGCTTCGCCAAGGCGGTTCTGGATGTCCGCGTCACGCGGCGCGAGTCCCGCGGCTTCCCACAGGAGCGACAGCGCCGCCGCGTTGTTGCCCACGGCCTCGAGATCGATCGCGCGGCGGTACGCGTCCGTCGCGTGCGAGACCGCCGCTTGTGCATCCGGCCCGGCGTGTGCCAGCAGCAGGCACGCGAAGATTCCCGCCAGAGGCATTCACGGATTATGGCACCGGCGGCGGCCTGCAGACCCGTTGGCGACGGCTGAAGGTCCTCAGACGCCGGCCTACAAGTGGTAGCATGCCGCTCTTCGCCGCGCAGCAGCAGACCTCGTGGACCGACACACGGGAAAGGAGTCACGGATGGCGACGATCGATCCGATTCTCGGACCCGTGAAGGGGGCCGATCACCGTGAAATCGCCGGTGTGCAACTCGATATCGTCCGCACCGGCGCCGCGCGCGTCAAGCGGGTGATCTATCGACCCGGGTTCCGCTGGTCGACGCATATGAAGGAGATGGTGGGCACCAGCCTGTGTATGCACGCCCACGTGGGCTTTCTCGTGCGCGGCCAGATCCACGTTCAATATGCCGACGGGTGCACGCTGGAGTTCGCGGCGCCGCAGGCGGTCTCGATCGAACCCGGGCACGACGGCTGGGTGGTCGGCGATGAACCTGCCGTCCTGATCGAAGTCGACTTCGAAGGAGAGACCGCGCGCCGCTTCGGTATGCCCGTGAGTCATCGTCATGGCTCGGAGACGCCCGCTCCCCAGCGCTGACCGTTGCGCGCGTTCTCCGATCATCGCCCAGCGCCCCCGATGACGCCGATTGTGACGCGTCGGTTGACCCTCCGGCCGATGTCCACGGCAGATGCCGGGTTCATGCTGACGCTCCTGAACGAGCCGTCGTTCGTCCGCAACATCGGCGATCGTGGCGTCCGCACGATTGCGGATGCGGAGTCCTACATCACGGTGGGGCCGATGGCGAGCTACGGGCGATTCGGCTTTGGCCTCTACCTGGTGGAGCTGACGCAGTCGGGCGCGTCAATCGGGATCTGCGGGCTGGTGAAACGGGAGACGCTCGCCGACGTCGACCTCGGGTTCGCGTTTCTCCCGCGGTTCTGGTCGCAGGGGTATGCACTCGAGTCGGCCTCCGCCGTGCGCGATCACGCGAGGGACGCGGTGGGTTTGCGGCGCCTGGTTGCGATTACCGATCCAGACAACACTGGATCGATCCGCCTGCTCGCGAAGCTTGGTTTCGGGTTCGAACGAATGGTCAGGCTGGGTGACGAGCACAAGGAGCTGAAGCTCTTTGGATGCGATCTTTCCGAACCGCGCGCGATCGACACGAGGGAGGACAAATGAGCGACCTGGACGCTGCGATTGCCGACAACCACACCGCCGTCGACGAGTTCACCGCGGCTGCCCGCACCATCGATGCCGCACGCTGGGGTGCGCCACGCGCCGAAGGCAAGTGGTCGCCGGCGCAGGTGGTCGAGCACATCGCGCTCACCTACGAGTACAGCCGGGCGGTGTTGAACAACAGCGCCCCGGGACCGTCCGCGCCGCGGTTTCTGCGGCCGCTCGTGCGCACCTTCTTCGTGAAACCCGTGTTGAAGCGGGGATCCTTCAAGCCGAACGGGAAAGCGCCGTCGATGTTCCAGCCCTCGTCGGCGCCGGGCGATCCCGTGGAGCTCCTGCCGCGTCTCGAAACCGCCGTCCGCAGCTTCGAAGAGGAGGTGCGGGCGGCCCATGGCTCGGGCCGCTCAACCCTCGATCATCCGTTCTTCGGCACGATGCCGGTCACGGACTACTTGCGGCTGCAGGCGATTCATGCGCGACATCATCGAGCCCAGTTGTCCGGCGCGGCGCCCAGGCGTGGGTGAACCATTCAGCCGGCGCGTCGATATACGACCGATTCAGGTCGCCGACCGATGCGCAGCCAAGCAGCTTGAGCGTCCGGCCGATGTCGCCGCGAAGGATCTCCACCGCACGCGCGACGCCCGGGCCCCCCCCGGCGCCGAGGCCATACGCGTAGGCTCGGCCGATGAGGACGGCGCGCGCGCCCAGGCAGAGCGCCTTCACGACGTCGCTGCCACGACGGATGCCGCCATCGAGCAGGACCTCCACGCGCCCGTTCACGGCCGAGAGCACTTCCGGAAGCACGCGGAGCGTGGGGGACACGCCGTCGAGCTGCCGTCCGCCGTGATTGGACACGACGAGGGCGCTGGCGCCCGCGTCGACGGCGCGACGCGCGTCCTCTCCCGTGTGAATGCCCTTCACCACGATCGGCCCGCGCCATGCGTCACGAATCCATTCGAGATCGCGCCACGTCACCGTTGATTGCTCGAGTGCCGCGCCGACATCGGCGTAGGGCATCGGGCCCTCCGGCAGCACCACATTCGGGAACGACATGAGGCCGCCGTCGGCCAGGAACTGCGCGAGCCATCGGGGACGGGCGACGAACTGTCCGACGAACGGCAGCATCGCCCACGGCCGGCGCGTGAGGAGTTCCTTCATTCCGTTCCTGAAGTCCCGTTCGCGCATGCCGGCGACCGGCGTATCGATCGTGACCACGAGGGCGGAGAAGCCGGCATCCCGCGCGCGTCCGATCCCTCGGGACGCGACCTCGCGTCCTCCGCACAGGTACACCTGGTACCACGCGTGGCCGCTGGTCGCCTTTCTCACGTCTTCGAGCCGGCAACCTGACAGCGTCGACAGGATGTAGACCGTCCCCGCAGCGCCTGCGACGCGCGCCGCAACTTCTTCGCCACGTGCGTAGAACATCCGTGAGCTGCCGACGGGCGCGAACAGGAACGGCAGTGACACCTGAAGGCCGAGGACGGACGTGCGAAGGTCGGACGGCGGCGTCTGGACCGCGAGCCGCGGCCGGAACGTGACAGCCTCGAACGCGCGGCAGTTCTCGCGCAGCGTGACTTCCGCCTCGGCGCCGCCGTCGATGTAATCGAAGACGATGCGCGGCAGCCGGCGCCGGGCGCCCTGCCTCAGGTCCTCGATGTTGACGGCGCGCGATGCGGCTCCGGCCATGCGGTCATCTTACGATCAGTCTGCATTGCTCATCGACTGCCGGTTGACGAGGGCGCCTCGAGCTCCCGCAGCCAGATGTTCCGGAAGCTGATTGGCCCGCTCGGGTCGCCATGCGCCTGCAGCTTGACGGGGGCCTCGTCATACTTCTTGTACTGCGGCTTGCCGATGTAAACGGTCTCCCCTTTGAGCTCGGAATGGTTCTGAATCAGCACGCCGTTGTGCAAGGCCGTGACGTACGCCGGCGTCTTCACCGATCCATCCGCATTGAACGTCGGCATTGTCCAGACCACGTCGTACGTCTGCCACTCGCCGGGCTTGCGCATCGCATTCACGAGCGGTGGGTACTGCTTGTAGATGCTTCCCGCCTGGCCGTTCACGTACGTTTTGTTGTTGTACGAGTCGAGGATCTGGAGCTCGTAGCCGCCGTCGCCGCTCCCCGTTGACGCCAGGAACACGCCGCTGTTGCCGCGCGCCTGGTCGGTGCCGGTGATGTCAGGCGGAATCCGCCACTCGAGGTGCAGCTGATAATTCTTGAAGCTGCGCTTCGTCTCGATGTTGCCTGCCTGCTTGTTGACTGTGAGCACACCGTCGGCGACCGTCCACGCAGCGGGGGACTTGTCTTTGACCGACACCCATTGATCGAGATTGCTGCCGTCGAACAGCACGATGGCATCCGAGGGGGCGGCGCCGTCGGTTGCGGCGGGCGTCACCACCTTGGGCACCGGCTCCCAGACTTCCGTGTCTTTCGGATTGCCACGGGGCGGAGTCTGCGCCGCGGGCTGGGCGGTCTGGGTGGTGGGAGTCTGCGGCTGCGAAGGCGTCTGCGGCGCAGTCTGTTGTGCCCGGACAGAAATCGCGAAGAGCGCAAGAACCGTGAGCGTGACCGACAGGTGAGTTCGCATGACGAGGCCTCGTTTCGGTAGAGATCGGGGGGATTTTGTTGCCTTGCCGGCGCTTCTGTCAACAACGCGCCGGGAGCGAATCGCGAACACGTGAGAAAATACCTGCACGGTGGCCGACCCGTTCATGCAGGCGGCGATTGCCGAAGCGGAAGCCGGCGCGAGCGAGGGAGGGATCCCGATTGGGTCCGTCCTGGTCCACGACGGCCAGATCATCGGGCGCGGACACAACCGGCGGGTGCAACAGGGAAGCGCGGTGCTGCATGGCGAGATGGACGCGCTCGAAAACGCCGGGCGCCAGCCGGCGCGCATCTACCGGGCGTCGGTCCTGTATACGACGCTGTCGCCGTGCGCGATGTGCAGCGGGGCCATTCTTCTGTATGGAATTCCGCGGGTGATCGTTGGCGAAAACGAGACGTTCACCGGCGAGGAAGCGCTCCTGCAGTCACGCGGCGTGAGGGTCGAGGTGCTCCAGGATTCGACCTGCATCCGCCTGATGAACACGTTCATCCACGCGCATCCGGAGCTCTGGCGCGAGGACATCGGTGCCTGACGGCGCTCGCGGAGAGGCGTCGGTGCAGCGAACACGACGGGTTGACCGAGGGGATGCGAGCGCGCAGGGGCCGGGCGCTCGTCATTCTCATCATCATCATCATTATCGGGGGAGGTGAGCGCGATGACACTGACCACCGGGTATTCGAGGAGTCGTAATGCGGGTGATCCTGACGACGGCGGGGCTGTTGACGTGTTCGAATGTGTTCATGACGTTTGCGTGGTATGCCCACCTGAGAGATCTTCGCAACAAGGCGTGGTACGTGGCGGCGATCGTGAGCTGGTCGATCGCGCTCTTTGAATACCTGATCCAGGTTCCTGCCAATCGCACGGGCTATTCGACCCTGAGCCTTTCGCAACTCAAGATCCTCCAGGAAGTGATCACGCTTGGCGTCTTCGTCCCGTTCGCGGTCCTGTACATGAAGCAGCCGATGAAGCTGGATTTCCTATGGGCGGGGTTCTGTCTGCTTGGCGCGGTGTACTTCATGTTCCGGGGCTGAGGCTCGGCCTCGACTGCACCATTGGCATCGCGCGCCTCTCGCCCCATTCAGATCGTCACGAGCCCGCGCGCGAGCGCCACGCGCACGGCCTCGGTGCGATTCGAGGCTCCGAGTTTCCCGCAGATTGACGCGACGTGAAACTTCGCGGTCTGATCGCTGATCGCGAGCCGCGCCGCGATAGCCTTGTTCGGCAATCCTTGCGCGAGCAGTTCGAGCACGTCGCGTTCACGGGGCGTCAGCGCCTCCGGAACATATTCATCGCCGGCATCGACGCGCCGCGGCGGCGCGATGAGCCACGCGTCGGCGGCATGATCGTCGGCACGAGCCTGCGCGATGGTCGAGGCTTCGCCGACGATGACGATCTCTTCTGTCGTCAGCGCGCGCAGGCGGGCGCGCTCCTCATTTGATCCAATCAGTACGACGTGCATCGATCACGCAGTTCGCTCCGCAACTGTGACGTCGGCATCGCGCGGCGCGCCGGCGCGAAGCAATTTCGCGCCCACGGCGCGTCCCACGCGGTCTGCCGTCAACAGATCGAGGAGTTCCTCGGCCGACGAGACCGGCTGACCATCGAATTCGATCAGGACATCGCCCACCAGGAGGTTCGCAGTATCAGCCGGACCACCCGGCGTGATGCCGACAATGAGCAGCCCGCGATCGCGCGCCGACCCTCCCTGCTGGCGTTCCGACAGCGACACAGGCTGCCCCGCAATGCCGAGGTATCCCCGCCGGGGTCGCCCGTGCTTCACTACATCTGACGCCGCGTGCCACGCGATCGATGCAGGGATGACGACGCCGAGGCCGCGAATGGCGCTTGCGGTGGCGATCCCGGCCACGCCGCCGGACGCGTCCAGGAAGGCGCCGCCCGCGAACCCGTCGTGCATCGGGGCGGTCGTTCGCAGCACCTGCTCGATCGATCGGCGACGGCCGGTCGCGAGCGGTCCGCCGATGACGGCGACGATGCCGGCGCTCGCCGTGACGGCGTTGCTCCACGATCGCGCAACGGCAACGGCGATATGCCCGACGCGTGGTTCCACGGTCGATTGACGTGCCGGCTCCACGCCAAGTCCAGCGGCGCGCAGGACCGCGATGCC
>Ga0136846_1237427_pt1 | contig 10549 bp, 13 predicted proteins | sample HopSoiMetagenom2_FD_96841 | JGI IMG/M metagenome (GOLD analysis project Ga0136846, IMG submission 96841) | Grasslands soil microbial communities from Hopland, California, USA - 2 Assembly 2016 (version 4) | ecosystem: Environmental > Terrestrial > Soil > Grasslands | place: USA: Hopland... | reverse complement strand
GAGAGCGACTTCGCCGACGTCCACGGGCTCGACTCGCAGCGCTTCTACAACGTGCTGTGCATGGCCTACGGCAGCAAGCCAGCATCGTTCAAGGGAATGGTTGAGAAAGGATATCTCCCCAAGGACCGCGCCGAGGGCTGCCCCGAGGAATACCACCAGGTCGCCTACGCGGTGAAGACGCTGATCGATCCCAGCGTCGACGCCGAGCTCGCGGCGCGGATCCGGGCCGCGCACAAGGCTCGCTGGGAAGCGCCGGCCCGGCCCGAGCAGTCGGCTGGCTCCGAGCCGAAATGAGCGCGTCGCGAATGGGCACAAGGTCCAATTTTCCCGAGGCCCGCTCCAATGGCACACACACAAGGCAGCGGCACGAGAGTTCAACCGGACGAGGAGGAAGCCCCATGAAGATTCGGACCTGGTTCTTGCTCGCGGCGACGGCGGCGGCCGGCTGCGGCGGCTACTACGCCCCCGACGAGGTGACGTTCGGCAACGTCGTCTACACGCAGCAGGCCCCCGGCGCGACCTTCACCGCGCTGCGGACCTACTACCTCGATCCACTGATGGAGGTCTGGGAGGACGGCACGCAGCAGCTTCCCGTGGCCGTTCCCTCCTCCACCGCGACCACCGTCGACACGGAGATGACGAAGAAGGGCTATACGAAGGTCACCGCCAACCCGTCGCCGGGCAATCGGCCCGCCGCCGACACCGGTCTGCGGCTCGTCTACCTCAAGAGCAACTTCACCTATTACACGAGCGGCGGTTACTGCTCGGTCTATTGGGCCTATTACGCTTGCTGGCCGGGCTGGGCATATGCGGGCAGCTACTCCACCGGCACGGTGCTGATGATGATGGTCGACACCAAGGTCGCGCCGCCCACCACCTCGGTGCTCTGGACCAGCGCCCTCTACGCCATCCTCCGCGGCAGCTCGCTCGAGAACACCACCATCCTGAACACGGCCATCACCACGGCCTTCGCCCAGTCCCCCTACCTCAAGACTTCCGCAGTTCCGTGAAAGGAGGCGTCATGAACCGCGTCATCGCACCCGCAGCCCTCGCCGCCGTCCTCTTCGCCTGGCCGGCCTCCGCGCAGCAATCCGCCGGTTGGACGGAGTATCGTCCCAACAAGACCCTCTTCACCATGGGCTACCAGATGTCGCAGCCCCTGGGCAGCTTCGGCAGCTACGCCGGCGCCAGCTATCGCGGGCTCACCTTCGACTGGCAGTCGCTCATCGCCGGGAAGTTCTCCGCCGGCATCCGCTTCAACTGGAACCGCTACAACAAGGAAGAGTTCTCCACCCAGACCACCAACAGCGGCGGCACGCTGACCGGGCCGGTATTCCGCTATGCCGACCAATTCGCCTTGCAGGCCGTGGGCCACTACTTCATCGACACCGGGCGCGACAGCATGTTCCTGCCGTACCTGGGCATCGGCCTGGGCGGGGCCTGGAGCAACAGCTACCAGCAGACCATCGACCTCACCAACTCGCAGAGCGGCTTCTACTTCGTCACCACTCCCGAGCTGGGGCTGATGCTCGACTTCGCCCGCGGCGGCACCACCGCAGCGCTCAACGTCTCCGTCCTCTACAACTTCTCGACGGCGAGCTTCCGAAACGTCTCCAATGCCTCCGCCATCACCGAGACCATCGGCTTCACCCTCAGCTACTAAGGAGATCACATGCGGATCGCGACACTGGTGGCGGCGCTCACCCTCCTTGGCACCTCGGCCCGGGCGGAGTCCAAGAAGACCGGCGAGAAGCCCTCCTTCCATGCGGTGAAGACCTCCACGGTCACCTCCACGGTGAAGAGCGTCGATCAGAAGACGCGCATGGTGACGCTGGCCAACGACGAGGGCGAGGTCACCTTCAAGGCGGACGGCCGGATCAAGAACCTGAAGCAGATGAAGGCCGGCGACGTCGTCACCGCCACATTGACCGAGTCGCTCAGCGCGCGCGTCCTCAAGGCGGGCGAGTCGGTGCCGATGGCTTCGGAAGGCTCGACCGAGGCCAGCGCCCCGCTCGGCGCGAAGCCGGCCGGCTATGCCGCCAAGGAGGTGTACGTGGTGGCGACCATCTCGGCCATCGACAAGCCGAACATGATCATCACCCTCAAGGGCCCCAAGGGGAATGCCTTCCCGGTCAAGGCCAAGGAAAAGAAGAACGTCGACAAGCTCGCGGTGGGCGACAACGTGGAGATCCACGCCACCAAGGCGCTGGCCATCGAGGTCACGTCACCGAAGAAGTGACATTTGGAAGAATGCAACTCAGGGGGTCCATCGTGCCTCGTCCGCTTGGTGTGCTGGTGTTGGGGTTCGCCGTCGTTGCCTGCTCTTCGGTGAAGGTGCAGACCGAGTACGACCAGGCGACCAATTTCAAGGGATACAAGACGTACGCCTGGATCCTGCAGCCGCCGGGCCCCGAGGAGGCGCCGGCGGTGCGCGATCCGCGCATCCGCGAGGCGGTGATCCAGGGAGTGGACAACGCGCTCGCCTCGAAGGGCCTGATCAAGGCCGGTCAGGGCGAGCCCTCCGATCTGCTGGTGGCGGTGCACGGCTTTGCGGTCAATCGCATCGACGTGCGCAGCTACGGATATTCATATGGCCCCTCGCCCTATGGCTTCTATCCGACCCTGGCGACGGGCGGCGTCGACGTCCACCAGTATCGGGACGGCACGCTGATGATCGACCTGGTGGATGCGGCGAGCAAGCAGATGGTCTGGCGCGGGACCGCTACCGACTCCTTCGAGCCGGGCGCCGAGGCCAAGACGATCGCCAAGGCAGTGGAGAAGACGCTTGCGGAGTACCCGCCCAAAGGCAAGTGAGCTGCGCAGGCGATGGCGACTCCGCGCGCAGCGGCGGCCTTGGTCCTCGCCGCGTCCGGAGCAGCCGCCGCGCAAGAGATCCAGGCGCCCGCCCCGGCAGCGGAGACCACGGCGGCTTCGCTGGCAAATCCGGTAGAAACCAGGTTTCGTCTCCTTCCACCGACGGCCAACCCCGCCTTCGCGGGGGGCCGGTCCCGCCGCCAGCGGGCAAGAACTACGGCCTCGCGCTCGCCGAGGTGATCGGCATCGACGCGCTCATCTGGGGCATCGACTACGCGATGGGCAAGCCCTACGTGAAGATCAGCGCCGCCAGCATCAGCCAGAACTTCAAGAAGGACTGGATCGAGGCCAACGTGGCGGCCTCCATCGACGCCTACGAGGACGACGACATGGACGTCCTGCCCGATCCGCTCGGCTGAATCGCTGCAGCGCGAATCCGAGGCCGATCAGCGCCACCGTCTCGCCCACGGTGCGTGAGGCGGACCCCGCGGAGCCGCGGCGCAGGTTCCGCTCCAGCGAGGCGGAAATCTGTAGTTGGTTCCAGGGCAGCTTGAGGTTGAGCCCGCCGCGCACCGTGGACCAGCTGTCGGAGAGGTCGGCAGTGGGTTGGCGGTCCACCCAGGGATCGGGCCGGTTCAGGCTGTAGCGGGTATCGATCGCCGCGGCGAGGTCGAGCGAGAGCGGCCCGTAGGAGATGTCGAGGCGCGGGGCGGCGGAGATTCCCCAGCCCATCGTGTATCCCCAGGCCCGCTGCGTGGTGGTGAGCGTCTCGGTGGGCAGCGTCGCCGGAGCGCCGTCGAGCGCGAAGGAGCTCGCGCCGCCGAAAGTGAGCGCGAGGTCCGCGCGGAGCGAAACCAGGAAGGGACCCTGGACGCGGCGAAGCTGGAAACCGACGCCCGGCACGTGGACAGACGACCAGGAGTCGAGTGGCCCGCCGTTCCACGCGTGCTGCCGGAAGTCGTAGCTCACGCCCCCGGAGGCGAGAAGGTCCCAGCCCTCGCCGGTGATGCCGAAGCTGCGCTGGTAGAGCGAGGCGAGCGACGTGCCGGCGGCGAAGCGCAGGTCCGCGAGCCCGGATCGGCCGCCGCGCGCGTCCAGCGACAGCCCGCTGACGTTGCCGTCGAACCCGATCCGCGTCCCGTCTCCGGGATCTCCGAATCCCGGGAAGTGGACCAGGCGGCTCGCGACGTGCACGCCCAGTTCCGGCCCACTGCCCAGCTTCGAGCCCGAGACGATGCTCAAGTCCGCCGCCAGCGCTCCGGAGTCGCTGTCGTCGGGAGGCGGCCCTCCGTTGACGAGCTTCATGGGAAAGAGCACCGCGGCGAGAAAATGGCGCGCGCCGGACGGGTGCCCGCGGTCCAGCCACTGCGAGAGCTGCACCAGCGGCTCGCCGAGCGAGGTGCCCGCCACCGGCGTGACGATCAGATCGTTGAAGGAGACGTTCTCGGGAAACTCGGCCAGCTCCCACAGCAGCGAGGCCGTCGACGCCCAGCCGAGCGACTCCAGCGGCGCGATCCGATTCGAACGTGCGGTGGTGTAGTAGAAGGTGCCCGCCAGCGGGTGCGCCGCGAAGTTGGTGGTGAACGAGCTGGCGTCGAAGCTCCACGCCTTGAGGGTGAGCTTGTCGAGCAGGCGCACGTTGCCTGGCGGGTCAGCGGCGGGAGGTGCGCTCACGTAGAGCAGAGCGTTGTCGACGGCGAGAAAGCCCAGGATTTCCAGCCCGGCGCGGATCCGCTGCGGTGGTTCGGGGTCCGCGGCCGCGCAGGGCCGCGAAACGGCAAGCGCCGCGACCAGCACCGCGGCGCCGAGCAATCGTCCAACTGCGAGTGGCATCGTCGGGAGATTGACCACGCCGCGATGCGTCTGGCCACTCACTTTCCGAAGACGAGCCCTCCGGTGAACGCGAACTGCAGCGCGGGGACGCCCCCGGTGGCGGCCATGCCGGCGCCGCCGGCGCCGTAATAATACCCCCCGCTGTTGAAGACCACCGGCACCAGCATGCGGGCCTCGAACCGCAGGCCGGCGTTGGGCGTCAACCAGACCTTCGTTCCCAGCATCAAGGTGGTGGCGAATCGCCAGCTGTCGCTCACGTTGACGCTCCCGCCGCCGGCCTGGGGAATCGCTTCCGGGACGAGCAGCAGGGCGCCGATGGTGAGGCCGATGAAGGGCTCGAGCCGCCCGATGCGCTGCACCGTCATTCCCCCGATCTGGAAATAGTGGGAACCGGCGCCGAACCGCCCGGTGCTGGGGTAGAGCGAGGTGAAGGAACTGAACGAGGCGTCGGGCTTGGTGTACTCCCACATCAACTCCAGGCTACCGAGGGAATGGAGGCGGTAGTCGAGGGCCACGCCGAAGGCGGGCGCGTCGCCGATGTTCAGGTTGCCGCCGTTGGTGGCGACGTCGCCGTTGAGCTGATAGCCGGCGAAGGCGCTGATGTCGAAGACCTGCGAGCCGATGGGAGGCACGTAGCCGGGGGGAGGCCCGTACTGCGCGAGGGTCGCAGGCGCGATGAGCAGCAGGCACGAGGCGCCGAGGAGGGCGGAGAAGGAGCGCATCGGTGCCTTGTAGGGAGGTTGCCGGCGCGGTTCCATGCGCACAAAGCCCAATACCCGGCCCGCGCCGGAGGGTCGCATGGGGCCATGGTCCAATGATGGTGCGTACGGGGCGCGCGGTAAGCCGTCGCTGGCGCTGCTCGTGCGCGCGAGGAGTGGCAATGGACCTGCGTCTTGCCCTGGTGCTCACCGCGGCCTTGCCCGCGATCGCCGCCGCGCAGCAGCTGGAGCCCGGGACCGCCGACCCGGCGTCGAAACCCGCGGAGGCTCGCACCGCGCCTGTCATGGACGGGCACCTCTTCGCGCCCTCGCTCCTGGTGGACACGCCGTTCCGGACCACCACCTTCAAGCTGGGAATCCTCTACGGAGTGGGCGACGCCACGGGCCCCAAGTACGACATCAACGGGAACGTGATCGGGCAAGCCACGTACAGCTTCGGGGACTTCGGCCAGACCTTCCGGTACGAGTACGCATTCTCCGAGTGGTTCTCGGCGGGCGTGGTCGTACTCACCAACCTGTACACGGGCCTCGATGGGCCCTCGGTGGTCAGTGTCGGCGCCCAGTTGGGTCTCGGGTTCGGGGCGCGCGTGAAGGCGGGACACCGCTTCGGGCCGGTGGAGACCGCGGTCCTCGTCGACGTGAGCACCGCGCCGGAGTTCGGTGTGCTGGTGGTCGCGGCCCTCCTCAAGGCGCTTCAGGACCACGTCATCGAGCCCGGGGCAGCGTTCCAGTCGACCCACACGCTGACGGTGACCCCCTCGGCGGTGGTGTCGTGGGCGCCGTGGCCGGCGCTCGGTCTGACCGCCAACGTCGCCTACGTCTACAAGTCGCTGCGGCTATCCGGCGAGAACATCGCGAACCAAGGCGGGATCCAATTCGCCGGGCTGGCGGACTTCGACTTCGGGAAGATTTCCAAGGTGCCCGTTGGTCTTCTGGCGACCTACCGAATCCTCGCCCCATTGGGTAGCGACGGGGTCTCGCGGATCGAGGACGTCTCCGGCGGTATCTTCTATTCCGCGCGCCCGGAGCTCGGCCTGGGCCTGGAAATCGGCTGGCGCAGCTTCACCATCCGGCAGCCGCTGGCTTCCACCGTGGTCCTGGCCCAACTGGGGCTGCAGTACTACTGGTAGGCCAACGCGACCAGCGGAGAGCTCGGCAGTAGCCGCTCCGGAGATTAGACCTTGGGCCAAGCGACCGGGCCGAACCGCTCGTGTAGAAGCCGGGACTGACGCTCGGAGGACGCCATGAAGAAGAGAATGCTTCCGGTGCTCGTGATCGCGCTCGCGCTGGGATGCGGGGTCTCCAAGGACGAGTTCGCGGCCCAGCAGCGCGATGCTCAGCAGAACCTGGCGAAGTACCAGCAGGAGTCGGAGAAGTCGACGGCGCTGGAGAAGACGCTCGCCGACGTGCAGCAGCAGAACGCGGTCTTGCAGCAGCGGCTGACCGAGACCACCGCCGCCCACGCCAAGCTCGAGGAGGAGAAGGGGGCGCTGGAAGCGAAGAGCGCGCAGTACGAGAAGCTCTCGCAGACGCTGGCGACGGAGATCGCCAACGGTCAGGTGGAGCTGTCGGAGCTCAAGGGAAGGATGACGGTGAAGCTCAAGGACAAGATCCTTTTCTCCTCGGCTTCGTCGTCGCTGAACAAGGGCGGGAAGACGGCGTTGGACACGGTGGCGGACGCCTTCAAGGACCTGAAGGGCAAGAACGTGGTGGTGGCGGGCTACACCGACGACGTGCCGGTCGGCGCCAAGACCGGGTTCGACGACAACTGGGCGCTTTCCACCGCGCGCGCCGTCAACGTGGTGAGGTATCTCCAGTCGAAGGGGATCTCTCCGGCGATGCTGGCCGCGGCAGGCTTCTCGGAGTTCCGGCCGGTAGTGCCCAACAGCTCGGCTGCCAATCGGAGCCAGAACCGGCGGATCGAGATTGCGCTCACGGCTGCGGACTACACGCCGCCGGTGGTCGAGATCCAGAAATAGCGCGCCGCTGCTCGCCGGATGCGCTGGTCGCGACATCGGCTCGCCTCGGCGCTGCTGCCGGCGATGCTGGCGGCGGCGCCCGCCGCGTCCGTGCCGACGTACGCCCTGGGCACGCTGCCGGTGGCGGCAGGGCAGGGCGACGTGGAGTTTCCTGTCGCCGGCGACTTCAGGGCGCAGATCGGCGTGCTGCTGCTGAGCCAGGGGACCTTCGACGACCGCAATCCCTTTGCGTACCTGTCGCAGGTCTCGCCCTGGGCGTGGCTTCACTACGACGGCTTCGAGAACCTGCGCCTTTCCGTGGCGTTCCAGGAGGCGTGGATGATGGCGGTGTCGCCGATGGGGATTCCCTCGTCCCACGAGGAACGATTCATGGCCAGGGCGCGGGTCCAGCAGCCCAAGGGCGCCTCCGCGCTCTACCAGATGCTGCAGCTGGACTTGCGCAGCCTCGACGACCCCACCACCGGGAACCACCAGATCGTCTTCCGGCCGAGGTTTCGCGTCGGTGTCGGCCTCAACCTGGATACGAGCCGCATCCACTCGATGGCGCTCTACCAGGAGGCGGCGCTGCGGTTCGGGGATTCGTCGTACGTCGCGCGCGCGTTCGACTTCTACCGTGCGGTGGCGGGGTACACCTGGACGACCAAGCGAGGTCTGTTCGTCACCGCCGCTGTGCTGGGACAGGTGTCGATGAATCCGCCCGGGACTGCGCTCGCGTTCACGTTCGGGCCGGTGCTGGGTCTCGCCTATCGCATCGCGCCGGGAGGGAAGGCCCCCGAGACGCCACCGGAGCCGCCGGAGATCGAACAGTGACCGTGGACGTGGCATCCTGCGCTTGATGGTGGAAACGCGGTTGGTGGAGGGCGAGGACGAGCTGCGGCAGATCCTCGAGCTGCAGCGCGCGAATCTTCCCCGCAGCCTGAGCGCGGAGGAGATCGCAGCGCAGGGCTTCGTCACCGTCGAGCACTCGCTGGACGTGCTCCGGCGCATGCACGCCCTTGCGCCCAGCGTCATCGCCACCGAGGGCGGGCAGCTGGCCGGGTATGCGCTGGTGATGCCGATCGAGTGCCGGGAGCTCTTGCCCATCCTCGAGCCGATGTTCCGCAGGCTGGACGGGATGGGTGGCGTGCTGGGGCGTTACTACGTGATGGGGCAGATCTGCGTGGCCCCGGCGTGGCGGGGGCGCGGCGTGTTCGATCTGCTCTACGCCGCGCACCGCCGCCACCTCGCCGGCCGCTTCGACAGCAGCATCACCGAGGTGGCGACCCGGAATGTTCGCTCGATGCGAGCCCACCTGCGCGTCGGATTCGCGGTCATCGAGCGTTATCGGGACGCCACCGACGAGTGGGCCGTCCTGCGCTGGGACTGGTCGGGACGGTCGTAGGCGCTGACGGCGGTGTGTCGCAGGTGGGCGGGACGGCGGGGGCCTGCGCTCAGCGACGGGGTGACGGTGGCCAGCTCGGCCAGCGTGACGGCGGCGAAGACCATCCAGAGGAAGACGACGAGGGCGGGACCGGTCCAGAGCTTGAGCGCGTTCATGGCGGACATCCTTTCTTCGGCAGACGCGAGGTTTGATGCCGCCGGCGGCGCGGCGCTACGCGATCGGGGCGCGGATCGGGCACTTGAGATCCGCTGAGGATCTTGTGATCCTCTCCGGATCATGACGCAGCCGGACCTGGGACGACTGAGCGGCATCCAGCGGACCGCGAAGCTGATGGCGGCGCTGCTCGCCGGGCGCGATCTCTTTCGTGACGACGTGGCCAACCTTCTCGGCGTTCGCGTGGCCGCGGCGGATCGGCAGCTCGAGGCCATCGGGCGGCACCTGCCGCTGGTGCGGGAGAAGCGCCGGGGTCGCGTTCACGTTCGCATCGACCGATCGAAGGTGTCGGGCGGCACCGAGCGGATTCCCATCGCCACCACCATCGCCGCCTGCGTCGGCGCCAGCCTGGCCCGCCTCTTCGAGGGGACCAGCTATGAAAAGGGCATGCACGACCTGGTGCACTACGTGAGCCGGGATGCCCTCCACCCCGAGCGGTTCCAGGACTTCCGCCGCCAGTTCGTGTTCCTGGTCCGCGGCGGGGAGAAGGCGCTGCCAGAGAACGAAGCGTTGCTGGAGGAGGTGGTGGATGCACTGCAGCGCCGGCGGCTGCTGCAGATCCGGTACCGGGGCTTCGACGGCAGGCGCACCTCGGTGCGCATCGAGCCCCTCTCCTTGGCGCTCTACGACCACCAGCTCTACGTCATCGGCCGTCCCCACGGGCGCGCCCCCCATCCCTATCGGTTTTCGCGCATCGAGGATGCGGAGGCGCTGGCCGCGACGTTCCGCTACCCGGACAAGGACGGCTACGACCCCGAGCGCGTCTTCGCCGACAGCTTCGGCATCGCAGTGGAGGAGAAGTACCCGGTGGAGCGCATCGAGGTGAGCCTGGCGCGCCGCTGGGAGCCGTTCGTGCACAGCCACCGCTGGCACCGCTCGCAGGAGGCGTTCCTGCGCGGCGGCCGCATCCACGTGCGCCTCAAAGTCAGGCTCTGCCCCGAGGTCATTTCCTGGGTGCTCGGCTTCGGCCCCGACGCGCGCGTGGTGGGTCCGCCGGCCCTGCGGCGCCGGATCGCGCACCTCGTCCAGCAGATGGCGCGCGTGCACGCGCCCGAGGGTCGACAGGCGCGACGCAGCCGCAAGGCCCAATGATCATCGGGCCCACGCGCGGCCTTCCGCAACGGCTCCCGGATGCCGGACCGTCGCGCTTCGATCACGAGCTGTTGCTCGCCCTCGGATCCCGTGTGAACCGATTCATCCAGTCCGCGCCGAACGTGCGCCTCGCGGCGAGGTCGTTGTGGAACCTGCAGAGCAGGCGGATGTTCCCTGGCGTGGACGAGCCGCCCGCTGCGCGTGGAATGATGTGATCGTACTCCACGCGGATGCGTGATTGGCACACGCCGCCCGATTCCAGGGGCCATTGGCAGCAGCCACCATCTCGCCTCCAGACCTGGCGCTTCACGGAGGCGGCGATGCGTGCTGTCTCGCCGCCTCGGCCGGGACGGGGCTTGTCCACCAAGCCCTTGCGCGTCGCGTGGCGCTTCAAGAGCAGGTCAAGCCCCGCCTCGAGAATGTCCTCGGCGTTTGCGTCCGGGACCGTGTGCGAAAGCGCCGCCTGCGCGGCCTTCAGCTTCTCGACGAAGGCTTTGGAGACGGTGAAGTGGAGCCGG
>Ga0136846_1232709_pt1 | contig 10550 bp, 7 predicted proteins | sample HopSoiMetagenom2_FD_96841 | JGI IMG/M metagenome (GOLD analysis project Ga0136846, IMG submission 96841) | Grasslands soil microbial communities from Hopland, California, USA - 2 Assembly 2016 (version 4) | ecosystem: Environmental > Terrestrial > Soil > Grasslands | place: USA: Hopland... | reverse complement strand
GGCGGTTCGCAGTTGGCGATTGTGGTCGGCTGGGCATGGTTCTCACTCCTTGCGTTCAGAGCCCTAGGACACTTCCGTGCCTACCGTCCTGGGCACAGACGTGCCTCAGTCGCGAGACGGAATGTGAAAGCCCGGCACGGAAGTGCCGGGTGGCGTTACAAAATTAAGCCGAGTCCCGAAGGGACGGCACGCTGCCAACGGAGTTCCGTGGCGTGCTGAGATACGGTGAAGTACCGTGAGAATTCCCTGAAGCGGCTTTGCCCGATCCAAGTGATCCGGGGTCCTTCGACTGCGTGGCCGTTCGCGAATGCGAACGGCCACGCCGCTCTGGATGACAGGGTTGGGATATGAGCCCAGAGCCTAGAGCCTAAAGCCCATCCTCAACTCACCTTCCCGCTAACGCCGGCTCCAACTTCCCTGCCTTGAACGCTTCGTAACGCTTGTTCACTTCTTCCCAGTTCACCACGTTCCACCACGCGGCCAGGTACTCAGGACGGCGGTTGTTGTACTTCAAGTAGTAGGCGTGCTCCCAAACATCATTGCCGAGGATCGGGAACAGACCCTGGGAGATTGGATTGTCCTGGTTGGGCGTACTGAGGATTTGCACTTCGCCGCCGGGTTTGCCTGCGAGCCAGGCCCATCCGCTGCCGAACTGTTTTGTGCCGGCGTCGTTGAACTTGGTTTTGAAGTCGGCGAAGGTGCCAAAATTTTTCGTGATGGCTTCGGCTACCGCTCCCGTAGGATCGCCTCCGCCTTGCGGCTTCATGATTTTCCAGAACATGGTGTGGTTGACGTGACCGCCGCCATTGTTGCGAACGGCGGCGCGAATGTCATCGGGCACGGAGTTGAGGTCGCGCAGCAGGTCTTCCGGGCTTTTGGATTGCAGATTGGGATATTTCTCCAGTGCCGCATTCAAATTCTTCACGTAGGCAGCGTGGTGCATATCGTGATGCAGCTTCATTGTCTGTGCGTCGATGGTTGGTTCGAGGGCAGAATAGTCGTACGGCAAAGGGGGTAATTCATGCGCCATGATTCTTCCTCCAGTTCAATTTGAAAGATGATTGCCTTACGCGGAACGATTCAAACCGCGATGTCAGATGCCAGAGGCTGGAACCGATCGTTCACGGATTGCAGGCATAACCTATTGTCCACGAATCGACGCGGCTTTGCACGTAGCTGAAATTCGCAGAAGTGTAGTTGAAGGACGAAGTGGCGGATTTCGAAAATCGATTAGCCCGGGAAATCAGGCTGCGGCGCGACGCTGTTTGGCCTGCGTTTCACGGCGCAGTAGCAAGCTGTTGAGTTGATCGACCAAGTGAATGAGTTTTTCTGGATCCTGTTCCTGGCTGGCGGCTTCAGAAAGTATTCTCCAATCATCACAACCTGATTGCGTGTGGATTTCCATATGTCACCTCGGTGCTGGGGGAATTTGTGCTGTTATCCAGAGAAGTGCAATTGCCGTGCCAGACAGTGGTTACGCCTATGTTTCAGTGATTTAGAACACGAACCTTCCCGCATGAGCAAAGATTTGCACGTAAAAAATTCCATGCAGTCGGTCAGGATAGCGCGACTATTTTCTTCCCAGAAATCGAATGCGCGCGGTGAAGGCGCGACGGTCAAAGCCGCTGAAAGTGAGGAACTGGGGCGAGCCGAAGGTATTGTTCACCGAATAGGGATTCTGGTGATTCGTGATGTTGTCGAAACCGCCCCGAATTGCCCAATAGAATCCGATGGCGTGAAAACGTTTTTCCAGATGCAGGTTGAGGATGAAGTAGGGCGGGAAACGATAAGTTCCCGGCGGCGCGACCAGTTGTTGTTGCGGGCTTATTACTGCGAAGGGAAATCCAGAGCGCCATTCGAGCGAGTAGCCGGCGTCGAATCCTCTAAGCAACGGCAATAATCCCCAGGAGATGAAGCGGTTGGGCGCGTCCCACGGATAGGGGCCGGGGACCTGCGGGCTGAGCACCGGGTTGTCGAGAGAGTAATCGAGCACCTGATTGGAGTGGGAAGTTGATCGCACGTAGGATCCCATGACGATGAAGCGCTGGTGAAAGGTGCGGCGCAGATCAATTCTGAATTCCTGATAATGGTCTTCGCGCGTGTTTTGAAGAATGAAGTTGGTGCCGCCGGAGCCGCTGGGGGTGTTGTACACAAAATCGTGAATGCCGATGCGGCGCATGAACTCGGCTTTCAAAAAAATCTGCGCGGGAAGCTTGCGCTCAAGGCCGACGCTCCAATTGACGAAGCGCGGGGCCAGCAATTCGGAGCGATCGACGGTGAAGGTGGTGAGAAACGTTGCTGGGGGGCCTTGCGTGTTATAGAAAGTGTCCTGCCGTGATCCCCCGAGTGGGGTGGCAATTAGAGCCATGTTGGTGGACTGATAGGTCACACCGATTCCGGCCGAGATTTTGGTATCACCGGAGTTGTCGAGAACATAGGTTCCTGACAGGCGTGGTGAGAACAGCGCACGTCGCACAACTTCGTCCCAATCGAAACGAATGCCGGGCTCGATCAGCAGACGAGGCAGCACCGACCAGCGGTCCTGAATGTAGCCGCTGGCTTCGGCGTTGTAAGTGGTGGATGGCTGGCTGTTGAAAAATACCGACTTCAGCGCAGGGGAACCGTCTTCATTCAAAGAAGTGAGGGGAGAGCGCTGCAACGACTGGTCGAAAGAGATGCGGTCGAAGTCTCCGCCAAAGAGCAGATCGTGACGCCCGTGCCAATAGCGGGGCATGTAGAAATTTGCGAGAACCTGCCAGCGCCGGGCGTTGGTATCGGCGTGCAGATAGTAGTTTCCCTGCGCGCCCTCAGGGGTGAGCACATAAGGCGCAGCGCCAAAAGGGACGAGTTTGAACCCGAACTGATCGAAGGCCGCTCCAAATTCCAACAATTTGTCGGATGAAAAGGAGTGCTGCTCTTTGATCGAGCCCACATACACGTTCTCGATATCGGCGGGAGTGGTGGTGGCCGGAGCGAGTAGAGAGAACTTGTAATGATTATCGTGAAGCCGGTTCACCAGAAAGCTGGCGGTTACGATGTCGTCGGGCGAAACATTGGCCTGCACTTTCGCAAGGTTGCCGAGCCGCCAGATGGTGTTCTGATCCTGTCCAGCGGGGAGCTCGGGGCGGATCACGTGATCGTACTCGCCATCCAGACCGTCGAAAAACCAGACTTTCCCTTTCGCGATGGGGCCAGAGACGGTGAACCGGGGATCCACTTTATCGAGCGTCCAGCCTTTCTTGTTTTGAAATGACGGCAGGAAGTTGGTGGCGGCGAAGCGGTAATGATCGTCGCCAATGCCGGTTTCCAAACTCAATACGCCCGCCGGACCTTTGCCGAACTGCGCGGGGACGCGGCTGGTTTCAACTTTCACAACGCGCAGAGCGTCGGTGCTGACGCGGGCGGTGAGTTGTCCATTGGCGGGCTGGCTTACGTTGAAACCGTCGAGCAAAACCAGAGTCTGGTAAACCTCGGAACCGGCGATGTGCGGCTGCGCCGATTGGTCGAGCACGATGCCGGGAATGAAGTTGAGCGCGTAACGGTAGTCACGGGTGTTCGGGTACGGAATGTTGATGATATCGAGGCCGCTGAGTTGCTCCTGCGATGAAACCTGCTCAGGATCGATCGCGGGAGAAGATTCGACAACACTGACGGTTTCGCGGACTTCCTGCTGATGAGTGAGTGAAACATCAAGAGTTCCTGAGTTCTGAATGTCGGGCTGAGTGAAGACGTAGAAGCCTTCTTTTTCAACGCGGAGCTGCAACGGATTAGCGGAGAGATTGACCAAGCGGCAGCGTCCGGCGAGGTCGGTTTCACAATGCTGGGCGGCGTCGCCGTTTCCCAGGACAACACGAGCGCCGGGGACGAAAACTCCGTTTTCGTCAATGACTGTGATGGTGAGTGAATGGGGATCGACCGAATTTTTTGCGGGAGACTGGGCAGCCGCGGGCATCAGGAGCATCCCCGGCGCCAGCAGCAATACGATTTTTCTCGCCCAACTCATCGCCCGCGAAGCATCGCCCCCATGATGAGCATGACAGATTTTGATTGCATGGCGAAGAGTTTGTTCTGTGTTGGGATGCGCAACGATGAGGCAAAGCGCCGCGCGATCAGCGCGCCGAGAGTCGCTCGTACTCGGCCCTAGCGTGATTTGGCAACAACACCCATAGCGTATAGGCGCCCATGGCTGTGCCAAATGGGGGATGGAAAACGGCGAAAAATGCGACCACTATGGCGGCAATGCGCGCCCAGCGCTCACGATTCATCAGGCCCCAGCCCACCAGAATTCCTCCGGCAGCCACCAGGAAAAATATCGAGCCCATGGAGAACATGAGTGGCGGCATGAATGGGCGGCTGAAAACTTCGTCGCCAAGCAGAAAATGCGGATGGTGGCTGATTGCCATGACGGCCAGCGACGGAATAATTCCAAGCACGCCGACTACGATCCAGAGAATGCCCAGTATGCGAAGATGTTTTTCAAGCCGGGTGGGAAAACTGCTTCCCTGCCCGCCGGCTGAAACTGGGTTGCCGCACTTGGGGCAAAGATTAAAGTCCGCCTGGAGTTGTGCGCCACAACGGTTGCAGAACATGGGCATCCTTCTGGATCAGGATACGCTGTCCGTGGCCGCAAAGTTCCTCGTTCAGGACCTTGGCCACGGATTTACACGGATTGCACGGATTCGAAAATCCTAATTCCAAATTACCAAAGGATTGCTGTTTCACCTATCCAGAATCCTTGAATGTCACAAGTTTGCCGATCATGATCATTATGATTTTTCCGCGTGACAACAGTGGCCACAATTCTTAAACTGCACCTTCGTTCATGTGATCTCCCGCAAGTCGGTCCAATTCGCGGCGAGGCTGCGTTACTCTGATGGTGCGCGGGGATTGAGTGAAATCCATCTAATGGGTAACAATCGGAAGGGGACTAGCCTGGGGTCAGCAGTTCCAGCCCGGAGAGAGAGAACCACTGCCCGATGACCAACGAATTACCCGACCCTTCACGAAAGCGCAGATTCCCCCGATACGCGTTGGATGTTCGCGTATCCGCCAAGGTTTTTCGGCCTGACGCTCCTATTAGTCTCTGGGGACGATCGATCGAGTTTGGGCAGGACGGTATCGGCATCACACTTACCGGAGAGTTGGTTCCTGGCGAGGTAGCGACTCTGGAACTCACGCTGCCGGGCGAAAGCGTGCCCTTGAAATTGCGCGCCCTGGTTCGATATCGCGATGGCCTGCGGCACGGCTTTGAGTTTCTGGCCAGAGACACATCTCAGCGGGAATCGATTCTGCGAACGGTTGAGCTGCTTTCAGTGGGCATGTAGCCCGAAACTTTTACATTTCCCGGGAATCCCATACATCTAGAATGGTGGTGACCGCGTACCCCTACGGGAGAGTCGTGCCATGTTGATCAAAAAGGCGGACGACATTCGTTCGTCTGAAATTACGCCCAAGGATCTTTACTTGAACCGGCGCAAGTTCCTCGCGGGTGCGGCGGTGGCAGGTGCAGCTGCGGTTACCGGAATCGGCGTGAAAGAGTTGCTGACGCCATCATCGCTCTACGCTGGCGAAAAGATTCAGGGCCTGCAGAAGAGCTCGTTTTCTACCGACGAAAAATATACCCCGTACCAGTACGTCACTCATTACAACAATTACTACGAATTCTCCACCGAGAAGGAAGAGCCCGCCGACATGGCGAAGAATTTCAGGACTCGTCCGTGGACGGTGACCATTGACGGCGCGGTCAAGAAAAAGCAGAAACTCGACATCGATCAGATTCTGAAATTCGCAGCGCCCGAGGAGCGCGTCTATCGCCATCGCTGCGTGGAAGGCTGGTCGATCGTTGTCCCTTGGATTGGCTTTTCGCTGAATGAGCTGATCAAACGCGCCGAGCCGCTGGGCAAGGCGAAATTCGTGGAGTTCACCACCATCTACGACGTTTCCCAGATGCCCGGCCAGCGGCGGCAAGTATTGCAGTGGCCTTACGTCGAAGGTCTGCGCATGGATGAAGCCATGCATCCGCTGGCGTTGCTCTGCTTTGGAATGTACGGCGAAGTTTTACCGAACCAGAATGGCGCGCCGCTGCGGCTTGTGATTCCCTGGAAGTATGGATTTAAGAGCATCAAGGGAATCGTGAAAGTGCATTTCACCGAGTCGCAGCCGATGACCACCTGGAACCTGGCGAATCCGCCAGACTTTGGTTTTTATTCCAACGTCAATCCCAACGTGGAGACTTATCACAGCCAGGCGACGGAGCGCAGGCTGGGCGAGTTCAACAAACGTCCAACGCTGATGTTTAACGGATACGATCAGGTGGCGGGACTATATTCGGGGATGGATTTGAAAAAATATTACTGAGCCACACTCTCAACAATTTAAGACCGGCCCCCCACAACCAAAAACTCCCAATGATCCGATGGATCAAAGTCGTGCTATTCCTCACCTGCCTCGTGCCCCTAACCTGGCTGCTCTGGAAATTTTTTGGCGCGACTCCTCGTGACATGACGACCTGGGGAATTGGCCTGGGCGCCAACCCGATTGAAGCCATCACCCATGAAACCGGCGACTGGACCCTGCGCTTCCTGCTCATCACGCTGGCCATCACACCGCTGCGCAAACTGCTTCAGGTCCCCTCGCTGATTAAATTCCGGCGAATGCTGGGCCTCTTTGCTTTTTTCTACGGATGCCTGCACTTCACCACTTACCTTTGGCTCGACAAGTTTTTTAACTGGCACGAGATGTGGGCCGACATCGCCAAGCGCAAATTCATCACCATCGGATTCCTGGCATTCATTCTGCTCATTCCACTGGCCATCACATCGACAAGCGGCTGGATTCGCCGGCTCGGCGGCAAGCGCTGGCAGGCTCTGCATCGCCTGATTTACGCCAGCGCAATCGCCGGAGTCATTCATTACATTTGGCTGGTGAAGGCAGATATCCGCAAACCTCTGATTTACGGTGGAATTCTGGCGATCTTGCTGGGATATCGCGCCATTGTGTGGCTGCGAGCCAAGATCAAAATAAAGACGACAGCACCGGTGACGGTTACTTCGCGAATTCAGCGACGACGGCTGGATTCCGTTTAACAGGATGCCGAGCCACGGGACCGAAACCACCGTGGGACGCAGTGGAGCGTTTTAACGTTTCCTGCGGAGAAAAACTAAGTTGCACGGAGCAAATCCACAGAGTGGGTCTCGACGGAAATGAATTTCTCGAATACTTCATTCGAGAGCAGGCGTCCTCGACTGGTTAGTCGAATGAAAGATCCGTCGCATTCCAGAAGATCGTTGCCGGTGAGTTCGTCGATTGCAGCGGAATAGTCATTCATCGCAGCCTCGCCGAATTGGTTTGCCATTTCGGCAGGATCCACGCCGCGATTCATGCGCAATCCGAGGAAGAAGGATTCCTGCAAAGCTTGGTCCCGTGTGACCAGCGTGCGCTCCGGGGCTGCTCCGGCAACATATTTTTCGAGGGCATCGGAGTTGGAAAAGCGAACCGCGGCGCGACTTTCGGCTGCTGTCAACAGCATGGAATGCGCATCTACTCCGAGTCCCAGATAAGGCCGGCGAGTCCAGTACTTCAGGTTGTGCCTTGACTCGAATCCCACGCGCGCAAAATTGGAAATCTCGTATTGCTGAATGCCGGCCTGATTCAGCAGCTGGCACGCAACCTCGTACATGTCAGCAGTGAGATCTTCATCGGGAACGAAGTGCGCGTGATACCTCTGACCGCCTGCGATCAGTTCGCGTCCGAGGCGGGAATCGTTATCCACTTCCAGCATGTAAACGCTGGCATGAGGTACGCCGGTTGCAATCAACTCGTCGAGCGACTGGCTCCAACTTTCGCGGGTCTGATGGGGAAGCCCGGCAATCAGGTCCACATTGATGTTGGATATTCCCGCGGCACGGACGCGAGCGATTTCGTTAAGCACAACTTCGCGCTTATGCAGCCGGCCTACCGATGCTGCTTCCTGGTCAATAAACGACTGCACGCCCAGGCTGACGCGGTTCACGCCGCACTCGGCCAGTCCGGCGACCACCGCTTCAGAAAGCGTGCCCGGCGCGCATTCCACGGTGATCTCGGGATCCTGCGTGAGTTCGAAGTTTTGCCGGATGGTGACAAAAATCCGTTGCAACTGAGCTACATCTAGAAGCGTAGGGGTGCCGCCGCCCAGGTAAACGGAATCAGCAGTGGATTCGAACATCCCACCCATGTTTTGTGCGGTTGCGCGCGCCTGCCGAATTTCAGCGCACAGGCGTGAAACGTAGTTTTCGAACACTGCGCGCGAGAATACATCGGAGGCGAAGTTGCAATAAGTACACTTCGTCCGGCAGAATGGCACGGCGATGTAGAGGCCCAGCGGCATCTGTATGATTATGCACTGCCGGGCTGGAAGGCGGTTGCTGGCTGTTGGTTGTGACTAACGCAGTTCCACGAGAGTTGGATTTCATTCATGCTTCCCCGAGTGGTGATAACCGGAATGGGCGTGGTCAGCCCGAATGGCATAGGCAAGCAGGATTTTTGCCGCGCCGTGCTGGCCGGCAAGTCTGGCGTAAAACAGATCACGCGATTTGATTCGTCGAACCTGCTGGTGCACATTGGCGGAGAGATTCCTGAATTTGACGAACTGGCCTGGGTGGACGCGCGCGAGCGCAAGCATCTTTCCCGCGTGGTGCCTCTCTGCGTGGCCGCCACCACCGAAGCCGTGGCCGACGCCGGCCTCGACATGAAAGCAATGTCCGTGGACGAAAAGCGGCAGATCGGAATTATTCTGGGCACCGGCGGGGGCGCGCAGGAATTCTCCGAGCAGCAGTATCGCCTGTGGCACAGCGGAAAAGAAAAGCAGGTCAGCCTGTTCTGCGTTCCGTCGGGAACCATGGGAACGATTCCCAGCGAAATCAGCATGAAGTTTGGCTTTCGCGGCTACAGCCATGTGGTGACTGCTGGGTGTACGTCATCCACCGACGCGCTGGGCTATGCATACCAGCACATTCAGGCCGGAGTGCAACCGATGTTCGTTGCGGGAGGCGTAGATTCGCCGATCACCGAAGGCATCATCAAGGGCTATACCATGATTCGCGCGCTGACGCAGTCGTGGAACGACCAACCGGAACGCGCGTCGCGACCATTCTCCGCCGACCGCGATGGATTCGTGCTGGCGGAAGGCTCGTGGATGTTTGTGCTGGAGGAATACGAGCACGCCAAAACGCGCGGCGCGAAAATTTATGCCGAGATCACCGGCTACGGCGCGACCTGCGAAGCTTTCCATCGCGTACGCATGAGCGACTCTCCCGAAGAACCGGCGCGCGCAATTACTCTGGCGCTCGAAGAGTCGCAGATTGCGCCTGAAGATATTCAATACGTCAGCCTGCACGGCACCTCCACGGAGATGAACGACCGGGTAGAAACCCGGGCCGTGAAACTGGCTTTGGGAAGTCACGCGACGAAGATTCCGATGTCGGGGCTGAAGTCGCAGATCGGACACGCGCAGGGCGCGTGCGGCGCCGCCAGCGTCGCGGCGACACTGATCGCGATGGAACATGGGTCGGTGCCGCCGACCATAAATCTTGATCAACCCGACCCCGAGTGCGATCTCGACTACGTGCCGGATGTTGGCCGCAAGGCGAGCATTGAACACGCAGTGTGTAATTGCGTCGGGTTCGGATCGAAGAATTCCGCGCTGGTGTTGAAAAAGATTGCTTGAGAGCAGGCGAGTTTCATTTGTGCGGTGGTGTTTTCAGATGCGCCCTCTATTCGTCCTGATTGGCGCGGCCGCAATGGCTTCATCGCAAACCGATCTGCCTGATTATCCTTACCTGCTGCGAATCGAGCATGCGACATTTCAGACGCACGCATGCGCGCTGTTGCGCAACGATGGAAATTTTCATCTGGAGATTGAGCGTGGCGAGCTGACCAAAGTTTTCGAGGGCAGGACCAGCGCTGGCGATCTGCTCACAATCCGAAAAAATATAAACAGCGACTTGTTGGCGAATTTGTCTCAGGGGCAGATTGAAGAACCGCTGATCGCCGCTCATCGCGACACACTGCAGCTGCAAATCCACCGCTCGGACTATTGGCAGGACCTGCTGTTTGAGAGCACCGATAGCCAGGATCCTTTTCGGCAATGGTTGCAGCCGCTGACGCGATGGATCGATGGCCTGCAGAAATTTTCGCAACGGGAACTGTCGGAAGACGCGGGCAAGAACAACTGCCTGCCGGCGAAGACCATCGCGCTCAGCAAACGTGGAGTGCAACTCGGTCAAGTGCCGGTTCGAAAGGCTCATCCCGCGCCGTTGATTTCACATGCGGCGAATGCGCCGAACCTGACGCGGCAACCCGTCGGCGCGCTGCTTTATCTGCGAACCTTTGCAATCAAGAGCGCTGGAGCGAACCAAACCTGCGCCCTCATTGCCGATAATGGAGCGTACCGCTTCGAAGAACGCAATCAGAAGAACGGCAACCGCCAAGTAGCCACAGAAGTGCTCGCCGGTCAGATTGCTCCGGAAGAACTAAAGCAACTACGGCGACTGCTGGACGAGCCATCTCTCGCC
>Ga0136846_1215206_pt1 | contig 10550 bp, 8 predicted proteins | sample HopSoiMetagenom2_FD_96841 | JGI IMG/M metagenome (GOLD analysis project Ga0136846, IMG submission 96841) | Grasslands soil microbial communities from Hopland, California, USA - 2 Assembly 2016 (version 4) | ecosystem: Environmental > Terrestrial > Soil > Grasslands | place: USA: Hopland... | reverse complement strand
CAGCGCCTTCTGGAAACCGTTCACCACCCAGGTCATCGGGTTGGCGAGGTACACGTACCAGACGACCTTCGCCAGCGAGTTCGTCGACGTGGACAGCCTCTCGTAGACGCGTCCGATCGGATACACGATCGGCGTGAGCCAGAACCACACGAGGAGCGCAAGCCCGATGAGATGCTGGACGTCGCGGTACCGCACGTTGAGGGACGAGACGAACATCGTGAGGGCGACCGAGAAGAGCACCATGTCGACGAACGCGAACGGATACAGCCACACGACGTCGAGCTGGAACCCGTACCCGAACACGATCAGGAACACGAAGAACACCGCCGACTGCAACACGAAGTCGACGAGCCCCACCCCGACCGTGGCGAGGGGCAGGATCTCGCGCGGGAAGTAGACCTTCTTCACCAGGTTCGCGTTCGAGATCACCGACTGCGCGCCGTTGAGCACCGAGACGTTGAACAGGTTCCATGCGAGCAGTCCGGCGAGCAGGAACGGCGCGTATGGATCGACGGCGCCGCCGAGCATCTTCGACACGAAGCTGAACACGACCAAGAAGACGACCGGGTTCAGGAGCGACCAGATCGCGCCGAGCACCGAGGCCGTGTACTTGACCTTGAGCTCCTTGCGGATCAGGTTCCACAGGATCTCGCGGTAGCCGGCGAGCTCGCGCAGGCGGACGCCGACGCGCAGTCGGGGCGGCTCGGAGGTGCGCTCGGTGACATCGCTCACGGCGGCGATCGGGAGACTCCTTGCGACGGACGGGGTCAGCGCAAACGCGCTGCTCAGGGCGAGTGTAGCAAGGGGCTTTCGCGTTCCATACCAAGCGTCATGACGGATGCGTGAAGCTTTCCAGAGCCCTCGCGAAGTCCAACCCGTAGCCCTCGATGAGATCCGGCTCGGTCACGCCGAGGTCCGCGAGGGCGTCGGCCCAGCGGCGCATATTGGGGCCGACGGGGTCATCCACGACGTGCATCGTGGCGTCGATCGCCGCCGCGTAGCCATGGGCGGTGGCCTCGCGGGCGGCGAGGTCGGCCATGTACGCGCGTGCCGTGGCGCCTATCCGCTCGCGGCGGCCCGGGTCGGCGACGAGATCGGCGATCCGGGCGGCGAGCTCGGCGGGGTCGGTCGGACCCGGCGCCACGGTCAGCACGGTGCCGTCGGGGCTGTCGAGATAGGTCCCTGTCGCCGACACGATCGTCGGGCGGCCGACCTGCATCGCGCGCGCGAGCGACCCCGACACCTCGCCGCGATGCGGGTGCCGGAGATCGACCGCGATGTCGGCGGCCGCGAGCCACGCGAGGAACGCCTCGTCGGTCACGTCCGTCTCGACATGGAGCCGCCGGCCGAGCGCCGCCCGGCGTGCGATCGGCGCGAAGTCGTACGTCTCAACCGCTCGGCCGACGATCGCGACGTGGACGTCGTCGGGCAACGTCTTGACGGCCGCGAGCAACGCGTCGAGCTGCTTGGCCTCGTTGATGTCGCCGGGGGCCACGACGAGCGTGCCGGCGCCGACCGTCTGTCGGATCTTCGCGCCGGCGGGGCCGGCGGCAGCCAGCGCCGCGGCCGACTCCACCGGCGGATGCGGGATCACGAATACCGGCGTGCGGCACCCGAGGTCCTCGAGGTACCGCCGGCAGAAGTCGGCGTGCACGACGATGCCGCGCGCTCGGCGTGCCACCGCGGCGATCCACGGTATCCGCAGCGGCTTGTTCGCGAGCGCCTCGGGCAGCGACATCTGCTCGCGCGCCTCGAGCGCCTCCCGCATGGCGACGAACCCGAGCTTGTCGCCGCTCGTCATCAACCCGCGCACGAAGTCGTCGAGCGAGAGGTCGTGCAGCACGATGAGCCCGCGCGCCTCCCACACCATCCGGTAGATCGGCAGATGGAAATCCGCGTTGTTCCCGAGGTGATCGATCGCCAAGCGGTACGCCGGCACGGTGGCGAAGTCGGCATCGCGAACGGGCCACACCGGGTCGACGGGCATGCGCTCGGTGAACCCGATGCGCGCGAGGCCGTCGAGGACGGCGCGGTGATAGGTCGCGATGCCGGTCGGGGCCGGCGGCAGCGGTCCGAGCGACGCGACGCGCTCGATCGCGCGGGGCGCGGTGAGCCGCTCGTTCACAGCGCGTTTCGCGCGCCCGAACGGCGAGCGCATCAGTCGAGGAGCCGCGCGACGATCTGCGGCCACGTGAGGACGACCTCGCGCACGAGCTCGTTGCCGGCCGTGCCCATCCGGCGCGCGCCGTCTGCGTCGCGGGCGAGCTCATCGAACCGCGCAGCGATCGCGCGGGGATCGGGCTCGGCCACGAGTCCGGTGACACCGTCCTGGACGAACTCCAGCGGCCCGCCGGCGTCGGTCGTCGTGACGACCGGCCGTGCCGCCGCGAATCCCTCGATCGTCACGTACCCATAGTCCTCGTCGTACGGGCCGAAGTAGACGGCGCGCGCACCGAGGTACAGCTCGTGCAGGCGCTCGTTCGACACCCCGATCTCGATCCGCACCTTGTCGCCGAGGCCGAGCCGCTGGATCTGATCGCGCAGCGCTCGTTCGTCGGGACCGCGGCCGACGAGCACGAGCTTGACCCCGCTCTTCGTGTGCTGCATCGCGTCGATCACGAGGACCTGGCGCTTCAGCGGCTCGAGCCGGCTCGGATAGAACACGTAGTCGCCGTAGTCGCCCGGCGTCATCGTGAGCATCTCGGTGGTCGCCGGCGACGGGTGGTACAGCGGTTCGGCGGGGATCTGCAGGCCGTCCCACAGCCGTTTGGCCACGTTCCTCGAGTTGGCGAAGATCCGCTTGGCCTCGCCGAGCGCGAGCCGGTCCCCGGTGTGGATCAGGTCGCGCACCGTCGCGCCGTCTTCCTGCACCGAGAGGTCGCCGAAGTCGGGGTGATCCCAAAGCTCGTAGGCCGAGCGGTGCTGATGGATCAGCCACACGATCTTGCGGTCGTGCGACGCCAGGTACGCCGGGAACTTCAACGCGATCACAGCGTCCACCCGCATCCCGTTCGACTCGGTGATGTCGAACGACCGCCACACCGCCATCTGGTGCACGATCTCGGTCGCGAGGTACCACTTGCCCGCGATCGTCACGATCTCGGCGTCGTGACCCGCATCGCGGAGCGCCCGGGTCAAGGCCTCCGTGTGGATCTCGGCGCCGCCACGGACGAACGCCGTTTGCGGATTGAGGACGGCGATCCTCACGCGTCGCCTCCCGGAGCGCCGTGCCGGAGGTCCCCGACCTGCTGCTGCAGCTCCTCCACCTGATGCTCGAGCTCGAGCACGCGCTCCGACAACGCGACCGACAGATCCATCGCGTCGCCGAGCAGCCGGTCGTAGCGGCGCGTCGCGAACCGGCCACCGCGGAACATCGCGTACTTGACCTTTCGGCGAAGCGGCGTCGGCGCGGCGAGGTGCGGCTCCCCGAGCGGCGTGGCGGCCCGTTCGTCGGTCCGCATCTTCGCGACGAATTCGAGCATCTGCTCGCGCACCTGGCGAGTGCCGGCCTGCGGCCGCGCGCCGGCCTCCTGGCTCCAGTACAGGTGCCGGACGAGCGACAGGTAGCCTTCGTCCTCCGGCTCGGAGGCGGCGCCGGGCTCGGGCCCAGGGTCCGGAGCGGTCATGGCGCGAAGCGTAGCAGTGGGTCTCGGGCCGGTCGACGCACCCTCAGTCTTCCGGGAACACCGGTCCGGTGCAATCCGTGCGCAGCGGCAGCGGATCGGGCGGCCGCGGTTCCTGATCGAAGTCGAACGCCGACAGCATCGGCGTCGCCTCGCGATCGCGCTGGGTCAGGTACGGCCGCAGCGACCAGTTGTCCTCGATGAACCGGATCACGCTCGAGAACTCTCCCTGCTCATGACTGACCGTGCCATCGACCGAGTAGGGGCTGATGACGATGAGCGGCACGCGGAACCCGAAGCCCATGCGGTCGACGTCGGGCGGCGGCACATGGTCGTAGAAGCCGCCGTAGTCGTCCCAGGTGAGGAAGATCGCGGTGTCCTTCCACATCGGGGATCGCATGATCGCGTCGATCACCTCGGTGGACCAGTTCTCGCCGTGGCAGAACGAGTACTCGGGGTGCTCCGAGAGCTCGAACCGCGGCGTGATCCACGTGACCGGCGGGAGCGCGTCGTTGCGGATGTCGCGCACCACGCGGTCGACAGGCCGCACGTACTTCGCCCATCGCGCGGGGTGGTTCCGGTAGCGCTTGATCGCCGAGAACGCCGACCAGATGTAGCCGCGCTGGCGCTCGGTCGCCGCGTAGTACGCCCACGGGATGTCGTGCTTCTCGAGCAGGTCGCCCTCGGTTTCGAAGTCGAAGCACGGCGGCACTTTCACGACGTTGCCCTCGGCGTCGTACACCTCGACCACCTGTTGGGGCGGCGCGTCGCATCCGAACGTGTTCGAGAAGAATCCGGTGCGCCGCGGGTTCTCGCGCGCGCCGCCCGACTGGGCGGCGATCGAGTACAGATGGTTGGGGAACGACGGCCCCCACGCCGAGGCGAAGAAGTCGTCGAACAACGCGTTGTGGCTCGCCCAGTGCCAATAGTTCGGCAGCTGATCGCGATGGAGCTGCGTGTACGCCCAGTCGCCGGTCGGCCCCTGATCGAACCCGTCCATCGCGCCGCCGTTCCATGCGACGCGCGAGCACGCGTAACAGTGCGGGATGTCGCCCGGGACACGGCCGTCGGTGCCGCGCTCGAGCGGCCGCTTCGCGCCGTGATCCATCCCCACGCCGACCCCCTCGGCACCGGGGAAGGTGCCGAACAGGTTGTCGAAGGTCCTGTTCTCCTTCACCAGGAAGACGACGTGCTTGATCGGCGTGGTCGTGACGAACGACGACGCGTCGATCGAGGTCGCGGGATCCGAGGAGCTCGTCGGTGTCGCGGAGATGTTCGGCGGCGACGTCGCAACCGGGGTCGAGCGATCGGTGCACGCGACGGCGGTGACCGCGATGGCGACGATCAGGAAGACGACGCGACGCACGCGGCGCTATCCCTCCGGCGGCGGTGCGTCCCAGATCGATCCGTGACAGTCGGTCCGCAGGGGTTGCGGGTCGGGCGCCGAGGGCTGTTGCGAGAAGTCCATCGCGTTGCGGAGCCCGTCCGCGATCCGGTCGCGGCGGGTGAGGAACGGCCGCAGCGACCAGTTGTCCTCGATGAACCGAAGCACGCTGGAGAACTCATACGTCGTGTGGTCGACGAAGCCGGGCTTGGCGTACGGGCTGATCATCATCGCAGGCACACGGATCCCGAGGCCGTTGTCGTCCAGGCGTACCGGTGGCACGTGATCGTAGAACCCGCCGAAGTCGTCCCAGGAGACGACGAGCATCGTGTCCTTCCAGGCGGCGGAGCGCATCAGCGCGTTGACCACCTCGATCGTCCAATTCTGTCCCCAGCAGAAGTTGTACTCCGGGTGCTGCGACAGCTGGAACCGCGGCGTGATCCAGGTCACGGGGGGAAGACGATCCGACGTGATGTCGCGGATCACATCGTCGACGGGCCGGATGTGCTCGGCCCACAGATCTGGATCGTTGCGGTAGCGGTCGATCGCCGAGTAGGCCGACCAGATGTACCCGAGCTGGGCGTTGGTCGCCGCGTAGTAGGCCCAGGGGATGTGCTTGGCGTTCAGCAGGTCGCCCTCGGTCTGGAAGTCGAAGCAGGGCGCGACCTTCACCATGTAGCCCTCGGGGTCGACGATCTCGACGTAGCCGTCGCGCGCGATGTCGCAGCCCCACGACTTCGCGTAGCCCTGCTGCTGCATGTCGACGAGCGTCGGCGGCGGCTGCCACGGATTGTCGATCGCGCCGCCCGACGTCGCGGCGATCGAGTACATGTGGTTCGGGAACGACGGTCCGATCGCCGACGCGAAGAACCGGTCCGCGAGCACGTAATGCTCCGCCCACGACCAGTAGGCGTCGATGTCGGAGCGGTGGAACTGCGTGAACGCGTACCGGTCGGCCGCGTCGGTCTGGTTGAACCCGTCCATCTTCCCGCCGTCGATCGACGCGACGTTGCAGTTGTAGCAGTGCGGCAGGTCGTGGGCGCGTTGCAACGGCGCATGCGTCAGCGGCCGTGTCACGCCGCGATCGTCTGCGGTCGTCGCGCCGTTCGCGCCGGGATAGGTGCCGAACACGTTGTCGAAGCTCCGGTTCTCCAAGAGTAGGAACACGACGTGCTTGATCGGCGTGCGCGTCTGGAACCGGCTCGCATCGACGACCGCCGGCAACGCGGCCGTGATCGGATCGGGCGGGGCGTTGAGCTGCTGGCCGGTCTCGGGGTCGACGGTGCCCTTCGGCGCGTCCGACGGCGCGTCCGACGGCGCCGCCGACGGCGTCGGTGACGAAGCCTGTTGTGCAGACGGCGATGTCGACGCGCACGCGAGCGCCACGAGGACGAGCACGATCGCTGCAGCGGCGAGCCGGACGGGAGAGCGGCGGGCCATGGAGCGCTCAGCCTATCGGCCGAGCATCGCGCGAAGGGCGTCGTCCAACGGTGGGAACCGTGGAAGCGACAGGTTCTCCACGAACACGCTCGTGAGCGCCGACCGCTCGGGCCGCGGAGCCGGCAACGCGAGCTCGGCGGCGCGTTGCGCGCGGACCTCGCCGGAGAACCCGCCGAGATCGCGGAGCCGCTGGAGCACGGTGAACCAGCTCGCCGGCTCCGCCCCGCTGAGGTGGTAGGTGCCGTAGCGACCGGTACGGGCGAGCGGGAGCAACCGCTCGGCGAGGTGCTCGACGAACGTCGGCGAGCCGACGCGGTCCTCGAGTCCCGCGGCGTCGTCGCCCGCGCGCAGTCGCGCCAGCTGCGCGGACAGGTAGTCGCTCCCGCCGCCGAAGACGTATCCGGTCCGGACGATGAAGTGCTCCGGCAGCGTCGCGACGACGAACCGCTCTCCGGCGAGCTTTGCACGCCCGTACACGCTGATCGGGCACGGCTCGTCGGTCTCGTCGTACGGCTCGGTCTTCGTGCCGTCGAACACGTAGTCCGTCGACACGTGCAGCAACGTCGCCTCCGACATCCGCGCGGCGAGCGCCAGCGACTGCGGTCCCTGCGCGTTGTCGCGGAAGGCGCGCGCCGGATCCGTCTCGTTCTTGTCCACGTGCGTGAACGCGCCGCAGTTCACGATCAGATCGGCGCCGAGCGGCGGGACGCCGCCCAGGACCGCGTGATGATCGCCGATGTCGAGGTCGGCGTGCGTCAACGTGATGAGATCGTGATGCGCGCCCGCAGCCTTCGCGAACGCGCGGCCCAGACCGCCGCCCGCGCCGGTGACGACGATCTTCACGCGACCCCCTGCGGCGGGCGCGGCGCGGTCACGATGTCGTGCTCGTGCGCGCGATACAGCCACTCGCGGTGGTCGCGGTACCACGCCACGGTGTCTGCGAGTCCGTCGTCGAACGCGATCGCCGGCGACCACCCGAGGCCGCGGAGCCGATCGGCGGTAACGCCGTACCGGAAGTCGTGCCCGGGTCGGTCCGGGACGAAGGCGATGAGGTCGTCGGACGCGCCGACGAGCGCGACGATCTTCTCGGCGAGCTCTCGGTTCGAGAGCTCCGTCCCATCGCCGATGTTGTACAGCACGCCCGGCTCCCCGTCATCGAGCACCGTGATCGCCGCGCGGGCCCAGTCCTGCACGTGCAGGAACTCGCGCCGCTCGCTCCCGTCCGCGTACACCGGCACCGGCAAACCTTCAAGCGCGCTGATCGTGAACGTCGGGATCACCCGCTCGATCTGACGCGGCCCGTAGGCGTTCGTCCCGCGGACGACGGTCACGTCGACGCCGTACGTGGCGCGGTACGCGGCGCACAGCAGGTCGGCGGCGGCCTTGCTCGCCGCGTACGGGGACCGCGGCGCGATCGGTGCGTCCTCGCTGAAGCTGCCGCCGTCGCGCGCGCCCTCGCCGTACACCTCGTCGGTCGAGATCATGAGCATCCGGGCACCGGCCCCGCGGACCGCCTCGAGCACGGACTGCGTCCCCATCACGTTGGACTCGAGGAACCCGCGCGCGGCGTCGATCGATCGGTCGACGTGCGACTCGGCGGCCGCGTGGATCACCGCGTCGGCGCCCCCGACCAGCCGGCGAACGAGCGCCTCGTCGTTGACGTCGCCCAGCACGAACGTGAAGCGAGGATCACGGTCGTGTTGCTCGAGGTTGGCGCGGGACCCGCCGATCGACAGCCGGTCGAGCACCGTGACGCGCGCGCTCGGATCGGCCAGCAGCGCATCCACCAGGTGCGACCCGATGAAGCCGGCGCCACCGGTAACGAGGACGTGGTCGGCGGTCATAGGCGCCGGCGGACGCCGGCGGCGAGCAGTCTAGCGGCCGGGCTGCGCCGCACGGCGCAGCACGGCCGCGGTCTCACGCGCCGAGCGCTGCCACGTGAACGACGCCACACGGGCCGTCCCCGCCGCGCGCAGCACATTGCGGAGGTCCTCGTCGGCCAGCAGTTCGCGGAGGCCCGACGCGATCGCGGCCGGATCGTCGGGGTCGACCAGCACGGCTGCCTCGCCCGCGACCTCCGGCAGCGACGAGGTGTTGGACGTGAGCACGGGCACGTTCGCGGCGAACCCTTCGAGCACCGGGAAGCCGAAGCCTTCGGCGCGGGAGGGGTAGGCCAGGATCTCGGCACCGGACAGCAGGGCGCGACGTTCCTCGTGCTCCACGTAGCCGACCCGGATCACCCGGTCGCGGACCGTCGGCGAGAGCGCGGCGATCGTCTCGTCGACCCGGGTGGCGTAGTCGGGCGCCCATCGGACGGCGCCGCCGGCGATCACGAGCGACACGTCGCCGTCGTCGAGCAGGGCGAACGCCTGGACGAGGTGCTCGAGGTTCTTCCGCGGCTCGAGGCCACCGAGGAACGCGATGTAGGGGCCGGCGATGCCGAGCCGGCCGCGCATCGCGTCGACCTCGACCGGCGTGACCGGCGCGAACCGATCGGCGTCGGTCCCGTGCAACACCACGTGGACCTTGCTCGCCTCGACGTCGTGGGTCGCGAGGAGGTCGTCATACGTCGCCTTGCTCGGCACGATCACGGCGGCGGCATCGCGGAGCCGGCGAGAGAACGCCCGTCGCCATCGGGCGTCGTGGTGCGGCGCCGTCTCGGGCATCGCCGCGAACGCGAGGTCGTGCACCACGAGCACGACCCCGTCCGAGGTCGTCGGGGGCGGCAGGTAGTTGGTCGCGATCACGACGTCGGAGGTGCCGGCGAGCCACTCGACCTTGGGCAGGCCCGTTCGCGACGCGAACGGGCCGAACAGACGCGAGGGGATCCGGGAGGCCCGCTCTCCCAGGTTGGGTGCCCACGCCGCGAAGCGGCGTTGGCGCCGCCCGACCCCACGGACGTCGAGGTACCACGCCACGAACCGATCATCCGGCATCGCCACAGGCAGATGACGGATGATCGCCTCGGCGTACATCCCGACCCCCGTGCGGTGCGGGTCGACGGCGGGACGCGCGTCGATCGTGACCCGCACTCAGTCGACCTCGACGCGGCTCTGATCCCCCACGACCAGCCGGTGGGCGCCGCCCCCGCCCGCATGACGCACGTCCGCGTTCCGGCCGAGGATCGAGGCCTCGAGCGCGTCGACGCCGTCGACCGAGCAGCCCGCCATCACGATGCTGTCGCGGATCGTGCTCGCCCGCACCGTCGACCCCGGCTCGATCGAGACGTCCGGCCCGATCGTCGAGGCATCGATCACGCAATCGGCGCCGATCCACACCGGACCGATCAGCCGCGACCCGGTGACCTTCGCGCCGGGCGCGACCACAGCGGCACCCTCGACCGTCGTTCCGTCATCGACCGAGCCCCGGACGTCGGTCTCCAGCGTCGCCAGGAGCATCCGGTTCGCGTCGAGCAGGTCTTCCGGCCGGCCGGTGTCCTTCCAGTAGCCGTCGACCATGTCGGCGCGCACGACCTTCCCGGTGTCGACAAGCCATTGGATCGCCTCGGTGATCTCGTACTCGCCACGCCAGCTCGGTTGCAGGGTCGCGCACGCCTCCAGGATCGAGTCGCCGAACAGGTACACCCCGACGAGCCCGAGATCCGAGACGAACTCCTGCGGCTTCTCGACAAGCGTCGTCACATGGTCGCCCTCGAGCACCACGACGCCGAACTGGGACGGGTCGGGAACGCGCGCGAGCAGGATCTGTGCGTCCGGCCCGGCGTCTTCGAACACCTGCACGAACCGGCGAACGCCCTCGAGCAGCACGTTGTCGCCGAGATACATCAGGAACGGTTCCCCACGGACGAAGTCGGCCGCGGTCAGGACCGCGTGCGCCAGGCCGAGCGGCGCCTCCTGCTCGATGTAGGTGATCCGCACGCCCCAGGTGCTCCCGTCGCCGACGGCGTTGCGCACCTCCGGGCCGGTCTGGCCGATCACGATGCCGACCTCGGTGATGCCGGCGTCGCGGATGGCGTCGAGCGCGTGGAACAGGATGGGCTGCCCCGCGATCGGGATGAGTTGCTTCGCTTGGGTATGGGTCAGCGGCCGGAGCCGCGACCCCTCCCCGCCGGCGAGCACCAGCGCGCGCATGCGCGCGAGTCT
>Ga0136846_1235998_pt1 | contig 10551 bp, 5 predicted proteins | sample HopSoiMetagenom2_FD_96841 | JGI IMG/M metagenome (GOLD analysis project Ga0136846, IMG submission 96841) | Grasslands soil microbial communities from Hopland, California, USA - 2 Assembly 2016 (version 4) | ecosystem: Environmental > Terrestrial > Soil > Grasslands | place: USA: Hopland... | reverse complement strand
ATGTCGCCATTCAAAAACTCAGTCTGCCGAACAATCTCAAAAAAGGTCAAACGTTCGACGTCAAAATCTTCGCCCAGTCCGATCAGCCCCAGCAGGCCACCGTTCGTCTTTATCGCAACAACCAGTACCTGGACGCCGCAAAGGTGGACCTTACGGCCGGGAAAAATCTTTTCTCCTTTCCGCAGACCCTCGATGCGCCTGGTTTTTACAGCTACGATATTCAAATCGAGGCCGAGCAGGATTCACTTCCCCAGAATAATCGTGCGGTCAATTTCACTTACGTGCGCGGCGATCCTACTATCCTGGTCGTCTCATCAGATCCCGAAGGCGATCGCCAGTTGGCCGACGCGCTGCGTCAATCTCATCTGGAAGTGAAGCTCGTGGATATCAGCGGCTTTCCTTCGTCACTCGCCGAAATGCAAACGTACGATGCTATTTTCCTCAGCAACGTTGCTGCGGGCGATCTCGGCACTGATTTGATGCGACTGCTCGAAAGCGCCGTCCGCGATTTCGGCGTGGGCCTTGTCTGTCTGGGAGGCGATCAATCGTTCGCGGCGGGCGGCTACCGCAACACACCGCTCGAACAAGTGCTGCCGGTCGACATGGAATTGAGCAGCAAAAAAGTTCTTCCGAGCGGCGCGCTCGTCCTGGTCGTCCATGCCACTGAATTTCCAAATGGCAATCAGTGGGCCCGCGATATCGCCTTCGCGGCTTTGAAGTCCCTCGGTCCGCAAGACGAAATGGGCATTGTTCTCTGGGACGGAACAGACCATTGGCTTTTTGAACTGGCCAAGGTCGGCGACGGCAAAGAGATGGGCCGCAAGATCGCCGGGATGAACCCGGGCGACATGGTGAGTTTTCAGCACGTCATGGACATGGCCCATGCCGCGCTCAAGAAATCCACCGGCAGCATTAAACACATGGTCGTATTCAGCGATGGTGATCCAACCGCTCCTTCGCAGAAGCAGGTGCAGGACATTATCGCCGACAAGATCACAGTCAGCACCGTCATGATCGGCGGCCACGTCGCGCCCGACACGATGACCTGGATGGCCCAAATCGGCCGCGGCCGGTTCTACGACGTGAAATCGCCCAACATGCTTCCGCAAATTTTCATTAAAGAAGCGGCCGTCATTCTTAAGTCGGCCATTTTCGAGGAGCCGTTCAAACCGCAAATTGTTGCGGGAAGCGAATTGATTCGCGGCATCGGCGGCAACGAAATGCCTCGACTGCTCGGCTACGTGGCGACCAGCACAAAAGCCCGCGCCGAGACGCCGATTCTCTCCGAAAAAGGCGACCCGATTCTGGCACATTGGCAATATGGCCTGGGCCGGTCGGTCGCATTCACGAGCGATGCAAAAGCAAAATGGGCGCAGCCCTGGCTGAACTGGCCTAAATATCGGCAGTTCTGGTCACAGGTCGCTCAATGGAGTTTGCGTAAATTGGAGAATGCCGATTTCACAACCGACGTGTCCGTAGATCGCGGTGAAGGCACCCTCAGTGTTGAAGCTTTGGATGCCAACGGCAATTTCCGCAATTTCCTGAATCTCGAAGGCGTTATTGTCAGTCCGAAAGGCGAACGCGTGACCGTCCAACTGGAACAGACCGGTCCCGGCCATTACGAAGGAAAATTTCCAACAAAGGAAGTTGGCGCTTACTTGATCAACCTTCTGGAGAAAAAGAATGGCCAGCTTCAGGGCTCCCAGGTCCTCGGCGCCAGCGTCAATTATTCGCCGGAGTTCGCCGCCACCGAACCGAACTACAATCTGCTCACGCGAATTTCAGAAGCGGGCGGCGGGCGCATCCTGGACATCAAAAATCCCGGCCTGAATCCCTTTGAGTTTAACCGTCAGAAAACTTTTCAACCGCGCGATTTATGGGAGTGGCTGCTCCGGCTTGGAATTCTCCTTTTCCCGATCGACGTCGCGATCCGCCGCATCCAACTGGATACCGCCGAATGGCAACGCGCTACCGCAAAACTGCGCGGCTGGATCTTTTTCTGGAAAGGCAAGCCGCGCCCGGTCGAAGCTGACGAATCATTGAACGCGTTGCTCGCGCGGCGCGATCAAGTACGGGCGAAAACCACCGCGCCACCAGTCGCAGTCGATCCCGCTCTGTTCAAACCCGTGAACGCACCGAAGGTGGAGACTATTTCCTCTGTCGCAACAACACCCGCGGTTGAAGCCAAAGCGGAGGAGAAAGGAAAGAAAGCACCTCCAGGCGAAAACACAACGAGCCGCTTGCTGGAAGCGAAAAAGCGCGCCCAGCGAAAATAGGACTTCGCGAGCGCGCCAATTGCAACAGAGTTATGGCTTTATCAGGCGATAAAATTTCGCGCCTGTCGAAGCGACGGTGATGGGCACCGGACTGACTCCGCCATTGGGGACATCGGTCCAGCCGTTCGGGTTGGCTAAATTGCTGCTCTCCTGGAGACTGAATCCAGTGCCGGACCATGTTATGCTTCCACTCGTTCCATTAATACTTATCGAGAGTGTTGGTTGCACCGGACTCACTCCGGCCAGTTGCGCCACTTCATTGGGGCTCAACATCCGGTTATAAATTCGAAACTCATCGAGAAAGCCGGTGTAACCGGACCAAAACGGATCGTGGGACTTCCCGATTTCGATTTGCAGATTCGGATTCCAGGCCCAATCGCGTGAATTGGCTTTGGTCGTATCTAAAAGGCCGTCCACGTAGATCGATACCGAGGCTCCGGCAGTTTGATCGTAAACATAAGCGATGTGGTGCCACTGACCGTCTGTTAAATCTTTCGTGGTGATTTGCACATTGGCCCGGGCGCGGCCAGCCGCTTCAGCCTGATTGTTCAGATGCCCGGTCGGATCCTGGTAAATGACATCTCCACCAGAACCGGGCGTTTCGCGATGATCAAAGATGATTGCATATTGATCCTGGGTCGGAGTCACAACGTCGGATTTCATCCAAAATGCAATCGTTCCTCGAATCCAATTGAATTCCGGAGCTGGCGGGATCGTAATCTGGCTTGGAATGGTTCCATCAAAGTTCATCACGCCGTTGTGCCCATCTTCGCTGGCGACCCAGGTGGCGCCCACGTTCACACCATCGTGTTTGGTTGGCAATGCGGTGTTGTCTACAATCACATCATTCACCGGGTCGGCATCGAAATTATAAACAAGCGCCAGTTCAACGACGTTGAGCGTCACTTCATCGCTGATAACGTTTGTCGCGCCGAACGCGCTCAGGCGAACGCGGAACTTTTTACCGTTATCGGCCGCGGTCGCCACAAAAGTATAATTTGAACTGGTTGCGCCAAGGATGTCCGTTCCATTTTTTTGCCATTGGTACTGCAGAGTCGCCGGATTGCCATTCGCCACCGAGGCACCCACACTGAAAGTGGCCCTGTCATTCAAAGCACCCGTCAAGTTCGTCGGCTGGCGGGTGACGACAATCTTTGGTTGCGGGCCCAGGCCGGCTAACGTTGCGATTTCAGTCGCGGAGAGCACGCGATTGTAAAAGCGGAATTCATCCAGAAATCCGGTGAATCCGGACCAAAAAGAATCGTGCGTCGAAAAGCCGATGTTAAAATCAAGATCGGGATTCCACGCCCACGCGCTGTTATTCGCTCGTGTCGTGTCCAAAACCCCGTCCACGTAAAGCGAAACCGAACCATTCGCCGTTTGGTCGTACAAACAAACAACATGATGCCATTTGCCATCGGTCAGGTTACCCGTAGTCGCCTGGTCGTTCGCCCCGCCCGACGCCTGGTTGTTCACATGGCCATCGGGCGACTGGTAGATAATATCGCCTCCCACGGTCGAATCTCGACGATCAAACAGGGCCGCGTATTGATTCGGAGCCGCGGTCACATTGGTTGATTTCATCCAGAAGGCAATTGTGCCTCGCGCCGAAGTGAGTTCAGGGGCGGGCGCAATAGTGATCTGGCTGGGAAGGGTCCCATCGAATTGCATCACGCCATTGCGGCCATCTTCACTGGATACCCACGTGGCTCCAGCATTCTGGCCCGCATGCTTCACAGTACCCGGCGTGCTGTCCACTATCACATCCGCGACCGGGGCGGCATCGAAACTAAAAATCAGGGTCACATCCGGAATTACCGTTAAGGTGGCTTCCGCGCTGGTTACGTTCGGCGCGCCCGGAGCGGTGAGCTGAGATCGAAACTTTTTGCCGTTGTCCGCCACTGTAACGGGAAAGGAATAGGTTGCGTTTGTAGCGCCGGGAATATCCACGCCTTCTTTCTGCCACTGATAGTGTAACTGGGCAGGGTCTCCATTGACCAGGACCGCGTTCACGGTGAAAGAGGCGGTGTCGTTTTCTGCGATGGATCGGTCTTCAGGCTGGCCAGCCGGCTTGATAACGATCAGAGGGGCTGTGCCCAGGCCGGCGATGTCCGCTATTTCTGAGGGTGTCAAAAGCCGATCGTAAATGCGAAAATCATCCATGAAGCCCGTGTAACCTGACCAAAATGTGTCGGTAGTGGCTTTGCCAATCGAGATTTGCAGATCTGGTTTCCAAGCCCACGCCACGCTATTCGTTCCGGTCTTATCCAGAATTCCGTCGACGTAGATTGACACCGAGCCAGTAGCGCTTTGGTCGTAAACATAGGCGATATGGTGCCAGTTGCCGTCGGTCAGGCTGAGAGTTGTGCTTAGGGCATTGGCACCGGCCCGATCAGCCGCTTCCGCCTGGTCGGTCACGTGGCCGTCAGGGTCCTGATAAAGGACATCACCTCCAGAACCCGGCGTTTCCCGTCGATCAAAAATTATCGCATAGGGGTTGGGAGTCGGCGTCACCAGGTCGGATTTCATCCAAAAGGTGATTGCACCGACCGACGAGTTCAGGTCGGGCGCGGCGGATAGCGTGATCTGGCTGGGCGCGGTGCCATCGAAGTTCATCACCCCGTTGCGACCGCTTTCGCTGGCGGACCAAACGGCCAGATTGTTGGTGCCGGAATGTCCCCCGGCCGGACTGCTATCTACAATGACATCGCCGGCGGGCTCGGCGTCGAAATTGAAACGCACTTTCAATGAGGCATCGAGCACATCGGCGCGGAGCCGCGGAGCAAGCATGAAAGCGAGCGTGAGGGCGTAAAAGGAAATGGGAACAAAAACGCGAGTTCCCGGAATGGCTAGTTTTGGATTCATATGGGATTGCCCCCCGTTCTAAACTAATTAGGAGCCTGAAGGCAAGAGAGAGATTTTCTCTTTGCCGAGTCGAAGACCGTTCCGCCGTCAGAAGTCTTCGGGAGCTTTCGCCGGCAGTAGAGTTACTTCTTGAGAATTCCGCGCAGTGCCCTGAGGAATGTCTCCACATGCTCAGGTTTTGAGGTCTCGCCCATCAAGCCGACTCGCCAGATCTTCCCTTTGAGTGGTCCAAGGCCGGCTCCCACTTCGATGCTAAAGTCATTCAGCAGAGCTTTGCGCACAGTTGCTTCGTCAACTCCTTCTGGAACAGTTACCGCATTTAATTGCCAAAGCTGATGTCCCGGCTGCGACGCGATCGAAAGGCCGAGTTCCGTGAGGCCTTTCTTGAGCAATTCGTGATTTGCCTGGTGTCTTTTCCACCGACTCTCAAGGCCTTCGATTAAGACTAATCGAAGCGCCTCATGCAGCGCGTAATTCATCGAAATGGGCGCGGTATGATGATAGACGCGTTCCTGACCCCAATAGGACGCGAGCAAATTCACATCGAGATACCAGCTCTGCACTTTCGTTTTGCGATTCGTCGCGACTGCCATCGCCCGGTCACTTAGAGAAACTGGTGCGAGGCCGGGCGGACAGCTCAAACATTTCTGCGTTCCGCTGTAAATTTCATCGACTTCCCATTCATCAACCCGGACCGGCCAACCACCGAGCGAGGTGACCGTATCGAGTAAAAACAACGCGCCCGCCTGGTGAGCAAGCTTCGAAATTTCTTCGACCGGTGTCAGAGCGCCTGTGGATGTTTCGGCGTGGACGATGGCAACTATCTTCGGCCTCCGGCCTTTTAGCGCTTCCGCGATTTGCGACGGTTCAATGATCTTGCCCCATGGCGATTCCACTTTTGTTACTTTCGCGCCGCACCGCTCCGCCACATCCACCATCCGTCCGCCGAAAACACCGTTCACGCCAACAATGACTTCGTCTCCCGGCTCAATCAGGTTCACGAAACAAAACTCCATCCCGGCGCTGCCAGTTCCGCTTACGGGGAACGTCATGGCGTTTTTTGTCTGAAAAACCACGCGCAGCATCGCCTTGATCTCGTCCATCATGGCGACGAACAGCGGATCGAGATGTCCGAGCACAGGAAGAGACATGGCGCGAAGCACTGAGGGCGCGACGTCGCTCGGGCCGGGGCCCATTAAAAGCCGTTGCGGCGGGTTAAATTGAGCAGGCGTTTGCATGGCGGGAAACGATAGGACTAGCGGAAATCCAGAGCAACGATTTTCAGTTCAGCCTCTTGGCTTCTGGTCTCGAATCACTGTTGTGGACCATTGAAGTTTTTTCGAATTGGGCGCAGCTCTCAATGCAACGGAATTTCATGTCCGAGAAAAGCTTGCGCCCGTTAAAGTTGATCAATGTGAGCTCCGGCAGCCAAACTCCAGGTTCCAGGCGTTTTTGAACCAAAGTGAGATCGAGCTTCTCGATCGCTCCGGCGAGCCCGCCAAAGAAAGAAATTTTTTGGCCGAGATGAACATCCGCTTTCACAAGCTGAAAATCCTCCTGATCTATCCAGAGCGTTCCTTGCATCGCGTTGAGCAGCCTCTCAAAGAAGCCGTCGGATTCAGCATCGGATTTTGCTGAAAACCGGAGCACATGCAAACGCCGTCCATCCATTACGGCTGGTTCAGCGAGTGTGAATTGATAATGCTCCATCAATTCCTTGTCGAAGTGCAGCGTCCGGCTCTTCTCGCCGGTCTGCCGGGCGGGCGAGCGGCGCGAGTCCTCTCTTTCCACGGCCGGTTTGCCATTGATCAGCAGCAGCTTTGTCATTGGCTTGCCATTGACCGGTTTCACCTGGTAAATCCGCTCGACCTTATTTTTGGTTTTGCCTTGCGAATCGAGGTAATCCACTTGCGAAGATCGGCGGTAACCAAAACAATTTTTCTTCGCAGTGCTGGCTGAATCCTCAGAGGCCGCAATGAACTTCTCGATGATTTGATCTGCGGTGAGAGATTCAGCGAAGCCGGTGCGCGCGAAGACGCCCGCCAGAAGAATTAAAACAAGACCGGTTTTCCCCGCCACAGTTATTTGGAAGGAGTGGCTGGAGTAGTTGCGGCAGGTGCCGCAATCGCTGCCGGAGTGGCTTCGCCGCCGCCCGCAGCGTTCAGTTCTTCCAGTTTCTTCACAGCCTTGGCATTGCCGTTCTTGGCTGCTTTTTCAATCCATTCCCTGCCCTGCTTTTCGTCCTGCTCCACGCCGTTGCCGGTCATATAACGCATTCCCAATTCGTACTGCGCATTATCGGACCCTTCCTCAGCTCGCTTCTTCTGCCAGGCCAGCAAATCCCTTTCACTTTTTGATTTCTGTGCCGCGACTTTTTGCGGGTCCACTGGCGCTGACGGGGCCGCGACGGCGGGAGCCTGGTAACCCGGTTGAACAGGTGCTGGCGCCGGGGCCGCCTGCGCAGGCTGTGCTGGCGCTTGTTGCGGTGGCGGCTGCGTTTGGGGGGCAATTCGGCGGGTCAAACGACGCGCGCTGTACTGGCCAAACGAGGGCAAAACCGTCAGAAATGCAATCGCCAGAGCAACGGAGGTTTTCATATAGCGTAATATGGCGGGAAAGAACGATTTAGGCAAGCAGCCTAATCGCGCTGGGACGCGGCAGGATTCACGCGCGGAAAGGGCTTAAAAAAGCTGCCGAAGACTGGCGGAATTTCACGCACCACACAGCGCAGACTGGTGTTTCTCTGCCGCAATATTTCGTCCAATTCTTCCGGGGATAAGGACGAATTCAGGATTTCTTCCACAAGGTTCCTTCGCTCTAAAAACCGTTCCCGATATGGGTGCCGTTCATCCAACCAATGATGGAGCAGATGCTCCCGAATCGAAGGGTATTTCCATAACCGCCGTCCATAAACGAACCGGGAAATATCGTTCGGATTAGGGTACTTCCCCCAAAACTCACGCTCTCCGGTTCGCTTTTCACTGCGCCACTATAACAGATTATGCTTTCTCGCCCAAGCGGCATACATCCGGTCGCGTGGCTCGTTTCGTTTCAGCTTTGGAGCCAATAAGTCAGACGCTGCGGGTACTGTAACGCGAAGGAGCCCATATGGTTTTCAGCGGCTCGATCTTGCCACCCCAAGGGCAGATCGTTGAGAACAAAATCCGGCATTAGGTTTACATGCCACCCATGTATCGCCTCAAATTCGCTGCCGATGACGGCCTCGTAACATTGAAAAATAATTTCGTCTGAGTTCGAAATTGGATCCACGTCCATGCTGTTTTCCGGAAGAGGATGGTCGATTCCTTTTTGAAACGCGTGCCAAAGCAGGCCGCCGGAGCCGATCAAGATCAATTCGCCAGGAGGAGTCAGTTTCGAATTTAATTCGATCAGCCAGTTTTCAACCTGGTGAGGATATTTTAGCTCGCGGTGAGGCATTAATTTGGGGCACGGATTCGGATTTTCGCTAGAATCTCGGCGAGGACTTCGGCTTTTAGTTTTGCGCCCTGGTTGCCTTTGCCGTGGACGCGGACGCTGACGGCGCCGGCTTCCATGTCGCGGAAGCCGATGACCAGCATGGTGTGGACTTTGGCTTCTTCAGCGCGGAGGATTTTGCCGTTTATTTTGTCCGAAGTGAAATCGCTCTCGACGCGGACCATGTGCGAACGAAGTTCCTTCACGATTTCTGACGCGTAGCTGACGAGCTTTTCGTCGTCGCCGATGGTTAAGATGCGGACCTGCTCGGGCGCCAGCCAGAGAGGAAAATTTCCGGCGTAATGCTCGATGAGGAAGCCGATGAAACGCTCGTGTGTACCGAGCGGCGCGCGGTGAATGCAGAGCGGAGTTTTCTCGGTGTTATCGCGGTCTTTATAGACCAGACCGAAGCGGCGCGGGACGGCGAAATCAACCTGGTTGGTGGCGATGGTGAATTCGCGGCCGGCAACGCTCCAGACCTGCACATCGATTTTCGGACCGTAGAAGGCGGCTTCGTTGGCGATTTCGACGTGGTTAATGCCGGTCTCCTGGAGAACGCGGCGGACCATGTCTTCGGTCTGTTTCCAGAGTTCAGGTTCATCAACGAATTTCTGGCCGAGCTTCGATGGATCGTGAGTGCTGAAGCGCATCTGATATTTCTCGAATCCAAAGATCTTGAAATATTTCAGGTACATCTCGTTCACGGCCTGGAACTCCTGTGCGAACTGTTCAGCTGTGCAGTAGATGTGCGCATCATTCATTTGCATGGAACGGACGCGCATCAAACCCATGAGTTCGCCAGATTGTTCGTAGCGATAGCAGGTGCCATATTCCGCCATGCGCAATGGAAGATCGCGGTAACTGCGTGGAACCGCCGCGAAGATCTTGTGGTGATGCGGGCAGTTCATCGGCTTCAGATAATATTTGATCGCAGCCTGTTGCGATTCCGCCCCCTCTTCCTTCAGTTCGATCGGAGGAAACATGCTTTCCGCGTACAACGGGAGATGTCCCGAGGCCAGGTACATCGATTCGCGAGCGAGATGCGGAGTGCGGACTCGAACGTAACCAGCGGCGAATTCCGTTTCCTTGGCCAGTTTCTCGAGTTCTTCGACGAGGACTGCACCTTTAGGCATCCAAAGCGGAAGACCGGGTCCAACGTTCTCATCGAAAGTGAAAAGCTCCATCTCCTTGCCGATCTTGCGATGGTCGCGCTTTTTGGCTTCGTCCTGCATTTTCAGCCACTCTTCGAGCTCGGTTTTGTTCGGGAAGGCAGTGCCATAGAGACGCTGAAGCTGCTGGTTCCTTTCGTTGCCGCGATAGTAGGCGGCGGCGACGCGCAGGAGTTTGAAAGCTTTGACATTGCCGGTACGCATGACGTGCGGGCCGGCGCAGAGGTCGATGAACTCGCCATTTTGGTAGAAGGAAATTTCTTCGCCTTCGGGAATGTCCGCGAGACGCTCGACTTTAAACTTCTGCTTTCGTTCATCGAAGAACGCTTTGGCTTCGTCGCGGCTCTTCAGGGATTTCTGAAAGACCTGGTTCTCCTTCACGACGCGCTGCATCTCCGCTTCGATCTTTTCGAAATCTTCGGGTGAGAAGCGATGGTCGGGCAGATCGAAATCGTAGTAGAACCCTTCTTCGGTCGGCGGTCCGATATCCAACAGGGCGTCCGGCCAGAGGCGCAGCACAGCCGTGGCCATGATATGGGCGCAGGAATGGCGCAACCTTTGCAGGTCGTCCATTTTATTCCGCTCTTCGAGAGTTTTTCTTACCACCGGTTGTTTTGCTGGTTCAGCCATAAAAAATTCGTTGCCGGAAACAAAAACGCCTCGATATACGTTCGAGGCGTTCGGCGTCCACACATATTCGTGAACGCTTACAACGTGGTCGTTGTCACCGACAAAATCATTGGGGCGAATGTAGTGAACAGTTTTGT
>Ga0136846_1215676_pt1 | contig 10551 bp, 10 predicted proteins | sample HopSoiMetagenom2_FD_96841 | JGI IMG/M metagenome (GOLD analysis project Ga0136846, IMG submission 96841) | Grasslands soil microbial communities from Hopland, California, USA - 2 Assembly 2016 (version 4) | ecosystem: Environmental > Terrestrial > Soil > Grasslands | place: USA: Hopland... | reverse complement strand
CGGCCTACGGCCACTTCGGCCGCAAGGAGTTCCCCTGGGAGGCCACCGATCGCGTCGACGCGCTCCGAAGCGCCGTCGGCGCCTGAGGTCCTCGCCGGGCCGGTCTCGGTCTGCATCGACCGTCCGCTGCTCGCGCTCGACAAGCCGTTCACCTACAACCTGCCGGGTGACCTCGACGCGGGTGTTGGCTCCTACGTGCGCTTCCGCTTCCACGGGAAGCTGACCAAGGGTTGGGTCCTCGGCCCGACCGACGATCTACCGACGCGGACGCTTCCCGTGATGCGCGCCGTCTCGCCGGTACGGTTCTTCGACGAGGACCTCCTCGCGCTCGCGCGGTGGATCTCGATGCGGTACGTCACTCCGCTCGCAGAGGTCCTCGGCGCGCTCTCGCCTCCCCGCGTGGCGTCCGAGGAACACGACGCCGTCCGGATGCAACGCGGCGAGGTGCGCGCGCCTGAAGATGGCGCGCCCGGCGGGGTCTGGCGCGGCTACACGAACGGAACGCGGTTGGCCCGCGCGCTCGGCTCGGGCGTGGACGCGTTCGTGGTGCGCCCGGCCCCCGAGGATGAGCAGGCCCTCGCGGTCGAGGCCGTCCGCGCATGCCTCGCCGGCGGCCGGCGCGCCATCGTGATCGTGCCGGAGGCGTCGCCGCGTCCGGCGACCATCGATGCGCTCGAGCGCGCGTTCGGTTCGAGCGTCGTCGTGTTCGCCGGTGGCGACGCGCGCGCGCGATATCGCACGTGGCTCCGCATCCTGGCCGGCGAGGCCGACGTGGTGGTCGGGACACGGCCGGCGGTGTTCGCGCCGGTGCCGTCGCTCGGGCTGCTCTGGGTCGCGCGCGAATCGCACCCCGCACACCGGGAAGAACGCGCCCCGTATCACCATGTGCGCGACGTCGCGCTCCGGCGCGCCGTGATCGCCGACGCCGTCGCGGTGCTCGCCGCCGCCTGCCCATCGACCGAAACGGCGGCGATGGGGCTCGTGACGGTGGCGCCGTCGACGAAACGGTGGCCCAAGGTCGAGGTGGTCCGCCCGGGTACGGAGGGTCGGGCGCCGAGGTTGGTGCGGGCGCTCGGCGGGGTCCGCCGAGCGTTCGTGTTCTCGACGCTTCCGGGCGCCGGGGTCGCGCACGTGTGTCGTTCGTGCGGTGCGGCCGCTGCCTGCGCAACGTGTGGGGGGATGCTGCGAGCCGCCGCCGGCGAGATCCGGTGTGTCGTCTGCGAAGCCCCCGGACGATGTGCGGCGTGCGGCGGGACGGTGTTCGGCGTGCGCCGAGGCGGTGCCGAACGGGTCGAGGCGTGGGCCTCGCGCGCGGCTCGCGTCCCGGTTCACCGGGTGGCCGAACCACGGCTGCCCTCGTCCGACGGAGAGGTGCTCGTCGGCGGGCCGGACGCGGTCCGCGATCTCGGCGTCGCAGGGCTCGATCTGGTCGCGATCCTCGACGCGGATCGCGCGGCGCGCCGTCCCGGCCTTACAGGGCGCGAGCGCGCGCTCGCGATCTGGATGGAGGCGGTCGGGTGGGCGCGTCCGGCCGGCTCGGCCATCGTGCAGACCGCGCATCCGGGCGATCCGGCCGTGCAGGCGCTCGTTCGCGGGAGCCCCGACCGGTTCCACGAACGCGAACGCGAGCGGCGGGCGGCAACGGGGTTCCCGGTCGGTGCCGCGGTGTTCCGGGTGATCGGGACCGACGCGTTGGACGAGTCGCTCGAAGAGCACCGGCCGATCACGTCGCTCGTCACGTCGCTCGGAGGCCGAACGGTATGCTTGCTCGCGCTCGAGCCCGACCGCGTGCCCGCCTTCGGCGACGCGATGCGGCGCCTGGCGGCCGCGGGGGTCGTCGAGCGCGTCGAAGCCGAACCGCATCTGTGAGGGGTTCTGAGGTGCTGCTACCGATCCGGACGCTCGGCGATCCCGTCCTGCGTGAACCGGCCAAGCCGGTCGAGCAATTCGACCGGACGCTTCAGCGGCTCGCGAAGGACATGACCGAGACGATGTACCAGGCGCCCGGCGTCGGTCTCGCCGGTCCTCAGGTCGGCGTCTCGCTCCAGCTCTTCGTCTTCGACGACGGCGAGCGCGGTCCGTCGTTCCTCGCCAACCCGGAGCTGTACGGCGGTGACGGCGAGGTCACCGAAGAAGAGGGATGCCTGTCGATCCCGGGCCCGTACCACGCGACCCAGCGGTACCGCTCGATCAGGTGTCGAGGGCTCGACGTCAAGGGCAACCCGATCGAGGTGTATGGCGAGGGCCTGCTCGCGCGGATCCTGCAGCACGAGACCGACCATCTCCACGGCACCCTCTACATCGACCGGCTCGACGACGCCGGCCGGCGCGCGGTGCTCGCAGAGCTCCGCAGGATCGAGCTCGGCCTCGTGGAGCCGAGGCCGCGGAAGCGGCCGTAGGCCGCGCCGACTATCCTGCGTCGATGACGCTGCGGGTCGCGTTCCTGGGGAACGACGCATGGTCGGTCCCGTCGCTGGATGCGATCGCAGCGGAGCCCGAGCTCTCGCTCGTTCTCGCCGTGACGAACCAACCGAAGGAGGCGGGGCATGGCGCGACGCTCACGTCGACCCCCGTCGCGGCCGCCGCGTCCGAACACGGTGTGTCGTACCTCGAGGCACCGGGCGTGCTCGACGGTCCCGGCGCGACGGCGCTGGCGGAGGCCGCACCGGACGTGATCGTTGTCGTCGCCTACGGCCAGATCCTCCGGCGGGAGACGTTGCAGCTGGCGCCGTTCGGTGCGATCAACCTGCACTTCTCGTTGTTGCCGCGCTGGCGGGGTGCGACCCCCGTGCAGCACGCGATCGCGGCCGGCGACGTTCGCACCGGCGTGACGGTGATGCGCATGGACGAAGGACTCGACACCGGTCCGATCCTGAACCAGCTCGAGGAGGCGATCCGTCCCGACGACGATGCCGGCGCGTTGGGGGCGCGGCTCGCGAAGAACGGCGCGCTGCTGCTCGTCGGTGTCCTGCGGATGCTTCCGCACGGTGGTGTTCCGGAGCGGGCACAGGAGGACGCCGCCGTGACGCTCGCGCCGACGATCGGTTCGCAGGAGCGGACGATCGACTGGGAACGCTCGCCTGAAGAGATCGTGCGGTGGATCCGCGCACTCGCGCCGCGGCCGGGCGCGGCCACGACGCTTCGAGGCACCCGCGTCAAGGTCCTGTCCGCGGCGATCGACCATCAGGGGAGCGAAGGGCCGCCGGGCACCGTCGTCGCCGCGGACGAGCGCGGCGTCCTCGTGCGCGCACGCGGCGGCGGCGTGCGCTTGATCGACGTCGCTCCCGCGGGTCGCAAGCGCATGGACGCGGCGGCATGGGCGCGCGGGGTTCGCTTCACGGCCGGCGAACGTCTGGGATGAGCGGATCCACCGCACGGTCGGTGGCGCTCGAGCTGGTCGGCCGCGTCATCGACGACGGCGCGTTCTCGAACCGGCTGCTCCCGGCGCTCCTCGCGCGCTCGGGGTTGGATGCGCGCGACCGTGCGTTCGCGACCGAGCTCGCGTTCGGCACCCTCCGGCGCCGGCTGGTGCTCGACCCGTGGATCGAGCGCGCGGCCAACCGCCCGATCGACCGGGTCACGCCGCCCGAGGCCCGCCACGCCCTGCGCCTCGGGGCCTATCAGCTGACCGCGGGCGTCGCCCCGCATGCCGCCGTCTCCGCGACCGTCGATCTCGTCCCGGGTCGCGCGCGGGGATTCGTGAACGCGGTGCTTCGCCGGTTGGCGTCGACGCCGCTCGAGCCGGGCGCCGGCTCCGGGCCGGAGGCGATCGCGGCCCGCACCGGCATGCGCGCGTGGGCCGTCGAAGAGCTCACGCGTTTGGTCGGCGACGAGGCGGAGGCAGCCGCCGCGGCGTTCGCTTCGCGGGCGCCGTTGTCGATCCGCGTGGTCGGCGGTGCCGCCGCGCTTGCGTCCGTCCGGGCCGAGCTCGACGCCGTCGGGGTAACCGCCGTGCCCGGTTCGATCGACGACGGATGTCTGGTGACCGAAGACGGCGGTGACCCGCGACGGCTCCCAGGGTTCGCCGAGGGTCGCTGGACCGTCCAGGATCAGGCGTCCGCCTTCGTGGTCGCGGCGCTCGGACCGACCAGCGGCGAGGACGTGTACGACGCCTGCGCCGCGCCCGGCGGCAAGTCGTTGTTCGCCGCCGAGCTCGTCGGCCCGGAAGGAACGGTCCTCGCCGCCGATGCCTCGCCCCGTCGCGTCTCGCTGATCGCGAAGGGCGCCGCGCGACTGGGGCAAGCGCCCTGGCTCCTTGCCCAGGACGCAGCCAGGCCGGCCGTATCCCGGTCGTTCGTTCGGGTCTTGATCGACGCGCCCTGCAGCGGTCTCGGTGCGGCCCGCCGGCGGCCGGAGCTCCTGTGGCGGGTCGGCAAGGAGGGGGTCAGTGGCCTGGCGGCGCGCCAGCTCGCGATCGCCACGGCTGCGGGAGAGGCGCTGGCGCCGGGTGGCCGGCTCGTCTACGCGGTCTGCACCTTCACGCGGGGCGAGACCGACGCGGTGTGCGACGCCCTGCTTCGCGCGCGCCCGGCGCTCCGGCCGGTCGTGACTCCCGGCCCGGACGGACCCGCCGAACGCCATCGGCTCTGGCCCCATCGCCACGGCTGCGACGGCATGTTCGTCGCCGCCTTCGAACGAGTGTCGTAGGCCGTCGGCCCGTAGGTTCGCCTAGTTCCGGCCGGTACCATTGCGCCCGATGGGTACGGTCGCTGCGTCGATCCTGGCCGCCGACTTCGCGAACCTCGGGGCGCAGGTCGCAGCGGTCGAACCGTATGTCGGTGTGTTCCACGTCGACATCATGGACGGCCATTTCGTGCCGCCGATCGCCCTTGGGGCCGTGATCGTGGCGAGCCTGCGCCCGGTGACCACGAGGCCGCTCCACGGCCACCTCATGGTCGAGCAGCCCGACGGCTTCTTCGACGAGCTTCGAGAGGCGGGCCTCGACATCGTCAGCTTCCACCTGGAGGCGGTGCCCGACCCCGGACCCGCGATCGGGAAGGCGCGTGGCGCCGGGCTCAGCGTCGGCCTCACGATGAACCTGGAGACGCCGGTCGAGACGGTGTTCCCGTACCTCGACGCGATCGACGACGTGATGTTGATGAGCATCCGGCCCGGCTGGTCGTATCAGACGCTCAACGACGAGGTCTACCCGCGGCTCGAGGCGGTGCGGACCGAGATCGACCGTCGCGGCCTCGACGTCGCGCTCGAGATCGATGGCGGGATCAAGCGCGAGAACGCCCGCCGCGCCGTCGAGGCCGGCGCCTCGGTTCTCATCGCCGCATCGGGTATCTTCGCGCAGCCGGATCCGGTAGCCGCCGCGCGCGGGCTCGCCGCGATCGCGGGCGGCGGGGCCACGGACGGAGAGGGAGCGTAGAGGGGTGCCCGAGACCATCTTGGTCGTCGACGACGATCCGGACATCGCGCGGTTCGTCGAGGTGAACCTCCGCTCCGCGGGCTACGACGTCGCCGTCGCGGCCGACGGTGAGGAGGCGCTGACGCGCGCGTCGTCGCTGCGCCCCGATCTCGTCCTGCTCGACGTGATGATGCCGCGGATCGACGGCTTCGAGGTCGCACAGCGCCTGCGCAAGAACCCGCAGACGGCGAACACCAGCATCATCATGCTGACCGCCAAGGCGCTGTCCGCCGACAAGGTCACCGGGCTGCAGTCCGGTGCCGACGACTACATCATCAAGCCGTTCGATCCGATCGAGCTGCTCGCCCGTGTGAAGGGAACGCTCCGACGCGCGAAGGAGATGCGCAACCTCTCGCCGCTCACCGGTCTGCCCGGCAATATCCGGATCCAGGAGGAGATCGAGCGGCAGGTCCGCGAGGAGCGTGAGTTCGCGGTGCTCTACTGCGACCTTGACAACTTCAAGACCTACAACGACCAGAAGGGGTTCGTGCGCGGCGACCGTCTGATCCAGGCAACGGCGCGGATCATCCAGGACGCCGTGGTCGAGGGCTCCGGATCCGAGGGCTTCGTCGGCCACGTCGGCGGGGACGACTTCGTCGCGGTGGTGATCCCCGACGGCGCCGAGGACATCGCCAAGAGCATCTGCGAGCGATTCGACGAGGCGCGCGCCGAGTTCTATGAGGCGGAGGATCTGGACCGCGGGTTCGTCCGGATGGAGGACCGAAAGGGTGTCCTCCAGGACATCCCGCTCGTCGGGATCTCGATCGGCATCGCGAGCACCTCCAAGCGCCAGTTCGCCCACTACGGGGAGGCCGTCGCCGTGGCGACGGAGATGAAGTCGTTCGCGAAGCGCGACGGCGGGTCGAGCTACGCCGTCGACCGCCGGACCGAGGTCTAAGTCCGGCTCCCGGCGAACCGGCCCTCGGTTCTATACTCGAACCAGCCTGTTTCCGGGGCGGGGCGAAACTCCCCACCGGCGGTGACAGTCCGCGACCCCATCGCAGCCAGCGATGGGTGGACCCGGTGCGATCCCGGGACCGACCGTGAGAGTCGGGATGAGAGGGAACGGGCACGCTTCGCTGCCGCGTTCGCGGCGGCGGTCCGCGTGTCGCGTCCACGCCCCCAGAAAGGGACGATGGACGGACACGACACCGACGAGCTCCACATGCGCGAGGCGCTCGCGCTGGCCGAACGCGGCTGGGGCCACGTCTCGCCCAACCCGATGGTGGGTGCCGTGGTGCTCGCCGGCGACGAAGTGGTCGGCCGGGGCTGGTACGAGGGACCCCGCGGCGCCCCGCACGCCGAGGTGCGCGCGTTGCGCGAAGCGGGCGATCGCGCCCGCGGTGCGACCGTCGTGTGCACCCTCGAGCCCTGCAACCACCACGGCGCGACCCCGCCGTGCACCGAGGCGCTGCTCGCCGCATGCGTCGCTCGCGTGGTGGTCGGAGTGACCGATCCGAACCCGCTCGTGGAGGGGTCCGGGATCGCACGGTTGCGCGACGCCGGCGTCGACGTGCGCACCGGCGTTCTCGCCGATGAGGCGCATCGCTTGAATGCCGCGTTCGAGCGCCACGTGACGACGGGAACCCCGTTCGTGATCTGGAAGGTGGCCACGTCGCTCGACGGCAAGACCGCGGCTCGCGACGGCTCCTCGCGGTGGATCACCTCGGAGGCCGCTCGCCTCGACGCCCACCGGCTGCGCGCCTGGGCCGATGCGATCGTCGTCGGCGCCGGCACCGTCCTCGCCGACGACCCGGCGCTCACCGCGCGTCACCCCGGGCTCGGATCGGCGTGGGCGCCCCTTCGGGTGGTCGTCGACACGACGGGCACGGTCCCCGCGACCGCTTCGATCTTCGACGATCGCGCGCCCACACTCTTGGCCACGACCGCTGCGGGCGAGGCCGCCGTAACGCGGGCGCTGCCGTCCGGCGTCGAGGTCGCGATCTGTGCCGCGGACGCGATGGGCGGCGTCGCGGCGGCTTCGTTGCTCGAAGCGCTCGGCAAACGCGACGTCCAGGGCGTGCTGCTCGAAGGCGGCGCCACGCTGGCGTGGAGCTTCCTGCGCGACGACGCCATCGACCGCATCGTCCAGTACGTCGCGCCGCGGGTCATCGGCGGCGCCGACGCGCCGAGCGCGGTGATGGGGCAGGGGTTCGCGCCGGTCGGCTCGGCGCTGAACCTGTCGTTCGTTCGGGTCGACCGCGTCGGCCCCGACATCCGGGTGGAGGCTGATGTTCACCGGGATCGTTGAGGAACTCGGGACGGTGCAGGCGCTCGACGGTGGCCGGCTGGTCGTGCGCTGCCCGCTCGTTGCGACCGACAGTCCGATCGGCGCGTCCGTCGCGGTCAACGGCACCTGTTTAACGGTCGTCGAGCGGACCGACGCCACGCTCGCGTTCGATCTCAGCGGCGAGACGCTCAACCGCACGAGCCTCGGGTCCGTGCGCGCGGGTGCGACGGTCAACCTGGAGCGTCCCGTCACGTTGGCCGCGCGGCTCGGCGGCCATCTCGTCCAGGGCCACGTCGATGGAGTCGGTCGGATCGCGGCGATCGACCGCGATGCGGACGGCGGCGCGACCGTCACCGTGCGCATCCCCGAGGAACTCGAAGCGTATGTCGTCCACAAAGGCTCGATCACCGTCGACGGCGTGAGCCTCACCGTCGCCGCGCTCGACGGTCCCGAGATCCATGTCGCTCTGATCCCGCACACGCTCGCCGCAACGACGCTCGGCGCCGCCGCGCCGGGCGATCCCGTGAACATCGAGGTCGACATGATCGGCCGCTACGTCGCACGTCTGATGGAAAGGTCCGAGAGATGAACGAGCAGCTGCCCGCGCGCACCGACGCCGAGATCGACCGGTCGGTCTTCGCGACGGTCGACGAAGCGATCGCCGACATCCGCGACGGGAAGGTCGTCCTGGTCGTCGACGACGCCGACCGTGAGAACGAAGGCGACTTCGTGATCGCGGCAGAGAAGTGCACGCCCGAGGCGGTCAACTTCATGGTCACCCACGGTCGGGGCATCGTGTGCCTCCCCGTCGCGGCGTGGCGGCTCGATGCCCTCCAGATCCCGCAGATGGTGTCGACCAACGGCGGCGACGACACCGCGTTCACTGTGTCGATCGACTTCGGCCCCGGCGTCACGACGGGCACGAGCGCTCACGACCGGGCGATCACGGCCGCGGCGATCGTCGATCCCGAGGTCGGGCCCGGCGACTTCCATCGACCTGGGCACGTGTTCCCGCTTCGGGCGCGCGAGGGCGGCGTCCTCAGGCGGGCCGGTCACACGGAGGCCGCCGTCGACCTCGCGACGCTCGCCGGCATGTTCCCTGCGGGAGTGATCTGCGAGGTGATGAACGAAGATGGCACGATGGCGCGCCTCCCGGAACTCGTCCGCGTCGCCCGCGCGTTCGACCTCACGCTGATCTCGATCGCGGATCTGATCGAGTACCGGCGTCGCCGCGAGGTGCTCGTCCAACGGGTGGCCGAGGCCACGCTCCCGACCGAGTGGGGCGATTTCCGCGCCTACGCCTACGACAGCACCGTCGACGGGCGCACCCACGTCGCGCTCGTGCACGGTGACATCGGCGACGGCGACAAGGTGCTAACCCGCGTGCACTCCGAATGCCTGACCGGTGACGTGTTCGGGTCGCTGCGCTGCGACTGCGGGCGCCAGCTGGACGCGGCGCTCGAGCAGGTCGCCGAGGCCGGCAGCGGCGTCGTCCTGTACATGCGTGGCCACGAGGGACGCGCGATCGGGCTCAGCCACAAGCTCCGTGCCTACGAGCTCCAGGACCGCGGGCGCGACACGGTCGAGGCAAACCTCGAGCTCGGGTTCGCGGCCGACCAACGCGACTACGGGATCGGCGCGCAGATCCTCGTCGACCTGGGCGTCCGCTCGATGCGGCTGCTCACCAACAATCCGGACAAGCGCGCCGGCCTCGAGGGCTACGGGCTGTCGATCGCGGAGCGGATCCCACTGCAGACGGAGCCCACCGTGCACAACCGCGGCTATCTCCGCACGAAGGCGGAGAAGATGGGCCACCTCCTTGACGTCGAGCCCGAGGTCCACGCGTGAAGGTGATCCGGGGCGACTCCGACGGCGTCGGCCTGCGGGTTGGCATCGTGGTCGCCCGGTTCAACGAGATCGTGACCACCGCGTTGCTCGACGGCGCGGTTCAGGCACTGGCCCACGCCGGCGTCGCGGAGGACGACGTAACGGTGGTCTGGGTGCCCGGCGCATTCGAGATCACCACGGTCGCGCGGCGCCTCGCGACGACGGACGTCGACGCCGTCGTGTGCCTGGGTGCCGTGATCAGGGGCGAGACCGCGCACTTCGACTTGGTCGCGAACGAAGCCGCTCGCGGGATCGCCGACGTGACCCGCGAGACCGGCGTCCCGTGCATCTTCGAGGTGCTCGCGACCGAGGACCTCGCGCAGGCACAGGCGCGGGCGGGCGGCGCACACGGCAACAAGGGGTGGGAGGCCGCGATGGCCGCGATCGAGATGGCGCACGTCCTGCGGGCGCTGCCAGAGCGGGTCGCCCGATGATCGTCGACCGTCCGTGGGGACGCACCCAGACGTTCGCCCTGAACCAGCCCGCGACGGCACGACTTGTGACGGTCGTCCCCGGCGGCGACACGGGCGCGCACTATCACCGTCTGCGCGACGAGTTGTGGATCGTGCTCGACCCCGGCCTCACGATCGAGGTCGGCAACCGCACACTGCAGCCGGAGCCCGGCGACGAGCTCCAGGTGCCTGCGGAGGAGCCCCACCGGATCCGCTGCGGCCCGAACGCGCCCGGGCGCGTCCTGCAGATCTCGTTCGGGTACGCGAGCGAGGACGACCGGCTTCCGGTCGAGGGTGAGCCGAGCGGCGATGCCTGACCGCTCGGTCGACGGGGCCGGTCCCGCCACCTATACTCCCCGGGCGCAGATGCGCACGTGTGTTCGACGTGCACCGGCGAGGCCGGTGCCTTTTTCCACGAAGGGGTGATGCGGGGTTTCGCAAGATCCCAGGATCAACGACAGGATCCGGTCGCCACAGGTCCGCCTCGTCGGGGCGGACGGCCAACAGATCGGCGTGGTCGATACCCGCGACGCGCTGAACCAGGCTCGGGCGCTCGATCTGGATCTCGT
>Ga0136846_1210625_pt1 | contig 10551 bp, 4 predicted proteins | sample HopSoiMetagenom2_FD_96841 | JGI IMG/M metagenome (GOLD analysis project Ga0136846, IMG submission 96841) | Grasslands soil microbial communities from Hopland, California, USA - 2 Assembly 2016 (version 4) | ecosystem: Environmental > Terrestrial > Soil > Grasslands | place: USA: Hopland... | reverse complement strand
CGGATCGGGGTCTATGTCTATCTCGCCGCGGCCTGCCTGCTTGCCGCCGAGCTGACGTTCATCGGCGATCGATTGCCAGCCGCCGTGCTCATCGCCACGCCAGCGATCACGGCCGTGCTGCTGACGCTCATTTCGCTGCGACCAGGTCCCAGCACGGATCGGCTCGCGCAAAACTTGCAGCCGCTTGCGCTGCTGCTCGCTGGCCTGTCGGTCGTAATTGGCGTCGTCGAGCATGTTCGGGCCACCAGCACTTCGCTGGCCGACTTCGGCTGGCATCTCGACACCGACTGGGCGTTTGTCATCGCCATGTTGCTGGTGACGGGTTGCACGCGGGCCCTGGCTGTTGTGTTTCAAACCCGCAGCCCCAGATTCGCGTCCTCCTATTTGTTCCTAAGCGCCGCCAGTGTCCTCGTTGCCGTCGCCGGCACCCTGCGAGCGCTGGGCGTTACTGAATGGTCGCATCAAGCGCCCATCCTGATGGTTGCGCCGCTCGCCTACATCATCGCGGCCCGCCTATGGCGCGGTCAGCAGCCAGAGTGGCCATTGGCGGTCGCGGCTCAAGTCAGCACCGGCGTGATTTTGATTCATCTGCTATGCAGCACCGTTCGCGTGGACGCCTTCCTGGTGCCGGTGCAGGATTCGATAGAGAATCTGTGGCTCGCCCTTGTCTTTGCCGAAGCCACGATCTTCTATCTGCTGGCCACTTACCTCCGTCGCCGCGCCGACAACATCTATGGCGCCACCGCCTGTGCCTGCGCTGTCATCTGGCAAATGGCCGGCTATTACAGCGTGCCCAGCGAAGCTTACACGGTGCTCTATGCGGTCCTGGGCGTGATCGTCCTCGCTGCCAGCCGCATCGCCGGCATCGAGCACGTGCGGACGTTTCATTCCAGCGGCATGGAGTCCTCCACGCTCTTAGGCCGCGGCGCTGCCTCGTTCCATAGCGCCACGGCTCTGTTGTCGCTCGCATTTCTCTCTTGCCTCTTGCAAGGTTTGACGCGCCTCTCGACGAGCCAGGTCCAGTGGACACTGTTCACCGCCCTCGCAGTCACCGCGCTTACTGGCATTGGCGCCGCGGTCATCTCTCCGACGCCGATCTGGCGGCGGATTTATCTCACTTGGTCAATTGGCCTGGCCTGCATTGCGTTCCTCACACTCAACGTGCTCATCGATCTCACCGTTTTGCAGAAGATCGAGATCTTCAGCACGGTCGCGGGAATCGTTTTACTCGCCGCCGGCTACATCGGCCGCTTTCTGGAAGGCGACCGCGACCGCGACGAAAGCGACGGCGTTACGCTGGCCCTGTTCCTGGGCAGCGTCTTAGCTCCAATCGCTCTGCTGATCGGCACGCTGTACTACCGCTTTTACGAACACAAAATCTCTTATCCCGACGAAGGCGCTCTTGTGCTGGTCACAGTGCTGATGCTCGTGACTGGCTACAGTTGGCAGCTCAAAGCCCCGACCATGTTCGGCGGCGTCGGCCTCGTGGCCTACTTGCTCGTCCTCGTCGGCATGCTGGCCATCCTGCCTAATGTGGCCATGGGCGTCTACTTGACTGCCGGCGGGGCCCTCCTCTTCGCCGCTGGCATCGCCCTGAGCGTCTATCGCGAGCGGCTCCTCGCCCTCCCCGAAAAAATCCGCGACCATGAAGGAGTTTTCAGCATCCTGAGCTGGCGATAATCAAAGCCGCGACCGTCGGTCGTGGTGCTCTCTGTTGGGCGCAGGTCTCTTGACCCCGCCCTATCGCGGGCCGCGCAGGTCTCCGAATTCCCTACCAATCACCACTTACCTACTCACCACTCACCTTGCCTGTCTTGGCAATCTCGACCGCATACACATGCGTCGTCCCATGCATATTCGAGCGAAACACGATCCACTTATTATCCGGCGTAATCGTCACGTTCGGCTCTAGGCCGTAATTGTGCTTTGACAAGTCAACTAATTTCTCCACGGTGAACTGTCCCACCTTCACCGACTCATCGCCAACCTCGATTGTCTTCGATGGCGCATCGCTAGGTGTGAACGAGTAAATCCACTGCCCATTGCCCGGCGGATCGAGCCGTCGAGCCTGCGGCAGCGGCGTCTGATTTGCAACACTTCCTGGCCCGCCGCCATCGCCAGCAAACAACTTGCCGTCGCGGGAGATGTTGTAATGCACCGACCAGTGCTCGCGGGCAATTGGGTAGCGAAGGCGCTCGCCCGTCTCGATATTCACGCCAGCCAGCCAGAATTCCTTCGATCGTGGCGTCTGCAGGTCGTACCAGACCCATTTGCCGTCGTAGCTGAAAAACTCGTGTCCCTCGATTTCGTACTGCATCGTCCGCTTGTGCATTAGCTTCAGCTCCGTGCCGTCGGTGCGGATCGTCCACGTGCGATCGACCTGATGCCACGCGCCCTCGTGACAAAACAGGATGCGATGCGGATCAGCCGGCGATGCCTGCAGGTGATTCAGCCATTCCGTCGAGTAGTGAATCTTCTTGGCCTCGCCCGTCTTAATGTTGGTCACCACCATCGCCAGCGCTCTGCCGCCCGGCCGCAGCCTTCCCGGCGGCTCGCTGCGATCGACCAGATCCGCCGTCAACAGCATTGGCAGTCCCAGTTCCTTCACCTTCGCCGCCGCTTCGGGATCATTTTCAAAGCCGACAATAAGCGTCTCATCCGCGTTGATCACGGACCCGCGCGCTTTCGTCACCTCCCGCGTCTGGCGCGTCTCCACATTCGTCGCATATAGCGTCCCCGAATCGCGCTGCCCTCCTGCCGGACTCTCGGCTGACTTCCGGTAATAAACATCCGGCGTCCGAAATGCCACACTGATCGCCCGCCCCTCCGGCACCACCAACTCTGCCTTCACCGGCTCCTTGCCCAACTTGGTGATATCAACCGCGACAATCCCTGCCCGCGTATCAAAAATCAGCTTGTCCCCCTTCGGCGTGTACACATTTTGATGAAAGTACAAGCTCGACCCGCCCTCATCCGGCGATAACCGAATGACCCGATGCCCCGTCTCCTTCTCCACCCATCCCCGCGGCGGGACCTGCGCATGTGCTACCGGGAGTCGCGTCAGAACAAAAATCAAGCTGGTAAAGAAAATCAGGGGTTTCATAGAACACAGGACCCAATGAATTTGTGCAAGTGATTGCGATGGCAACCGCCGCGTCGATAATTAGACCGCGTTCAACGGTCGCGTGAAATGCCTTGCTACGCTGTTTCCTCTGTTTCCTCCTGTTCAATGTTCTTATGGATATTAACCAGCCGAAGTCAACGGTTGCACGTCGTTCCTTTCTAGCGGCCACCGCCGCGATCGCGACATCAGCCGGAGCAGTTAGATCCGCCAGTGCCGCCAACGAAAAAATCAACGTCGGATTCATCGGCTATGGCTTGATTGGTAAGCGCCACGTTCTCGACTTCCGCGATAAGCCGGATGTTAACATCGTCGCCTTCGCCGAATGCCACGAAGGCCGGCTCAATGAAGCCAAATCGCTAATCGGCGGCAAGACCAGAGGCTATCGCGACTTTCGCGAGCTGCTGGACGCCAAGGATATCGACGCCGTTGTCATTTCGACCCCTGACCACTGGCACGCGCTGATGACCATACTGGCCTGTGCCGCCGGCAAAGACGTCTATGTCGAAAAGCCGCTGACGCTCTTCGTTCGCGAAGGCCGCTGGATGATTGACGTTGCAAAGAAGCACAACCGCGTCGTTCAAGTCGGGACCCAACAGCGCTCCGGCCCGCACTACAGCCGAGCCCGCGAACTAATTCAAAACGGCCACATTGGCAAAGTCGTCTCCGTCCGCATGCAGTCCTATCGAAACATCATGCCGGGCTTCGGCCGGCCGGCAGATAGCCCACCGCCGCTCGACCTCGACTGGAACATGTTTCTCGGCCCGGCGCCAGAGCGCCCCTACAACGCACTCCGCGGCCTGTACCACTTCCGCTGGTTCTGGGACTATTCCGGCGGACAAATGACCAACCTCGGGCAGCACTCGCTCGACATCGTCGATTGGATCCTTGGTCCTCTCCCATCGAAATCGGTCGCCAGCTTCGGCGGACGCTTCGCGCTCGATGGCGGCGGCGAAACGCCTGACACGCAGGATGCGATCTTCGACTTCCCCGGATTCACCGCCGCCTGGTCACACCGCGAAGCCGCCCAGGGAGAGCGCGATCCGGCCGGTTCGGGATTTACGTTCTACGGCACCAAAGGCTCGCTGTCGCTTTCCCGCAACGGCTTCACGATCACACCCGACCGCGCCATCCGTCCTGAGAACGCCGTCCCGCAATTCACCAGCGATGGCCAGCCCGTCGGCGGCGTCGCCCGCTCGCGCGATCCAATGGAAACGAAGCTCTGGACAACTGCGATTGCCGACACCAGCGGCAACCAGCTCGACCAGTTCCGCCGCCACGTCCGCAACTTCCTCGACTGCATCAAGACTCGCGAGCAACCCATTTCCGATCTCGAAAGCAGCCACCGCGTTTCCACGCTCTGCCACCTCGCCAACCTTTCGCTGCGTCTCGGCCGAAGCCTGCGATGGGACGCCAAAACAGAATCGATTCACAACGACAGAGAAGCCGCAGCACTCCTCGAACGTCCCTATCGCCGACCGTGGGACACCGAACTAAAGGCCGTCATTCGAACTTAGGTCACCTTCTTCAGCAAAACTGGGGCGTCAACATCAGTCGCGGTGGCCACCTGTTTCGAGCTCGTGCCACAGCTCATCGCCGGTCATGCGAAACGCTGCATTGTGGGGGCAGGCGAAAACGCAACTTACTTGCCGCCAGTTCGCCGGCCCGACGATTGAGCTGCACAGGTCGCACGTCGTCGCGGTGTGCTGAAGCATGTCGCCTTTGGCCCGCGGGTGCATGTTGATGTTGCCGTAGGGACAGTTGTTGGCGCACAAGCCGCAGCCGATGCAATGGCTCTCGATCTGAATCTGCTTGCCCTGGCCGTCGCGATGAATCGCATCGACCGGGCAGCCAACGAGGCAATAGGGATCGGAGCATGAGCGGCAACTGCTGGCGACGAGCCACTTATCGATTCGCAGGCCGTCGCGAATGAGTCGTGTAATGCCTTCATGCGTGTCGCTGCACGCTTTCGTGCATTCGTCGCAGCGGGTGCAAGCTTCCAAGTCGAGCACCAGCAGTCGCTGCGAGTTGTAGAGTCCCTGATCGACGAACTCGCGACGCAACGGAGCGAGTGACGGGGCCGCCTTGATTGGGACCGTCCTCCGTGGCGGCATACCGGACGCGGATGTCGAGCTGGGCCCTTCGCTGGCACTTCGGGCTTGTGCTGGCATTGGTGCTACGCCCAAACGCCGCGCGGCGCTTTTCAGCACTTCGTCCTTCAGCGCCGGAATCGCATCAAGCAGGCCGCGAAAACATTCGCGATCGATCCGCACCAGCTCGACATGATCGAGCGCGGCGCAGGTCGCCGTCCGCCGCGGATCACGCTGCTCGGGCGGAAACACATCCGCCGCCGCCGGCCAATCGGCCAGGCAGCCGATCTCGCCGAAATAGCTCGGCTGCACCGCGGATTTGGCGCCGGCCGGCCGCGCCGCCGTATCAAAGTCCACGGCTGGCCGCAGGTATGTGAGCACGCCGCCGGTGGCTTGCGAGACCTTCACGTGGCCGATTCGAATGATATAGAACGCGTCCGCCTGCTCCCCCTCGCGATAAATCACTTGGCCCGGCGCGAGCTGCACCAGCTCGACCTGTTTTCGCATGGCTGCCGCGTCCGGCGACGTGCGCGGCTGATTCCAGGCGGCCAGTAAGTACTGACGCGCCGCGTCGCGGTCGGCATCGGACACATTCTGAAACCAATCGGCCGTACGAATCAGCGACTCAATCGCATGCCGCCGATAGACGTCGCTCAGAATCTGCCGCGACTCGGGGACCCGCTGCAAGGCAAACAGCAGATTCCGGCGAACCTCAAAAACCTCGGCGGTCTCCGCGGCGCGCACCGTGGCACTTCGCGGATAGTAGTTCAGGCATGTCATTTCGCCCAAGATTCGGGCCGCTGGCGTCAGCGGGATCGGCGCACCGCTGGCCCGTACCACCTCGAATTTGCCCGATTGCAGCAGAAAAGCCGTGGCGCCATAGTCGCCGGCCCGGCACAGCTCCTCACCGGGCTTCAGCCGCCAGCGGACGACCGAATATTGGTTCCATTCGCGATACCGCCACGGCAGCGTCCTGAGGAGCTCGTTCTCATCCATTTCCGCCGGCGTGACTGGCGATTTCCCGGTCACGCCCGCATGTCGCTCGCCGGTGACCGGATTTTCACCGCCGACTTGCTGCAGGAACCAGTCCGATTTTTCCACCGGCTCGCGAAACGTAAGCGCCGTCGTCGGGCAAGAAAGCATGCACTCGCCGCACTCGACGCAGGACGAGCTGCCCATCGCGTCGTTGAGGTCAAAGCCGATCCGGGCCGTGTAGCCTTTGCCCGTGCGGCCGATTACGAAATTCTCCTTCACGTCGGTGCAGGCCCGCACACAGCGGTCACAGAGGATGCAAGAGTTCGGATCGACATGAATCAGCGGCGACGAGTCGTCAGCCGGCAACGACCACGGCTCGCGCGGCGCAAATCGACTCGGCTCCAGCCAGGCGCCATTTCCTTTAACCGAACCACTGCTCTTCTCCATTGTGCGATTCAAGTCTTCCAGCAAACGTGCAAACTCGCTGGGAGGCGCCCCATCGGCCCCTGACTCCTGACTCCTGACCCCTGACTCCTGCAAGTGATCGGCCGCCAGCAGTTCCAATAGCACCTTTACCGCCCGCCGTACGCGCCCGCCATCGGTTCCGGCGAGCGTGTTGACGAACATTCGGTCTTCCACGGGCTGAAAGCAGGCCGGCACGAGCTTGCCGCTGCCGCGATAGCCTTTTTTCGCCGGATCTTTTGGATCGGCCTCCTCGCGGGCCAGCTCGACCGAACATACGCGGCAAACGCCGGCTGGCGCGAGATGGTCCAGATGACAAACGGTCGGAATCATCCGCAGCAGCTTCGACTTGGCGCTTTCCAGAAGCTGCTTGTCCTCGGTCGTGATCGCCGATTCTGCACCGGCTGCTTGCCGTTGGCCGAGCTGGCTTAAGCACAGGGCCAGCGCCGCATCATAGATCGTGGTTCGCCGCGGCTTCGTTCGGCCGGCGGCGTCAAGATAGACAATATTGCCCTGAGCGTCCATCGTGGGCACCGCCCGCGGCACGCGAATCGCCTGCCCATCGATCGTGACCGTAACCTCTTGAAAATAATCGCGTTCGCTGGCATCGACGACGCGGACAAGTTGCCCATTGACGTCGCGCGCGAACAGCCCTTCTTCTTCCCAGCTCGGCTGAAATTCGTCGTAATAGACGTTTAGTGGCATTTTGAAGTATGGGCCGTGCCCACCGTCGTTTCTTGCGTTTTAACGGGCGAAGCCCACCCTATGAACTCACGTACCGCTCCACGTCGGTCGGAAAATGCTTCAGGAGCGATGAAAGGGGGTTCGGCGCAACCGTTCCCAATCCGCAGATCGCGGTGTTGGCCATCGTGAACGCCAAATCGGTAATCACGCTGCTTTCACCTGAGAGCGCTGCAATATCGCTGCGCTTCAAGCGGCGTCCAGCCAGGTCGGCGGCGATCTCCGTGAACTTGGTCGATCCAATCCGGCACGGTACACATTTGCCGCACGATTCACTGCTGTAGAACCGCTGGCAGGCAAGTGCTTGTTCAACGAGGTCCGCGTCCTCCGAATAGACTACGATCCCCGCCCCGAGCATCAGGTCCCAGACGCGGAAATAGTTGATGTGCATTTGCAAGCCGAGGAGCTCGACCTGTTTGATGGTCTCCGGCAACAATCGCTGCAGTTTTCGCGGCCAGATTGCTCGCGGTAGCACGGCGGGCGTAAAGCCGCCGGAGGGACCAGAAAGTGCCATCGCCTTGAGCTTCTTGCCGCCGCGAATCCCGCCGGCCAAATCGATCAGCTCTCCAACCGTGATTCCATTTTCGATCTCATAAACACCCGGCCGATTCAGATCGCCGGAGATCGAGAACATCCGCATCCCGGGAAAACGGGTGGCTGCGCCGTGCCGCCGCTGCCAGTCCGCGTCGCTCCCCAAAATCATCGTCGCCAGCTCGTCAAACGGCCGCCCTTGCCCTCCGTACCAGCTTTTGTCGGTATCGGGCGCGGCTTTTTCAATCGCGCGGCACGTCGCGCGCGTCGCCGGCGGCGCTGCTGACGATTGTGTTTCGCCAAGCAGAACAATTGCCGGGGCCCATGCCAGCGTCTCCACGTTGTTGACCAGAGTGGGCATATCCCACAGGCCATTGGTTTGCAATTCCGGTGGCCGGTTCCGCGGCTCCGCCCGCTTGTCCTCAATCGCCCCAATCAGCGCCGTCTGCTCGCCGCAGATGTAGCCGCCTGGGCTGACGAACGCCTCGACCGTCATATCGACGCCGCTGCCGAGGATGTCCTCGCCAGCGAAGCGCTGGGCTTGGGCCCACGCAATCTCCTCGCGGACCGCTGCGATGCATTCTTCATATTCGTGGCGGATATAGATGTATCCCTGCGTCGCGCCGAGAACAATTCCCGCCAGCAGCACACCTTCGACCACCAGATAGGGCGTCCGCAACAACAGTTCGCGGTCCTTGAAGGTGCCCGGCTCGCTCTCGTCGGCGTTGCAGACCACGTATTTCCGTTGGCCCACCGCTTCTCGCACCTCGCACCACTTCTTGAAAGCCTGGCCGCCAGCGCCGCCCATTCCCAGCAGCACAGCATTCTTGAGCGCGGACTGAATGATCCGGTCCCGCTCGGCGTCGCCCATTGCCGGCCCGCGGCGAATTGCCTCAATGACGCGCTTCACCGCTTGATATCGCTCCTCGCGCGGCTTGCCGGCGTAGGCGTTGATTTTCCAGGCAGGCGACCTGTCGGGCAGATCGGCATCCTGATCTGGCTGGACCACCGGCTCCTTTCCACTCGCTAGCGCTTTCGCCACCGCGACAACTTCGTCATTTCGCCGGCCAAGGTAGCTTAGCGGCTCGTGGCTGCCGTCATGCTTGCCAGCAGCATGAGAGTGAATCCGCACCGCCGGCGCTCGATCACATCGCCCCAAGCACGACACGCCGCAGACCGACGCTCGCCCGGCCGTGATTTCAGACGCGAGGTTCGCTTCCAGATCAGAAATGAGCGATGCAGAACCGCGCAAATGGCAGCTCATGTCGCGGCAGACGTGCACTTCCAATTGCGGTGGCGGCGTTTTGCGATAGTGCGGAAAGAAGCTGACGACTTCCTCGATTCGATACAGCGGCACGGCCAACCGCTCAGCCAGGGCTACGAGATTCTCCCGCGGCAAGTAGCCGTAATGCGATTGAATCTGATTAAGCTGCTGAACGATCATGACATCAGGGCGAGGCCAGATATGTTTCGAGTCGCTGCAAGGCCATGCGGACCGGCTCCAGACGCTCCGTGAACGTACCAGGCGCGAAGCCGGTCGGCGAGTCGTATGGCGTCGGCCGCCGATTCTCGCTGGTTATCGACGAAAAACAATCGCTCGCCAGGTAATTGCCCAAATCCTCCACCGCCGCCTTGAAGTCGGCAATTTCCGCAGTCGCCGAGCGAGCAGCCTTCGTCAGATCGCCCATCACCGCCCGCAGCATGAGAAAGCACTGCAAGCCGTCGTCCCACCGTCCCTCCTGCTCGGCATTGTTGAGCAGTTGATTCACGAGCTGAAGCTGGGCGACGGCATTCAACGGTTCCTCTGAACCGGGAAGCTTAATGTGCGGCCACTCCGGAATGTGCAATATCGCAGCCTGCGATTTTTGCCGCCACGAATTTGCCGCCAGACCATGATGGCACGACGTGCAATCGAGCTGGGAAAAATCGACCACGCCCGATTCGGGCACAAGCTTCTGCCGCTGCACGTTCTGCATTGCTTGGCCGGCCAGCCACGAGCGAAAGTGAAAACTGTCCGGCTGCAGCGCTTCAATCACCTGGCGGTTCCAATGCGCCGGCTTGCTCTCAAAGTACGAATGAAACTCGAATGCGAGCCGCGGATGTCCTGCGGCAATCAGATCATGATCGACAACTTGCAAGGTGCCGGCTTCTTCACTCGGCCCAACATGGCACTTCATGCACGTCGCCGCCCGCTGGTTGAGGTCCTCGCGCGTGTCGATGAAGCCGGTCGTATCGCGGCGAAAATTCGGCCGGTAATGCGCATGCAGCCACTCCCCAGCCGCGCCGTGGCACGATTCACAGCTTACTCCCAGCAGCGTGGCTTCTGTCCACCGCCCGCGCTTTGGCCCCGGCGTCGCGTGGCACCCAATGCAGTGCCGTTGGATGGAGTCAAAGTGCTCGGTCTCAGACAAAGGCTCTTCTCGACGATCGAGCAGCCGCGTCATCTCGCGTCCACGAAACGTCCACAGTACGTCGAAGGCCTGGGCATGCGGATCGACGGTGGCCCACGTTGTGAGCGCCGTTTTCCATTCCGGTCCGCCGCCTCGCATCTCACCATGACAGCCGCCGGAGGCACAGGACCAAGCGCCGACATAAGCCGGCTTCACGACGTTTGGTGAGAAATTCACTGGT
>Ga0136846_1221369_pt1 | contig 10552 bp, 11 predicted proteins | sample HopSoiMetagenom2_FD_96841 | JGI IMG/M metagenome (GOLD analysis project Ga0136846, IMG submission 96841) | Grasslands soil microbial communities from Hopland, California, USA - 2 Assembly 2016 (version 4) | ecosystem: Environmental > Terrestrial > Soil > Grasslands | place: USA: Hopland... | reverse complement strand
TGTAGCCCTCGGCAAGCAATTGCTGAGTGCTGAGCGAGGTGTACGTGGGTTGCAACCGGTGCAGATAAGTTGCTTCGTCGGCTTGAGCGGGCGCTGCGGCCATCACGGCGGAAGCCGACGTAGACACCACTCCGGCGATCAGGACGCGAAATACCTTGGCCATGATTGACCACCTCCACGGGAAGCCCTGACTGCGGATACCCAGAATGAGTGCGGGCAAAAGGGCGAAAAGTAGCCAGGGTTGTCGGCGACGCCTAAGCCCGCTCGGCCGTCATGTGAATGTCAAGTGTGCCCTGGCACGGACCGCTCAAGATTTCAGTGTGCATGGTGCCGGTAAGTGTGCCGTCCGGTTGGGGCGTGTAGCGCACGTCGGCTCTGGCCGGACTCCATTGGATCGTGGCGTCGGGCATCATGCAGTCCCACTGGAAATCGCTGACTTGTGTCCAGGACGACCCATCCCAGGTGAACTGAACCGGCTGCGGAACCGTCGGGTTCCTCGGCGGAGGGCCGCTGATGATCGTCGCGGTGCAGGCACCGCCCGTACAGCTCGAGCGGAACCCGTACGTATCGGTGTACTGCACCTCAGACTGACCGGCTGCGATGCTGTTCCCCTCCTTTGGGCCAACGATGAACGTGATCGCGTACTCGCCGTTCCAGGACACAGAGTCGGCGAAGCCAGTTGGGGGAAGCGACAGAGCGATCGCAAGCGACGCGGCGCACAGGCCGACGACATTGCTCAGACGGTCACGAGTCATCGGTTTTCCCCTCTGGGTATATCTACCACGGGGTCAGTGCAGCAAAACGCGCTTAACTCATTCCCACCGCACGCGCGAAGCCCTGCGCGCGGCCGACGTCACTCACTACGTTCAGGAGCGTGCGCTTGAACAGGTGGTGGCCCCGCTCGCTGGCGGGCCAAGCGATCGCCCTGCAGATCGTCGTGATCGCGGTGGTGGTGCTGGCCGGCAGCGCGCTGGCGTTGTTCGATGCCGCCCGCGACGGCGACGCCGCCGCGCGTCAACAGGTGCTCGGCATCGCCACCGCGCTGGCCGACTCGCCGTCAACCGCGGCCGCAATCCAATCCGGAAACGCCACCGCGACTTTGCAGCCGGTCACCGAGGCCGTGCGCAAGAACACGAACATAGCGTTCATCACGATCATGGCGCCCGACCGCACGCGGTTCACCCACACCGACCCAACGCAGATCGGCGGGAAGTACATCGGCACCATCGAGCCGGCGTTGCGCGGCGAAACGTTCGCGGAGGTCTACACCGGGACGTTGGGGCCGTCGATCCGCGCGGTGGCGCCGGTCCGCGACGGCACCGGCCGCATCGTCGGGTTGGTTTCGGCGGGCATACTTCAGCAGCGCCTGGCCGACCGCTGGCGCTCGCAGGTGCCGACGATCGTCGCGGTGAGCCTCGCCGCGCTGGCCATCGCACTGGTCGGCGTGTGGGCGATCCGGCGCCGTCTGTTGCGGCAGACGCACGGGCTGCGCCCCGACGAGCTGCGCGTGATGTACGAACACCACGACGCGATCCTGCACTCGGTGTCGGAGGGACTGATCGTGTTGGACCGCAACGGCGTTGCTCTGGCCAATGACGAGGCGCGCAGGCTGCTCACGCTGCCGCCCGGGCCGGTGAACCGGTCGGATCTGCCGGAGTTTCTGCGCACCTACAACCCGGGAGCACGCGACGAGGTGCATGTCACCGAGGACCGGGTGCTGGTGGTCAACCGGTCGCTCGTGGAAGACGCGCCACGCGATTCTGAGGTCGTCACCATTCGTGACCGCACCGAATTGCAAGGCGCGCTGGGGGAACTCAGCTCGCTCAAGGTGCTGACCGACACACTGCGGTCGCAGGCGCACGAGGCGGCCAACAAGCTGCATACCATCGTCACGATGGTCGAGATGGGCCGCGCCGACGAAGCGGTCACGTTCGCGACCAACGAGCTCGAGCTGTCACAACAATTGGTCGACCGGCTCTCCAGCGCTGTCGGCGAGCCCGCTCTCGTCGCGCTGCTGCTGGGCAAGACGGCGCAAGCCGACGAACGCGGCATCGAGTTGACCGTCACCGAAGAGACCCATCTGCCGTCGAACGCCGACGATCTCGCGCTGTCTGGCCAGGAGATGGTCACCGTGCTGGGCAACCTGATAGACAACGCGATGGACGCGTGCGACCGCGACGACCCGTGGATCGAGGTGACGGTCAGCCAGCACAACGGCACGCTCCTGATCCGGGTGGCCGACAGCGGGCCCGGCATGGACGCAGGCACCTTCGAAAAGGCCATGCAGCGCGGGTATTCGACGAAATCCGGCTCCGACGGCGAACAACACGGCCTGGGGCTGGCGCTGGTCGCCCAGGTCGTGAAGCGGCACAACGGCACGCTGACCGCCGACGTGACATACGGATCAGTCGTGACAGTGACGGTGACGTCATGATCAACGTGCTGATCGTCGAGGACGAGCCGCTGATCGCCGAGGCGCATCGCACGTATCTCGGTCGGCTTCCCGGCTTTTCGGTCGCAACCGTCGCGCACACCGCCCGCGATGCGATGCGCGCGGCATCCGAAGCCGTAGCCACCCAGACACCAATCGACCTGGTGCTGCTTGATATTGGACTGCCCGACGCGAACGGGATCGCGCTGGCGTCGGGCCTGTCGGGCCTGCGGCCGGCGCCGGACATCATTGCGATCACCTCCGAACGCGATTTGGAGATGGTGCGCGCCGCCGTGGGCCATGGTGCACTGGCGTATCTGCTCAAGCCGTTCACCTTCGCGGCCTTCCGGGACCGGCTGGAGCGCTACCGCCGCTACCGCGAGGCGCTGCCGGCCGGAACCGATGCGGCCAGTCAGGCGGAGGTCGACCGCGCGCTGGCCGAATTGCGCGTCGGCGCAGACAGGTCCGCGGCGCCCAAGGGTGCCGCGCCGGGAACCAATGACGAGATCGCCCGTGCGGTCAGGGATTCCGTGGCCGGAATCACGGCCGACGAGGTGGCCAAGCAGGTCGGCGTATCACGGGTGACGGCCTGGCGCTATCTCGAACGGCTCGCCGACGAGGGCACGCTCACCCGGCAAACGGACTACGGCAAGGCGGGCCGCCCGAAGACCCGCTACACCTGGCGCTGACCCCATCCCCGCGAGCGTGCGAGTCTGTACGTCGACACGCCGCATTCCACGTACATTTTGTGCACCCTCGCGGCGCTGCGAGCACGCAATGACGGCCGCGGCAGTAAGAATCGCCACGCCGCCCAGCGCCTGGGCCAGCGAGATGCCTTCGCCAAGCACGAGGCCCGCGAGCAGTACCGTCGCCACCGCCTCCAGCGTCATGACGACCGCGGTATGAGTGGCGCCGATCCGGGCCAGGGCCGCGAACGTCAACCCGAATGCGGCCGCGGTGACCACGCCGTAGCCGACGATCTGCAGTAGATGACCACGCGGAATCTCGAGCGTGCCCGCGACGAAACCACGCATCAACGACGCAGCCGCCGCGCCCGCCGCCACCCAGCAGGCGGCGGTCATCGAATCGGTACTCCTGCGGACATCTCGACCGACGACGAGATAGAGCCCGTACGCCGTCGCGGCCGTAAGCGCAAGGATGATGCCCGTCACGGAGATCGACACGTCGCGGCCGATTGCCACCACGCTGGCCGTGCCGGCGACCGACAACAGCAATGCGACAGTTGTAGCCTTGGTGATTTGCTCTCTGCCCCGGGCGAATTCGATCGCGGTAACGATGGCGGGGTATGCGTAGAACAGTAGAATGCAGGCGGCGGCGGTGCCGTGTCCAAGTGACAGGTAGAACAGCGTGGACTCTAGGCTGTAGCCGATCGCACCCAGCAGGACGATGGGCAGCCACTCTCCAGAATTCGGCCGCATCGGCACACCGCGCAGCCAAATCAACACCGCCAGAACGATCGCCGCCACCGAGAACCGGATGCCCAACGCGGTCGCGGAGTCGACACCGGCACTAGCCAGCGCCCGCCCGATTATCGTGGCGATGCCGTAGGCGATCGCGCCGACCGCGGCAAGGCCGACGCCGACAACCCGCATCCGGTCAGGCGGCGGCGCGTTCATCGACCACATCGGTGAGGGCGTCGGCGAAGCGCTCCCGCTCATCATTGCGGGGTGCGACGATGCGTAGCGCGTCTGGTCGCACGCCATGTGATTCGCCCAGCACGCGGACACCGATGCCGTGCCGACGGAATACCTCGGCGACCTCATGCGAGCGTTCGCAGAGCGCATACTGGAAATGCACATTCTTGTTGGCATACAGGTCGAGACCGTCGACGCCGGACAGCATTTCGGCCAGCCACGCGTTGTCGGCGTGCAGCTGCACACGGCTACTGTTGGACCAGTCCACGTCGCGGACCGCGGCGCACGCCACGCGCACATCGACCCCGGACAGACCCCAGTTCTCCTGCTGGCCGAAAAGACATGCGAGCGGCTCTAATTCAGTACACCACGCAATGCCCGTGCGGGTCGCGGCGATGCCGTAGAACTTCGTTGTCGAGCGCAGCACAACGATGTTGGGTTCCGCGCAGCCGATCAGCGACCACGCGGCCGGGTCGGGCGCGAAGTCGATGTAGGACTCGTCGACCACCAGGGTCGCCGCGGGATGCGCGACGGCAACGGCTGCCAGCCCGTCGGGATCGAGATGGGTACCGGTCGGGTTGTGCGGGTTCGAGATGATCACGACGCCAGCGGCATTCATCGCCGCGTCGATCTGCTCCAGCGACGGCACCTGCGCGCCAGTGAAATTGAATCCCCGGCCCGGGAAGGCCTTCAGGTAGTCGGTGTACGCGGGCATCGGCACCTGCACTGAGGCGTGGTCGAGCTCGCGGCCCATCGCCCAGATGAACTCGCTGGCACCGCGACCGGCGATCATCGCGCCGTCGGGCACACCGGTCGCCTCGCGGTACAGCTCGATGAGGTGCGGCGCGGCCTCGTACGGATGCAGCACGATGTCGGCCGGCTCAATGCCGTGTAGTGCCGCGATCGCGGCGGGTGCCGGTCCGTACCGGTTTACGCAGGTGCTGAGGTCCATGTCGACTCCGCGGGTGGGATCGCCGCCCTGAGCGCCGAAGTCAGGCGCCGGTAGATCGGTCCTTGGCCCCGACATGGCGTCCTCCTGGTCTGCGCGCGTGTTATTGATGCGCTTGTGACCATAGGAACGATGCCGCGCCGGTACACACGTAGTTCACTACCTGTTTCTCGGCGCGTAACGACGCAGGTCCTGTTATGCGGTGGCCGGCTCCAGTTCGCGCGCCTCGGGCAGCGCGATGGGATCGGTGGCCACGAGCTGCGAGTAGAGCAGCGGCAGGGTCGAGGCGATGGAGAACACACTGACATCGCCGGCGTAGTCGGCCACATAGAGCCGGCCGCCATCGGAATTGACTGTGACACAAGAGGGCCGGGCGTCGACCGTGACTGTGGTGACGACTTCGTGGGTCAGCGTGCACAGCACCGCGACGTGGTCGTAGTCGACGACGTACGCGCGGGTCTTGTCGGGGCTCAGCGTCATCTGGGTCGGGGCGCCGATCCCGAGCTCGATGGTGTCGGTGATCCGATTGGTCGACATGTCGATGACACTGACCGCGCCACCACGCATGCGATCGGACGTCAAGACGTAGGCGGTGCCGTCGGCGAATGCGAGGTCGCGGATCGGCGAGCCGACCCACACCTTGCGATCGACGCGGGCGGTCTCAGCGTCGACGGCGACGAGCTGGCTGCCACGGGCATCGGTGGTGGCGACGTATAGGCGCTTGCCGGTGGGATCGACCGCGAGGGCGTCGACACCGATGCCGGCACCGGTCGCGATGTCGATGGTGCCGACGCGCTCGGCGGTGGTGTCGATGACGGCGACGTCGACGTGGTCGTTACCGGTCCGGCCTGCGTAGACGCGCTTGCCGTCGGGGCTGATGGCCATTGCGGTGACGCCGAAGGCCAGCGGATAAGTCGCGATGACGGCCCTGGTATTGGTGTCGATCACCGAGACGGCGTCATAGCTCGCGGATGAGGTGCTGACGTAGGCACGGTCATCGGAGACGACGGCTGCGAACGGCTCGCCGGGGACCCCGATGGTGCCCTCGATCACAAGTGTGTCGGGGTCGACGAACGAGACGCTGTCATGGCCGTAGTTCGTGACGACGACGGCCACGGCGCTGGCGGCGATGTCGCCGATGGGTCCACGCCGGACCGCGACGGTGCCAACGCTGGCAATGTCGGGATCCCCATCGGCCTCGTTGTTCACATTGGAATCAGTAGTGCCATTTGGCATCAAAAAGTTAGCCATCTTCATCGGTACCTCCGCCGGTATTGGCGTGCACCGGCCCTAGATTGCAGGTCTATCTGCGCCTGTTCGGCGCAATCTCGATCGAGTGTAGCGACGAAAGTTTGTGTTCCGAGCGGGTGACATCGTGGATTCCCGGGAATCCGGCGAAACCTCTCAGACGCCGCTTAGGAAAGAATTTGTTATGTAGTTGTTATGTAGCCCTGGCAATGTGACTCAGGACGTTTACGTCGGTTTTCGCAACCGTGGCAATCGGTTCATGATCGGCCGCCGCCGACTCCCGGATAACGGATTCTTAGGTTTGCCGAGCGAAAATGAGCGGTAGATCACACCCGACACGACAGCAAACTTCTCAACGCCCGTCAGGAAGAGCGCATGAGGCTGCAATAGCCGCCGTGCGGATAGCGTGGCGCACGAGCGATCGGCAGATCGCTGTTAGCTGGATCACAGGCGTTCATACGCCGTTCAATCGGCAGAGCCGTTTCAGCGCGGTCAGTCCCTCCGGAGTGCCCGGCCAGTGCTTGGCCAAGGCGTCGGCGCCGGCACTTCGGGTGACCGAGCGCAAGACCAGCGCGACGATGATCGCGTCATCCGCGTAGCCGAGCACCGGGACGAAGTCCGGAATCAGGTCAATGGGTAACGCGAGGTAGACGAGCAGCAGCGCCAGCCGGATCCGGACGCCGCGGGGTGAGTCGGGATCGGCGGCCAGACGCTTGATCAGGCGGATCAGGTCGGGCAGCAGCCGCAGGGCTTCCTTCAGGTCGTATTCGCCGGGCTTGGTCAGCCACAACGCGGCTAGGAGGACGGTCCAGACCAGGACCAGCCCGCCGACGATGCCGAGCGGAATCGTCCACCAGTCGTTCCACACCACTCAATGATTACGGACCGCCGGTCGAGCCCGTCGCCACGATCTGGACCGCTCGGTCGACGGCGGTGACGCCGTTGAACTCAGGCCAATCGTGATAGTGGATGTGCGGATTGCGGATGAGGAAGTCGCCGACCACGACCGCGGTCCTGACCACCTTGGCGAACGTTTCTGGTGTGTCGGCGAGGTCGAGCAGGGCGAGGAACTCGTTGCTCTGGATCAAAGTCAAGATCTTCAGCGCGAACGGCAGCTCGAGTTCCAGCGGGGTGAGCGCCTCGTAACCGAGGTGCAGCAGCGTATCGTCGGTCGCAGCCGCGAACATGTCACCGTTCAGAACGAAATCGTATGTGCGCGAACGGAACTGCTCTGGCGTGTAGATACGCGAGATCCCGGAGCCGGGCGGATTGTTGCCGAGCAGCGTCGGGCCGGGCGGGCGGCATGGGCTGCCGAACTGGATGACCTTGAGCAGGTCGCCGGCGCGGTGCGCCAGCGGTTGACGGGGCAGCATCAACCGCAGCGTCCGCACCACCACCTCGGCGCCCTGGCTGTAGCCGCACAGGTAAAACTGTCCGGCGTTCATCAGGATCAGCCGCATCAGTTCGGCGACGCCTTGGGCGACCGACTCGTTGTAGCTCAGGAACGGGTTCGGAAAGAGAAAGCCAGCTGCCGGGTATCCGACCGGCTGGTTGCGCACCAGGCCCATCTGTTCGACGCGCCATCCAACGTCGAACGGCGGGCCCATGAACGGCGTGGCCCACGTACCGGACGCGCAGTAGAAGAAGGGCAGATTGGTCGGCAGCGGCGGCGGTTGGTCGAAGTTCAGGCCGAGGCGCCCGAGCGTCTGCGGACCGGCGATGCCGTCGACTTGCAGGCCGGCGCGGCGCTGAAACTCCCGCACCACAGCGGTGGTGCGCGGCCCGTAGATACCGTCGACGACGAGGTTGGAATAGAGCGGATAGTCGCGGTTCAGCCGGGCCTGCAGGAGCCGAACAAGATCGTTGCTGTCGCCGGGTCTCAACACAACTGCCATGGCCTCGACGCTACGCCGAATTCTATTCAGCTGTAAGGGAATTGGCAGTCCAACGGCCGAGCAACGTGACGTAGTTTCGCCGTACGGCGTTACCGTCGCGCTTTAGTCCTGCTCGCCGATCGGCGCGAATACGCGGATCAGCGATGGCTAGGGCTTGCGCCGGCGGAATGCGCCGATCGCGAGGGCAACGCCGATCACTGCAACGATCGGCCCAACGATGGACCAGGTGGTGGTGTTGCTCATCGGGCTACCGCCCACCACGCCGAAGCCCTGCAAAGCCCACAGCAGTCCGAACAACGCGACGATCACTCCGAGAATGCCAATGGCTATGCGCATTCATTCACTGTAGGCGCGCGGTGCGGGCGACCCGATTGACATAAGCGCTCCTAGGCGCGAGATTGCACTCAAGGTTGTTGGGATGTCGGCAGCCCTGAGCGCAATCTCGGCGATAGCACGAACCATCACCAGCGGTGCAGCCGTCCGCCATGATGGAGGGGTGAGCACCACATCCCAGCGGCCGGCACCCGACTATCCCCAGATGGCCGCGGTTCGCGGACGCGTCGAACCGGCGCCGCGGCGGGTCCGCGGCTTCCTCGCACACCACCTGGTCTTCGACACGACGTCGGCTCGATACGTGTGGGAGGTTCCCTACTACCCGCAGTACTACATCCCGCTGGCCGACGTGCGAGCCGAGTATCTGCAAGACGAGAACCACGCACAGAAGGTTCAGTTCGGGCAGTCGCGCACGTTCTCGTTGGTTGGAGACGGGCAGACGTACGAGTCGGCCGCGCGAGTGTTCGACGACGGTGACGGCCCCGTCGCGGGACTGGTGCGTTTCGAGTGGGATCGTCTGACCTGGTTCGAGGAGGACGAGCCGATCTACGGCCATCCCCGCAACCCGTACGCGCGGGTCGATGCCCTGCGCTCACACCGCCATGTCACTGTCGAGCTCGACGGCGTGGTGCTCGCCGACACTCACACTCCCGTGCTGCTGTTCGAAACGGGTTTGCCGACAAGGTATTACATCGACAGGACAGATGTAGTCTTCGAGCATCTGGAGCCGTCCAGCACCCAGACGCTGTGTCCGTACAAGGGCGTGACGTCGGGCTACTGGTCGGTGCGCGTGGGCGACGCGGTCCATCCCGACCTCGCATGGACCTATCACTACCCGCTGCCGGCCGTCGCGCCGATCGCCAACATGGTCGCGTTCTACAACGAGAAGCTAGACATCACTGTTGACGGCGTGAGGCTTGATCGGGCGCAGACGCACTTCAGTTGATCAGGGTTGCTGCCCGCCGATGATCCGAATCAGATCAGGCTTCATGGCCTGCAGCTGCGAACCCCAGTAACCCCAGCTGTGGGTGCCGTCGGCGGGGAAATTGAACACCGCGTTATGACCGCCTGCCGCAACGTATTTCTGCTGGAACTCCTTGTTGGTCGACAGCGTGATGTTCTCCAGGAACTGGGCACTGTATTGGCTGCCGAAGTTCCCACCGCCGTCAAGCTCGGAGGTCACACCGTTGCCGCAGTAGACCCACAACGCGGTGTTGTTGGCCACCAGCGTGCTGATGTTGACCATCGGATCGTTGCGACGCCACGCGGGGTCGGACGTCGGCCCCCACATATTGGAGGCGTTATAGCCGCCCGCGTCCTTCATTGACACGCCGATCAGCGTGGGCCACAGGCCGTTTGACGGGTTGAGGTATCCGGACAGCGAGCCGGCGAAGATGTACTGCGTCGGATGCCAGATCGCCAGCGTCAACGCCGCGCTGCCCGACATGGACAGTCCGACAACGGCATTGCCCGTCGGCGCCTGCGCCTTGTTCGCGGCAAGCCACGCGGGCAACTCTTGCGTTAGGAAGGTCTCCCACTTGTAGGTGAGCGTTCCGGAACTTCCCGTCGCAGGCTGGTACCAGTCCGAGTAGAAGCTGGACTGTCCGCCGACGGGCATGATGACCGAGACGCCCGACTGATAGAACCACTCGAACGCCGCGGTGTTGATGTCCCAGCCGTTGGCGTCCTCCTGCGCCCGAAGCCCGTCGAGCAGGAGCACGGAGTGCGGACCGCCGCCCTGGAATTGCACTTTGATGTTGCGGCCCATCGACGGCGACGGCACGTCGAGGGACTCCACCGGCAGCCCGTCGCGTGAATATGCTGCGGCCGTTGGTATTTCAACCGCGATCATGGCGAGTACCGGCAGTAGTGCTCCGAGGAGCACCGCGCAGATTCTGGCGAGCGTTGGCTTCACGATTGCGACCACCCCGGCAAGCTAACAGCGAGATGGAGATGATTCCTGCATGGCGCGCGCCGCTTGACCAGCTTGTTATCTAAGCGTGGGCGGACCGCTAGCCGTTTCTGCGATTCATCGCCGAGC
>Ga0136846_1240380_pt1 | contig 10553 bp, 10 predicted proteins | sample HopSoiMetagenom2_FD_96841 | JGI IMG/M metagenome (GOLD analysis project Ga0136846, IMG submission 96841) | Grasslands soil microbial communities from Hopland, California, USA - 2 Assembly 2016 (version 4) | ecosystem: Environmental > Terrestrial > Soil > Grasslands | place: USA: Hopland... | reverse complement strand
GGGCCGACCAGCCGGTCGAGGATCGTGGTGGCCTCGACACGGTCGATCGCGTCGTGGTCGAAGTCGGTGTGCGTGGAGAGGCCGACGTCGACGACCGTCTTGGGGAACTCGTTCCGGAACCAGAGCCCCCAGGCGCCGGAGGGGTCGTTGCGCCAGGGGTCGAACATCAGGGTGAGCCCCTTGGGCGAGGTCACGCGCAGGGCGCAGTGGCCGAAATAGTCGATCGTGACCTTGCCGCCCGGGCCGGTGTCACCCCCGTCCTGGAGCGCCAGGACGTGATGGTTGTTGCCGGCCTGCTTCCAGGCCACCGACTGCGCCGCGGCCTCGCCCGGCGCGGCCACGCCGCCCGCGGCTGCCGCGAGGCCGCCCACCCCTGCCGCCACGAACGAGCGCCGGCCGAGCTGTGCCACCCGTCGATCCTCTTGGGTCATGCCTCCTCCTCCGCCCGGAGCGGGTGCGTCGTCCGCTCCCGCCTCACCCGGCCGTCGGCCGGCCCGCCTCGTGCGCCGCCTCGACCGGCTGCAGGCGCCCGCTCCTCACGTCGTAGACGTAGCCGTGGATCGCCACGTCGCCCGGCACGAGCGGGTGGGTGCGGATGCGCCGCACGTCGTCGACGACGCTCGCCGCCTGGTCCCTGATGGTGAGCCACTTGACGTACCGGCCGGCGGGCGACCCGCCACCGTCGGTCGCGTTGCGCCAGCCGTCCGCCCCGTGGCTCGCGGTCGCCAGGCTCCCGGCCAGCAGGTCGCCCATGACCTCGTCGTCGAACAGCTCCATGCCGCAGTCGGTGTGGTGGACGACGAACCACTCCCGGGTGCCGAGCAGCTTGTGGGAGATCACGAGCGAGCGCAGCGCGTCGTCGCTCGCCCGGCCGCCGGCGTTGCGGATCACGTGCGCGTCGCCCTCGGCGAGCCCCGCGAGCTTGGCCGGGTCCAGCCGGGCGTCCATGCAGGTCAGGATCGCGAACCGGCGCGCCGGCGGCAGCGGCAGCCGGCCCTTGTCGCCGAACGCGGCCGCGTAGCGCGCGTTGGCCTCCAGCACCTCCCGGTGGACCGGGCTCCGCGGTCGTGCCGTCATCGCCACCTCCTCCCTTCGCGCGCAAGGCGGGTCTGGCCCCGCCCGATCCGGGCCGCGCGCGTCATAGAGGCATACAATAAACTAGATTGATCTAATAGACAATATAGGGTCACCACGCCCTGCCGCCCGCCCGGCGGGGGCCCGAGGCGTGCCGTCCCGGCCATCTCGGGCCGTCACGAAGGATAGAGGAGGTCCGATGGAAGCCCCGCACACGTCACGCGGGCACGTCCTGACCGCCGCGACCGGCCTCGCCCTCGCCTCGACCGCCGAGCTCGCGAGCCCCCGCGCGGCACCGGCCGCCGAGCCGGTCGGCGGCGTCCACGCCATCCCCGAGCTGGCGCCGCAGTGGAAGAGGCTCGACCTCGCCGAGATCCTCTCGCGGCCCGCGGCCTACGTCTCGATCAGCCAGGTGAAGAGCCTCTACGAGCCCTGGGGTGCCCAGGGTGCCGAGCGCCACCGCGAGCGCGGCAGCCTCGAGGCCACGATCAGGGTGGTCAACGCCGCGCGGCAGGCGAGCAACTTCCGCTCGTTCAGCTGGATCGGCTACGAGGTCTTCCGCGAGAGCTACCCGCAGACGATCTTCGACAAGGTCCAGTACGAGAGCTGGACCGGCAGCCTCGACTGGCCGCCGGAGAAGAAGAAGGCCGACAACGAGCTGGTGGACGAGCTCGCGGCCCTCGTGCGGCCCGGGGACCTCCGGTTCAACGAGCTGGCGCTGCAGAGCTCGTTCGTCGGCACCCAGCTCCCGCTCGAGCTGTCGCGGAAGCGCGTCGAGGCCGTCGTGCTCACCGGCATCCACCTCGACTGGTGCATCGAGGGCAACGCCCGCTCGGCGCGCGACTACGGCTACCTGCCGATCGTGATCGGCGACGCGTGCGCCTGCCAGAAGCCGGAGGACGAGGCCGCCGCGATGCGGCGGATCAACAACTTCTTCGCGCCGGTCATCTCGGCCGACACCTTCGTGAGGCTGCTCAGGCAGAACGCCTGACCGAGGGGATGCGTGGAAGCGAGGGGGTCCGCCGATCGCCTCGCCCCGCCGGAACAAGTGGGGACCGTGAGACGTCCGCCCGCACCTGCGGGGAGACTCGGGCGTCCGGCCGCGCGAGCCGCCGACCGGCGGCGGCGAGGTCGCGGCACCCGCGCGTCGAGCCGCGGCAAGGCTCGCCCGGGGGCGCCGCGCGCCGGGAACCGCGGACCGTCAGACCGTGCGTCGGATCCGGTGCGACTCTTGCGTACACCCGCGCTGCGCCGAGATGTTCAGGCTCCGGGACGACCCGCCGCCGGCCGAGACGATCCGCGACGTCGTCAGCCCCTACCCGGCCCTGCCCGACCGTGAGCTGGTGCCATGCTTGAGCGAGCAGCACCGGGCGCACCGCCGATCAGCGGCACCGCGAGCCGCGGCCCGCCTGTCGTGACCCGACGGCCCGTACTTCCGAACCGCGCGGCAGGCCCGCTCCGAGCGTCCGCCGGGTACGACACGCGCCAGCCTTCGTGCGGACCGGCGACGCAGACCGGCAGCGGGCGACACGGACGAAGCCGAGCCGCTTGACAATCGCTGCTTATTGTCGAGTATCTCGATCGGCTTTAAGAACAGACTAGTTGGGTGAACGGTGATGCGCGACGCTCGCCGCATGCGTCTCGGCGCCTTCCTGTACCCGGCGGGGCATCACGTGGCCGCCTGGCGGATGCCCGACGCGCCCGCCGACGCGACCACGAACCTCGGCCACCTCGCGGCGTTCGCCCGGACGGCGGAGCGCGCGAAGTTCGACCTCCTGTTCCTGGCCGACGGCGTCGCCGCGCTGACCGCCAACCTCGACGCCCTCAAGCGCACCGACGAGTGGGTGACGGGGTTCGAGCCGCTGACGCTGCTGTCGGCGCTCTCGACCGTCACCGAGCGGATCGGCCTCGTCGCCACGGTCTCCACCACCTTCAACGAGCCGTACAACCTGGCGCGGAAGTTCGCGTCCCTCGACCTGCTGAGCGGCGGCCGCGCGGGCTGGAATCTGGTGACCTCGACCAACCCGCTGGAGGCCGACAACTTCGGCGACGTCGCCGGCTTCGCCCACCAGGACCGCTACGGCAGGGCCGAGGAGTTCGTCGACGTGGTCCTGGGGCTCTGGGGCAGCTGGGACGACGACGCCTTCCTGCGCGACAAGGCCCGCGGCCTCTACTTCGACCCGGACCGGTTGCGCGCGCTGCACCACCGGGGCCGCCACTTCCGGGTGCGCGGGCCGCTGACCGTGCCGCGCTCGCCGCAAGGTCACCCGGTCGTGGTGCAGGCCGGCTCCTCGGAGGCGGGCAAGGAGCTGGCGGCGCGCACGGCGGAGGTGGTGTTCACCGCCCAGCGCACGCTGGAGGAGGCCCGGGCCTTCTACGCCGACCTCAAGGGCCGACTCGCCCGCCACGGGCGCGGCGACGACGAGCTCCTGGTGATGCCTGGCGTGTTCCCGGTCGTCGGCCGGAGCGAGGCCGAGGCCCGCGAGAAGTTCGAGGCGCTGCAGTCGCGCCTGCATCCCGACGTCGGGCTGGAGCTGCTGGCGAGGTACGCCGGCGGCCTCGACCTCTCGGGCCACCCGCTCGACGGCCCGTTCCCGGAGCTTCCCGAGACGGAAGGCGGCAAGAGCCGCCAGCGGCTCATCGTCGACCTGGCGCGGCGCGAGAACCTGACCATCCGGCAGGTCTACGAGGGCATCGCCGGCGCGCGCGGCCACTGGCAGCTCGTGGGGACGCCGGAACGGATCGCCGACGAGCTCGAGGAGCGCTTCGTCAAGCGCGGGGCCGACGGCTTCAACGTCATGCCGCCGACCGTCCCCGGGGGGCTCGACGACTTCGTCGAGCTGGTGCTGCCGGAGCTCCGCAGGCGAGGGTTGTTCCGCGCCGAGTACGAAGGACGCACCTTGCGCGACCACCTGGGCCTGGCGCGACCGGGGCCGGCCGCGCCAGGCCGCGACGGGATCGGCCCCCGCGACCGGGCGGCCGCCTGACCCGGGGCCAGCACCTGCCCGACCTCTCCTCACCGCAACCGCAGCCACGCCGCCGGCCCGGCGCGTGGCGGAGCTGGAGCACTGTCCGATGGGTACCGCAGCCGCAGTCCACGCCGACGCCTCCGACCTGCTGGTCCGGCCGCTCGCCGCCCGGATCGGCGCCGAGGTGGTCGGCACCAGGCTGTCGGGCGATCTCCCCGACGCCACGGTGCGGTCGGTCAACGCCGCGCTCCTGCGCCACAAGGTGGTCTTCTTCCGCGACCAGGAGCAGCTCGACGACGCCGCGCAGGAGCGTTTCTCGGCGCTGCTGGGCGACGTGGTCCCGCACCCCACCGAGCACGTCCGGGCCGGCACGACCTCGATCCTGGAGCTCGAGTCCGGCACCGGCTACGGCCGCGCCGACGCTTGGCACACGGACGTGACGTTCGTCGAGGCCTACCCGAAGATCTCGATCCTGCGCGCCGTGGTCATCCCGGAGGTCGGCGGCGACACGGTGTGGTCGAACACCGTGGCGGCCTACGAGGGCCTGCCGGCCCAGCTCAAGGCGCTCGCCGACTCGCTATGGGCCGTCCACAGCAACGTCTACGACTACGCGGCCTACCGCCCGCGCGCGACCGAGGAGGAGCGGCGTCACTACGACGAGGTCTTCGCCTCGAGCCTCTACGAGACGGAGCACCCGGTCGTCCGCGTTCACCCCGAGACCGGGGAGCGGTCGCTCGTCCTGGGCTCGTTCGTGCAGCGGTTCGTGGGCTTCTCGAAGCAGGAGTCCGAGTGGCTCTACAACCTGCTCCAGTACCACGTGCAGAAGATCGAGAACACCGTTCGCTGGCGCTGGCGCGCCGGGGACGTGGCGATCTGGGACAACCGCGCCACGCAGCACTACGCGGTCAACGACTACGGCGACAGCCGCAGGGTGGTGCGGCGGACCACGATCGACGGCGACGTCCCGGTCGGCGTCGACGGCCGGCGCAGCGTCGCCCGCCGGAAGGCCGAGCGCCGCCAGAACGCCCGTGCGGCCTGAGCCACGGGCACGGAGGACAGCGATGAGACTGAACCTGCTGGCCGGCGCGCTCGTCGCCGGCTTGATGGCGGCCGCGTCCGCCGACGCCGGGACCGCGGTCCGGATCGGCTACCCCGGCGTCGGCCTCGACGACCGGCCGTTCGCCTACGGCGACTACGTGGCGGTCGCGCACGTCAACGAGCTCGTCCAGGCTGAGCTGAAGGACGAGCCCGGCGTCGAGGTGAGCTGGACGTTCTTCCGCGGCGCCGGGCCGGCGCTCAACGAGTCCCTGGCCGCGGGCCAGCTCGACTTCGCCGCCGGGCTGGGGGACCTGCCGTCGATCGTCGGCCGCTCGCGCGGGCTCAAGACCAAGTTCCTGGCGTCGGCCGGCATCCACGACCCGATCTACCTCGCGGTGCCGCCGGGCTCCGACATCAAGACGATCGACGGCCTGCGGGGCCGCAAGGTCGCGCAGTTCCGCGGCACGAACCTCCAGATCGCCACCGACCGTGTGCTGGAGGCCCACGGCCTGACCGAGAAGGACGTCCGCTTCGTCGGCCTCGACATGAACACCGCGACGGCGGCCCTGGTCTCCGGCAACGTCGAGGCGTCGTTCGGCGGCTCGGAATACATCGAGCTGGCGAAGAGCGGCGTGGTCAAGATCATCTACTCGACCAAGAACGACAGCCCGACGCTCGGCCGGAACTCCGGCCTGTTCGTGACGGAGGCGTTCGAGCAGGCCCACCCGGACCTCACCGCCAAAGTCGTCAAGGCTTTCGTCAAGGCGGCCCGCTACGCCGCGGACGAGGCCGACCGGTCCGCCGTGTTCCAGATCTGGTCCAAGTCCGGCCTGCCGGTGTCGACGTTCGAGGCGGACTTCAGCGACGAGCGGCTGGCGCACCGCGTCTCGCCCGTCATCGACGACTACATCGTCGCCCGGTACAAGGACCAGGCCGCCCGCGCCAAGGCCTACGGCCTCGTGAAGAAGGACGTCGACGTCGACGGCTGGTTCGAGACCAAGTATCTGAAGCAGGCGCTGACCGAGCTCCACCTCGAGAACTTCTGGCCGACCTTCGACGCCAAGGGCGAGAAGGTGACCGACGGCGTGGTCGAGCAGACCAAGGTGTCCGGGTAGGATGGCCGGGGGACGAGCCGTGGCCGCGTTCCCCCTCGTCGCCGGCGGCGGACCGGCCGTCCGCCGCCGCGCGCCCGAGGCGGTCCGCAGGCTCGCGACGGGCCTCGTCGTGCCGGCGGCGCTCCTCGCCGGCTGGCAGGTCACGGCCGCCAACGGCTGGCTGCCCGAGCAGATCCTGCCGGCCCCGGCCGTCGTGCTGCAGACCGCGCGGGACGGGCTGGACGACGGCAGCCTGCTGGCGGCGACGGTCACGAGCCTCGGGCGCGTCGCCCGGGGCTTCGCGGCGGGCGGTGCCGCGGGCCTGCTGCTCGGCGCGGCGATGGGCCTGTCGCCGACGGCGCGGCGCCTCGTGCACCCCCTTTTCCTGGCCCTCAGCCAGGTGCCGGTGTTGGGGTGGGTGCCGATCCTGGTCCTGCTCGTCGGCCTCGACGAGGCCTTGAAGCTCATCGTGATCGCCTGGGCCGCCTGCCTGCCGGTGGTGCTCGGCACGATGCAGGGGATCCGCGACGTGCCGCCCGCCTACCTGGAGCTGGGGCGGGCCCTGTCGTTCGGCCGCTGGTCGCAGCTCCGGACCGTCGTGCTGCCGGCGGCCGTGCCGTCGATCTTCACCGGCCTGCGCGAGGGGCTCGCCAACAGCTGGCAGACCCTGGTCGTGGTCGAGCTGCTGGCCTCGTACGAGGGGCTCGGCTACCTGATGACCTACGGCCGCCAGCTGTTCCAGCTGGAGCTGGTCCTCGTGGCGATGGCCGTGGTCGGGGCGATCGGCCTGGTCCTCCACCTCCTCCTCGCCGCCCTGGAGGCGCGCCTGCAGCGCTGGCGGCCGGCGGCCGGGTCGTGAGCGGGACAGCGTCGGAGGGCCGGGCGTGGCAGGCGTGGCTGCTGCCCGCCGCGCTCCTCGTCGCCTGGGAGGCGGCGGCGCGGTCGGGCCTCGCCGACCCCAGGTTCCTGCCGCCGCTCGAGGTCGTGGCCGCGCGGCTGCGGACCGAGCTGGCCGAGGGCGGCCTGGCCGGGCATCTCGCGGCGAGCCTCGGTCGCGATCTCTCGGGCTTCGCCGTCGGCAGCGCGGTCGGCGTGGGCCTCGGCCTCGCCATCGGCTTCTCGCGCCTGGTCGAGCGGATGCTGTCGCCCGTGCTGCTGGTGCACCGGCAGATCGCGCTCTTCGCCTGGGTGCCCCTGCTCTCGATGTGGTTCGGCGGCGGCGAGGCCGGGAAGGTCGCCTTCATCGCGCTCGCGGCGTTCCAGCCGACCGTCATCAACACCTGGCAGGGCATCGCCGGCATCCCGCAGGGCTACCGCGAGCTCGGCGACGTCCTGCTGCTGGGGCGGCTCGGGTTCGTCCGGCTGATCGCGCTCCCGGGCGCCCTGCCGCGCATCTTCACCGGGCTGCACGCGGCGCTGATCTACGCCTGGGTCGCGACCATCGGCGCGGAGCTGTTGCTCAACGTGGCGCCGGGCATCGCCGGCCGGATGAACGAGGGCGAGCGGCTGTTCCAGATGGATCTGCTGCTGCTGTGCGTCCTGGTGCTCGGCGCGGTCGGCGTCGTCTTCAACCTCGGCGCCGGCGCGCTCGAGCGCCGGCTGGCGCGCTGGAGGATCGCATGACGGATGGCACGGCCGCCCTGGAGGTGCGCCGCCTCGACAAGTCGTTCCGCGTCGCCGGCCGGCCGGTGCGGGTGCTGGCCGACGTCGACCTGTCGGTGGCGCGGGGCGAGTTCCTCAGCATCGTCGGCGCCTCGGGCTGCGGCAAGTCGACGTTGCTCCGGCTGATCCTCGGTCTCGACCGGGAGTTCGACGGGTCGATCCGGGTCGACGGCCGGCCCGTGGAGCGGCCGGGACCCGACCGCTCGATCGTCTTCCAGGACCACCGCCTGCTGCCCTGGCTTACGGTGGAGGCCAACGTCGCGGCCGCCTTGCGGCACCGCCGCGTCGGCAGGGCGGAGAGGCGCGCCCTGGTCGACGAGCACCTGAGGCTGGTGGGGCTCGACCGGTTCGCGACGGCGTACCCGGCGCAGCTCTCGGGCGGCATGGCGCAGCGCGTGGCGATCGCCCGCGCGCTGGTGAACCGGCCGCGCTTCCTGCTGCTCGACGAGCCCCTGGGGGCGCTGGACGCGCTCACCCGGCTGCGGCTCCAGGACGAGCTGAAGCGGATCACCGCCCGCGAGGGGATGACCACGATCCTGGTGACGCACGACGTGGACGAGGCGGTCTACCTGGGCGACCGGATCGTCGTCATGCGGCCGAGCCCGGGCCGGGTCGCCACCATCCTGCGCGTGCCCCGCGACGTGGCGCGCAGCCGGTCGGATCCCGCGTTCATCCGCCTGCGCGACGAGGTCCTGGGCTGGCTGGGCGTCCACGAGGGGGAGGGGGCGCCACGGGAGCCCCGCGTCGACCGGCCGGCCGCCGCGCGGGACCCGTCCGGCCGCGCCGGCCGTGCGCGCGCGGGCTTGCTCCCCGCGGCGTACGCCGCGATCGGCGACCCGCGATAGTCGGGCGGGATGCGGACCGCGCGATGGATCACGCTCCCCCCTTCCGGGCGATGGCCCACGACAGCGCCTGGGCCAACCACCGCCTGCTGGCCGCTCGTGCCCGCTTGCCGCCCGACGGAGAGTTCGTCGCCCGGCGAACGGGCCTCTTCCCCGGCCTGCGCGCCACGCTGAACCACATCCTGGTCGTCGACCGCTCCTACGTGGACGCGATGGAAGGCGGCACCCTGGGCCCGGCCGCCTTCGCCGATCCGGAGCCGTGCCGCACCGTCGCCGCGCTCCGGGAGGCGCGGGCGGAGGTGGACCGGCGCCTGCTCGCCGCGGTGCGTGGCCTGGGCGAGGCGGGGCTGGGGCGCGTCGTGTCCGTGCACCGCGGCACCCGGGTCCAGCGCGAGCGGATGGACCGGCTGTTCCAGCACCAAAACCGCCACCGTGGACAGGAGCACGCGATGCTGAGCGGCACGCCGGTGCCGCCGCCGCAGCTCGACGAGTTCTTCTCGGCCGCGGAGGCCCCGCTGCGGGCCGAGGAGCTCGCGGCGCTCGGGCGGACCGAGACCGAGACGAAGATCTGGGGCGAGCCGGGGACGGGTCCTTGACGGTCCACCGCACGGATCCGGCCCCTGTGCGGCTGAGCACGCCCGGAGGGTCACCGTGCTGACGATCTGGGGACGTCGGAACGCCTTCAACGTCCAGAAGGTGCTGTGGCTGGTCGGCGAGCTCGGCCTCGCCCACCGCCACGTCGACGCCGGCGGCCCCTTCGGCGGGCTCGACACGCCCGGGTTCCTGGCCATGAACCCGCACGGGCGCGTGCCCGTGATCGACGACGGCGGCGTGGTGGTCTGGGAGTCGCACGCGATCCTGCGCTACCTCGCGGCCCGCCACGCCCCCGGCACCTTCTGGGCCGAGGACCCGGCCGAGCGCTCCCTCGCGGACCGCTGGATGGACTGGGCGCTGGCGACGCTCCAGCGGGACTTCATGGACCTGTTCTGGGCCTTCTACCGGACGCCCGAGCCCGAACGGGACCACCGCCTCGTCCGGGCCCGCGCCGAGAGCTGCGCCGCGCACTTCCGCCTGCTCGACCGGGAGCTGGCGGGACGGCCCTACCTCGCCGGCGACAGGCTCACCCTGGCCGACCTGCCGGCTGGCGCCACGCTCTTCCGCTACTTCGCGCTCGGGATCGACCGTCCGGACGTGCCGAACGTCCGCGCCTGGTACGCCCGCCTCGCCGAGCGTCCCGCCTACCGGGACCACGTCATGCTGCCCTTCGACGACCTCCGCGGCCGGCTCGCCTACTGAGGCGGCGCCCGCGACGGCCGGGCTCAGGCGGCGCGCCCCCCCCCGCGGCGCGCGACACAGCCCGTCGGTGTCGGCGAGGTAGACGGCCACGACCGCGTCCGCCTGCGCCTCGCTCATCGGCCGCTCCGGCGTCGGCGGCGCCTCAGGCGCCAGTGCCGGGTCGTCCCAGAACCATACCGTGCAAGGCCGCTCGCCCCGGCACGCGACCCGCCAGGCCCGCCGCAGCCCCTCGTCGGGGAGCCCCGGAGGGCATACCACGGCCGCGGCCCCGGCTCCCCGGCCGCGGAACTCGCACCGGTCGATGCCCACGTGCACCTCCTCCGTTTGGCCGTCGCCGGGTCAAGCCGCCTGCCGTCCGGCACGTGGTCCCGGGACCCGGGGCGGCGTGGCGGCACGGGGACGCGCGCCGCCGATCCGGCGCACGGCCGGCGCGGCCTCGGCGCTCCTGGCCAGGCAGGTAGCGATCCCGAGGGCGACGATCGACGGCGCGCGCTCGCGGGCCGCGACGCGGTCCACCTGCTCGGTCGTGAGCCCGGCAAACGCGAGACAGCCCTCGTAGGTGACCGTCGGATACCCTT
>Ga0136846_1208977_pt1 | contig 10553 bp, 10 predicted proteins | sample HopSoiMetagenom2_FD_96841 | JGI IMG/M metagenome (GOLD analysis project Ga0136846, IMG submission 96841) | Grasslands soil microbial communities from Hopland, California, USA - 2 Assembly 2016 (version 4) | ecosystem: Environmental > Terrestrial > Soil > Grasslands | place: USA: Hopland... | reverse complement strand
CGGCTTCATGTTCGCGCCGCACCACCACCAGGCCATGCGCTACGTCGTGCCCGTGCGCAAGGAGCTCGGCGTGCGGACGATCTTCAACTTCCTCGGCCCGCTCACCAACCCCGCCGGGGCGCCGCGCCAGCTGCTCGGCGTCTCCGATCGGCACTACCAGGAGACGATCGCCGAGGCGCTGGTCGGCCTCGGCAGCGTGCGGGCGATGGTCGTCGCCGCCGACGACGGGGTCGACGAGATCTCGATCTCGGCGCGCACGAGGGTGATCGAGGTCGAGGACGGCCGCACGGCGGAGCGCTTCGTCGAGCCGGGCGACTTCGGCTTCGCCGAAGCCGAGCCCGAGTACGTGGCGGGGGGGAGCCCGGAGGAAAACGCCGCTGCCTGCCGTGCCGTCCTGGGTGGTGAGGCCGGCCCCCGCCGCCACCTGGTCCTGCTCAACGCCGGCGCCGCGATCTACGTCGGCGGCAAGACTGAGAGCCTCGGCGAGGGCGTCGAGAGCGCAGCTGCGGCTGTGGATTCCGGGGCGGCGCGCGAGCTGCTCGAGCGCCTCGCCGAAACGACCGCCGCGCTGGCCGTCCACGACGGTTGATCCGAATACGTCAATTCGGATCAACCGTCTAGGCTTCGGCTGTCAAGTGGCAATGATCGAGCAGCTGATCTCAGGAGCGCGAGAGGGAGTGGAGGAGCGCCGCGGGCGGGTTCCGCAGGCGGACCTCGAGTCGCGCCTTTCCGGCCGCGGCGAGGATCGCCCCTTCAACGAGGCGCTGGTCCGCCCCGGCCTTTCCCTGATCTCCGAGTTCAAGCGACGCTCGCCGAGCGCCGGTGAGATCGCCGCCTCCGCCACAGTCGCCGAGCAGGTCGGCGCCTACGAGCGCGGCGGCGCGGCGGCGCTCTCGATCCTGACTGACGAGCGCCACTTCGGCGGCTCGCTCGAGGACCTGCGCGCCGCTCGCGCGGCCTGCGACCTGCCGATTCTGCGCAAGGACTTCATCGTCGATCCCTACCAGCTCTACGAGGCAGCGGTCCATGGCGCCGACGCCGTGCTGCTGATCGTCCGTGCCCTCGCGGACCGTGAGCTGCGGGCGATGTACGAGGAGGCTCGCGGACTCGACCTCGACTGCCTGGTCGAGGTACACGACGCCGAGGAGCTGCAGCGCGCCCTGGAGCTCGACGCTGAGGTGATCGGGATCAACAATCGCGATCTCGACGCCGGCACGGTGGATATCTCGACCACCTATGAGCTGATGCCCGACGTGCCGGCAGGCAAGACCGCTGTGGCCGAGAGCGGCATCTCATCGCGTGCCGAGCTGGAGGAGCTGGAGCGCGTCGGGGTCGACGCCGTCTTGATCGGCGGGGCGCTGATGAGTGCCGATGATCCTGAGGCGAAGACCCGCGAGCTGACCGGTGTCGACGAGGGCACCCGTGAGCATCACCTGCCCTGAAGCCGCTCAAATTTAATCGCCTTTTGCGGGCCGTTTAGGAATCGCTGAGGGTCGCCGCCTACATTTTCCACACGATGAAGAGTTTTCTGCGCACCCCATTTGGCTCGGCACTCCTCGGCGGCGCGGTTGTCGCCGCCTTCTTCGCGATCGCGATCTCGGCGGGCTGGATCGATTCGAAGACGACGACCACGACCGCGATACCGGCGCCGCTCACCGCGCCGGTTGCCGACAAGGAAAGCGAAGACTCCAGCACGGTCAACCAGATCTACAGCCACGATGGACCGGGAGTCGCCTTCATCGAATCGACCGAGGCGCCCGAAGAAACGTCCTCGCCGCTGAACCCGTTCGAAGAAGGAGAATCGCGCGGGGGCGGGATCGCCACCGGCTCCGGCTTCCTGATCGACAACGACGGACACATCCTCACCAACAACCACGTGGTCGAAGGCGCGACGAAGGTCGAGGTCAGGCTGGGGTCGTCGGATACCAGCCACGAAGCCGAAGTGGTCGGCGCCGACCCGGCAACCGACGTAGCTCTGCTCAAGGTCGACGTGCCGGCCGGCCAGCAGCACCCGCTTTCGCTGGGCAACTCCGCCAAGGTCCAGGTCGGCGATCCGGTGGTCGCGATCGGCAACCCGTTCGGCCTCGACCGCACTGTGACCGCGGGCATCGTCTCCGCGTTGCAGCGCCAAATCCAGGCGCCCAACGGCTTCTCGATCTCGCACGTGATCCAGACCGACGCCGCGATCAACCCCGGCAACTCAGGCGGCCCGCTGATCGACTCCGAAGGCCGGGTGATCGGGATCAACTCTCAGATCCAGACGGGTGGTGGCAACGACGGCAACGTCGGCATCGGCTTCGCGGTGCCGATCAACACCGCCCGCGAAGTGGCCGAGCAGATCGAGCAGAACGGCGAAGTCAAGCACGCTTTCCTCGGCATCAACGGCGGCAGCGTCACGCCCGCTGTGGCCAAGGCGCTGAAGCTGCCGGTCGACAAAGGCGTCCTGATCAACGAAGTGGTTAAAGACGGCCCGGCGGACAAGGCCGGCGTCGAGGGCGGCGATACCGAAGCGACGATCGAAGGCGCCAAGGTGACGCTCGGCGGCGACATCATCACCGAAGTCGACGGCAAGCCGATCAACTCGATGGAAGACGTGATCAACTCGGTCAACAGCGCCCAGCCGGGTGACAAGATGGAGCTGACCCTGTTGCGGGGCCATGACGAAGAAAAGACTGTCACGGTGACGCTCGGCGTGCGGCCCAAATCAGCTGAATAGGCGGCGGACTGACAGAGCGCCGGGTGGCCCTTCCCAAAACGCTCGGCAGGAGCCTCGCTGGAGTGTTTGGGGAAGGGCCACGCGGCGCTCCCTGTTTCGCGGGGGATCTCTGCCCTTGACGATCCTCTAGGCGCGGGCCGCTATCAGATGCCGCAAGCCAAGCTTCCGTACTCTGCGCTTATGCGCGTAAAGATTTGTGGGGTCACCAACCTGGACGATGCAGCTGAGGCCGTGCTGCTTGGGGCCTGGGCTATTGGCTTGATCCACTACGACAAGAGCCCTCGGGCTTGTCCGCCTGGCGAAGCGGCGGCTATCTGTGCTGCCTTTCGCAGGAAGTGCGAGGTCGTTGGGGTCTTTGTCAATCCCGAGCTGGAGGACGTTGCGAAGGCTGTTGAGGGGGCCGGGTTGACGATGGTGCAGCTGAATGGCGCGGAGGGTCCGCAGTTCTGCGCTGAGGTGGCGCGGCGGACCGGGGTCAAGGTGGCCAAGGCGATCCATGTCGCCAGCGGGGCGGAGATTCATGGCGCCGAGGTCTTTCGCACCGACTTCCATCTCTTCGACCGGCGCGGAAAGGGCGGTCTTTGGGGTGGCAGCGGCGAAAGCTTCGACTGGAACCTGCTGCGCGAGCGGCGTTCGGAGATCCCCGCGATTGTCGCCGGCGGGCTGCGGCCCGAGAACGTCGCCGAAGCGATCAAGTTGACGCATCCATTTGCGGTCGACGTCGCAAGTGGGGTGGAGGTGGAGCCGGGGCGCAAGGACCACGCGGCGATGGCGGCGTTCTTCGATGCCGCCAAGGCCGCTAGCGTCCCGACCGGATGAGCGCGATCGAGCAGCGGTTCGGCCCCTACGGCGGGCGCTATGTGCCGGAGACGCTGATCGCCGCCCTCGACGAGCTGACCGAGGCCTGGGCGGAGGCGCGCGAGGACCGCGCCTTCAACGAGCGCCTGCGCCTCCTGCACCGCGACTTCATCGGCCGTCCGACGCCGCTCTACCTGGCTGACCGCCTCTCCGCCCGCGCCGCCCGCCGCGTCTACCTGAAGCGCGAGGACCTCGCCCACACCGGCGCCCACAAGATCAACAACGCGATTGGCCAGGCACTGCTCGCCGAGCGGATGGGAAAGCCGCGGGTGATCGCCGAGACCGGCGCCGGGCAGCACGGCGTCGCCACCGCGACCGCCTGCGCCCTGTTCGGCCTCGAATGCGTCGTCTACATGGGCTCGGAGGACATCCGCCGGCAGCGTCCCAACGTCGAGCGGATGGGTCTGCTCGGCGCCGAGGTCGTCCCGGTCGAGGCGGGGGCGCGGACTTTGAAGGAGGCGGTCAGCGCCGCGATCCGTGACTGGGTCGCCAACGTCGAGACCACCCACTACGTGATCGGCTCCGCGGTTGGGCCGGCGCCCTTCCCGGCGCTGGTTCGCGATCTGCAGCGGGTGATCGGCGAAGAGGCGCGTGAGCAGGCGCTTGCCGCCGAGGGTGCGCTGCCGGCGCGGGTGATCGCCTGCGTGGGCGGTGGCTCGAACTCGATTGGCATCTTCACTCCGTTTGTCGAGGATGCCGGCGTCGAGCTGATCGGCGTGGAGGCGGCGGGTGAGGGGCTCGACACTGGCCGCCACGGCGCCTCGCTCGGCGCCGGCGCCACTGGCGTCTTGCATGGCTCGCTCTCATCCGTGATCGCCGACGAGGAGGGACAGATTCTCGAGGCGCACTCGATCTCCGCCGGCCTGGACTATCCGGGCGTTGGTCCCGAGCACGCCTTCCTGCGCGACAGTGGTCGCGCCAGCTACTTCTCGGTGACCGACGCCCAGGCGCTCGCCGCTTTTGCCGAGCTCTGTCGGCTGGAGGGGATCATCCCGGCGCTGGAGTCCTCGCATGCGATCGCATGGCTGCTCGAGAACGGTGGAGCGAGCGAGGGTTATGACGTCGTATGTCTCTCGGGGCGCGGGGACAAGGATCTGGCTGAGGTCAATGCGCAGAGCGAGGGCGTCGGGGGATGACTCGTCAGAGCGACAGCGGTGGGGCGAAGGGGGCAAGGGGGTGACTCGTCAGAGCAACAGCGGGGAGGCTCTGTCGAGTCACCCCCTTGCCCCCAGCCCTAGCGCTTCAGCTGGGGTGGAGCGGATCGAGGTGGCGTTTCGGGTGGCGGAGGACCAGGGCCGGCCGGCCTTGATGCCGTACATGATGGCTGGGTATCCCGATCGTGAGAGCTCGTTGGCTGTGGCTGAGTCCTATGCGGACAACGGTGCCGACCTGGTTGAGCTTGGGGTGCCGTTTTCGGACCCGCTGGCCGATGGGCCGACTATTCATGCTGCCGCCACGGCTGCCCTCGAGGCAGGAGCGACGCTGGAGACGGCTTTTGAGCTTTGTGAGGCGATCTCGGGCCGGGTCCCGGTCGTCTTCATGGTCTACGCCAACATGGTGCTGGCGCACGGTGGGGTTGGCGAGTTCGCCCGCCGCGCCGCTGCCGCCGGGGCCGCCGGGGCGATCGTGCCCGATCTGCCGCTCGAGGAGGCTGAGCCGGTACGGGCGGCGTTCGCCGAGCTCGGCTTGGCGCTGGTGCCCCTCATCGCTCCGACCACGCCGCCCGAGCGCCGCGCCCAGATCTGCGCCGTCGCCCAGGGTTTCGTCTACGTCGTCTCGACCGTGGGGACCACCGGCGAGCGCGATGAGATTCCGCCGCAGCTCGCCGCGCTTGTCACCGCGACAAAGGCCGAGGCTGAGGTGCCGGTCGCCGTTGGCTTTGGCATCGGAACGCCAGAGCAGGCCGCTCAGGTCGGCGAGGTTGCCGATGGAGTGATCATCGGCAGCCGCCTGGTTCGTGCCGCTGGTGAGGGGGGTGGCCCCGAGGCCGCGGCATCTGCCGTCGGCTCCTTCCTGCGCGAGACACGCGCCGCCTTCGCGAGAAGGTAGATCCACCGCAACCGCCTGGCTGGATAGGATTCCTGCCGCATGGGAATGGTCATCACCCTCTTTCTCGCCCTGGCGACGACGACCGTCGCCTACGCCGTGCTTGGCCAGGGCGGCGGCGTCGCCGGTGTGATCTTCTTCGGCATCCTGGCGATCGGCGCCACCATTCGGGCTTTCACCCCGAGCTCGGACTAAGCGCGCGTCGCGATCACCTGCAGGTACTCGGGTTCGAGCACCAGTGCCCTGTCGCCCGCTTTGTTGTATTCCTCGAGGTAGGCCTTCATATCCGCCGTGAGGGCGGCTTCGCCCTCCGGCCCCACTCGTTCGTAGGCCACCTTGGTGGGCCCGAAAAAGGTTCGGAAGAACTCGAGGAAGTGATCGGCGGAGCGAAAGGTCTGCCGCGATTTGCGGCGCTCGACCCGCAGGTCTGAGATCGCCTCGCCAAACACCTCGCGCAGGTGATCTTCAGTGCCCCAAAGCAGTGGCGGGACAACGCCCGGCGGCGGCGGCGCGTGCTTGGCGATCGTCATGAACATCTTGCCGACGCCGCCGTCGGGTACCCAGTTGGCCATCCCGATCCGGCCCGGGCTTGCAGACGCGGAGCAGCTCGGCCGCGGTCTTCTCGTGTTCGGGGGCGAACATCGCACCGAAGATCGAGATCACGACGTCGAACTCGCCCTCGCCGAAGGGAAGGTCGGCGGCGTCTCCCTCGATGAACTCGACCTCGAGTCGCTCCGCAGCGGCGCGCTCCCGCCCACGCTCGAGCAGGGCGGGGACGAAGTCCACCCCAACCGTGTTGCCCCAGGCTCGTCGGGCTGCGGCGAGCGCACCGTTGCCGCTGCCGCAGGCGACGTCGAGCACCCGCTCGTCGGGCACGATCTCGATCGCTTCGACCAGCTCCTCGGCCACCATCTCGACCATTCCGGCGACCATCGCGAAGTCGCCCTCTGACCAGGTCCTCTGCTGCGCTTGCCGGACCGCGCCCATATCGATCGCATCGCTCATCTTCGCTCCCTTCGCAGTTTCATCCGAACCTACCGCGTTGCCGTGTGGCCGGCCGCTTTAATCTGAGCCGATGCGGATCGGAGTGCTCACCGGTGGCGGCGATTGCCCGGGACTGAACGCGGTCATCCGGGCGATCGTCCGCAAGGGCGTCGAACACCGCGGTCACGAGTTCGTCGGCTACCGCGACGGCTGGCGCGGTCCTCTCGAGGGCGACAGCCGCCCGCTCGGCGTTCCCGAGGTGCGCGGCATTCTGCCCCGCGGCGGCACGATCCTCGGCGCCTCGCGGACCAACCCGTTCAAGGAGGATGGCGGGGCGCAGCGAATTGCCCAGCGGCTCGAGGACGATCGCGTCGACGGGCTGATCGCGATCGGTGGCGAGGACACGCTCGGCGCCGCGGCCCGTCTCTACGACGAGCACGGTGTACCGGTCGTCGGCGTGCCGAAGACGATCGACAACGACCTCGGCGCCACCGACTACACCTTTGGCTTCGACACCGCCGTCAACATCGCGATGGAGGCGATCGATCGCCTGCATACGACCGCCGACAGCCACCATCGCGTCCTGATCGTTGAGGTGATGGGCCGCCACGCCGGCTGGATCGCCTTCCACGCCGGCCTGGCGGGCGGGGCCAACGTGATCCTGATCCTCGAGCTCCCCTTCGACCTCGAGCGTGTCTGCCAGTTCGTCGGCCGCCGCTTCGAGCACCAGTTCGCGCCGATTCTCGTCGTCGCCGAGGGGGCGCAGCCGCTTGGGGGCATGTCGGAGACCAGAAACGAGAAGCTCGATCAATTTGGCCACGTCGCTCTGGGTGGCATCGCGCACTGGCTGGAGGGAGAGATCGAGAAACGGACCGGCAAGGAGGCGCGGGCGACGGTGCTCGGCCACGTCCAGCGGGGCGGCACGCCGACGGCGTTCGACCGAGTGCTGGCGACGCGCTTCGGCCTGCACGCGATCGATGCGGCCGACGCTGGGGACTGGGGCAAGATGACCGCGTTGCGTGGTACGGATATCCAGCTCGTCGAGCTGAGCGAGGCGACGGCGGAGCTGAAGACTGTGCCGGAGTCTCTCTATTCAGAGGCTGAGGTTTTCTTTGGCTAGGCAGGGGAGGGTCGGGTGACCCCTCCCAAAACGAGCGGCCTGCGGGCTCTCGTGCAAGGCAGGGGAGCGAAGGGTCCCCCTCCCAAAACGAGCGGGCCGCGGGCTCTCGTGCAAGGCAGGGGAGCGAAGGGTTCCCCCTCCCAAAACGAGCGGCGGGGCCGCTCTTGAGTGTTTTGGGAGGGGGAACCCTTCGCTCTCGCGTCTTGCGCAAGGCTTTGGTCGGGGCAGCTGGCTTCACCGTGATTGCAGTTGCTGGCTGCGGCGGGGGGGAAGGTGTTGCTCAGGATGCCACCGTTACTGCTTACGTGGAAGCACCTTTGTGCGCTGGCGCCAAGCAAGTTCTTGCGAGGCAGGGCGGTCGTGGCGGGGAGCTTCGGGTGCAAGCTGTTTGCCTCGCAAGCGCACGGAGCCATGGCGAGCTCGATCTCGCAACGCTTGGCGCGAATGCTCGTAGAGCCACCGAGGACTCGACCACGGTGGCCTACCTGCAAGCTTCCGACCCAAGCGCTTCCCGCTTCATCCACCCGATCTTGGAAACCGCCGAGGTCCCGTGGATCTCCGCAAGCTCAGGAGAAGCCGCAATGGCTCACCTGCTCGAGCTCATAGAAGCATCGGGCTCAGGTTCCCTTCGCCAGTCGCTCCGCGAAGCACTCCACGAGAGCTAGCCCGAGCCGTAGAGAGGGCGAGCGCCCCCTCCCCAAACACTCAAGAGCGGCTCCTGCCGCTCGTTTGGGGAGGGGGCGCTCGCCCTTCTCCCCGCTAGAGCAAGTCTCTAAGCGCCTCCTCCAGCTCTGGATGCTCGAATTCATAGCCAAGCTCCAAGGTCCGCCGAGGCATGACCCGCTGCCCACCTCGCAGCACTTTCCCAAACTCCCCGCCGTACATCAGGTCAAGCGTGAAACCTGGAATCGGCAGCACCGCCGGCCGGTTGATCGTGCGGGCAAGGGCCTTCGAGAAGGCCTTGTTGGTGACCGGATCAGGCGCCGTTGCGTTGACCAGACCGCTCGCCTTGTCGTTGTCGAGCGCCCAGAGCAGGATGCCGACCTCGTCATCGATGTGAACCCAGGAGACGTACTGATTGCCGCCCGCAAGCGGGCCGCCGACGCCGAGCTTGAAGGGAGTCAGAAGTTGCTTGAGAAAGCCCGCTCGCGGGTCGAGCACCTGGCCGGTGCGGACGATGACGAGGCGCACGCCGATTCCCTCCGCCTCGCGCGCCGCCTTCTCCCACTCGCGCACGACCTCGGCGTCGAAGCCCTTGCCGCCCTCGCTTGACTCGTCGACGATTTCATCGCCGCGGTTGCCGTAGAAGCCGATCGCCGACTGGTTGACCAGGACCCGGGGCCTTTTCTCCAGGCCGGCCATCGCACCGATCAGGTTGTGGGTGCCGGTGCGCCGACTCTCCATGATCCGTTGCTTGGCGTCCTCGGTCCAGCGCTGGTCGATTTTCTCCCCGAGCAGGTTGATCACGCCGTCGACGCCGTCGAAAGCCGCCGCCGGCGGGCGTTCCAGGGTCGGCTCCCAGGCGTGCCAGCTGACGGCTGGGTTGGTGCTGCGCGCCCTCGACGCGTCCCGCGTCAGCCCGACCACTGTGTCGCCTCGGGCCAGCAGCGAGTCGCAGACCGCCGACCCGATCGAACCGCTGGCTCCGCTGACGAGGACCTTCACTTACTGGGCGACCTCCACCGTGGCGAAGGTCCCTGTCTCCTCGCTGAAGCGGGCGATTCCCTCGCGCTTGGCCTCCTCGACCACCGCCGCGGCGACCTTCGGCGCGACGTCGCGGTTGAAGACGCTGGGCACGATGTAGTCCTCGGCGAGGTCGTCCTCGGCGACGGTTTCGGCAATGCCTTTGGCCGCCGCCAGCTTCATCTCCTCGGTGATCCGCGGTGCGCCGGCGTCAAGGGCGCCGCGGAAGATGCCTGGGAAGCAGAGCACGTTGTTGATCTGGTTCGGGTAGTCCGAGCGCCCGGTGGCCATGATCCGCACGTGCGGCGCCGCCTCCTCGGGCATCACCTCGGGGTTTGGATTTGCCATCGCGAAGACGATCGCGTCGTCGTTCATCTTCGCCAGCGACGCCGCTTCGATCGTGCCCGGCCCGGAGAGGCCGATGAAGAGGTCCATTCCCTCGATCACGTCGTCGGGCTGTCCGCTCAGCTTGTCGGGATTCGAGTTCTCCGAATACCAGCGCTTGATCCCGGTCATCTCGCCGGAGAGATAGTCCTCGCGCCCAGTCGAGAGGGCCCCCTGGCGGTCGCAGCCGACAATGTGGGTGACCCCGCAGGCGAGCATCATCTTCGTCACCGCCACCCCTGCGGCGCCGAGGCCGACCATCAGCACGCGCAGCTCCGCGATCGGCTTGCCGACGATCTTCAGCGCGTTGAAGAGCGCCGCCATCGTCACCACCGCGGTGCCGTGCTGGTCGTCGTGGAAGACGGGGATGTCGAGCGACTCCTTCAGCGCGTCCTCGATCTCGAAGCAGCGCGGGGCGGAGATGTCCTCGAGGTTGATGCCGCCGAAGGTCGGCGCGATCAGCTCGACCGCCTTGATGATCTCGCCGGCGTCCTGGGTGTCGAGGCAGATCGGAAAGGCGTCGACGGCGGCGAACTCCTTGAACAGCATCGCCTTGCCCTCCATGACGGGCATCGCCGCCTCCGGGCCGATGTTGCCGAGGCCCAGCACGGCACTGCCGTCGGAGACGACCGCGACGGTGTTCTTCTTGATCGTGAACTCGAAGGCCTTGGAGCGGTCGTCGTGGATGTCCTGGCAGACGCGGGCGACGCCGGGTGTGTAGGCCATCGAGAGGTCGTCTCGCGTCTTCAGCGGGTACTTGTT
>Ga0136846_1243261_pt1 | contig 10554 bp, 10 predicted proteins | sample HopSoiMetagenom2_FD_96841 | JGI IMG/M metagenome (GOLD analysis project Ga0136846, IMG submission 96841) | Grasslands soil microbial communities from Hopland, California, USA - 2 Assembly 2016 (version 4) | ecosystem: Environmental > Terrestrial > Soil > Grasslands | place: USA: Hopland... | reverse complement strand
GCCGTCGCGGCTGTCGAAATAGCGCATCTGGCTGCTGCGGACATGGGCCGCGCCGACCGTGAGCCGCGGCGTGCACCGATTGACCAGGTTGAAATCGACCAGCTCCAGCAATGTCTTCTCCAGCGGTGCGGTCGAGTAGTAGCCGGCGCGGTCGGCGCCGAGCGGATAGGAATCGCCGGCATGGGCCAGCGCATTGGGCCGGAAGAAGCCGGGAATGCCGTGGGTGACGGTCGACCAATAGGCGAGCTTCTCGTTGAAGCCGGGAAACGCGGCGCGCCAATCCCAGATCGGATTCTGCTCCATCCGCTTCCAGAATTCCTTCAGGTGCGCCAGCCGCTGCTCCGGTGCGTTGCCCGCGATGAGGCATGCGTTGATGGCGCCGATCGAAGTGCCGATGATCCAGTCGGGCTCGATCCCGGCTTCGTGCAGCGCCTGGTAGACACCCGCCTGATAGGAGCCGAGCGCGCCGCCGCCTTGCAGCACCAGCACGACCTGGCCCGGCAGATTGCCGGGACCTGAGCTATCACCTTGCATGCCATTCATCTCTCGCTCCCGTAGAACGCGCATCTTTTTCATATTCGTCTCCCGCTCCAGGTTTGTTACACCGGTCACCTGTCAATGCGCGGTCCAGCCGCCATCCACAGGCAGCGCAATACCCGTGATCGTGGCCGCCGCATCGGTCGACAGAAACACGGCGAGCGCGCCGAGCTCTTCGACGGTCGAGAAGCGCTTGTTCGGCTGCTGCGCCAGCAGCACGTCGCGGATCACCTGATCGCGGGAAATGCCGTGCGCCTTCGCCTGTCCATCGATCTGCGCCTCGACCAGCGGCGTGTAGACGTAGCCGGGGCAGATCGCGTTGCAGGTGATGCCCTCTTCCGCGGTCTCCAGCGCCGTCACCTTGGTCAGCCCGAGGATGCCATGCTTGGCTGTGACATAGGCCGCCTTGAACGGCGAGCCGACCAGGCCGTGTGCCGAAGAAATGTTGATGATCCGGCCAAACCCATTTTTGCGCATGGCCGGCAGCACAGCTCGGGTGGTGTGGAAGGCCGACGACAGGTTGATCGCCAGGATCTGGTCCCATTTCTCGACCGGAAACTGGTCGAGTGGCGCGACATGCTGGATGCCGGCATTGTTGACGAGGATGTCGAGCCGGCCGCATTGGGAAACGGTGGCCGCGATCATGTCCGCGATGGATTTTGGCTTCGTCATGTCCGCCGGCGAGAAGCTGGCGTTGACGCCGAACTCGGCCGCGATCTGTTCGCGCGTCCTGCCGATCTCGCTGGCGACGCCGAGGCCGTTCAGCACGATGTCGGCGCCGGCTGCGGCAAGCGCTCGGGCGATGCCGAGCCCGATGCCGCTGGTCGAACCGGTCACCAGCGCAACCTTTCCGGCGAGCGCGCGCGAGGATACCGAGGTCTGTGGTTTGACCGGAATATTCATGGTGCAAATCCCTGCAATGAGGCCCGCGCCGCGCGGACCCTGGCTTTCGCCAAACTCTGGGGGATGGCCTATCTTTAAGGAAATGCCCGTTGGCTTCCGAAACCATGCCCGCGCGCTATCACGGTCGGGATGTCATTCGCCGGTCCGATCGGCTAGGTTCCGGTCGGTCTTGCCAGGAGCCGATCCATGGAAATGCATCAGGTCCGCTATTTCCTCGCCGTGGCGCAGCTGTTGAACTTCACGCGCGCTGCCGAGGACTGCAACGTGACGCAGCCGTCGCTGACGCGCGCGATCAAGCAGCTCGAGGCCGAGCTCGGCGGCGACCTGTTCCGCCGCGAACGGCCGGCCGCGCAATTGACCGAGCTCGGCCAGCGCATGCATCCGCTCCTCAAGCAATGCTATGACGCCGCCGCCGGTGCGCGCTCGCTCGCCTCCTCGTTTCGAAGCGGCGAGGTCGGTGCACTGCGCATCGCGCTGACGCATTCGATCGATCTCGCCCTGCTGATTCCGCATCTCAACGAAATCAGGCGCCAGTTCAACCGGCTCGAATTCCGCTTCCTGCGCGGCTCGAGCCGCGAGGTCGGCGAATTCCTGAAAAAGGGCGAGGCGGAGCTCGGCATCGCCGCCGAGATGGGCGAGACCTGGGACCGGCTCGACGCGTGGCCGTTGTTCACGGAAGCCTTCGATCTCGTTGTCAGCCGGGACCACCGCCTTGCCGGCCGCGATACGGTCGAACCGGATGATTTGCGCCCAGAGCAATTGCTGGGCCGCAATTATTGCGAACATTCGCGGAGCATCTCCGCGAGCCTGCGTGAGCACGGCATCGACGTCGATCACGGCCACGAGATTTCGAGCGAACGCGACCTGATCGAGCTGATCGAAGCCGATATCGGCATCGCCATGATGCCGCACACCTCGCCGGTGCCGGAGAGCCTGAAGCGTACCGCAGTCGCGGGGCTCGACGCACGCCGCACGGTCAGCCTCTATGGCGTGGCAGGCCGGCAGCGCACTACGGTCGCCAACGCGGTGATGCGCATGTTGCGCGGCGCGGATTGGCGGGAGATTGCGGGATAGCTGCCAGAACGATTGCTGCTCTTTCCCTCTCCCCCTGCGGGGAGAAGGCGAAGAAACGATGCGAGCTAGCCCTCCCGGCTCGCGCTCTCCAGCGCCGCCAGCAGGTCGTCGATCTCCATCCGCTTGCGGAAATCGGGATCGACGAACCGGGCCTTGACGTTGCCATCGCGCCCGACGACGAACACGGCCGGGATCGGCAGCATCCAGCTGTCGTTGCCGTGAAACTTCGCCATATCCTGATAGGACAGCAATTGCTGGATCTCGGCGCCGAGCCAGATCGCGAGATTGAGCGACAGCGCATAGCCGTTGTCGAGGTCGGTCAGGATCGGAAACGGCGCTGCAGAGTCTGATTTGAGCTGCCTTGTATATTGCTGCGTCTCCGGCATGATCGCAACGATCTGCGCGCCCATCGCCGCGATGCGGTCCTGCGCCTGCACCACGGCGCGGACATTGAGCCGGCAATAGGGACACCAGTGTCCGCGCAAGAACATCACCGCGACGGGGCCGTAGGCCAGCAGCGCGGGCAGCATGACGAGGCGCCCAGCTTCGTCCGGGAGCATGAAGGGCGGCATCGGATCGCCCGGATGCGGCGCGGTCTCGCCGCCGCCGTTTCCGTTCAAACGCTCCACCAGGCGATCGACTGCTTCGCCATAGGCCGGAAATACCTCGCGGCTCACGTCGGCATAGGCGCGGAGCTGCTCGCTCAGCGTCCCCTCCATATCGCGGCAATGCTGGAAGGCAGTTCTGAGCCGCTCGGCGTCGGCTGGAGAGAGAGACGTCATGTTGCCGCTCCGGCGTTTGAGGGGCGAATACTAGGTGGCATATCCGGCCGCCCGCAAGGGGCGGCCGTCGCGCGAGGGCCGGCTCAATTCACGTAGAAATTGCCCGTCGGGTCCAGCCGGCCGGATGCGGAGTACAGCGTGCCGTTGTCCATGAAGAAGACGGTATTCTCGGGGACCTTCTTGGCATGCTTCATCATGACCTCATGGTTCTTCTCGGCTGGGGCCATGGCCATCGCCGACATCTTGCCGGGACCGCCATAGACATAGGCCATGCCGGCCCTGAGATCCCAGGCTGCCTCCGAGAAAGCGGATGTTGCAATCACCGCGAAGGCGGCGGTGGCGATCAGGGTCTTGGATACTTTCGTCATGAGATGTTGCTCCGGATTGACGTGAACGCCCGCCAATCGGACGCGTTGCCATCGGACGCCGGATATCCCCAAAGCGGAAATGCCGATCCCCAATCGCTTCGATAGCCGCCACGCATCGACATAGCGCCGGGCTATCGCATCGAGAGCAAACCGGCATTTCAGGACAGACGCGTTCTCGACGAAGTTCCTGCCATCGCCGGCGACCAGCGGGGTTGCCGCCAACACAGGAGACTTCCATGTCCAGGAACCACACATTATCGCGCATGGCTTGGTCGGGCGTTGCCGTTCTCGGCGCACTGACATTTGCAACACCGCTCTTCGCCGGCGAATGCCCGGCCGACAAGATCAAGCCGAACGCGCAGCAGATGGTCGATTACAAGCCGGTCGGCGTCACCGATACAACGCTTGGCGCGATCGACCTCGGCAAGCAGCCGGCCCATATCGAAGGCCGCGAGCTGCGCTTCCGCAAGCTGACGATCGAGCCCGGCGGCATCGTGCCCTGGCACAGCCATGACGACCGCCCCGCGCTGATCTTCGTGCAGCAGGGCGAGATCGTCGAATACGCCTCCAACTGCGTCGATCCGATCGTGCACAAGGCCGGCGAGATCCGCCCGGAGGTGTCCGGCACCTCGCACTGGTGGAAGAACCTCGGCAAGGAGACCGTCATTCTCTATGTCGGCGACGTCCGCAGGGATCCGCACGACCACAACATGTAACGGGTGCGCGACCCCAGCGCACGCGTGACGGAATGTGGCGCCCGCGATCCCCATGCTGCCCCGCATGCGGGCGCCACATTCATTACAAGGGAGGCCTGCCATGACGGATGTTTCCGCGCCGATCAAACCGACCGCGATGACGATGGACGCGCATTCGCCAGGTCTCGCGCTTCGCTCCCTCGTCATCGGCCTCACTGCCTTCCTCACCGTCGTAGATCTGTTCGCGACGCAGGCGATCCTGCCCTCGCTGACGCGCCATTACGGCGTCACGCCGGCCGCGATGGGCTTTGCCGTCAATGCCAGCACCTTCGGCATGGCGACAGCCAGCCTCGTCGTCGGCTTCTTCAGCCCGCGCATCAACCGGCGGACCGGCATCCTGCTCAGCCTCGTGCTGCTGACAGTGCCCACGAGCCTGCTGGCGACCGCGCCCAATCTGGCGGTCTTCACCGCCTTGCGGGTCGCCCAAGGCCTGTGCATGGCGTCCGCCTTTGCGCTCACCCTCGCCTATCTCGGCGAGCAATGCAGCACGATGGATGCCGGCGGCGCCTTTGCCGCCTACATCACCGGCAATGTCGCCAGCAACCTGATCGGCCGGCTGATCTCGGCGGCGATCGCCGACGGCCTGGGCCTCGCCTGGAATTTCTATTTCTTCGCAGCGCTCAATCTCGCCGGCGCGGCGCTGGTCTATTTCACCGTCCGCCGCGTGCAGCCGATGCATGCGATGATGCCGGCGGCATCGCCGCTCTCGGCCACCATCGCGCACTGGCGCAATCCGCAGTTGCGCGCGGCCTTCGGCATCGGCTTCTGCATCCTGTTCGCCTTCATCGGCACCTTCACGTTCGTGAATTTCGTGCTGGTCCGGCCGCCGCTGTCGCTCGGCATGATGGACCTGGGCCTTGTCTATTTCGTCTTCCTGCCATCGGTCGTCACGACCTTGCTGGCCGGCAAGGTGGCGACGCGGCTGGGAACGCGACCAACGATCTGGGGTTCGCTGGCTGTCGCCGGGCTGGGCCTGCCGCTGCTGCTGGCGCCCCATTTGAGCGAAGTCATCACCGGCATGGTTCTGGTCGGCGTCGGCACATTCTTCGCGCAGGCCGCTGCGACCGGCTTCGTCGGACAGGCCGCGACCGACAGCCGCGGCATCGCCAGCGGGATCTATCTTGCCTGCTACTTCTGCGGCGGCCTGGTCGGGACGGCCGTGCTCGGCCGGCTGTTCGACGGATTCGGCTGGCAGGCGTGCGTCGCGGGTGTCGGCGCGGCTCTTGCTGCAGCCGCCCTGCTCACCCTTGGCCTGAAGCGCTAGCGCTTAACGGGCGCGTCCTGCGGCGGCTCGTCGTCAGCGATGGCGCGCCAGGCCGCGCCGTCGAGATCGTCATACTGGCCGCTCCGCAGCGACCAAAGGAAGGCGACGAGGCCGGCGCCTCCGAGCGCCAGCGCCAGTGGGACCAGGATGACCAGGATCTCCATCACACGATCTCCCGCGAGGCGCTGCGGGCGCGCAGCGAATTCAGCATGACAAGGATCGACGATCCGCTCATGGCGGCCGCCGCAATCAGGGGCGTCACGACGCCGCTGATTGCAACCGGCACCGCGAGCACGTTATAGCCGATCGCAAGCCACAGGTTCTGCCTCATCAAGTGCAGCGCCTTGCGTGAAGCGTCGATGGCGGCGACGACCGGGGCCAGCGGGCGGCCGAGGAAGACGAGATCGGCGGTCGCCTGGCTCAAATGCGCGGCCGAGATCGGCGACATCGAGACATGGGCTGCCGCGAGCGAAGGCGCGTCGTTCATGCCGTCGCCGACCATCAGCACTTTGGCGCCGCGCCGTTTCAACTCCTCGATCCGTGCGATCTTGTCGGCCGGCGTGACGCCGGCGCGCCATTCGGAAATGCCCAGCGCATGAGCCGCGGCGATCACCGCCGGTTCACGGTCGCCGGAGAGAATCTCGATGCCGATATTGCGCGCCTTCAGCGCCGCGATCACAGCCTGCGCATCGGGACGGAGACCCTGGCGCACAGAGAGGATAAATTTTTCGCTCCCTTTGCTGAAAGCCACGACGGAGGCTTCGGCATCGAGATTTGTGACGTCGGAGACCAGCGTCTCGGCGCCGCAGAAGGACGGGCGGCCAAGTCGAATTTGGACACCGTCGACGTCCGCGCGCACGCCTTGGCCGGCCTCCTCGACCGCACCGACGATCGGCGACCGCGCGCCGGCGGCTAGCGCGACCGCGGCGGCCACCGGATGATGGCTCGACAGCGCGAGACGCCCGGCGAGTTCGAAGATGCCGGCCGGGATATCCGCCGCATTCATCACCTCGAGATCGGGCAGCGTCAGCGTGCCGGTCTTGTCAAAGATGACGTGGTCGGCTTCCGCCAGCCGCTCGATCGCATCGCCCGAATTGAGCAGCACGCCCGACCTGAACATTGCGCCCGAGGCGATCGTCTGCACCGTCGGAATCGCAAGCCCCAGCGCGCAGGGACAGGTGATGATCAGCACGGCGACGCCGGTCACGATCGCATCATGCCAGCTGGCGCCCGCGATGACCCAGCCGAGAATGGTGATGAGCGCGGTCGCGTGCACCACCGGGGCGTAGAGCCGCGAGGCGCGGTCGGCAAGACGCATGTAGCGCGAGCGCGCCTGCAGCGCGTTGTCGAGCAGCCGCGTGATCTCGGCCAGCAACGTCGCCTCGGAGGCCGCCGAGACCCGCACCCGCAGCGTACCGGAGATGTTCATGGAGCCGGCATAGACCGGCGTGCCCTGCTCGGCCGTGACATAGAGCGTCTCGCCGGTGATCAGGCTCTGGTCGATCTCGGACCGTCCCTCGATCACTGTGCCGTCGACCGCGCAGCGCTCGCCGGGCCTCAGCAGGACGATGTCGCCGGGATGGATCGCCGCCACCGGCACCTGCGAGATCTCGTCGGACCCGACGAACTTGGCCGCGGTCTCCGCCTTCAGCGCGGCGAGATTGCCGGCGACCGCGCGCGTCCGCCGCCGCATGTTCTGATCGAGGAAACGGCCGATCAGCAGGAAGGTCAGCAACATGATCGCCGCGTCGAAATAGGCGTGCTCGGCATGGTGGATGGTTTCGACCACGGACATGCCGAGCGCCAGGATGACGCCGATCGAGATCGGGACGTCCATGTTGGTGGTCTTGGCCGACAGTGCACGCCAGGCCGAGCGGAAGAACGGCTGGCCGGCATAGGCCGCCGCCGGCAGCGCGATCAGCGCCGACAGCCAGTGGAAGAAGTCGCGCTGCTCAGGCAGCATGTCCGAGACGTTGCCGGACCACACTGGGATCGACAGCATCATCACGTTCATGGTGGCGAAGGCCGCGACGCCAAGGCAGCGCAGCAGGAGGCGGGATTCGGCAACTTCCGCCACCTCCGCGCTTTCGGTCTCGAAGGGATAGGCCTTGTAGCCGAGCTCTTCGAGCCGGTCGATGAAGCGGCTCGGGTCGAGCGTGCCCGCCTTCCATTCCAGCGCGACACGGCGGTCGGTGAGGTTCACGCGCGCCAGCGTGACGTCGGGAATCGTGGACAGCCCTCGCTCGATCTTGGCCATGCAGCCGGCGCAGTGAACGCCCTCGACCGCGAGGTCGATGTGCTGGACGCCCTCGCCCGCAGTCCGGACGAAATGCGAAAAATCCCGCGAGACGTGCATGGCAAAGTCCTTCAATTCAGGATCACGCGGTTGCGCGACATGAACACGCGCGCCCCCCGCGCCTCGCCCTCGATCACCAGGTCCCACTGGCCCGGCGCGACAGAGGCGGCATTGCCGCGATAGATGCCGTTGCCGACCTCCGCGAGCTCGACCTGGAGATCAGCGCGCTTGTCGGTCGGCCGCTCCAGGCGTCCGCCGAACTTCAATCCGGACACCGGCAGACCGCCGGCGTCGCGTGCCTCGACCCGAAGCACAGCGCCGCCATCGGTGCCACGCTCGATATGGGCATTGACCTTCCATTTTCGCGCAGCTTGGTCCTGCGCCGCCGAAATTTCACGGTCATAGGTGAGGCCCGCGGCATAGGGGCTGTCGACGTCGGTGCCGGGCAGCGTCGCGATCGCGAGCTTCATCATGGTCACGTTGACGCCGATCACGACGCCGAAGAAGGCGACCAGCATCAGGAAGACTTTTGTTCCGGTCAGCGGCTTGGAGGCCATGGTTGTCTCCTGATGCTAGGGCGCGACGAAATTGTCGGTGGCGGACGCGACCTCGCCGAGCCCGACATCGGTGACGTGGAAGCGAACGGGGATCGACTTCTCGGGATTGCTTTGCGCGGGCGCGGTGACCAGCAACCGCAGCTCGCTGGTGGAGTCGCGTGGGATCACGATCATCGGCCGGTCCGGCGTCACTGAATCGACCCCGATCACGTGAATTGTCAGATTGACCGGACCGTTCGCATCGATCGCGACGACGCGGTCGTAGCCGCTCTTGTTGAGCAGCCGCACCGTGTAGGCATTGCGGATCGAGCCGTCGCTGAGCCTGACCGCGACCGGGTTGCGGTCGTGCAGCACGTTGACGTCGAGCAGGCTGCGGGTCGCCAGCGTATAGATCATGATGCCGCCGACCGCCGCGATGATCGCGCTGTAGGCGACGGTGCGGGCCCGGACGATCCGATAGACCGGCGCCTTGCCTTCCTGGCGGCGCTGGATGTTGATGTCATTGTCGTAGCCGATCAGCCGCTTCGGCCGCCCGATCTTCGTCATCACGTTGTCGCAGGCGTCGATGCAGAGTCCGCACTGGATGCATTCCAGCTGCGGTCCATTGCGGATGTCGATGCCGGTCGGACACACGGCGACGCATTGATAGCAGTCGACGCAGTCGCCGACTTGCTCGCCGAGCGCGCGCAGCTCGGCTGCCTTCTTCACCGACGTACGCTTCTCGCCGCGATCGTAACGATAGGTGACGTTGAGCGCCCATTCGTCGGTGAGCGCGGCCTGGATCCGCGGCCACGGGCACATATAGGTGCAGACCTGCTCGCGCATGAAGCCGGCGAGCACGTAGGTCGTCGCAGTCAGGATGCCGATCCAGATATAGGCGATCATCGGCGCCTGGAACGTGACGAGCTCCTTCACCAGCGTCGGTGCGTCGTTGAAATAGAGCACCCAGGCGCCGCCGGTCCACCAGGCGATCAAGAGCCAGATCGAATGCTTGAGCACGATCTCGGAGATGCGCTCCAGCTTCATCGGGTCGGACGATTTGTCCTTCTTCATCCGCTCGCGCCGGTCGCCCTCGATCAGACGCTCGACCGCATAGAACAGGTCGGTCCACACCGTCTGCGGACAGAGATAGCCGCACCAGATGCGGCCGCCGACCGAGTTCATCAGGAATAGCGCCACCGCGGCGACGATCAGCAGGCCGGTGAAGTAGTAGACCTCCTGCGGCCACAGCTCGATGAAGAAGAAATAGAAGCGACTGTTGGGAAGATCGATCAGCACCGCTTGGCTGGGAGCGCCGAGTCCGCGGTTCCAGCGCACGAACGGCAGGAAGTAGTAGACGCCGAGGCAGAAGGCCATCAGGCCCCATTTGATCCGGCGGAAGGTGCCGGAGGTGCTCTGGGGATAGACTTTCTTCTGGGCCACATAGAGCGGCCCGTTGTCATCGTCTAATGGGAGGTCTTTTGGGTTCACGGGCCTGTTCATCGCCTGCAGCTTTCGAGGTGCGATAAAACCTAGGCCCGACGCCGCCGCGTCAGTTGATCCAGCGCAAGCGGGGGCGTTTTTTGTTCGCCCCCGCCTGTCCCGGATTGGCTATTTTCCGCCGCCCAGCGAGTGGACGTAAACTGCCATCGCCTTGATGGTGGCGGGATCGAGCCGCCCTTCCCAGGCCGGCATCACGCCCGCGCGGCCCTGGCTGATGGTCTCGATCAGCGTCGCCTCGTCCGAACCATAGAGCCAGATCTTGTCGGTCAAATTGGGGGCGCCCATCTCCGGGTTGCCCTTGCCGCCGTCGCCATGGCAGGCGACGCAATTCTCCGCGAAGATCTTCTCGCCCTTGGCCGCGTCATAGCCCTTGCGGGTCGGAAGGCCCGACAGTGCCCGGACATAGTTGGCGGCCGTGACGATCTCATCCGGCTTCAGCACGCCGTCCTTGCCGAATGCGAGCATCTGGCCTTCATGCGTCTTGGCGTGGCCGGAACGTGCGCCGAACTGGATGGTCTGCATGATCTGGTCGAGCG
>Ga0136846_1235590_pt1 | contig 10554 bp, 8 predicted proteins | sample HopSoiMetagenom2_FD_96841 | JGI IMG/M metagenome (GOLD analysis project Ga0136846, IMG submission 96841) | Grasslands soil microbial communities from Hopland, California, USA - 2 Assembly 2016 (version 4) | ecosystem: Environmental > Terrestrial > Soil > Grasslands | place: USA: Hopland... | reverse complement strand
CTCGCGTGGGGCATTTCGTCGGGCTCTCGCATCTCGCGGATCTCGCGGACCGGACCGGAAGGCGGGAGGGTGGGATGTTCGTCGGGGCGGGGCCGGGCGGATTCCCGGTCCCGGACCCGCATGCCGAACCAGAAGGCCCAGATCAGTGCACCAGCGATGAACAGGCCCGCGACAAATGCGGCCGTTACGTTGAGTAGATCGCTCGACGCGGCCAGTAGCTCAGACGTTGTCGTACCCATATACCGATTATCGCCGACGCCCTATGAATGCGCGTCCGAAAACAGCCGGTGGAATCGCTGTGCCTTTTCTTGCTCAAAGGGCTGAAGGAACAGAGCTTCCGGTCAGGGCTTCACGGCGACGGCACCGAATTGCGGCAGGGCGCCGGCGGAGTCGTCCTCCGGGTGCCACTGCGCACAGGAGACGAGCCCCGGGTCGAGAAGGTCCAGGCCGTCGAAGAAAGCGGCGACCTCGGCACGGGGGCGGGCGGTGATCGGCGGGGTGGCGTTCTCGTTCCAGAACTTCATCGCCTCGATGTTTCCCTCACCGCCGAGGTCCGAGTCGGTCGTGGGATGGGTCAGGACCAGATGGCTGCCCGACGGCACCGACGCCATGATCCGGCGCACGATGTCCCGCGCCTGTTCCGTGTCGAGCACGAAATTCAGGATGCCCAGCATCATGACGGCCACGGGCCGGTCGAAGTCGAGGGTCTGCGAGGCGCGCTCGACGATGGTTTCGGGGCGGTGCACGTCCGCGTCGATGTAGTCGGTGGCCCCCTCCCGCGTGCCCGTCAGCAGCGTACGGGCGTGTGCGAGCACGATCGGGTCGTTGTCGACGTAGACGATCCGCGACTCGGGCGCGATGCGCTGGGCGATCTCATGGGTGTTGTCCACCGTCGGCAGCCCCGTCCCGATGTCCAGGAACTGCCGCACTCCCCGCTCGGCGACCAGGTAGCGCACGGTCCGCCCGAGGAAGGCGCGGTCGGCGCGGGCCACGCTGCGGATCAGCGGGAACATGGCGTCGATGTGGTCGCCGACCGCCTGGTCGACGACGTAGTTGTCCTTGCCGCCGATCCAGTAGTTCCACACCCGCGCGTTGTGGGCCACCGAGGTGTCCAGCCGACCGCGTCCCTCTGCCGTGCCGTCCTGCTCGCTCACGCCGCTTCCTCTCGTCACTTCCCTGACCCCGCACGGAGGTTGACGCCCGCTCAGGCCGTCAACATCGTTCGCGTTTACGAGGGTGATCTTATGACCGGGCTCCCCGGGGTCAGCGCCGGAGGCGGCGGTAACGCCTGCTGCCGGGTGGCGAAGGCGGCCTCTAGTCTCGGTGGACAGGCCCCAGGGAGCGGGAGAGGCGCATGGATCACGACTCCGGCCACGACGGCCACCACGACCACCACGACAACTACCCCTACGACCTGGGCACCCATGGCCGGCCCGTGACGACGTCGTCCGCCGAGGCCCAGAGGTGGTTCGACCGGGGCCTGGTGTGGACGTACGGCTTCCACCACGAGGAGGCCGTCGCCTGTTTCGAGGCCGCCGCCGCGGCCGACCCCGACTGCGCCATGGCCCACTGGGGCATCGCGTACGCCCTCGGCCCGAACTACAACAAACCCTGGGCGTTCTTCGACGGCGAGGACCTCGCACGGACCGTCTCCCGCACCCACGCCGCCGTCGAACTCGCCCGGCGGAAGGCGGCCGGTGCCACGCCCGTCGAACAGGCCCTGATCGCCGCCCTGCGGGCCCGGTACCCGCAGGGCGAGGCCGTCGAGGACTGCTCGGTCTGGAACGAGCCCTACGCGGACAGCATGCGCACGGTGTACGAACTGGCCCCCGACGACCTGGACATCGCCGCGCTGTACGCCGACGCGCTGATGAACCTGACGCCCTGGCACCTGTGGGACACGACCACGGGCGAACCGGCCGAGGGCGCCCGTACCCTCGCCGCGAAAGCCGTCCTGGAGCGGGCGATCGCGACCGACGCCGGATCGCGCCACCCGGGCCTCCTGCACCTCTACCTCCACCTGATGGAGATGTCCTCCGCCCCGGAGACCGCCCTGCCCGCCGCCGACCGGCTGCGCGGCCTGGTCCCGGACGCCGGCCACCTGCTGCACATGCCCACCCATCTGGACGTCCTCTGCGGCGACTACCGGCGCGTGGTGGCGGACAACAGCGCGGCGATCGCCGCCGACGAGAAGTTCCGCGAATGGTCCGGCGCGCTGAACTTCTACACCCTCTACCGGGCGCACAACCACCACTTCAAGATCTACGGCGCGATGTTCCTGGGCCAGTCCCGGACGGCGCTCGAGGCCGCCGCGCATCTGGAGGCCGCCGTCCCGGAGGAGCTCCTGCGGGTGCAGAGCCCGCCCATGGCGGACTGGCTGGAGGGCTTCCTCGCCATGCGTGTCCATGTGCTGATCCGCTTCGGCCGCTGGCCGGACATCCTCGAACTGCCGCTGCCCGCCGACCCGTTGCTGCACTGTGTGACGACGGCCATGCTCCGGTACGCCCGAGGGGTCGCCCTGTCCGCCACCGGCCGGATCGCGGAGGCCGAGGCCGAGCGCGAACTGTTCCGCGCGGCGCTCACCTGGGTCCCGGAGACCCGGATGCTGTTCAACAACACGTGCTCCGACATCCTCGCCGTCGCGTCGGCGCTGCTCGACGGCGAACTGGACTACCGCAAGGGCGACTTCGAGGCCGCCTTCGCCGCGCTGGAGCGTTCCGTCGAACTGTCCGACAACCTCCCCTACGACGAGCCCTGGGGATGGATGCAGCCCACCCGGCACGCCTACGGCGCCCTCCTCCTCGAACAGGGCCGCGTCGCCGAGGCGGAAGCCGTCTACCGCGCCGACCTCGGCCTCGACGAGAGCCTTCCGCGCGCGGTGCGGCATCCCGGCAACGTCTGGGCCCTGCACGGGTTCCACGAGTGCCTCGTCCGGCTGGGCAGGGCGGGGGAGGCGCGGATCGTCGCCCAGCAACTGAGGATCGCGCTCGCCCTGGCGGACGTCCCGATCGAGGCGTCCTGCTTCTGCCGTCTGGACGTCGCCGCGGGCGTCACGGGCGACGCGGACGCGGGATGCTGCTGACGACACGGAGGCGGGCCGGGACGACGCTCACTGCCGGTCGTCGCGGACAGCGCGTCCCATTCTGAGCACCGCCTCGCGCAGAACGGCCGGTGACGTCGCGAAGTTGAGGCGTACGTGTCCCTCGCCGCCGGAGCCGAACACATGGCCGGAGCTGAGGGCGACCCTGGCTTCGTCGAGGAACATTCTCGCGGGCCCGGCCAGATCGCTCACCACGCCGGGACCCTCGGTGCCCTGCCGCTCGTCGTGCAGTCCCAGCCAGGTGCAGTCCAGCCAGGCCAGATAGGTGCCCTCGGGCCGCTGGTACCGCACGTCCGGGAGGTGCTCGTCGAGCAACCGCCCCAGCAGGCGCCGGTTGGCGTCGAGCCCGAGAAGCAGTTCGTCGAGCCAGCTCCCGCCCGCGCGGAACGCCGCGGTGTGGGCGATGACCCCGAGGTGGCTAGGGCCGTGGCCGACTTCCTCCGGCAGCAGCCGAAGCTCGGCGGCGGCTTCGGAGCCCGCGACGGCCAGGGCGGCCTTCAGCCCGGCGAGGTTCCACGCCTTGGAGGCGGAGACAAGCGCGAACGCGTTCTCGGCGCCGGGAACGCTGAGGAACGGGGTGAAGACGGCCCCCGGCAGCACCATAGGGGCGTGGATCTCGTCGGACACCACACGCACTCCGTGCTCGCGGGCGAGGGCCGCGACGGCTTCCAGTTCCTGGCGGGTGTGGACGACACCGGTCGGATTGTGTGGATTGCTCATCAGGAAAGCGGCACGGCGGCCGTCACGACGTGCCCGTACGAAGGCGTCCTCCAGGGCGGCCAGGTCGACGCGCAGGTCGGGACCGAGGCGGGCCTCGACGACCTCACGGGCGTCGTGGGCGACGAACGCGTAGAAGGGCGGGTACACCGGGGAACACACGACGACCGCGTCCCCCGGACCGGTCACCAGCCGGAGCATTTCGACGACGCCCAGCATCACGTCGGGCACGATCGCCGTGTGTTCGACGCGCAGCCCCTCCCACCGCCACCGCTCGGCGGCGAACCCGGCGAGGGCCTCGGCGTAGGCGTGCCCGTGCGGATATCCGGTGTCACCGAGGTCGATCGCCGTGCGCAGCGCCTCGGCGACGGGCGGAGCCATCGGCACATCCATCTCCGCCACCCAGAGCGGAAGCACGTCCGCCGGGTGGGCGCGCCACTTCAGGCTGGTGCGCCGGCGCAACTGCTCCAGGGACAACTGGACGAGAGGATCCGTCCGGTCGGCTTCGGGCGCGTAGGAGACCTCGGGGGTCTCGCCCTTCGTGGCGTCGGTCATCGCGCACTCCAATTCCCGGGGACACCGGGTCGGTAGACGGTCGTCAGTCACATCAATGCCCTGTGACGGCCCTCCAACCTCGTGAACCACCTGCCCCAGGTCCGCATCACCCACGTCAGCTGTGGGCGTGCAGTCCGTCGAACAGCGGGTGATGGCTGTGCCGCCAGCCGTCCCGGACCCGCGTCGCGTCGGACAGGTGCGGGTGTCCGGCAGGAAGCCCGGCGTGCTCGTGCTCGACGGGCGCGGCTGCCGACGGCGGCCACAGGTGTACGGCGAGCAGCCCGGCGGCCAGGGCCAGCGCACCCAGCACGAGTACCGCCGGCTGGAACCCGGCCGCCGCACCGAGCCGGCCGGCCAGCGGGTACGTGAGCAGCCAGCAGCCGTGCGAGAGGGAGAACTGCGCGGCGAACGCCGACGTACGCCGCTCGGGCGGCACCGCGCGGCGGATCAGCCGTCCGGTCGGGGTGAGTACCATCGAGCAGGCGGCGCCGAACGCGGCCCAGCAGACGAGCAGCGCCGGCCAGCGCCAACCGCCGCCGCCGGCACCGGTGATGACACCGAGCGCGACGAAGACGCCGGCGAGCAGCAGCGCCCCGCGCAGCATCACCGTACGGTCCGGGACCCGGTCGAGCACCCGGGGCAGGAGCAGCGCGACGGCCATCGAGCCCGCGCCGTACGAGCCGAGTGCCAGGGGGACGTCGGCCGCGCTGCGGCCGAGCTGGTCGCGGACGTACACCACGCTGTTGACGGTGACCACGGCGCCCGCGGCGGCCACCGCCAGATCGAGGGCGAGCAGAGCGCGCAACTGGGGGACCGAGAAGAAGAGACGGGTGTCCGCGGCCGTTCTGGCGTACACACCGCCGGTTCGCGGGGTGGCGGCGGCGACGGGCGTCGGCAGTGCGGCGGAGACGACCAGGGCGGCCGAGGCGGCGAAGCCGGACACCGTGCCCAGGAACAGCCAGTTGTAGGTGATGAGCGACAGCAGCGCGGCGGCGAGGGCCGGGCTGAACAGGCTCTCCAGGTCGTAGGCGAGCCGGGACAGCGACAGGGCCCGGGTGTAGTCGCGTTCGGCGGGCAGCACGTCCGGTATGACGGCCTGGAAGGTGGGCGTGAACGTGGCCGAGGCGGCCTGGAGCAGGAAGATCAGGACGTACACCTGCCACACCTGGTCCACGAACGGCAGCAGCAGCGCGACCGAGGCCCGGGTGAGGTCCGCCGCGACCATCAGCGCGCGGCGGGGCAGGCGGTCGGCGACCGCGCCGACGGCCGGGGCGATCGCCACATACGCCACCATCTTGACCGCGAGGGCGGTGCCGAGCACCGATCCGGCGTCGGCGCCCGCGAGGTCGTACGCGAGCAGTCCGAGGGCGACCGTCGCCAGGCCGGTGCCGATCAGGGCGACGACCTGGGCGGTGAAGAGGCGGCGATAGGCGCGGTTGCGCAGTACGGCGAGCATGAGGCTGTCCTCGGCCGGTCGGGAGGGCGGGCGCGACTGCCCTCCACTGTAGCCACATGTGCGCATCTGTGCACATGTTGATGCGGGATCCGGTACGTGGAGACCCACACGGCCCGCCTGCCTCTACGCTGAGGGCATGCCTGCTCGCGAGACCCTGCCACCTGCGGCCGATACGCATCTGCGCGCCCCGGACAGCGCGCGGCTCGCGGAGGCGACCGAGGTGTTCGCGCTGCTCTCCGACGCGACGCGGCTGCATCTGCTGTGGCTGCTCGCGCAGGGTGAGTCGGACGTCGGTTCGCTGACCGAGCGGTGCGAGGCGTCGCGGACGGCCGTCAGCCAGCACCTCGCGAAACTGCGGCTCGCGGGGCTGGTTGAGACCCGGCGCGAGGGCCGGTACGTTCACTACAGCCTGCGGGACGGGCACCTGCGGCGGCTGGTGATGGAGGCGTTGAGTCACGCCGATCACAGGGTCAGCGGCAAGGCCCCGCACGACTGAGGGGCGGCGGGGGCCTGAGGGCCGCTGCCCCCACGCCCCCGCCGCCGGCCCTGAACGGGCCTTGTCTCAGACGCCGGACGGGCCGGAAGAGCGTCGTCGTACGAGATAGACAGCCGCACCCGCCACCACGACCACGGCGGCCACGATGCCGGTCCAGACCCCCGCGGACATCCCACCGTCGTCGCTCGCCGCCTCGGCCGACGGGGAAGCCGACGGCTCCGCGGCCTCGGCCGTGGGCGTCGGCGACACGGACTCCGACGGCGACGAAGACACGGACGCCGTCTCGCTCGGCGACGGGCTCACCGGCTTCGCGCCCGGCGCGGCGGCCTTCAGCTTGAGCACCGGAGCCGGCTGCTCACTGCTCTCGTCCAGCTCGATCCAGCGGTCGATCTTGCCGTCGCTGTAGGTCTGCAGCGACTTGAAGGCGAGCTCCTTCACGTCCGGGAGCTGCCGTACGACGACCGAGTACTCGGCGTTCACGCCGGCCTTCAGCGCCGGGCCCTTGATCGTGTAGCCGTCGGCGGCGGCTGTGAACTTCCAGCCCTTGGGGCCCTCGCCGTAGGTCACGTCACCGGGCGCGATGCCCTTGGGCAGGATCACCCGGACCTCGGCTATCCCGGCGGTGTCGGACTCCGCCTCCGCGTCGAAGGAGATCTCGACGTTCTCGGCGAGAGCCTGGGCCTTGTCGGACTCGACCTCCACGTGGGCAGAAGCCGGACCGGCGGTGAGAAGGAGCGCGGCGGCGGAAGCGGCGGCCGCGAGGGCCAGGCGCCGTGCGGTGACGTACTGGGTGGGGGCAGTGAACATGGGTGTCTCCGGGTCTTTCCGGGCGTGCGGTGGCACGGAACGGCCGGTCTGTGACGGGCCGTTGCGGCAGGGTCAGTTGGCGAGAGCGGGCCACGCCGAGGGGGGACCCCGCCGTACCACCACGTCCGTGAGGCGCGCCCCGCTGAGCGGTGGCGGCTCCGTCCGGCGCGGGCGGCGCACCCGCGATCCGCGTCCCGTGGGCACCGGCAGGCCGTCGAGCAGTGCCCGTACGGTGGCGATCCGTGTCCGTACGGCGTCGACGGCGCCGGTCAGACCGCGCGCCAGCGACCAGCAGGCCGTGTCCGCGCGGTGCAGCAGCACGGCGACGAGTACGGCGGCCACGGCGTGGAGGACCGTCATGGCAGCCGAGTCGTGCAGCCGCTCGGGCGGCCAGGTCCCGTGGGCGGGCATCGCATGACCTGCGTGCGTGCCCATGTCCACGGCTGTGGCCGTCAGTTGGCGCGCGTGCGCGGCCGACAGCCACATGTGCAGGCCCGTCTGCGCCGCCGCGCTCGTCAGCACCACCGCGGCGAGCGAACGCGGGCGCCTGGTACCGGCGAGCCCCACGGCGAACAGCAGCACCGCCGCCGCGACGCTCGACCGCCACGGAGCCGGCCCCTCGGTGACCAGGTGATGCGCGCTGACCCCGAGCACCGTACCGACGACGGCGAAGACCACTGCCCGGAACACGGGCAGTGGCGCGGAGCGCGTCGTCGGCGTACGGAGCATGGTCATGACCCGCCCATCATCAACCATGCGGCGGCCGACCAGGGACCGGGTCCCGGGATTTCGGCACGCCGGGGCCCAGGCGGCGGGTGCGAGGACCGCGGGCGTGACACCGCGGCCCGCGTGTCAGCCGCCGCCGAATGCCTTCAGGATGCGTTCGGCGGCCAGCGTCGCCGTCAACTCGCCCGCCCGTACCTGCTGTTCGAGGCCGGGTGCGACAGCGCGTACGGAGTCGTCGGCGTGCAGTCGGCCCAGCAGTTCGTCGCGGACCATCGTCCACGTCCAGTCGACCTGCTGGTCCCGGCGTTTGGCGGCGAGGCGACCGGTCGAGTCGAGCAGGGTGCGATGCTGTTCGAGACGGTCCCAGACGGTGTCCAGGCCGGTCGACTCGCGGGCGCTGCACGTCAGTACGGGCGGGGTCCAGGCCATGTCCTTGCCGTGCATCAGCCGCAGGGCACCCGCCAACTCCCGTGCGGCGGACCGGGCGTCGCGCTCGTGCGGGCCGTCCGCCTTGTTGACGGCGAGTACGTCGGCCAGCTCCAGGACGCCCTTCTTGATGCCCTGCAACTGGTCGCCGGTGCGGGCCAGCGTCAGCAGCAGGAACGAGTCGACCATGTTGGCGACGGCGGTCTCGGACTGGCCGACGCCGACCGTCTCCACCAGCACCACGTCGTAGCCCGCCGCCTCCATGACGACGATCGACTCACGCGTCGCCTTGGCGACCCCGCCCAGCGTTCCGGCGGTGGGGGAGGGCCGGATGAAGGCGGCCGGGTCGACGGCCAGGCGCTCCATCCGGGTCTTGTCGCCCAGGATGGAGCCGCCGGTACGGCTGGACGACGGGTCGACGGCGAGGACCGCCACCCGGTGCCCGAGCCCGGTCAGCATCGTGCCGAAGGCGTCGATGAACGTCGACTTCCCGACCCCCGGCACCCCGCTGACCCCGATCCGCCGGGCCCGGCCGCTGTGCGGGAGCAGCTCGGTCAGCAACTCCTGTGCCAGCGCCCGGTGTTGGGGCCGGGTCGACTCGACGAGGGTGATGGCCCGCGCCACGATCGCCCGTTTCCCGCCGAGCACGCCCTTGACGTACGTGTCGAGATCGATCACAGGTCGTGCCCGAGGTCGGCCGAGAGCCGCTGGACGAGGTCGTGCGCCGCGTCCGGGATCACCGTCCCCGGCGGGAACACGGCCGCCGCACCCATCTCCAGCAGGGTCGGCACGTCCTGCGGCGGGATGACCCCACCGACGACGATCATGATGTCCTCCCGTCCCTCGGCGGCCAGCTCCTCGCGCAGCGCCGGTACGAGGGTGAGGTGCCCGGCGGCCAGCGAGGACACCCCGACGATGTGGACGTCCGCCTCCACCGCCTGCCGGGCCACCTCGCCCGGGGTCTGGAACAGCGGGCCGACGTCGACGTCGAAACCGAGATCGGCGAAGGCGGTGGCGATCACCTTCTGGCCGCGGTCATGGCCGTCCTGGCCCATCTTGGCGACCAGAATGCGCGGCCGACGCCCCTCGGCCTCCTCGAAGGCTTCCACCAGCGCCCGGGTGCGGTCGACGGACGGGGACTCGCCTGCTTCGTTGCGGTACACCCCGGCGATCGTACGGATCTGGCCCGCGTGGCGCCCGTACACCTTCTCCAGCGCGTCCGAGATCTCCCCGACCGTCGCCTTCGCGCGGGCGGCGTTCACCGCCAGCTCCAGCAGGTTGCCCTCACCGCCCGCCGCCCGGGTCAGCGCGTCCAGCGAGTCCTGGCAGGCCCGCTCGTCGCGCTCCGCGCGCAGCCGCCGCAGCTTCTCGATCTGCTGGGTGCGTACGGAGGAGTTGTCGACCTTGAGGACGTCGATCTGCTCGTCGGTCTCCACACGGTACTTGTTGACACCGATGACGGGCTGACGCCCCGAGTCGATACGGGCCTGGGTGCGGGCGGCGGCCTCCTCGATGCGCAGCTTCGGGATGCCCGCGTCGATGGCCTTGGCCATACCGCCCGCCGCCTCGACCTCCTCGATGTGCTGCCAGGCACGGCGCGCGAGGTCGTACGTCAGCTTCTCCACGTACGCGCTGCCGCCCCACGGGTCGATGACCCGGGTCGTGCCCGACTCCTGCTGGATCAGCAGCTGGGTGTTGCGGGCGATGCGCGCCGAGAAGTCGGTGGGCAGCGCGAGCGCCTCGTCGAGGGCGTTGGTGTGCAGCGACTGGGTGTGGCCCTGCGTCGCCGCCATCGCCTCCACGGCCGTACGCGTCACGTTGTTGAACACGTCCTGCGCCGTCAGCGACCACCCGGAGGTCTGCGAATGGGTGCGCAGGGAAAGGGACTTGGCGTTCTGCGGGTCGAACTGCCGGACCAGCTTGGCCCACAGCAGACGTGCCGCGCGCAACTTGGCGATCTCCATGAAGAAGTTCATGCCGATCGCCCAGAAGAAGGAGAGCCGGGGCGCGAACGCGTCGACGTCCAGGCCCGCTTCACGGCCCGCCCGGATGTACTCGACGCCGTCCGCGAGCGTGTACGCCAGCTCCAGATCGGCCGTCGCACCCGCCTCCTGGATGTGATAGCCGGAGATCGAGATGGAGTTGTAGCGGGGCATCCGCTGCGAGGTGAAGGCGAAGATGTCGGAGATGATCCGCATCGACGGCTTCGGCGGATAGATGTAGGTGTTGCGGACCATGAACTCCTTGAGGATGTCGTTCTGGATGGTCCCG
>Ga0136846_1226046_pt1 | contig 10554 bp, 16 predicted proteins | sample HopSoiMetagenom2_FD_96841 | JGI IMG/M metagenome (GOLD analysis project Ga0136846, IMG submission 96841) | Grasslands soil microbial communities from Hopland, California, USA - 2 Assembly 2016 (version 4) | ecosystem: Environmental > Terrestrial > Soil > Grasslands | place: USA: Hopland... | reverse complement strand
GGTTCGGCTTCGCCGAATCAGGTTGCAAGCGCCTACGCGTCGAGGGGCGTGCGCAGCGCGGACAGCTTCGCCTTGAGCTCAGCCGACATCGGCTCGCTCACCGCGACGCGCACGTAGTGGCGCAGGCGCTCCTCGAACCGGAACCGCTTCGCGCACCAGCTGCACAGCTCGAGGTGGTGCTGCGCCTCCTCGACTTCGGCGTCCGAGAGCGACCCGTCGAGATACGGCTGCATCAGCTCCTCGCACTTGTCGCACCAATCAATCACTCTGCGACTCCGTCGAGCCTACGTCGATCACTGTGCGACTCCGTCGAGCCTACGTCGATCATCCTGCGACTCCGTCGAGCCTACGTCGGTCACACAGGCACCCCGTCGGCGAGATTCTTCTTCAGGATACGCCTGCCGCGGTGGAGGCGCGACATGACGGTCCCGATCGGGATGTCGAGGATCTGGGCCGCGTCCGCGTACGTGAACTCGCCGATGTCGACGAGCACGATCACGTCGCGGAAATCGTGGGGCACGTCTGCGAGCGCATCGACGATCGAGTCCTGGCTCAGCCGTTCGAGCACGCGGTCCTCGTCGGGGTTCTCCTCCGGGAGCTGCGCCTCGAGCTTGTTGTAGAGGAAGTAGTCGCCGGCCTCGGTGTCGAGCGGCGTCGTCTGCGGCGCGCGTTGCTGCCGCCGCCCGCGGTCGATGTTCAGGTTCGTGAGGATCCGCAGGAGCCACGCCCTGAGGTTCGTGCCGGGCGTGAACTGCTTCCACGATCGAAATGCTCGTTCGTATGTCTGCTGCACGAGATCTTCTGCTTCCTCGCGCGATCCGACCAGCCGGCGCGCAACCCGGTAGACCTGATCGCTCAGGTCCAGTGCTTCTTCTTCGAACCTCACGCGTGCCCGCGCCTCTTCGGCGAGCCGGCGTGAATCCGCGGCCGTCGGAGCGGTGTCACTCATCCCGGCGGCCACCCTAGCACCCTCTTTAACGACCACCCGTGTCCCGGGATTCCCATCTTCGCCCACGGGGAAAGGGGAAGATGGAAACGAACCGGGGAGGTTCAGATTGGAAGGCCAGACCGTCGTCGGAAGCGACGACCACAAGCTGGGAACGGTGGTCGCCGAACGAGACAATTGCGTGATCATCGAGTCGGGCCACGTGTTCAAGTCGAAGCACGCGATCCCGCGTGAGTTTCTCCACGAGACGGGCGGGGAGCTGCGCGCGACCGTGACCAAGGAGGTCGTGGACGACTCACCGAAGGTCGACCTCGATCGCTGGGACTGCTCAGAGGTCCGCCTCGCCTACGGGCTGGACGGGCCGTTCGAGGTCGATCCCGATCCGAACGGTCTCGAGAGCTCGGAGACGGACGCGGCCCGCGCAGGCATGAAGCCGGCGCCGGCAGAGCGTGTCGACATACTCGAGGCGAACGATCCGAATACGGTCCCGGTCATCCGCGACAGGCAGGCGAACGCGGCCGATCCCACGGGGGTGACGGCCAACCTGAGCGACGAGAATCGAACCGGCGGCGCAGACCGCTAGTTCGACACGAACGCCTGCTCGCGGAAACCGCCGCGGGCCAGCTTCTCGACGAGCGCATCCCTGGTGGTGCGCTCGTCGTCGTAGGAGAGCGTCACCTGCCCCATCAGGGTGGCGTTCGCGGCCTCGAGGCCGTCGGTTCCCTCGAGCGTGTGCGCGAGCCGCATCACGCAGCGCTCGCAGCGGATCCCGCTGACCTGGATCGTCTCGGTGACGGTCGCCACGCGCTCACCCTAGCGAGCGCGCGACGATGTCCGCGGTCGCCTCCTGCGGCGTGTCGCTCTGCACCTGCAGGTCGGCCTCGCAGGACTCCGGGGCGAAACGATCGAGGTAGGTCTCGGCACCGAGCCTCGCCGCGGCCGGGCGCACGAGCGCGAGCAGCTCCGCGCCGAGCTGCGACGCAGGCACGTACGACGAGCCGTCCGGATGCAGCAGCTGTGCGCGCGGCCCGAAGCGCGCCGCCGACCAGCGGTTCTGCGCGTAGTCGGCGCGCCCGCGGTCACTTAGTGATGAGTCATCACTAAGTGCGGTTCCCTCGAGGACCGTCGCGCACAGAGCCTGCACGAGCGCGGTGAACGCGGTCGAGAGGCCGACGTCGGTCGGCTGGTCGGGCATGCGGATCTCGAGCGTGCCGAGCTTCGGGTGCGGGCGGACGTCCCACCAGATGCGCGTGTAGTCCTCGGCCACGCCGAGCCGGACGAGACGGTCGACCCACGACTCCCATTCGGCATAGGAAGCGAACCCCGGCGGCGCACCTGCGCGCGGCAGCTCGGCGAGCACGGGTGCGCGGTTCGACGCCATCCCCGTCAGCTGACCCGCGTACCACGGCGAGTTCGCCGAGAGCGCGAGCACCACAGGCAGCCACGGCACGATCGCGTCGAGGCACCGCCAGCACTCCTCCGCCGACGGCATGCCGACGTGCACGTGCAGGCCCTGCACGCCCTGCCGGCGAACGGAGATGCCGCCGTAGCCGAGGAACGTCACGTAGCGGTCCTCCTTGACGATCGGCTGTCCCTCGGGCCGCGCGAACGGATGCGTCCCCGCCGAGGCGACCGCGAGGCCCTCGCCCTCTGCGGCCCCGGCGGCCGCGCGCAGCAGCTCGGCGAGCGCGGCATCCACCTGTGTCACCGACGTGCAGACACGAGTGTTCGTCTCGAACACCGACGCGAAGAGCTCGGTCTTGACGCCGCCGGGCAGGTCGAGCCCCTCCACGCCGCGCAGGATCCGGTCGACCGCCGCGACCTGCGCGAAGGTCTCGGCGTCGACGATCATCAGCTCCTCCTCCACCCCGAGCGAGAGGGGCGGCGACTCGCCGAAGTGCGCTTCGATCACGCTTGCTTGACGCCGTGCACGGGGCGGCCCGCGGCGATCCAGGCGTAGTACGAGGCGCTCTGCCCGAACTCCATCCGGTAGCCGGTCACCCGCGGATTGCGGCCCACGTCACGGGCGCGCGCGGCGTGCTTGAGCAGGTTGGGGTCGTCGACCTCCTGCCAGACGAGGATGAGGTGCGCCGCCGTCATGAACTCCGCGACGTAGGTGCACCCGGCCGCAGGGCACGGGAACGGATCGGTGCGCACGCAGAACCACCCCTGGTGATCCTGCTCGTCGTTCGTCCACAGTGCCTCCTCCTCGAGCACTTCCGTGTGCTCGAGGGCGATCTGTCCGCGCTCCATCACGGGACAAGGTAGCGATGTGAAGAGATCGTAAGGAGCGGCGCGCCGTCAGCGACGCCCGCCGGGCGCCTGGCCCAGCGTCACGGTGACCGATTTCTTGTCCCCGCCTCGGACGATCCCGAGCTCGAGCTTCTCGCCCGGCTTCTTCTGCGCGATCAGGTCGCGGAGCTGCTCGAACTGGGAGACGGGATTGCCGTCGACGCTCGTGATCACGTCGCCGCCGATCGTGTAGCTCTCGCCGTTGACGACGACGGGCGTGTGCCCGGCGAGGATCCCGGCCTTGTCGGCGCCGCTCCCTCCGTCGACCGAGAGCACGAGGAGGCCCGAGCCCGGCAGCTTGTAGAGGCGGGCGAGCTGCTTCGTCACCGGCGTCGTCCCGATGCCGAGGAAGGCGTGGGCGACCTTGCCGGTCGAGATGATCTGCGCGGCGACGTTGCGCACCGTGTTCACGGGGACGGCGAACCCGATGCCGATGTTGCCCTGCTGGCTGCTCTGCGAGTAGATCTGCGAGGTGACGCCGATCACACGGGCTGCCGCGTCGATCAGCGGCCCGCCGGAGTTGCCGTGGTTGATCGCTGCGTCGGTCTGGATCGCGTTGTCGATCGGCAGCGTGTTCGGTGCGGTGATCTGGCGCTGCACCGCCGACACGAGGCCGCTCGTCAGCGTGCGCGTGTACCCGAACGGGTTGCCGATCGCGTAGACGGTGTCACCGACGCGGACGCTGTCGGAGTCGCCGAGCTCGAGCGGCGTCAGCGCGCTCGCATGCGTCTGGATCTTCAGCACAGCGGTATCGGTCGACGGGTCGTTGCCGACGATGGTGCTCGGAAGCTGGTCACGCCCCGAGAACGAGACGAGCACCTTCGACGCACCCTGCACGACGTGGTAATTGGTGACGATGTGACCCGCCTTGTCGATCACGAAGCCGGAGCCGAGCGCCTCGCCGCGCGACGGGCTCGACGCCGTCACCTGCACGACACCGGGCGCGTCGCGCTTGTAGACCTGCTCGGCGGTCAGCGCGCCGGTCGCGGGCGCCGGCTGGAGCGGGATGCTTCCGACACTGGTCCCGCCGCCGAGCGGCGAGACCTGCTGGATCGTCGTATGACTGCCGAGCTTGCCGAGCAGCGCAGCCCCGGCGAGCGCGAGCCCGGCGCCGACGAGGGCCACCAGGAGGAGCTCGAGCGCGCGCAGCGGAACGTTGCGTGTGCGACCCACGAGACCGTTATAGCGCCAAGCCGTGTGGTCCTTGCACGGTGCGATTAAAGATGAGTTAAGAGCTGTGCGCGACGACTTCCTCCTCGACCCTGGCGTCATCTATCTCAACCACGGCTCGTTCGGGGCGTGCCCGCGACCGGTCTTCGAGGCCTACCAGGCCTACCAGCGTGAGCTCGAGCGCCAGCCCGTGGAGTTCCTCGCGCTGGAGCGGCGGCTGCCGGAGCTGCTCGACGAGGCGCGCGTGGCGCTCGCGAGCTACGTCGGCGCCTCGCCGGACAACCTTGCCTTCGTGACGAACGCGAGCTCGGCGATCAACGCGGCCGCGCGCTCGTTGCGGCTCGAGCCCGGCGAGGAGGTGCTGATGGGCGACGACGAGTACGGCGGCATGCGGATCCTGTGGAACTACGTCTGCGCGCGCTCCGGCGCGCACCTCGCGGAGCGTCCGTTCGAGGAGCTCGATCCCGGCCCCCGCACGAGGGTGATCTTCTGCTCGCACATCGAGTGGTCGAGCGGGCGCGTCAACGACGTCGCAGCGCTCTGCCGCCGCGCGCGCGAGGCAGGCGTGTTCACGATCGTCGACGGCGCCCACGCGCCGGGCCAGATCGAGCTCCACCTGGAGGCGATCGGCGCCGACGTGTACGCCGGCAACTGCCACAAGTGGATGTGCGCGCCGAAGGGCTCCGGCTTCCTGCATGCGCACCGCGACGCGCAGCGCCTGATCGACCCGCTGATCGTCTCGTGGGACTGGGGCGACGGCGCCGCGTTCCACGAGCTGCACCGCTGGCAGGGGACGCGCGATCCCTCGGCGTTCCTCGCCGTGCAGGATGCGATCGCGTTCCTGGCGTCGAACGACTGGGCGTCGGTGCGCACGCGCTGCCACGAGCTGCTCGCGGGTGCGGCGATCCCGCTCGAGCCGCTCACGGACGAGTTCGTGCAGATGCGCGGCTTCCGCGTCGAGCACGACGACCCGCCGGAGCTCAAGCGGCGGCTCTACGACGAGCACCGGATCGAGGTGCCGATCTTCGAGACGCAGCACGGCTGGGCGCTGCGCGTCTCGGTGCAGGCATACAACGACGAGGACGACCTGCGCGCGCTCGCCGCAGCTCTCAGCGAATCGTGAGCGCGAACAGCCCGCCGATTACGGTCGTGCCGAACGTCAGCCACGCGACGTAGTCGCCGATGTGGCCGCTGTGCACGGCGCGGAGCGGCGCGAGCGCGCGCGCGAGTGCATTCGTGACGGCGTGCGGCAGGCGCTTGCGATAGAGCGATGCGAATCCGACAGCGAACGAGCCGATCAGCGTCACGAGCGCCCACGCGACGCTGAGCGTCGTCGTATGCCAGGTCGCCGACGGCGCGGGCGGGAGCGGCTGGTGGTCGAGGACCGCACGCGCGTAGTCGGCGCGGGAGACGAAGTGGTGCGCGGCCTCGACCGCTCGCGCCGCGAGCCGGGTCGACGCCCCTACCGCAAGGCCCGCGACGGCGAGCACGATCGTCACGGCCTGCATCAGCGCGAGGCTGGCCTCCTGCTCCCCGGGCGCCGCGCTTTCCGCCGGCTGCTCGGAGAGGAGCGGGTCGTCGCTCTCCCCCCAGCCGAGGAAGACGCGGGCGCCGGACCGCACGATGGCGGCCGTCGACCCGATCGTTGCGAATGCGATCACCGCCGGCACCCACCAGTAGCCCTCGACCGACGCCGCGTCGTCGAGCAGCGCATGGCCCGTGAACGTCCCGAGGAACGGCGGGCTCGCGAGCGCGAGCGCCGCGAGCAGCCACGCCGCACCCGCGTAGTGAAGGCCGCGGCCGCGCCCCTGGAGGAGCAGCTCGTCGATGTCGTCGCGTGCAACGAGCAGGATCCCGCCGGCGAGGAAGAGCGACCCCTTCGCGAACGCGTGCGCGACGACGTACAGGGCGCTCCCCGCGAGCGCGTCGGGCGTCAGCAGCGCGATGCCGATCAGGAAGCATCCGGCATGCGCGATGGTCGAGAACGCGAGCAGCCGCTTCAGGTGCCGCTGCATGCCGCACATGACAGCGCCGAGGACCGCGGTGATGCAGCCCACGGCGAGCAGCACGTCGCGGATCGGGTGCTGGAACTCGCCGAGCACGCCGTCGAAGACCGTCCAGTAGACCCGCGCAACGGCGTAGATCCCTAGCTCGACCATCACGCCGGAGAAGAGAACGCACACCGGCGCGGGCGCCGTCGCGTGCGCGTCGGCGAGCCAGAAGTGGAACGGCACCATCGCCGCCTTGACGAGGAAGCCGCACGTGAGGAGCGCGAACGCGGCGACCACGAGCCCGTCGTGACGGCCGTCGTTCGTGAGTCGCACGCCGATCTCTGCGAGGTTCAGCGACCCCGTGCGCCCGTAGAGCAGCGCGATCCCGAACAGCACGAAGAAGGCGCCGACGGTGTTCGAGACGGCGAAGTTGAACGCACCCTGCAGCGGGCTCGCCTCCTCGACCTTGTAGGCCGTGAGCGCGAACGCCGCGACGCTCATCAGCTCGAAGAAGACGAACATGTTGAAGAGGTCCCCGGTGAGCACGAACCCGACCATCGCCCCGCCGAACGCGAGCATGAGGACGAGATAGAGGTAGTGCTCCTCCTCGACGTAGCGCCACGAGTAGAGAAGCGCGGCGAACAGGAGGAGCAGCACGAGCGCGGCGAAGCCGGCGCCGACCCGGTCGACCGCGAACGCGATCCCGACGGGGAAGTCGCCGGCACGCGGCCGCCAGCCTCCGAACCAGTGCAGCACGAGACGGTTCGCGGTGCGCGCGACGACGACGAGTGCGAGCACGAGCGAGCCCGCCACGACGGTCAGCGCAGCGACGTCGGCCGCGCGGTGCGGCAGCCACTTCCCGACGAGTGCGAGCAGCGCCGCGACGAGTAGCGGCAGCGCCGCGACGAGCGGCAGCAGCCACGTCATCCCTGGAGGTCCGCCATCTCCGCCGGGTCGAGCGACCCGTGGTGGTCGTGAGCCTTGAGCGCGAGCGAGAGCAGGAGGGCCGAGACCGCGACCGCGACGACGATGTCCGTGAGCGTGAGCGACTGCACGACGGGGTCGACCGTGCGCCTGCTGGTCGGCACGTCGGCGAACACCGGCGCCGTTCCGTGCTCCTTGTAGCCGATTGCGAGCAGCAGCACGTACGTCGCCGACTGGCAGACGCTCACGCAGACCGTGAGGTGGATCAGGTTGCGGCTCGAGACGATCCCGTACAGGCCGATCACGAGCAGCCACGAGGCGAGCAGGTACGGGAGGACGCTCAACCGAGCTTCCTCCTCCCGTGCCGCTCGGCCATGTTCTCCTGCAGGTACTCGCCGAAGATGACGAGGAAGCCGCCGCTGACGGCGAGGGCCGAGCACCAGTTGACGAGGATCGCGCTCCCGCCCGACGAGAGGCGGCCGGGAACGCCGAGCTCCGCGAAGTTCTGCAGGAAGCCAAGCCCGGTCGCGAGCGCCGCGATCCCGAGCGCCACGTAGCCGCCGGCACCGAAGGCCTCGATCGGCTCGGTGTGTGTCGAGGCGCCGACCTTCGCGTAGCGGCGGTAGTCGACGCAGAGGAACAGGAATATCACCGACGCGGCGAGGATCACGCCACCCTGGAACCCGCCGCCGGGCGTGATGAAGCCGTGCGCCACGACATCGAGGCCGACGACGAGCGTCACGATCGCGGCGAGAACGCCGACGGCGGAGATCGCGTCGCTGCGAACCGGCTCGACGATGTCCTCCACCTCGTGCTCGCGGCGCTCTCGGAGGAGCAGCGCAACCGACGCCGCGGCCGCGAACAACAACAACTCCTCGCCCATCGTGTCGAAGCCGCGATAGTCGAAGACGACGGCGGTGACGGCGTTCGCCATGTGCCGCTGCGGCACGCTCAGCTTCACGATCACGTCGCCGTAGGGGCCCGGGTAGTGGCCGAACGGCGGCAGGTCGGCCACGCCCCACACGAGCAGCGCGGCGAACCCGGCGACGGAGACACCGAAGAGGGCCAGGCGCATCGTGCGCGTCACTTCCGCTCCCGCCTCTGCTGCTCCCGCACGCGCGCGATCGCCGCCACGAGCACGAGCGGGTACGCGATGCCGCTGACGACGAGCGCGGACAGCGCCACGTCCGGCGCCTGGAACACGAGGAAGAGCACGACGAGCGCGAAGCCGTAGATCGAGAACAGGATCGCCTGGCGCACGATGTCGCGCGCGAGGACGACCGCGAGCCCGCCTGCGGCGACGAAGAGCAGCGCGACGGACTGCAGCGGGATCATCAGAGCTTCACGTCGCCCACCTGGCGCTGACGCGCAACCCGCGCAAGCGCGTGCGAGAGGACGTTGTTGAGGGTGAACAGCGCGACGGCGGTGAAGAGCGCATTCCACACCGGGCTCGTGTACGGGTGCGGCTGACGAAGCAGCACGGCGACGAGCACGAGGAACGGCGCGACCGAGGTCGTCGCGCCCGAGTAGTGCAGCCGGTCGAACACGGTCGCAGACGCAAGGACGCCGAGCACGCAGATCGCCTCGCTGAGCACCGCGAGGGCAAGAGCAGCGTCGACGACAACCGTCCTCACGGGTCCAGCTCGCGTTCGAAGAACCGGACGAAGACCATCCCGCCCGCGAACGTGAGCAGCGACGCGACGACGGCCAGGATCGTGTACGCCGAGCGCTCGAAACCCTGCGCGAGCAGCATCAGCGACACCGTCCAGATCCCGCCCGCGGCCTGCAGCGTCGGGAGCGCGTCGATCCGCGGCGAAAGGGACGCCGCGAGGAGCAGCGGCAACTCGAGCACGATCAGAGCCGCCCCCGCCCACAGGAACACGTTCAGAGGACGGTCCTTCCGGTGAACACCGCCGGCTCGAAGGCGTGCAGCAGCGCCTCGTCGCCCTCGAAGTCGACGACGACGGCGTTGGCCGCGCCGTTCGACGTCACGACGGCAAACGCGCGCTGCCACCGTCCCGCCGGCCCGGGCTTCGTCGGGAACCCCACCCGCACCCACTCCCCGCGCACCCGCCGCCCGCGCACGAGCGACCGGGCGAGCACCCAGGCGACGAGGGCGAAGTCGAAGACGACGATGAGCGGCACCTTCCACGTCTTCGCGAGGAGGCCGCCCTCGACTCGGTAGCCGAACACGCCGAGCGAGCGCAGCACCTCGGCGAAGGCCGCGCCGACCGCAGCAGCGGCAAGCCCGACGATCAGCTCGGTGCTCTGCGTCGTCCCGACGAGCACCGCCCACACCACCTCGAGGACGACGAACCAGACGAGAAACGACACGACCCGCGCCACCTGGACTTGATTCCGGCGCAGCAGGATGCAAAAACGTCTTGTGGACGTCGCAAACAGATACCGCCCGGCGGCCGAGTTCCGGGCCGCGCTGCGCCGCTTCCTGCGAAAGAGCGAGGTCGCTGCGCGCGACGCCGGCATCACTCCGCGCCAGCACCTGCTCCTGCTGCAGATCGCCGGGTCGACCGGCGGAAGCACGACGGTCTCGGAGCTCGTGGACACGCTGGCGCTGACCCAGAGCGCGGTCACCGAGCTCGTGCAGCGCGCCGAGGCGGCCGGCCTCGTCCAGCGCGCCGGGTCGCCGGTCGACGGCCGCGTCGTCCACCTGTCGCTGACGCCGGAAGGCGAGCGCCGGCTCGACGACGTGCACGTGGCGCTCGGCCGGGAGCGTGCCGAGCTGCGCCGCGTCATCGACAGGCTCGACGACTAACCATATCGCATTCCGATATGTTTTCTCCGCCGACCTGTGGGAAATCCCGCTGTCGTGGGCTTCACCAAGCTGCTCGAGTCGTGGCCGGTCGTGCGTCAGCTGCGCGAGCGCGACGTGCTCGCGACCGGCGCGACCGTCCGCTCTGAGCGCTCGCGCACGCTGAAGCCGCGGATCGCCGAAGCCGACAGCATCGCTCACTCGATCTGCCCCTACTGTGCCGTCGGCTGCGCGCAGCTCGTCTACGTGAAGGACGGCGAGGTCACGCAGATCGAGGGCGACCCCGCGAGCCCGATCTCACGCGGCCGGCTCTGCCCGAAGGGCGCGGCGTCGAAGAGCCTCGTCACGAGCCCGCACCGTGAGCTGAAGGTGAAGTACCGGCGCCCGTACGGCACGCGCTGGGAGGAGCTGCCACTCGAGCAGGCGATGCAGATGATCGCCGACCGCGTACTCGAGGCGCG
>Ga0136846_1224057_pt1 | contig 10554 bp, 10 predicted proteins | sample HopSoiMetagenom2_FD_96841 | JGI IMG/M metagenome (GOLD analysis project Ga0136846, IMG submission 96841) | Grasslands soil microbial communities from Hopland, California, USA - 2 Assembly 2016 (version 4) | ecosystem: Environmental > Terrestrial > Soil > Grasslands | place: USA: Hopland... | reverse complement strand
TCCTGGCCGACGTCCACTCTGGCGACGCATCGCACGTCGATCAGGCGATCGCCGCCGCACGCGAGGAGCGGCACGACTGGGCGCGGATGCCGTGGGAGGAGCGCGCCGCGGTCTTCCTGCGCGCCGCCGGCCGGCTCTCGGGCCCGTGGCGCGCGACGCTCGTGGCGGCGACGATGCTGAACCAGTCGAAGACGGCCCACCAGGCGGAGATCGACGCCGCCTGCGAGACGATCGACTTCTGGCGTTTCAACGTCGAGTTCATGGTTCGGATCTACGAGGAGCAGCCGATCTCCTCCCCGGGCGTCTGGAACCGGATGGAGTACCGCCCGCTCGAAGGCTTCGTCTTCGCGATCAGCCCGTTCAACTTCACGGCGATCGGCGCCAACCTGACGTCGAGCCCGGCGCTGATGGGCAACAGCGTGCTCTGGAAGCCCGCCTCGACGGCCGCGTACTCGTCGTATTGGATGTTGAAGCTGCTCGAGGAGGCCGGGCTGCCGCCGGGCGTCGTCAACTTCGTCCCCGGCAGCGGCGCGACCGTCGGCGACCCGGTGCTCGCGAGCGAGCATCTCGCCGGCGTGCACTTCACGGGCTCGACCGGCGTCTTCCACTCGATCTGGAAGTCGGTCGGCGAGAACATCGACCGCTACCGCAACTACCCGCGCATCGTCGGCGAGACCGGCGGCAAGGACTTCATCGTCGCCCACCCGAGCGCCGATGTCGAAGCGCTCGCGACGGCGATCCTGCGCGGCTCCTTCGAGTACCAGGGCCAGAAGTGCTCGGCGGCCTCGCGCGTGTACGCGCCCTCGAACCTCTGGCCCGAGCTGCGCGAGCGGCTGGTCGAGGAGGTCGGATCGATCACGATGGGCGACGTCAGCGACTTCTCGAACTTCATGGGCGCGGTCATCGACGACAAGTCGTTCGCGCGGCAACGGGAGGCGATCGAGTACGCGCAGGGCAACAACGCCGAGGTGATCGCCGGCGGCGGCACCGACGACAGCGAGGGCTACTTCGTCCAGCCGACGGTGATCCAGACGAAGGACCCGCGCGACCGGCTGATGAGCGAGGAGTTTTTCGGGCCGATCGTGACGACCTACGTCTACCCCGAGAACGAGTGGGAGCAGACGCTCGAGCTCGTGGACGACACCGCGCCGTACGGCCTCACCGGCGCCATCTTCTCGCAGGAGCGCGGCGCCATCGACGAGGCGCAGGAGGCGCTGCGCTACACGGCCGGAAACTTCTACGTCAACGACAAGCCGACGGGTGCAGTCGTCGGCCAGCAGCCGTTCGGCGGCGCTCGAGCCTCGGGCACGAACGACAAGGCAGGCTCGATGTGGAACCTGATCCGCTGGGTGAGTCCGCGCACGATCAAGGAGACGTTCGTGCCGGCGCGCGACTACCGCTACCCGTTCCTCGCGCGCGAGGACAGCGACGGCGCCCCCGGCGGGCCCGGCGGCAGTCGCTGAAGCGGCCGCTCCTAGTCAGCCTCACCCTCCTGCTCCTGGCTGCCTCGGTGGCCACGGCCGCGCGCGTGCGTGGAACCGCCGGGCCGGACCGGTTGCAGACGGCGAACGGCATCCGCGACTCGGTCTTCTGCGGCCGCGGCCACGACGTCGCGACCGTCGACGGCCTCGATCGAGTCGGCCGCGACTGCGAGGTCGTGTCGCGGCAAGCCTCGCGCGACCCGTACCGGAACGGCGAGAGCCAGCACGAGACCGAGGTCGAGCCGGACTCGGCCGCGTTCGGCAAGAAGGTCGTCGCCGTCTTCCAGGTCGGCCGCGTGTTCGACGGCGGCGCGCGCAACATCGGCTTCGCCACCTCGCGCGACAGCGGCCGCACCTGGAGGCGCGGCTTCCTGCACGGGCTGACGCCACGCGTGAGTGACCCTTCGATCGCCTACGACCGGCGCCACCGCGTATGGCTCGCTGCCTCGCTCGTCTTCGGTGGCAGCGGCTCATCCATCGTGATCAGCCGCTCGACCGACGGCCTGCGCTGGAGCGACCCGTTCACGGCGATCTCGACCTCGCAGTTCGGGCAGGACAAGGAGTGGATCGTCTGCGACAACTGGCAGCAGAGCCGCCTCTACGGGCACTGCTACCTGAGCTACAGCGACACGCTGGGCGAGGAGGTCGTCACGCAGGCCTCCGCCGACGGCGGGCGGACGTGGGCCGCGCCGACCACCGCGCCAGGCACCCCCGGCCGCACCGCGATCCGCGGCGCCTACGCGCCGGCCGTCCAGCCGCTGGTGCTGCCGAGCGGCCGCGTCGTGGTCGCGTACTACGACGAGGGCAAGATGTCGGCCCTCCTCTCGGACGACGGCGGCGCGACCTGGAGCGTGCGGGCCGGGATCGCGCCGGCGAGCTACCAGTCGCACCCCGGCATCCGCGCGGCGCCCCTGCCGACCTCGGCGGTCAGCTCGGACGGCCGCGCCTACGTCGCCTGGGCCGACTGCGCCTTCCGGCTGGGCTGCACCGCCAACGCCATCGTCTACACGTCCTCGACCGACGGGATCACGTGGGCGCCGTTGGCGCTCGTGCCCACCGGGAGCGGCGACGCCGAGCTGCCGGGGCTCGACGCCGACCCCACGCGCGCGGGGCGTCTCGCCCTCACCTACTACGTGCTCGGCAAGTCGACGCTCGACGTGCGCTTCGTCTCGTCGCGCGACGCCGGCGCGAGCTGGACGCGGCCGCAGGCGCTGAACTCGCGCCACGTGCCGGTCTCCGGGATTGCGCAGACGTCGCTCGGCTCGATGGTCGGCGACTACATCTCGACCTCGTTCGCGGGCGGGCGCGCCGTTCCGGTCTTCGTCCTGGCGAGCGCGCCGCACAACGGCCTGCACGAGGCCACGTTCGCAGCCTCGCTCGCCGTGCCCTAAGCCGCCTCGGGCGGCAGCTCGGCGCGGGCCGGGCCCCAGCCGCGGGTGCGCGCCCGCAGGGCGATCCAACCGGCGCACGCCAGCGCCGGCAGCGCCAGCAGCACGCCCGCGTAGCGGACGCCGAACTCGTTCGCGATCACACCGTCAATGATGCTCGCGAACGGCCGCAGCCCGAGGAAGGCCACGCTCCAGAGCGCCATGATCCGACCGCGCTCCCACGGCTCGACGCCGAGCTGCAGCCGCGTCGTGGCGTGGGTGTTCGAGGCGAGGTAGCCGAAGCCCGCCACGAACAGGAACGGCAGCGCGAGGGGCAGCCAGGGCGTGATCGAGAAGGCGATCAGCCCGAGGCTCAGCATCAGCAGCGTCGTGAACATGCGCCGCCGGCTGCCGCCCACGCGACCGGCCACCACCAGCCCGGCCGTCACCGCGCCTGCGCCGAAGACGCCGATGATGTAGCCGGCCACGGTGTCCTCGCGGCCGAAGGCGTCGGCCCAGGCGGGTGCGAGCGTGTTCACCGGATCGGAGGCGAAACCGACGGCGGCCACGATCAGCAGGAAGACGACGAGTTGCGGACGCTGGCGGAGGATGCCGATGCTCGCGCCGAGGTAGCTCGCGCTGCGCTCCGCCAGCTGCTGGGCCTGCGGACCGATGTAGAGCAACGCGCCGATGAAGATCAGGTACGAGACGGCGTTCAGCCCGAAGGCGGCGGGGATCCCCAGGTACTGGACGGCAAGTGCGGCGCTTGCCGGGCCGATCGCTCGGGCGAGATTGAAGGTCATCGAGTTCAGCGCCACGGCGGTCGGAACCTCGTCCTCGTCGACGAGCTGCGTGATCATCGCCTGCTGAGCCGGCGCCGAGAACGCGCTGACCACGCCGAGCGCGACCGCGTCGGCGATCACGACCGCCGTCGAGGCCAGGTCGAGCGCTGCGAGCAGCCCCAGCCCACCGGAGAGGAGCACCGCCACCGACTGGCTGACGAGCAGCAACGAGCGTCGGTTCCAGCGGTCGGACGCGCCGCCGGCCCAGGGCGCGAGCAGCAGGATCGGGATGAACTGCGAGAAGTTGAGCACCCCGAGCAGCAGCGCCGAGTGCGTCTGCCGGTACACGAGCAGCGAGGCGGCGAGGTTCTGGAACCACGTGCCGCTGGCCGAGAGCGCGTTGCCGAAGAAGTAGGGGCCGAAGGTCCGCTTGCGGACGAGCGCGAAGGCAGCAGCAGGACCGACCTGTGCCACGAACCGACCCTTAGCTAACCCGAGGGCTCGAGCTCGGTAATGCGACGCCTGTCGGTGCCGATGAAGTACCCCGAGTCCCTGGTGCGGACCGACGTGCAGGAGTAGTCGACGTCGCTCATGTAGCCGAGCGTCTCGTCCTTGTCCACGCGCTCGCAGTGGTACGGCCCGCCGCCAACCTTGAGTTGCAGCGCGCGGGCGGCGTCCTTGCCATTCAGCCGAGGGTCCCGCGCGTGGAGCCACAGCGCGGCCGCCAGGACGAGGATCAGGCTGAGGAGCGCCGAGCCAACCAGGCCTGACCTCACGCCCGGCCGGCCTTGTGCAGCTGCGCGTAGATCGACCGCGCCGTCCGCTCGGGAATGCCCGGCACGCCCTCCAGTTCCTCCTGGCTCGCCGCGAGAAACCGCTCCGCCGAGCCGAAGTGCCGCAGCAGCGCGCGGCGCCGCGCCGGGCCGACGCCCTGCAGCGTGTCGAAGATCGACTCGCGCGCCTTCGCCTGCCGGCGCTGCCGGTGGAAGCCGAGCGCGAAGCGATGCGCCTCGTCGCGGACTCGCTGGAGCAGGTGCAGGCCCGGCGAGTCGCGGCCGAGGACGATCGGCTCCGACTGCCCCGGCACGAACACCTCCTCCTCGCGCTTGGCCAGCGAGATCACGGCGACGCGCGGTAGGTCGTACGCCTGCATCGCCTGGAGCGCCGCGGCGAGCTGGCCCTTGCCGCCGTCGATCACGACGAGGTTCGGCGTCGCCGCGAACGACTCGTCGTAGTCGTCGGCCGAGGCGCCGTCCTGCAGGCGCGCGAACCGCCGTGAGACGACGTCGGCGAGCGCCGCGTAGTCGTCCTGCCCGTCGAGGCTGCTGACGCCGAACTTGCGGTAGTGCGCCTTCTTCGGCATGGCGTCCTGAAAGACGACGAGCGAGCCGACGACCGACTCGCCCTGGATGTTCGAGATGTCGTAGCACTCGATCCGCAGCGGCAAGCTCTCCAGGTTCAGCGCCTCGCGCAGCTCCTCGAGCGCCTCCACCCGACGGAGGCGCTTGCGCTCGGTCTGCACGACCTCGGACTCGAGCGCGAGCCGCGCGTTCTCGGTCGCGAGCTGCTGCAGCCGCCGCTTCTCGCCGCGCGCGGGCGCGCGCACCTCGACGCGTGAGCCGCGCCGCTCCGAGAGGAACCCCGCCAGGGCGTCAGTGTCACCGGCATCCGGCGGCACGACGATCTGCGGCGGCACGCTCGGCGACGAGCCGTAGTACTCGATCGCGAACGCCTCCAGCAGCGTGGCCGTGTCCTGCCCCTCGACGTTCTCGAGGTGGAAGCCGTAGCGGTCGATCAGCCGGCCGTCGCGCAGCGGAAAGACCTGCACCGCCGCGCGGTCGCCGTCGACCGCGATTCCGATCACGTCGATCGTTCCGACGGAGCGCTTGTCCGCGGCCTGTCGCTCGACGAGGTGACGCACCGCGAACAGCCGGTTCCGGTAGCGCGCCGCCTCCTCGAAGCGCTCGCCCTCGGCCGCGTCGTGCATCTTCCGCTCGAGCTCCCGCTGGATCGGCCGCGACTCGCCCGAGAGGAACTCGATCACGCTGTCGATGATCTCGCGGTACGCCTCCTTCGAGATGTAGCCGACGCAGGGAGCCAGACAGCGCTCGATGTGGTAGTCGAGGCACGGGATCCCGCTGTGGCGGCCGGGCTTCGGCCCCTCACACGGCCGGTACGGGAAGACGCGGTTGAGCACGTCTAGCGTCTCCCGCACCTTCTTCGCGTTGGCGTACGGCCCAAAGTAGACGACGCCGCGCCGGTGCCGCTCCCGCGTGAACATCACCCGTGGGTAGTCGTCCTGGACGGTGACGGCGATGTACGGAAACGACTTGTCGTCGCGCAGGCGGACGTTGAAAGGCGGGCGGTGACGCTTGACCAGGTTCTGCTCCAGGTGCAGCGCCTCCACCTCGGTGTCGGTGACGATTACCTCGATGTCGGCCACCCGCTCGGGCAGACGCTGGATCGTCGAACGCGAGTCGGGCGTCGCCTGGAAGTAGCTGCGTACGCGCGGGCGCAGCGACTTGGCCTTGCCGACGTAGAGCACGTCGCCACGCTCGTCACGGAAGAGGTAGACGCCCGGCTTCGCGGGTAGGCGCTTCAGCTGGTCTTCGAGCCGGCTGGCCACAGCCGGGCAAGGGTAGCCTCCGCCCTCGTGAGGAAGGCCATGCTCGCAGCGGCCGTCGCGGCGGCGGCCGTGGGCGGCGTCGTCGTGGCGATCGTCGTCTCGTCAGGCGGCGGAAGCGGTGGCGCGACAGCGACAAGCCCGGCCACGTCCGCGAGCGACCCGGCGGCGACGGGGACGACGGCTTCGACCGCTCAGGTTCCGCCTCCCGCGCCGACGACGAGCGCGAACACGACCCGCCGCAGCGCAACCGGGCCGGTCGACACCACCTCCGTCCGGCTGCCGCCTCCACCGGGGCCGAAGAGCCCACGGGCGCGAACGCTGATCGTGGGCGTCGTCGACGACGCGCTCGCGCAGCGCGACCGGCACTTCGCGCAGGCGCAGGCCGATGTCTCGCGCGATGCCGGCTTCGACGCCGCCGTCGTGACGGCCACCTGGCGGCGCGGGCAGCGGCAGCCGGACGCCGCCTTGCTCGAGGTCCTGCGCAACGTCTCGAGCGCGGCCCGGCGGGCGCGCATGCGGCTCTTCGTCGTCGTCTGGCACGGCCTCGGTCGCGACACGCCGCGCAACGCCGCCGAGCGCGCCGACTTCGCCGCCTACGCGGGCGCCGTCGCCAGGTCGCTGCCGCTGCAGGCGGTGATCGTCGGCAACGAGCCCAACCTGAGCACGTTCTGGAGGCCGCAGTTCGGCGCGGGCGGCTTCGACCTGGCGGCCCGGGCGTACGGCGACCTGCTCGCCCGAACCTACGACGCGGTCAAAGCGGCGAAGCCGTCCGTGCGCGTGCTCGGCGGCGCGCTCTCGCCCCGGGGCGCCGATCGCCCCGGCGGCTCACGGCCGACGCACTCGCCGACGGCCTTCATCCGCGATCTCGGCGCGGCGTACCGCCGCAGCGGCCGGAAGCGCCCGCTGATGGACGGCTTCGCCATTCACCCGTACATGCAGGCCTCTGCAGTCGCCCCCACCCAAGCGCATCCCAGCAACACGTCGATCACGCTCGCGGACTACCCGAAGCTCGTCGCGCTGCTCGACGAGGCGTTCGACGGAACCGCCCAGCCGGGAGCTCGCCTGCCCATCTACTACACGGAGTTCGGCGTGCAGACGGCCGTGCCCGCGCCGAAGCTGCGCTTCTACGCGGACCGAGCCTCCCCCGCGCGCACCGACAGCGTCTCGTTCGGCGTGCAGGCCGCCTACTACCGGCGCGCGCTCGCCCTCGTCTACTGCCAGCCGACCGCGCGCGGGCTGTTCGTCTTCCACACCTTCGACGAGCCCGGCCTCGGCGGATGGCAGTCCGGCCTCTACTTCGCCGACCGGACCGCCAAACCGAGCCTCGCCGCCTTCAAGCGCGCCGTCGCCGACCTGCGCAACGGCAAGCTGACGCGCTGCTCGCGCTAGGGTTTCGGCGTGGCCGGGCAGTACGTCGCGTACACCTTCTTCCGGGTCGAGCCGGCATGGCGCCGGCTCCCGATCGACGAGCGCGCCGCAGGCAAGGACGCCTTTGCCGAGGTGATCGAGGACTTCGCCGGACGCATGGCGGCTCTGCGCGCGTACTCGGTCGGCGGCGTGCGGCCCGACGCGGACTTCTTCCTGTGGAAGATCACCGACCGCTACGAGGATCTCGGCGAGCTCGGTGCCGCGCTGAACGGCACACCGCTCGCAGGCTGGCTCTCGACGCCGTACTCCTACCTCGCGACCACGAAGGCGTCGGAGTACACGAAGGCGCGCCGGCCTCGCCAGGTGGCGCCCAAGGGCTCGCCGTACCTCGTCGTCTATCCGTTCGTGAAGCTGCGCTCGTGGTACTCGCTCCCCCAGGAGGACCGGCAGCGCGCGATGAACGAGCACATGGAGGTCGGCCGCGAGTTCTCGACGATCGTCAACCACACGACGTACTCGTTCGGGATCGACGACCAGGAGTTCATGACGGCGTTCGAGTGCGAGGAGCCGTCCGACTTCATGCACCTGATGCTCACGCTGCGCGACTCCGAGGCGAGCCGCTACACCGAGCGCGACACGCCGATCTTCGTCGGGCGGCACGTCGAGATCCGTGCCGCGCTGGACGAGCTGGACGGCGCGGCGATCAGAGCGGAGGCCTAGTACCCGTAGGAGTGCTGGTCACGCCAGACGCGCCACATCGCGAAGCCGGCGAGCACGAACACGGCCAGGAAGACGATCAGGTTCCAGCCACCACCTGTCGAGGCGAAGAACCGCGAGGCGACGTTCACGACCAGCAGCAGCGCCGCGCCATAGAAGACCACCCGGGCGCGCGTCGACCACATCGCGATCTCCTCGCGCCGGTCGCGCCAGAGCATGAAGAGGAAGTAGGCGAGCGCGAGGAAGAACGCGATCCGCGCCAGCAGCAACAGCGCGAAGACCGTCACCTGCAGCTGGAGCGCGACGATCGCCGCAACGATGACGGCGATGATCAGAAAGCCGCGGAGCGTCGGGTTCATGTCGCGGAAGCCGCGCCTCACGCGAGTCAGCCTAGCTACAGTCCCGGCGTGGTCGAGGAAGGCAAGCCGGCACCGGACTTCGAGCTCCGCAGCGACACCGGCGAGACGGTGCGGCTGTCGGACCTGCGCGGAAAGCCAGTCGTCCTCTACTTCTATCCGAAGGACGACACACCCGGATGCACGCGGCAGGCCTGCGGGATCCGCGATGCGTGGACGGAGTTCCAGCGCTCCGGCGCCGAGGTGCTCGGCATCAGCGCCGACGACGAGTCCTCACACGAGCGCTTCAAATCGAAGTACTCGCTGCCCTTCACGCTGCTCGCCGATCCCGAGGGGCAGCTCGGCGAGCCGTACGGCGTCGCGCGGGAGGGCAAGAGCTCGTACGAGCGCTCGACCTTCGTGATCGACGCCGAGGGCAACGTCGTCCGGGTGATGCGCCGGGTCGACCCGGACAAGCACGCGGACGAGGTTCTCGCCGCGCTTGCCGGCTAGCCCGCAGCGTCGAACGACGACTGGCCTACGAGGCCGCCGTACCGGGCCTTCGCCAGCGGGCCGAACCCCGGCCACACGAGCCACGTGTAGTGGCCGGCCTTCAGGCGGTAGCGGTCGCCCAGGTACTTCCAGCTCCGCTTCACGGTGAGGCGCGGTGCGCGCGGCCAGGCGCTGAGGATCTTCTTGCTGCCGCGCCACAGCTGGACGTTGTAGAAGCCGGCCTTCGGCACCGGGCGCCAGCGAAGCAGCGTCGGCGCGCGGAGTCGTGCGCCGTCCTTCGGCGACAGCAGCAGGGCGCTCGGGACGACCTTGACGTCGACCGGCGGCGAAGCATTGCCGGCCTTGTCCCACGCTGTGATCCGGTAGCGGTGGTAGACGCCGTTCGTGAACTTCGCGTCGACGTAGCCCGAGCCGCTGCCCTGGTAGACCTCACGCGTCGGCTCCTTGTTCGGCCGGGTGCTGACCAGCACGACCACCCGCGCGGCGCCGGCCGCGCTCAACGAGCCCCAGGTGAGGGCGAGGCGACGGTAGCGCACGGCCGTCCGCTCCTTCACCGGCGGCGGCGGGGTCGTGTCGACCGTCCACGTCCAGACGGCCGGGGTCGGATCGCTGACGTTGCTCTTGATCGCGACGACATAGAAGCGGTGGTCCCCGTCAGGCACGCTGACGGTGAACGGCGAGGCGCAGTCGAAGAACGCGCCGGCGTCGAGGGAGCACGCGAACCGCACGTCCTTCTGGCGGGACGTGAACGCAAACGTCGCCGAAGCGGTCGTGACGAGTGGCGCCGGCCCCGACGTGATCGTCGTCTCCGGGGCCGGCGCGGTCTTCGCACTGCCCGCCGCTGCCGGGAGCAGCAGGGCCACGCCCAGCAAGGCCAGCGTCGCGACGCGCAGGCTCATCCGCCCGAGAGCCCGTTCAGGAGGCCGACGAGGACGCAGGCAATGCCGATCGCGATGCCCGTGAAAGCAATCGTCTGGCGGTTGCGCTCGAGCCGCATGCCGACCGGCATGGGCAGGAGCGCGAGCGGCGCAACCGCGATCCCGATTGCGATGAGCGCGATCAACAGGCCGATCAACGCAAGGATCTGCGTCGCCGAAGTCCCCCCACTCGCGGCCGTCGTCGCGGCCGTGAGCGCACCGGGCGCGGCCCTCGGAGCGGGCGGAGGTGGCGGCGGCGTGCGCACGGGCTTCGGCGCGACCACGACCTTCGTCTTCTTCGGCTTCGGCTGCACCCGCTTGACCCGCTTCGGCTTGGAGGCGTGCGAACGCACGACGGCTGCGGGAGGTGGCGGCGGAGGAGGTGGCGCGATAACGGGCGGAGGCGGTGGCGGCACCACCGGTGGTGGTGGCGGCGGCGGCGGTGGCG
>Ga0136846_1221777_pt1 | contig 10554 bp, 9 predicted proteins | sample HopSoiMetagenom2_FD_96841 | JGI IMG/M metagenome (GOLD analysis project Ga0136846, IMG submission 96841) | Grasslands soil microbial communities from Hopland, California, USA - 2 Assembly 2016 (version 4) | ecosystem: Environmental > Terrestrial > Soil > Grasslands | place: USA: Hopland... | reverse complement strand
GCAGGTGCGGCTCCGGCCCGAACAGCCACTCCTTCTGTGCGATGTACTCCTTGAAGATGTCGGTCTGCAGCGTGCCGTTGAGCCGGGACGCGTCCGCACCCTGCCGCTCGGCGGCCACCACGTACATGCAGAAGATCGGGACGGCCGGACCGCTGATCGTCATGGACGTGGTGGTGGATTCGAGGTCGATGCCCTGGAACAGCACTTCCATGTCGGCGGCCGAATCGATGGCGACGCCGCAGTGCCCTACCTCGCCGAGCGCGCGTGGGTCATCGGAGTCGCGGCCCATCAGCGTCGGCATGTCGAAGGCCACGGACAACCCGCCGCCGCCCTCGGCAAGGATCATCTTGTACCGCTCGTTGGTCTGCTTCGCGTTGCCGAACCCGGCGAACTGGCGAATCGTCCACGGTTTCCCGCGGTATCCGGAGGCATGGATGCCCCTGGTGAACGGGAACTCGCCGGGCCACCCGATGCGCTCCACCCGGTCGTCCGGGCCGGTGGGCCCGTACACCGGCTCGACCGGCTCTCCGGACAGCGTCGTGTAGTCCCGCTCGAGCTTGCGAGCGGATTCGAACCGCTCTTGCCAGCGCCCGTGTCCGGCGGCGATCTGCTCAGCATCCATGGCCGTCAATTTACTAGGACGTCCTAGTAATTGCCAAGACGGGCAGGCCTAGCCAGCAACCAACCTTGCCTCGATCTGCGTCAGCTGGGCAGCCAGCCGCTCGATGTCGCCCTTCGTCGCACCCTGTTCCGCCCGCCGAAGCGTCACGACGAGCTGACCGCTCGGCTCCAACACCCCGCTCGCCACCTCGCCCAGGTCGTCGCCGTTCTGCACGCGCACCGCGTGCTCAAGCTCGGCCTTCCGTAGTCCGACATGACGCATGGCCTGTGGCAATGCCTTGCCGTCCTCGATCACCTGCGTCGGCGTGCCGTCGAAGATTCGGGCGAACAGCTCGCTGTGCACCGCCAGCCGGTTCAGCGCGGAGTTGACGACGACCAGCGTCGTCGCCCCGACCGCGCCCCCGGTCACACTGAGGTCGTCGCCGATGATCGCGTTCTGTACGACGTTGGACAGCAGGAACACGACCGCAATGTCGAGGGTGTTCAGCCCTGCCAGCCCGCGCTTACCGGTGAGCCGGATCAGCACCGCGACGAGCGTGTAGACGAGGACGGTTCGCAGCAGCTTCTCGGCAACCGGGATCTGCTCGACGAACATCTGGTGCCACATGGCGACTCCGATCGGTGACGCTGTCACTCCGTCTCTACGAAGTCCCCTGCATCGAGGCGGAGCCGGCGAAGAATCTCGAACAGCAGGTGTAGATCGTCGAGGCTGAGTGCGGTGGTGGCGAATCGCGAATTGTTGAATTCGACGGTGGCCTCGTCCGCGATCTTGCGGCCCTCCTCGGTGATCACCGCGAGCGTGCCGCGGCCGTCGCGCGGATTGGGCTCGCGGCGCACCAGGCCGGCTGCCGCCAGCCGGTCGATCACGTTCGTGACCGACGTCGCGTGCACCTGCAATCGCTCGCCGATCTTGGAAAGGGGCAGCGCGCCGTCGTGGGAGTGGATGAGCAGGACGAGCGCCTCATAGCGGCTGAACGTGATGCCCAGTGGCCGCAACTTCGCGTCGAGCTGGGCGAGCAGGATCTGGTGCGCTCGCATGATCGAGGTGACGGCGCGCATCGACGCGTACACCTCGGGCGGCTCATCGGGCCAGTGCTGCTCCCACAGGCTGCCGGCCCGGTCGATCGGGTCGAAGGGCAGCGACGGCAGCATGCCGGAAGCGTAGCCATCGCGGTTTCGACCTCGGCCGGGTTACGGTCGGGCACCCGGACGGGCAGGTGCAGATGAGACGACGACGCGCGATCCTCGCTGCGGGCGTGCTGGTGGTCGCCGCCGCGCTGCTGGTTCCGCTCGGCACGCCGGACGCCGCGGCGTCGTCCGCCACGCCGGTCAATATCCGCAAGGTGATCGGCTACAGCGTGCAGCACCGGCCGATCGTCGCCTACCGGCTGGGCGATCCGCGGGCCACGACCACCGCCGTGCTGGTCGGCCAGATGCACGGCGACGAACACGCGGGTGTGCAGGTGGCCCGCTCGATCGTGCGCGGCCGCGCGAGCGTCGAGGGCATCGACCTGTGGGTCGTGCCGACGATGAACCCGGACGGGAACGCGGCGAACACCCGGCAGAACGCGCATCACGTCGACCTGAACCGCAACTGGCGCGACTTCTGGGCGCCGCTCACCGGGCAGTATTACTCCGGCCCGGCGCCGTTGTCGGAGCCGGAGACGCGGGCCATGCGCCGGTTCCTGCTCGACGTCCGGCCGCACTACCTGGTCGTGCTGCACCAGCCGCTGCACGGCGTCGACACGACCGACGGGGGCGCGCTCGACCGCCCCTTCCGCAACCGGCTGGCTCGCAACCTCGGCCTGCCGCTCAAGGCGTTCCGCTGCTGGGGCTTCTGCCATGGCTCGATGACTGGCTGGTACACGACGCACCGCTACGGCATCGCGGAAACGATCGAGTTCGGCTCGCATCCGACCCAGGGCTATCTGACCGGACGGGCCAAACGGGGCATCGTCGGCGCGCTCGGCGGCCGCTTCGGCGCGCTGGCATGGCACAACCCGCGACACGCGCTGCACGTCCGCACGACCGACGCAGGAGCACACCTCGCCGGGTGGGCGTTCGACCGGGACGCGCCGGGCCGGCAGGTGCGCTACGCCGCCTACCGGGACGGCGTGCAGATACGGACCGGCCGCGCTGCTGCAGCCAGCCCGGCGTTGGACGCGGCATACGGCATCTGGGGCGATCACGCCTTCGCGTTCGACGTGCTCGCCGACCCCGGCGGGCACACCTTCTGCCTCGTCTTCGGCAACCTCGGAGCGGGCACCGCCGACCCGAGGCAATGCGTTTCGACGGCGTAGCGTGCAGTTCCATGAGCGACGGCGCCCTCGACCGGTTGGACCTGCTCGACCTCGACGACGAGTTGGACGACGACAGCCGGCTGCTGCGTGACACGGTGCGCAAGTTCGCCGACGACCGACTGCGGCCGAACATCCAGCGGTGGTTCGAGGACGGCACGCTGCCCGCCCGCGACCTGGCGCAGGAGTTCGGCTCGCTCGGCGCGCTCGGCATGCACCTCAAGGGTTACGGCTGCCAGGGCTCGACCGCGTCGCAGTACGGCCTGGTCTGCGCGGAGATCGAGGCAGTCGACTCGGGGCTGCGGTCGCTGGTCAGCGTGCAGGGTTCACTCGCGATGTATGCCATCTATGCCTACGGCAGCGAGGAACAGAAGCAGCGGTGGCTGCCAGGCATGGCGCGCGGCGAGCTGATCGGCTGCTTCGGGCTGACCGAGCCCGACTCCGGCTCCGACCCCGGCTCGATGCGCACCCGCGCGGTCCGCGACGGCGACGACTGGCTGCTCTCCGGCACCAAGATGTGGATCACGAACGGGTCGCTCTCCGACGTCGCCGTCGTCTGGGCGCGCACTGACGACGGGGCCTGCGGCTTCCTTGTCGAGAAGGGGATGCCCGGCTTCACCACCCAGGACGTCCACCACAAGATTTCGTTGCGTGCCTCGGTGACCAGCGAGTTGATCATGGACGGGGTGCGACTGCCGGACGCCAGCCGGCTGCCCGGCGCCACCGGCCTCAAGGCCCCGCTCGGCTGCCTCACCGAGGCGCGCTTCGGCATCATCTGGGGCGTCACCGGAGCGGCGCGCGACGCGCTCGCCGCGACGCTCGACTACGCGACGAGCCGCACCCAGTTCGGCAAGCCGATCGGCGGCTTTCAGCTCACTCAGAAGAAGTTCGCCGACATGGCGGTCGCCCTGCAGCAGAGTCAGCTCACCGCCCGCCGGCTCGGTGAGTTGAAGGACGCCGGGCGGATCACCCCGTACCAGGTCAGCTTCGGCAAGTTCGCGAACGTCAGCGCCGCGCTCCACATCTGCCGCGAGGCGCGCTCGATCCTCGGCGGCAGCGGCATCACCACCGAGTACCCGGTGTTGCGGCACGCCGTGAACCTCGAAACGGTGTACACCTACGAGGGCACCCACGAGGTGCACACCCTCGTGCTCGGCGCGCAGCTGACCGGCCTCGACGCGTTCCGTTGATCAACTCGGCTAGGGCCGCGCGCGCCGGCGGGCAACCATGCATTCGACGGCCAAGATCGCCGGTGACCAGCGCGGTGCTCGGCGTCGCAATCACCTCCCCCGGGCCAGCGCCCGGCCGGCGGCGCGTCCGGAGAAGATGCAGCCGCCGAGGAAGCTGCCCTCGAGCGCGTTGTAGCCGTGCATGCCACCGCCGCCGAAGCCGGCAACCTCGCCCGCCGCGTACAGACCCGGAAACGGCGTGCCGTCGGCGCGGATCACCTGCGAGTCCAGATTCGTCTCCAGTCCGCCGAGCGTCTTGCGGGTGAGGATGTTGAGCCGCACGGCGATGAGCGGTCGGTGCTCAGGATCGAGCAGCCGATGCGGCTTCACCACCCGGGTCAGCCGGTCGCCGCGGTAACGGCGCGCGTTCGCGACCGCCATCAGCTGGAAATCCTTGCCGTATCGATTGCCGACCTGTGCGTCGCGAGCCTCGACCGTGCGCCGCACGTCGTCGTAGTCCAATTGCGGGCCGCGTGCGATCTTGTTCATGCCGTCGACGAGGTCGGGCAGATCGCCGGCCACCACGAAGTCGACGCCGTGCTGCTTGAACGCCTCCACCGGACCCGGCGCCCCCTTGGCGAGCCGGCTGGCCAGCGTGAGCTTGACGTCCTTGCCGGTGATATCGGGGTTCTGCTCCGAGCCGGAGAGCGCGAACTCCTTCTCGATGATCGTCTGGTTGAGAACAAACCACGAGTAGTCGTAGCCGCAGGCGAGGATCTCCTTCATCGACGCGTTCGTGTCGCACCCGGGAAAGTTGGGCGGCGGCAGTCGGCGCCCGGTCGCGTCCAGCCAGAGTGATGAAGGTCCTGGAATGATCCGGATGGCGTGGTTGGGCCAGATCGGGTCCCAGTTCACGATGCCCTCGGGGTAGTGCCACATCCGGTCGCAATTGACGATGTTGCCGCCAGACCGCTCGGTCACCTCGAGCATCCGCCCGTCCACGTGGGCCGGAACGCCGGAGATCATCGTCTCCGGCGCCGGCCCGAACCGGGACACCGGCCAGTTCTTGCGTACTAACTGGTGGTTTGCGCCGATGCCGCCGGATGTGACCAGGACAGCCGGCGCGCGAATTTCGAAATTTCCCGCCGCCTCCCGCGAGGACGCCCTGCCCCGCTCGACGTCGGTTTCTTCGAGCACCGTGCCGCGGACCCCGACTACGGCGCCGTCCTCGACGATCAGGTCGTCGACCTGGTGCCGGAACCGGAACGTCACCAGGCCGGCCCGTTCAGCGGCGAGCACCGGTTGGGCGAAGATCCGGACCACGTCCGGACCGGTGCCCCAGGCGAGGTGGAATCGGGGCACCGAGTTGCCGTGCCCGTCCGCCGTACCGCCGCCGCGTTCGGCCCAGCCGACGACCGGGGTGAATCGCAGCCCGAGCGTGTGCAGGTATTGCCGGTTCTCGGTCGCCGCGAACCGGACGTACGCCTGGGCCCATTGCCGCGGCCAGTGGTCCTCGCGGTCTCGGTCGAACCCGGCGGAGCCGAGCCAATCGCGCAACGCCAGCTCATAGGAGTCCTTGATGCCCATGCGTCGCTGCTCCGGGCTGTCCACGAGGAAGAGACCGCCGAGCGACCAGAAAGCCTGCCCGCCGAGGTTGTTGCGGTTCTCCTGATCCAGGACGAGCACCCGGCGGCCGGTTTTGCTGAGCTCATAGGTGGCGACCAGGCCGGCCAGCCCCCCGCCGACCACGATGACGTCCGCGCGCTCGGTCATGCGCAGCAGCCTAAAGCGCGCTGGCCCCCGGTCCCCCGTTGAGCCCCGTCCGTCCCCCGTCCTCCCGTTCGTCCCCGTCCGCCCGTTGAGTGGCTAGTTATGCACCGAGTGGCTGGCGAGGATCAGCCACTCAGTGCGCAAGTGGCCACTCATTGCGCGGCGGGGGCGGGGCAGTCGCCTCAGCCGGGTTGCACCTCGGCGAGGCGGCGCTCGAGGAAGGCGCGCTCCACGTCGTTGTCCATGAGCGCGAGCGCCTCCTGGTACGCGACCTGCGCCTCGGCGAGCCGGCCGAGCCGCCGGAGCAGGTCCGCCCGGGAGGCGGCCAGGTAGCCGTACCCGGCCAGCTGCGGCTCGGCGCCGAGCGCGTCCAGCTCGGCGAGCCCTGCCGCCGGCCCGCGTGCGAACCCGACGGCCACGGCCCGATTGAGCGTCACCACCGGCGATGGCCACACGTGGCCGAGGACGTCGTACAGCGCGACCAGCTCGTCCCAGTCGGTCGCCTCCCAACTCGGCGCCTCCGCGTGCACCGCCGCGATTGCGGCCTGCAACGCCAACCGGCCCGGCGGGCGGCGGCGCAGCGCCTCGTGGACCAGCGCGATGCCCTCGGCAATCTCCGCGCGGTCCCACCTGCTGCGATCCTGGTCCGCGAGCAGGATGAGCTGCCCGCCGGCATCGACCCGAGTGGCTCGCCGAGCGTCGGTGAGCAGGATGAGCGCGAGCAGCGCGGCGACGTCCGGATCATCAGGCAGCAGCGCGCGGAGAATGCGGGCGAGATCCAGCGCCCGCTCGACCAGCTCACCGCGGCGCAGCCGATCGCCGATCGGGGCCGTGTGTCCGGTGCTGAACACGAGGTGGACGACCGCCAACACTGCATCGATGCGGCCCGGCAGTTCGGCGGCCGCTGGAACTGCGAACGGGATCCCGGCCCCGGCGATCTTCTTCTTCGCCCGGGTGATCCGGGCCGCCATGGTGGGCTCCGTGACGAGAAAGGCCCGGGCGACCTCGGCCGTCGTCAGGCCGCACACCAGGCGCAGGGTGAGGGCCACGCGCGCCTCGGGAGCCAGCGCGGGGTGGCAGCAGGTGCAGATCAGTCGCAGCCGGTCGTCCGCGATCTCGTCCCCGTCCAACGCCGGTTCGTCGACCAGCTCGTTTTCGACCACCATCGGCATCAGCCGCCGCAGGGTCGACTCGCGGCGCAGCGCGTCGAGCGCGCGATTGCGAGCAGTCGTTGTCAGCCAGGCGGCAGGCTTGGCCGGCACCCCACGCTCGTCCCACACTCGCAGCGCGGTGGCGTAGGCGTCTTGGACGCACTCCTCGGCCAGGTCGATATCGCGAGTGACGCGCACCGTCGCGGCCAGGACGAAGCCCCACTCGCGACGGTGCGCCTCGGCGACCGCGGCCGCGACGGCCGGGTTCACCTCGCCACTCAGTCGAAGACCATGATCGGCCGGACCTCGAGTCCGCCGGACAGCACGGGGACCTGCTTGGCGAGCGAGATGGCCTCGTCCAGGTCGGCGGCTTCGACGAGGTAATAGCCGCCGAGCGCCTCCTTGGTCTCCACGAACGGGCCGTCGGTCACGGTGAACCCGTCCGCGCCGTCCGGCCGGACGGTGGTCGCGGTGCCGGTTGGCTGTAGCGCGTTGCCACCCGCGACGGCAGCCCCGTTCTTCTCGGCGAAGGCCTGGTGGCCCCGCATGATGCGCTCGCCGGTGTCCGGGGGCGCGCTCTCCCACGCCGCCTCGTCGTCGTAGATCAGGATCAGGTACTGCGACATCGGAACTCCTCTCCGGTCGAAGTCCGCCTTATCGGACTCTCACCCATCCCGACGAGCAAGGCAGGGCGGAATCGACAGCCAGCCTAGATTCCTGGCACGCTCGCACGCCATGGATTGGAACCTGCGCACCTGCGCGCGGAAAGGGCACATCACCTACGCGCCGGAGGAGCCAGAGTTCCGCGCGAAGCTCGAGGCGCAGACCCCGCTCGGGCAGTCGTGGCGCTGCCTGCGCTGCGGGACGTACGTCCTCGGCGAGCCGCACGGCGCAGGACCGGCCGAGAACGCGCCGGTGCTGTTGCGCGGCAAGGCGTTGCGTGCGGCATTCATCCTGCGTGCCTTGGCGATCGAGCGATGGATACGCGGGTTGATCCTGCTACTGCTCGCCGCTGCCGTGTTCGAGCTGAAGACCACCCAGGCAAGCATCAAGGACCTGGTGGATCGCGACCTCACCGCGCTGAAGCCGTTCTTCAACCAGATCCACTTCAACGTCTCGGACTCGGCCACCATCCGCGCGATCGAGAACGTGCTCAGGGCCAAGCAGTCCACACTGAATCTGATCGCTGTCGGGATCCTGCTCTACGGGCTGCTGCAGGTCGTCGAGGGCGTCGGTCTCTGGGTGCTCAAGCGCTGGGGGGAGTACGTGGCGGTCGTCGGCACCACCTTGTTCATCCCGCTGGAGATATATGAGCTCACCGACCAGATCAGCTGGCTGAAGATCGTCGCGCTGGGGATCAACGTCGCGGCGGTCCTCTACCTCGTCCTCGCCAAGCGGTTGTTCGGGGTCCGGGGCGGACATGCGGCGTACGAGGCGCGGCTGCACGAGGCGTCGCTGCTCGAGGTGGAGTACTCGGCCGAGGGGCCCGCGGCCGCACAGGGCTGAGCGCCGATCAGCCGAAGCAGGCGTGGACCGCCCGGCCCAACGCCTTGCCCCGAGGTTACCCGTCAGTAGCGAGTTGGTTCCGCGACTTTGCCTCCCCATTCGGCACTATGTGGAAGTAGTGACCGACACCAACGACCTCCTCCCCCTGCTGCGCGAACGGCTTGTCGGGATCTACTCGCCGCTGCTCGCCGGCACCCGCGCGAGCCTGCTCTTCACCGCCGGCGGGATGGCCAACTGGACGGTCGACATCGAGGACGGGCGGGCGAGCGCGCGGCGCGGCGGCCCGCCGCGGCCGACGACCAGCGTGCGCGCCGCGCTGCCGGTGCTCACCGACGTCGTCTCCGGCGAGCGGTCCGGTGTCCAGGCATTCCTCGACGGCGCGCTCACTGTCCGCGGCAACCTGGCCCTGGCGCTGCAGCTCGACGGCCTGTTCCCCGGCGAGATCCCGGACGACACCCGGACGAGCACCCGCACGGTGCGCGCCGGTGGCATCGAGACCTTCTACCTCGAGGCCGGACCGGTGGACGCGCCGCCGGTCATCCTGGTGCACGGGCTGGGCGCGACCAACGCATCGATGCTGCCGCTCATCCCGCAGCTTTCCAACGAGTACCGGGTGCTCGCGCCGGATCTGCCCGGACACGGCGGCACCGAGGCGACGAGCTCCTCGCACGCGGCACGCTTCCTCGGCGACTGGCTCTCGGCGTTCCTGCGCGAAACATGCGACCGGCCGGCGGTGCTGGTGGGCAACAGTCTGGGCGGTCGCGTGTCGCTCGAGGCGGCGCTGAACTCCCCCTTCGAGGTGCGCGGTATGGTGCTGCTGTGCCCGGCCGTGGCGTTCCGGAGGCTTCGGCAGCTGGTGCCCTTCGTTCGTCTGGTGCCGGACGAGGTCGCCGCGCTCCCGGTGCGGGTCCCGCGCCGCATGGCGATGCGCGGATTGCGTGGTCTGTTCGCCGATCCCAGCACGTTGCCCGATTCGTGGCACGAGGCGGCGATCGACGAGTTCGTTCGGGTGGTGACGATCCGGCAGAACCGACTGGCCATGTTCTCAGCGCTGCGCCACATCTATCTCGACGAGCCGTTCGGTGAGCGGGGCTTCTGGAACCGGCTTGCGTCACTCAAGCCGCCGGCGCTGTTCGTGTGGGGGGACCGGGACGTGCTGGTGCCCGCCGGGTTCGCTCGGTTCGTCGAGCTGGCGCTGCCGCACGGACAGTCGGTGGTGCTGCCCGACTGCGGACACGTCCCCCAGTTCGAGCACACCGACCGGACCGCCGCGCTCACCCGGGATTTCCTGTCGTCCCTCCCCGCTCCCTGACGACGGCTGGTCGCCGGGAGGGACCTCAGAGGGAGGCGACCAGCTCCTCGGCAGCGGCGTACGGGTCGGTGTCGCCGGCCACCACCCGTGCGGCTGCCGCCTCGAGCGCCACCGAACCGTGTACCTGCGTGAACCGTTGCTTCACGGTGCCGAGCGCGATCGCCTCGATCTCGGCCGCCGCGCGGGCCCGCCGGCGCCGGGAGAGCTCGTCGTGTTCGGCCATCCACGCGCGGTGCTTCTCGACCGCCTCGATGATCGCGTCCACGCCGTCGCCGCGGGCCGCCACCGCCTTCAGGATGGGCGGTCGCCACGAGCCGGCCGCCGAGTGCCGGCCGCCGAGCGACTGCATGTAGCGCAGTTCGCGGGCGACCTGGTCGGCGCCGTCGCGGTCGGCCTTGTTGACCACGAAGACGTCGGCGATCTCGATGATCCCCGCCTTCGCCGCCTGGATGCCGTCGCCGAAACAGGGCGCGAGCACGAGCAGCGTGGTGTCGGCCAGCGAGGCGATCTCCACCTCGGCCTGGCCGACGCCGACGGTCTCGATCAGCACGATTTCGCAGCCGGCGGCGTCCAGCACGCGCAGTGCCTGCGGGACCGCGGCGGACAGCCCGCCGAGCTGACCGCGGGAGGCCATCGACCGAATGAATACGCCGTCGTCGGTGGCGTGGTCCTGCATCCGCACCCGGTCGCCGAGCAGCGCGCCGCCGGAGAACGGGGACGACGGGTCG